>Ga0335075_10009696_pt1 | contig 14651 bp, 15 predicted proteins | sample Lox_Sample_24_FD_206723 | JGI IMG/M metagenome (GOLD analysis project Ga0335075, IMG submission 206723) | Soil microbial communities from Loxahatchee National Wildlife Refuge, Florida, United States - Lox_Sample_2.4 | ecosystem: Environmental > Terrestrial > Soil > Wetlands | place: USA...
CACCGCAACTGGCCCCAGCCAACCACCCCACCCCAAGACACAACCACCATCCTCGCAGCCTAAGTTTACGGTATTGCCTTTAGGGCGGCACGATCGGCACCAACGGGCCTACGCGCGGAGCGTCGGGCAAACGGATCGTGTGGGCGTGCGGCGCAGGTTGCACGCTCGACGCCATCCCAGCCAACCGCTAGCGTGGCGCCGTGTCATCGACGCTCTCATCGGCGCTCTCTTCGCCGCGCCTGCGCCGCATCGTGGCGGCGTACACGATCAACCGGCTGGGCACGTGGATCGCGGAGATCGCCTTGGCGCTGGCGGTGTACGACCACACGCACAGCGCGCTCGCGGTGTCCGCGACGCTGATCGCGGCGCAGGCGCTGCCGGCGTTCGCGGTCCCGCCGCTGGTGGCCAAGGTCGAGGCGTCCCGCCGGCGGCAGGAGCTCAGCGCGCTGTACGTGTTCGAGGCCGTGTGCACGCTCGCGCTCGCCGGCATCCTGCTGTGGCAGTTCTGGCTGCCGGCGGTGCTCCTGCTGGTGGCGCTCGACGGCACCGCGGCGCTGACGGCCAGCGCCCTCCTGCGTACCGAGGCGGCGCGGGCGGGACGCGATGCGCTGGCCGTAGACGCCCCAGATGGCGGCCACGCCCAGGAGAGAGGTGCGCTTGACCCCCACGTCGGCGAACGGCAGGCCACGGCGGCGATCAACGTCGCCTTCTCGGTGACGTTCGTGCTCGGGCCCGTGCTCGGCGGCGTGATCACCGCCGGCGCGGGCGCCCCGGTGGCTTTGCTGGTCGACGCGCTCACGTTCGTGGCCTGTGGCCTGTTGCTCGTCGATCTGCACCCAGGTGTGGAGGAGGCGCGCGGCGAGTCCGTGCGTGCCCGTCTGAGCGCCGCCTGGGAATACGTCAGAGGCACGCCCACGCTGCGCGCCATCCTGCTCACGCAGGCGATCGCCTTCCTGTTCTTCGCCGCCGGCGAGCCGATCGAGGTGGCGTATGCGAAGGCCACCCTGCGGGTGGGCGACAGCGGCTTCGGCCTGCTCGTCACCGTGTGGGGGGCGGGGACGGTGGTGGGCGCGGCTGCTTTCGCCCGCGCCCACGAGCAGCCATTGGGCGCACTGGTGAGCGCGGGCACGCTCGCGGCGGGCGTCGCGTACATCGGCTTCGCCGCCGCCCCTTCCCTGCTACCGGCGTGCGTAGCGGCGCTCGTGGGCGGCGTCGGCAACGGCATCCAGTGGGCGCCGCTGGTGAGCGCGGTGCAACGGCTCACCCCTGCGCAGCTCCAGGGGCAGGTGATGGGCGGGCTGGAATCGATCGGGGCGATATGTCCGGCGCTCGGCCTGGCGTTGGGTGGCGCCTTGGTGGCGCTCGGCTCGCCGCGCGAGGCGTTTCTGATCGTCGGCTCGGGCGCGGCCTTCACGACGGTGGCGTTCGCGAGCGTGATGCTCAGCGACAGCTCCGGCCTGGAATCCGGGCGCGATGACAGGGGACTCCGCGGCGGGCTTGCCGCAAGCAGGGACGACAGCGATCTGCCCGCGGAGATGCACGCCTCGACACCTTAAGTCCGACATCGCGTCGGTCGATACGTACGGCGGGACATGCGTCTGCAACTCCCCGCAAGGCAAGGCAAGGATGCAGCCGCCGATCGCGCGGTCACGGTTGCGGATGTGACGCGAGCGCTGCGCGCGCAGCTCGGGGGAGTGCTGTCTGCTTCGCTCGCGCAGCAGCTCTTCTGGCTGGCCGAGGTGCTCCTGTTGGGCGGCGCCGTGACGGCGGCGATACTCCTCTCGCGCGCCGAGGAATGGCAGCCGCTGGTGCTCGTGGGGATGCTGCTCGTGCTCGCGCTGGGCGGTGACTGGCTGAGCATTGAGATCCGGATCGGGCAGCTGAGCGCGTCGATGGTGGCGCTCGTGCTCGCGATGAGCCTGCTGGGGCCGGCTCCTGCGGTCGCGTTCGGGCTCGCCGCGATCACGCTCACTTCGGCGATCAGGCGCCTGCGCGCAAGTCAGTGGCTGAACAACTTGGCGATGTTCGCCGTCGTCCCGCTCCTGGGTGGCCTGATGGTGCGCGCGCTGGCGGGCGACGTGCACAGCCCCCACGACCAGCACCTGACGCACAGCGTCACGTTCGGGTTGATCGTGATGGGCATGTTCATCGCGATGGCCGTACTGAACTTCGTGCTGTTTGCGCTGAACCAGCAACTCTCCGGCGGCTACTCGGTCATTCGCCAGACGCGGGAGACCTTCTTTCCGATGCTCCCCGGCCAGCTCGCGACGGGCGCGATCGCGACGATCCTCGTGGTCGCCTACACGAACTCCGGGCTCCCGGTGCTGTTCGCGTCGGTCTTCGCCGTGCTGATCTTCCGCCACCTGACGGTGGCGCTGCTGCGCTCTGAGGACCGCGCCGACCAGCTCGAAGCGCGCACCATCCACCTGGTCTCGCTGCAGCTCGGCGTGCTGCGAACGCTGGTGAGGGCGCTGAGCATGCGCGATGAGACAACGGGACGCCACGCGGCAGCGGTCGCCCGCTACGCCCGAGAGCTCGCGAAAGAGGTCGGCGCGGGCGAGGACGAGCAGGACACGGTGCACACCGCCGGCCTGCTGCACGACATCGGCAAGTTCACGTGGCCCGACCAGGTGCTGCACGCCGAGGTGGTCGGCCAGGAGGACCAGGCGATCGTGCGACGCCACCCTCAAGACGGAGCGGAGCTCGTGGGGGCGCTCGACGGCTACGGACCTGTGGCGGACACGATTCTCTACCACCACGAGCGGGTTGACGGGAGCGGCTACCCAGCCGGGCTGATCGGCAAGGAGATCCCACTCGGCTCGCGCATCCTCGCGATCTGCTGCACGTATGACACGATGACCCAGCGGGACAGCTACCGACCGCCGATGAACCCGACGGAAGCGATGGGCGAGTTGAGGATCGCGGCTGAACGCGGACAGCTCGATCGTGAGCTGGTCGAGACCTTCATCGCCATGCTCGAACGCGAGGGACCCACATTCGGACATCGCGAGAGCACCGACTTCGACACCGAGCTCGCGTTCGGCCGGCGGGTGCGCGAAATGGCCTCGCCGTCGGGCCGGCACGACAAAGCATAAGGACGTCCGCAGCGGATCACATCCCGCCGCGAAACGCCCTTACGTGGCACAACGGTCACTCGTGACCATTGCTACAAACTCCCTTTAGTTCTTGTAAAATTCCGCCATCGGGATTCTCCTTCTCGTTGACGAAAGGCGGTCACCAGCGACTCCATCCCCAGGACGACCGCTAACCCTTGAGTAGGTTTGGCAAGACTAGCGTACCTGCGACTGAAATGTCCAGTTTGCGCACCTTTGTGCAGGGGTACTGTCAATTGAGGCGCTTTCCCTTTGCTGGACAGGGAAAACTGGCTGCCCAGCTGGCGCCGGCACCGCCGGGCGTGGGCGCCAAACGTCCGCAAAAGTGCGCGGTGCTCAAGTTTTGGGTGGGTAAGGACGACACATAACGCAGCGATCCCCAACCGACTTGAGGCCAGTCATGTCATTTCCCGCCCCACCCCCACCCCGCCGCAGCGAGCGCCAGCTGGTGTTCACGAGCTCTCAGGCAGCCCGCTATCTGGGCGTGTCGCTGGCGACCGTCCGCCGCTGGACGGACGCCGGGCACGTCGCCTGCTACCGCACGCCGGGAGGCCAGCGGCGCTTCTCACGCGCGCAGCTGGACGACTTCATCGCGTCGATGCAGCGCACGGGACCTGTGGCGGAACCGCAGGTGACCGACCGGCGCGGCGCGCGCGTCGCGTGAGCATGGCCGGGCTGTGAGACTGTGAGACTGTGAGACTGTGGGCGTTAGTCGCGCGCCCGCGTGGCGCGCGGCGGGCGTGAGCGCTCAGCTCAGCTGGCAAGACGCCCGAACTTCTCGCGCAGCCGCCGGTAGAAGGAGGAGCCGGGCAGCTGGGCGATGGTGCCGACGTCGTTGACGAAGCGCGCGTGGATGTGCCCGGCGGGCGGGATCTCGCACGCTGGGCGCCCGTCGACGGCGACGTCGAGCGGCTCGCGCGAGCGGTTGAAGATAGTGAGCCGGTCGTCGGGGGCGACGACGAGCGCGCGCGCGCTCATGGAGTGGGGTGCGATGAACGACACGACGAAGCCCTCGACGCCCCACGCCATCACGGGACCGCCGTTGGCGAGGTTGTAGCCGGTGGAGCCGGCGGGGGTGGCGACGACGAGACCGTCGCAGCGCACGCTGCCGGCCTCCTCGCCGTCGAGCGCGTACGCGAGCTCGGCCACCCGCTCGCCGACCTTGCGGTGGATGGCGACGTCGTTGACGGCGGTGAGGCCGTCGACGCAGCCCGCGCCGCCGGCTGGCGGGCCGCTGGATGCGGGGCCGCCGCCTGCCTGGCGGCTGGACGCCGGGCCGCCGGCCGACGCGTCGCCGGCTGGCGGGCCGCCGTCCGCCGGGCTGGGCGGGTCGAGCACGATGGCGGGCAGGCGCAGCAGCTCGAACTCCCCGCTGAGCGCCCGGCGCACGCCGTCCTCGATGTCCGTCGGCTCGACGGTGGCGAGGAAGCCGATCTCGCCGAAGTTGATGGCGAACACGGGCACTGGGGTGTGCGCGTAGGCCTGCAGGGCGCGCAGGATGGTGCCGTCGCCGCCGAGCACGACGCACAGCTCGACGTCGTCCTTGGTGGGCGCGTTGACGAACATCCCAGGGCCGTTTACGAGCTTGTGCTTGAGCGTCTCCTCCGCGTCGAAGCGCAGCGTGACGCCGGCTTGGATGGCGCGCGTGACGAGCACGCGCAGCGCGGCGGCGGTGTCGTCGGCGCGGCGGTGCGTGAGCACGGTCATTTCTCTCATGGCTCGACCTGGCGGACGATTGCGTGCACCGCTGCAGCATCGCGCACACCGCGCATGCTCGCGGGGTTCCCCTCCGGGGGCGCTGCGGTGAGCCACAGGAAGCTCTCGCGGTTGCCCTTCGGGCCGGGCAGGCCGGAGGAGTAGCAGCCGACGACCGCGGCGCCCAGCGCGAGCGCGGCCTCGCCGACGCCGATCAACGCCTCGCGCCGGTCCTCGCTGGAGCGCACGACGCCGCCTTTGCCCACGCGCCCGCGCCCAAGCTCGAACTGCGGCTTGACCAGCGCGAACACGTCGTAGGGGGGCGCGAGGCAGCTGAGCACGGCGGTGAGGACCTTATTTATAGATATAAATGAGACGTCGATCGTGGCGAGATCCGGCGGTTGGTGTGCTGGAGCGTGTGCCTTGGCGCTCACGGCGCCGAGCAGCGCGGGTGAGAGAGCGCGGGCGTTGGTGCGCTCGAGGACGAGCACGCGCGGGTCGCTGCGCAGGCGGTAGTCGAGCGTGCCGTAGCCGACGTCCACGGCGATCACCGAGCGCGCGCCGCGTTGCAGCAGACAGTCGGTGAAGCCACCGGTGGAGGCGCCGACGTCGAGCGCGCGCCGGCCGCGCACCTGCAGGCCGCTGGCGTCGAGCGCGTTGGCGAGCTTGATGCCGCCGCGCGAGACGTACGCAGGGCGGGTGGCGAGGCGCACGCGGGCCTCTACGTCCACGAGCTCCCCCGGCTTCTGTGCGCGCCGCTCGACGGCGGCGGCGTCGCCGACGGCGGGGCGCGCGGACTGCACGAACACCTCGCCGGCCATCACCGAGGCGGCGGCGCGGCTGCGCGACGGGAACAGCCCGCGCTCGGCCAGCAGCGCGTCCAGACGGAGCTTGCGCGCGCCGGTCATGCCTGCTCTCTGTGATCGATCTCACACACGCAAACGGACAACGCAGGCATCATGATCGGTGATCGAGAGGGCAGCATCGACTCTCCTGAATCCCTCCTCCCCGAAACGGCCCGCTTTCCCCGGCGGGTCGTTTCATTTAAGCGCCTCGACGTAGCCGCTGTGGCCTCGACGTAGCCGCTGCGGCTCGCTCAGGCGCCGACGATCGCGGGGCCGGTCCCCTGCTCCTGCGAGCCCCCGGCGCGCGGCGCGCCGCCGAGGATGCGCCCGCCGCTGCGCGCGCCGACGGCGGCGCTCACGCGCTCGACGATGCGCGCGGCGGTGAAGCCGACCTGCTCGTGCAGCAGCGCGGGCTTGCCGTGGGTTACGTACTCGTCGGGCAGCCCCACGCGCAGGACGGAGGTGCTGCCGGCGCCGGCGTCGCCCAGCGTCTCCAACACGGCCGAGCCGAAGCCGCCGGCGAGCACGCCCTCCTCGACCGTCACCAGCAGGTCGTGCTCGGCGGCCAGCTGGGCCATCAGCCCGGCGTCGATGGGCTTGGCGAAGCGCGCGTCGGCGACGGTCACGGCGATGTTGCGCAGCACGAGCTCGTCGGCGGCTTCCAGCGCCTTGCCGACGCCGGTGCCGTAGCCGATCAGCGCCACCCTGGGCGCCTGGGCGCCGGCGCTCACGCGGTTGGCGCGCGCCGCGGGCGTGGCAGCCTCGCGCAGGATCTCGCCGGTGCCGATGGCGATCGCGTGCGCCACGGTGGGCAGCGGCGTGCCGGTCCCCTCGCCGCGCGGGTAGCGCAGGGCGATCGGGCCGGCGTCGTAGTCGACGGCGGTGCGCAGCATGTGCACGAGCATCGCCTCGTCGCGGGGGGCCATCAGCACGATGTTGGGCAGGCAGCGCAGGTAGGCGATGTCGAAGGCGCCGTGGTGGGTGGGGCCGTCGTCGCCGACGAGCCCCGCGCGGTCCATGGCGAACACGACGCCCAGCTTCTGCAGGCACACGTCGTGGACGATCTGGTCGTAGGCGCGCTGCAGGAACGTGGAGTAGATGGCGGCCACCGGCTTGACGCCCTCCAGGGCGAGGCCGGCGGCGAACAGGATCGCCTGCTGCTCGGCGATGCCGACGTCGAAGTAGCGCTCGGGCATCGCCTTCTGCAGGAGCGACAGGCCGGTGCCGGAGTTCATGGCGGCGGTGATGCCAACGACGCGGGTGTCGCGTTCGCATTCGCGCACGAGCGCCTCGCCGAACACCTGCGTGTACTGCGGCGGCGGGGCGGGCGCGCCCTTGCGCGCGCCGCCCGGCGCGGGGCGGGTGGGGGTGCCGTTGAGGATCGACTTGGGCTTGGCGGCGTGCCACTTCTCCATGCCCTCCAGCCCGCCTTCCTCGGCGGGCGCGAAGCCCTTGCCCTTGACGGTGGCGATGTGCACGACGACCGGGCGCTCGGCGGCGAGCGCCTCGCGCAGCGCCTCGCGCAGCGCGCGCGTGTCGTGCCCGTCGATCACGCCCATGTACGCCCAGTCGAGCTCCTCCCACCACAGGCCGGGCGCCCAGAAGGCCTTGATCGACTCCTTCAGGTGCGGCCCCAGGCGCTCGAAGGCGGCGCCGATGCCGATCGGCAGGCGCGTGAGCCCGCCCTCGATGTCCGAGCGCGCGCGCCACAGCTTGGGGTTGAGGCGCACGCGGTTGAAGTAGCGGGAGATGGCGCCGACGTTGGGGGCGATGGACATGCCGTTGTCGTTGAGCACGACGACGATCGGCGTGCCGAGGCCGCCGGCCTGGCTGATCGCCTCGAAGGCCACGCCGCCGGTCATGGCGCCGTCGCCGATCACCGCCACCACCTTGCCGGCCTCGGCGCCGCCCACCTGGCGCATGCCCTCCTTGATGCCGACGGCGTAGCCGATGGAGGTGGAGGCGTGTCCGGCGCCCATGATGTCGTGCTCGGACTCCGCGCGTGAGCAGAACGGCGCGAGCCCGCCGTACTGGCGGATCGTGCTCAGCTGGTCGCGCCGGCCGGTGAGCACCTTGTGCGGGTAGGCCTGGTGGCCGACGTCCCACAGGATCTTGTCTTTGGGCGATTCCAGCACGGAGTGCAACGCGACGGCGAGCTCGCAGGTGCCGAGGTTGGCGCCGAAATGCCCGCCGATCTCGCCGACGGTGTCGATGATGTGCTCGCGCACCTCCTGCGCGAGCTGGGCGAGCTCCTGCTCGGAGAGCCCGTGCAGGTCTGCCGGCCCGTTGACGCGCTGCAGCAGCGTGCGCCGGGCGAGCGTCTGCCCGGTGGCGGTCGCGCCTGCGTTCGTGTCTGTGTGCTTGCGGCTCATGAGGTGCGGGTGAAGATGAAGTCGGCGATGCCCTCGAGCTCGGCGGTGGAGCTCCCGGCCGGTGCTCGCTCGGCCACCTCGGCGAGCGCGGCGCGCGCGGTGCGGTGCGACTCGCCGGCAAGCTCCCTGGCGCGCTCGATCCCGAACACGCTCACGTACGTACGCTTCCCGTGGCGCTCGTCACTGCCTCGTGGCTTACCCAGTGCATCATCGGTTCCGGTCACGTCAAGTATGTCGTCAACGATCTGGAACAACACCCCCAGCTCGGCGGCGAAGCGCTGAAACGGGGCGATGTGCGCTGGATCGTCGATCCCCGTCAACAGTAGTACGCAGAGCACGGACGCGCCGATCAGACGTCCAGTCTTGAGCTCGTGCAGCCGCCTGAGCGCGGTGGGACCGGGATCTTCGGGGGCCTTCACGTCGGCGTACTGGCCGCCGACCATGCCGTCCACGCCGGTGGCCGCGGCGAGCTCGGCGGCGGCGGCGAGCACCCGCTGGGGGGCGGATCGGCGGCTGGAGAGCAGGTGGTGGAAGGCCTCCGCGTACAGGCCGTCGCCGGCGAGGATGGCGACGTCCTCGCCGAACTTCACGTGGCAGGTGGGCGCGCCGCGGCGCAGCTCGTCGTCGTCCATCGCCGGCAGGTCGTCGTGGATCAGCGAGTACGTGTGGATCAACTCGATCGCGCCGGCCAGCGGCAGCACCGCGGCCTGGTCGAGGCCGACGGTGCGCGCGGTCGCCAGCGCGAGCACCGGGCGAATGCGCTTGCCGCCGGCGAGCAGCGAGTAGCGCATCGCCTCCTCCAGGCCGCGCGTGATCGACTCGGCGGAGAAGCGCATGTCCGCCAGGTAGCGCTCGACCTGCTCGCGCAGGTGTTCGGGGAAGCCGGCGCTCCCGGCGGGGAAGCCGCCGCTCCCGGCGGGGAAGCCGCCGCTCGCCTCGCTCATCCCCGCGCACGCCCGTTTCGCTGGGCTCGGGCGCGCGGCGAGTGCAGCCGGGCGGCCACCTCTAGAGCAGCGTGTCCTGGCCTGGCGCGGGCGCCGGGACCTCGGCGCGCGTGAGCTGCTCGAGCTCGGCGGCCGCCTGCGTGGCCAGTGAGGCACAGTCCTCGACCATCGTCGCCGCGGCGTCTGGCGAGAGCTCGCCGGAGCGCAGCTGCTCGCCCGCGCGCTCCAGGCGCGCGATCAGCTCATCCAGGCGCTCGACGCTGCTCATCGCATGGGGTTGGTCATTGGACACGCGCATTCTCGCGCACCTCGCGCAAAGCTGCGGCGAGCACGCCGTTGACGAACGCGGGCGCCTCGGAGCCGCAGAAGGTCTTGGCGCTCTCCACCGCCTCCTCGATCGCCCCCTCGGCGGGTATCGGCTGCTCGGCGGGGACGGCGTCGGGATGCAGCATCTCGACGAGCGCCACGCGCATGATGCTGCGCTCGAGCGGCTGGATGCGCGTGACCGACCAGCCGTGGGCGTGACGGTCGATCACCTCGTCGAGCTCCTCACAGCGGTCGGCGGCGGCGTGGGCGAGCGCGCGCACGAACAGCGACGCGTCCGGGCTGAGCGTCTGCGCGAGCGGCCGGCCGGTGAGGTCGTGCTGGTAGAGCGCGATCACCGCGGCCCGGCGCTGCTCGGAGCGGCGCGGCATCTACGCCCGCGCTACGTATTCGCCGGAGCGCGTGTCCACGCGAATGCGCTGCCCCGGCTCGACGAACAGCGGCACGTGGACCACCGCCCCCGTCTCGAGCGTCGCCGGCTTGGTGCCGCCGCTGGAGACCGTGTCGCCGCGCACGCCGGGATCGGTCTGCGAGACCTCCAGGTCGACGGCGCTCGGCAGCTGCAGGTCAGACGGCTGGTCGTCGATGAACAGCACGTCCACCTCGCTGCTCGGCGTGATCCAGCGCAGCGCGTCCGCGACCGCCGACTCGGGGATCGCGATCTGCTCGTAGGACTGGCTGTCCATGAAGTGCGCGTCGGAGCCGTCCGCGTACAGGAACTGCATGCCGCGCGACTCCGTGCGCACCGCGCGGAACTTCTCGCCCGCGCGAAACGTCTTGTCGATCACCGCCCCGTCGGCGGCGCGGCGCAGCTTGGTGCGCACGAACGCCCCGCCCTTGCCGGGCTTCACGTGCTGGAACTCGAGGATCTTGAAGACCGTGCCGTCGACCTCGATGTGGTTTCCGTTTTTGAATTGATTTGTTGAGATCGCCATCTTCCCTGCAAATCGGCTAGTTTCGATTTGGCTCGGACGGAGCCGCAGCCATCACGCGGAGGGATCGTCTATCCAGAGCGTGCGTACGCCCAGCATCTCGCCGAGACGCTCGAAGTGATGATCGTAGTGCAGTACGTCCAGCCCTGACGCTTGTGCCGCGACGGCGACGGTGATGTCGGTCAGAGGCAGGCGGTGGGCTCCATGAGAGCCTTCGTCTGCCAACTCGCGCATCGCCGAGAGCACATCTCGCTGCACGGCGCGATCGACCGCTATCTCCCGCAAACCCGCCAGCGTCCGATCGACTGAGGCGATTCGCTCCGGGTTTGGGGCATCAAAGGTCAGCTCGTAGCGCACGGGCCAGCACCAGGCGAGCTCGCCACGCTCGGCGGCGGCGAAAAGCAGCTCCCGCGCGCGTGGAACCCGGCGCGCGAGCATCCATGCAGAGGTGTCGGCGAGCACCGCGCCCCGTCCGTCCCACAGCTCGACGCTCACACGCTGCTCGGAGGTGAGTTGAGCCGATCGATATCCGCCAGATCGAGATCGAACCCGTCCCGGTCCATCGCGGCGAACAGCGCCTCGATCGCCTCACGACGTCTGCGCCCCGCCTGTAGCTCGACCTCGGCTCCCTCCACCGCAAGCCTCCGCACGAGCGACGCATCGGCCTCCCGCGTGCCCGTCACTGCGCGCACGCGCTCCAACGCCTCTCCGAGCTCAGGGTCCGCTGTGACGGCGATTCGTGGGTGCTTACTTGGCATCGCACCCATAGTGTAGCTCGCAGGGGTTACTCCGGGGCGCCCGATCGACAACGCCGGACATACGAATATTTGGATTCAGCTCTCAACGCCTGGCGGGTGGCTGCCGAACAGGACCGGACGGAATGGTGGCGAGGGATCGCTGGTCAGGCAACATGGTCCACATGTAGAGGGCTATGACGCAAGGGGTCGAAGGAGCACGTAGGCATCTACGTTGACATGGAGTTCCGCCTAAACAGACTCTATAGCTGTCTAGGTGTGTCTAACGGTACCTAACAAACTCTAAGCGACTCTCTTAGAGTCTGGTAGAATCTCGCAGAATTGGACGCACGGATCAATCCATACGCGCCGGGCGCCGGCACTCGTCCCCCTTTGATCGCCGGCCGAGACGCCGAGATCCAGGCCTACGAAGTACTGCTCGACCGCCTCAAGCGCGGCACGGCTGGTCAGAGCATGATCATCACCGGCCTACGCGGGGTCGGCAAGACGGTGCTTCTGAACGCCCTCGAGGACATCTCGGTCGAGCGAGGCTGGATCGCCGCTGGACGTGAGCTGGACGAGGAAACATCGTTCCCAGTGGCAATCGCCCGCAGCGCCAAGCGGATTCTTGGCGAGCTGCAACCAACGAGAAAGGTTGCTGAGCACGTCCGACAGGCCTTTGGCAGGCTCGGATCATTCACGCTCAAGGACCCAAGTGGCTTCGAGCTGACCTACACGCCCGGCCCGGAGCCCTCGCGTGAGGCTCTCGGCGAAGACTTCGTCGACCTCCTGCTCGCACTAGGCCAGGCAGCTCAGTCAAAGGGCAGCGGTGTCGCATTTCTCCTCGACGAGGTCCAGTTTGTGCCCGCCAAGGAGTTCGGACCCTTTGTAGTCGGCTTGCATCGTCTCAACCAGAAGGCATTGCCGGTTACGTGCGTAGCCGCAGGACTCCCCAGCCTGCCTGCATTGGTCGGGAACGCCAAGAGCTATGCCGAGCGACTGTTCGAATACCCTCGCATCGATCAGCTGGCGAAGGCAGATGCGCTGCACGCGCTCGCGGACCCCGCGAGCAAGCTCGATGTCGTCTGGGAGCCCGAAGCGCTCCAATACGTCTTTGACCAGACAGACGGCTATCCCTACTTCCTCCAGCAGTACGGCAAGTACGCCTGGGACATAGCATCAGACGGCAGGATCACGAAGGCGGACGCCCGAGCTGGCGGTCGCATCGCTCAAGATCGCCTCGACGACGGCTTTTTCAAGGTGCGCTACGAGGGCCGAGCAACCAAAGCGGAGCGTGCCTTCCTGCATGCGATGGCGGGGTGCCAGGGTCCTCCCTACGGGATTGCGGACGTCACTTCTGCGCTCGGCAAGAGCGACCAGCGCTCGATCTCGGTGCGGCGCAACGCGCTCATTCGCAAGGGACTGATCTACGCCCCGGAACACGGGATGGTCGATTACACCGTGCCACACTTCGCCGCCTATCTGAGACGCCGAGACGCAGACTGAACCACCCGCTGGGGCGTTCAATACGTTCTACACACGTTTCACAATTGGTTGGTGCTTATCAGGGCGAATCAGTCCTTCTAGAGCCAAATTTTGATGTGGTTTGACGTCGCTAGGCGACCACGGCGACGTGACTACGGTAGCTGCCCGCGCATTTGTCGGACTCCGTGCGATCGCCGAGAAGTGTGCGCGCCCGATGTCTGCTGCCACGCACCTGCCCACGGTTGGACTGCCGCTACCGCGTGCCACCGATGCACATCGGTGCTCGACGCTCCAATCTTCCGAGTCATCGACCGACGCAAGTACGGCATAGCGCGAGGCGTCGCCTTTCCGCTCGGCGGCTTAGCGCCGCAGTCGTCCGCCGAGCACAGTTATCGGGTGGAGTGCGCGCTGCTGTATGGCCGGCCAGTCAGCATTTCGCAGCATCCCGGCTACATACTCTGCGATCATCTGATCCGAGAGAGGCGTGTGTGCTCCGCCGGCCCAAGTCTTCGCCAGCTCATCGCTCATCCTCAGCTCGACGATGGCCGAGACTCGATCATTCGTCACCAGCACGTCAAACCGCCACTCGCCGTCCTCGAAGCTGGAGCGCTCGACCTCCGTTCGCCAACCGCCGGTCGGCCGACGCTCCATATAGAGCCTCAGCGCCGCCGAATGAGCCTCCGCAGGCGCATCGGAGTCGGCAACAGCCGTGAACGTCCCTTGATCACTGCGCACGATAACTGAGCCGGCACCTTTCGCCATCCGTTGCGTGAACCCCGATATCTCGATGGCAGCGCCATCGAGATAGCCGGTGATCGTCACTCCCGTTGGAGCGTTTACCGATCCCTGGTAGTAGAGACACAGCTCGCGTCCGGCCTGCGTCCTGCCGGTGAAGAAGCGCTCGCCCTCGACGAGATCATGCAACCCCGCCACGAACACGGCCGGGTCCACAACCGACACGTCCAGCTCGGCATCGAGCAAGTCACCATCGACCGACACCAGATACTCCGCCTGTGCCTCGCGGGCAAGCGCGACGAGATAGTGGTCGTCTGGATCGCGCACCTCCACAGGCTGCGCCGAGGGCACGTCCGACCGATGCTCGCTGCGAGCACGGAGTGCCGCGATATATGCAGGCGCCCGGCCCTGCGATGACCAGCGGTCGAACTTGGGTCGTCCGAGCACGTCTGTCAACTCGTCAAGAAGCAGCGGGGATACGACGAGCACGAATCGGCGGTCCCGCCATGCCGTGATGAGGCGACCCGGCCCGGCCTTGGGATCGCCGATGAACGCTGATACAAGGACGCTCGGATCTACGACGGCACGGATCAAGCGCGGCTGTGCGCTCGCCGAGCCGCGCGTACTTCGGCCACCGCCAGCTCGTCGGCCTCCTCTGGCCCCAAAGTGCCTTGAGCGCGAGCCTCATCGAGAGCACGAAGACCAAGGTAGACCGAGAGCGCATCCTCGACCACTTGGGCGTCGCTCTTGGTGCCCTCCCCCACGTCTTGCTCGCGGGCTCGCCGGACCAGCCCCTCGTCCAGCGTCAGATTGATCTTGCGCGTCGCCATCGATTCAGGATACCGCCGATGGCGCGGTGCGCGGGGTGGCCACGGTGGGGAGTGGGGACGAGCCTTCCGGGCACACCTCGCGGACTCCGAGCAGATTTGGCAGGCCATTGCCGACGCCGTGCTTGATGCCCCGTCTCAGCGGTCCGTTGATGTCCCGTCTCAGGGGGTCCGCAAGGTGCTGTGGGGGTGACCTGCGAGGTCGACATAGAGCTGACAATCAACGAACGAACCGCGACGGTACTGTCCGCGTGGCATTACGCCGATAGCGTGCTGACCCCGAGTCGGCTTTCCGGTCGATGCCGAACAAAGATACGAATAATTGGATTCAGCTCTCAACGTCCGGCAGTCAGATACCGACCAGGCTGGCGTGACCCTGCTGATCAGCTACATCCTGGGCGCGGCAAGCGCGGCGGTCCTGATCATGATCGTGATGCGGCGCCAGTCCAGCGGCGATCCGGCGCTAGCCGACTCGCTCGGCGAGCTGCGGGGACTGCTTACGGGGGTCAGTCGTCAGCAGGAGAAGCTGGTGACCGAGGCAACACAGTGGAACCAGTTGCTCGGCAACACGCGCGAACGCGGCGCTTGGGGAGAGCTGACGCTTCAGAACCTCGTCGAGGCTGCGGGTCTGCGAGAGCACGTGGA
>Ga0335075_10009698_pt1 | contig 14647 bp, 10 predicted proteins | sample Lox_Sample_24_FD_206723 | JGI IMG/M metagenome (GOLD analysis project Ga0335075, IMG submission 206723) | Soil microbial communities from Loxahatchee National Wildlife Refuge, Florida, United States - Lox_Sample_2.4 | ecosystem: Environmental > Terrestrial > Soil > Wetlands | place: USA...
CAGCAGCGGCATGGCCCGCGCCGCCGAAATCTCGGGCAGCGGGATGATGGACAGGAACAGCTTCTGCCACTCCAGCCAGCGCTCTTGCACCTGCCGGAACATGTTGCCGCGGATCGCGCCGTCCTCGGCACCGTATACACGGTGGTCCTTTTCCTCCTGCATGGGGAAGTAGGACCGCAGCACCTGCTTGAGCGGGTCCTTCTTCTGGGCCTTGCGGAAGGTGTAGTCGGTCCCGTACTGGGCGACTGGCTCGTGGTACTTGGGCTCCCAGGAGAGCTCCTGGATCTTCTGGTGGGCCCTGGCCACACTCTGGCGACTCATCGTCACCCCTTTCTTGGCGGTTGCCGCGGTCCGGGGCCCCAGCCCCGGAGGGCCGGGCCCCGCAGGCTGCACCCAGCAGCCCCGAAAGTCCTTGTGTCCTGCATCACATCTCAACGGCCGAGGTCATGAACTCTCAACATGAGACAGTGCGCCTCCACGCGCGCCGGGTCAGAGCTCGTCAAACGCGGCGCGGATGGCCGCCAGGTCCTGCCTGGTGCGCTCGGAGGCCTGCCGGCTCCCCTCCTTGTCGGGGGTAATGCCCAGCGCGCGGAGCAGCTCGGCCGCGGGCGCGCCCGGATCCCCGGCCTCCCCCAGGACTGGATGCAGCCCTTCGGCCGCCAGGTGATGAAAAACCAGGTTGACGACCGTCCATGGGTTATAGGTCTCCGGGCCGCTCGAAGGGCTGCCGGTCTCGCCGCGAGCGTCCATGCGCCCAGCAAAACCTCACATCCGTTGAACCGGCGGTCTCAACTTGAGACAGTGCCAGGCAACAACGGATTTACTTTGTAAGGGGCGGATGAAGGCCGATCCGATCGACGCTGCCTGAGGCCTCCCGGCGGAGCCTCCAGGTCGGACAACATGAGGTGGGGGCCAGATGGCACACGCATCACCGCCGCCGCAGACGTCACGGAACCGGCTGGCCGAGGCCAGGGTCCGGTTCCTGCAGGCCGAACCGGTCGACTCCGGCGCGGTGCGCAAACCCATCCTCGCCTCGTGGTGGCGCTCTCGCGACTGGCACGTGGCGGCCGACCGCGTCGACCTGGACTACCTGCACGAGCCCGACCTGGAGACCAGGCTGGCCCGTGGCGCCGAGCCGGTGCTGCAGAAGCTGCACGAGGAACTCAGCGGCCAGCCGATCAGCATCATCCTGTGCGACGCCGACGGGCTGGTGCTGGCGAGGCTCACCGGAGACCACGACCTGGAGCGCGCCCTGGACGGCATCAAGCTGGCCCCGGGCTTCAGCTACGCCGAGGACCGGGTCGGCACCAACGGCATCGGCACCGCGCTGGAGGCCGGCGGGCCGGCCCACGTGTTCGGGCACGAGCACTACGCCGAGGCCCTGGACCGCTTCGGCTGCGCCGGGGTGCCGATCCATGACCCGGTGTCCGGCAAGACCGTCGGAGTGATCGACCTGACCTGCTGGCGCAAGGACGCCGACCCGCTGATGATCTCGCTGGTCAAGGCGACCGCCGAGCAGATCACCCAGGCCCTGGTCACGGCCAGCAGCAGCCGGGACATCGCGCTGCTGCAGGAGTACGTGCGCGCCTGCCGCCGCACCGGCGGCATCGTGCTGGCGCTGGGCAACGACGTCGTCATGCTGAACGACCACGCCCGCACGCTGCTCGACCCCGCCGACCAGGCCGCGCTGATCAGCCACGCCACCGAGGCGCTGGCGCGGCGCACGGCCGGCACCGTGACCGTGGACCTGCCCAGCGGCGTGGTGGCCCGGATGTCCTGCCGGCGAACCGGCCGCGACAGCCCGTTCGCCGAGGGCGTGGTGCACGTGAAGCTGGTCTCCACCGTGGCCGGCGCGGCCAGCGTTCCCGCGCCCAGGTCGCCCATGTACCTGCCGGGACTGGTCGGGAGCGCCGTGCTGTGGGTGCGCGCCTGCCGCGAGGCGGAGGCGCTGTACGACGCGGCCGACTGGTTCACCCTGGAGGGCGAGCCGGGCGTGGGCAAGCTGGCCCTGGCCCGGGCCGTGCACCAGCGCCGGAACCCGGCCTCGCCGTTCCACGTGCTCGACGCCGAGGCGGCGGCCCAGGACTGGCCGGTCAAGAGCCGCCGCGAGCTGCTCGACAGCCGGGGCATGCTGGTCATCCGGCACGTCGACGCGCTGCACGCCAGGCAGATGCACGCGCTGGCCAGCGCGCTCGGCGAGGCCAGGGCCGCTGGCCGCCAGGCCGACCTGCGCGTCGCGGTCACGCTGAACCGCAAGCAGGCCACGGCCGACCTGACCCGGCTGCTCCGGTTCTTCCGCGGCACGGTGGAGCTCCCGCCGCTGCGTCACCACATCGAGGACCTGCCCGAGCTGGTGCCGTTCTTCCTGACCCGGCTCAGCCAGCAGGGCCGGCTGACCTGCTCCGCCGAGGCCATGCAGCTGCTGCGGCGGAGCAGCTGGCCCGGCAACACCGAGCAGCTCTGGCAGGTGCTCCGCCAGGTCGTGCAGCGGCGCCGGGCCGGCGCGATCATGCCGCGGGACCTGCCGCCCGAATGCTGGGCGGTGAGCCGGCGGCTGCTGTCCCCGGTGGAGGCGATCGAGCGCGACGCGATCGTGCAGAGCCTGCAGGAACACGACGGCAACAAGGTCCGGGCCGCCGAGGCGCTGGGCATGTCGCGGGCCACGATCTACCGGAAGATCCACGAGTACGGGATCGTGGCCTCGGGCAGCTGAATCCCCGGGAACCGCAGCTCACCCCGCAGGCAGGGCCGGGCCGCTCCCGGCCCCGCGGACTGCTCCTGGTTCAAAGTGAGAACACATGTGTCCGCTTCCCGGCGTACGGATGCACTGAGCCCCGCGAACGCGGAGCGCTCTCGATCAAGGAGCGAACCATGAGCACTGTCGACGCAGCTGCTGGCGAATCAGGCATGCCAGCATCCGCTCCGCCGGAAGCAAGCGTGGCCCCCGCCGTTGTCGGCCCCCTGGCCGGCGACCCCTCCATCTTCGGCCTGGGAAGCTTCATCGCCGGCTCCGTGGCGCTCGGCCTGGCGCTGGTCGGCGTGGTGCCGTTCGGCGTCCTCGGCGCTCCCCTGGCGATCATCCTGGCGGCGACGGCCGTGGGCCTGCTCATGGCCACGATCTGGTGCGCGGCGCTCGGCCAGAGCGCCGTGGCGGCCGTCTTCGGCATCTTCGGCACGTTCTGGCTCAGCTACGCGGTGCTCGTGCTCGGCCTGGACCACAACTGGTTCGCGATCGCCGCCACCGCGGTGCTCGCCACGGTGAAGCTGTTCCTGCTCACCTGGCTGATCATCATCGTGATGCTGACCCTGGCGACGCTGCGGCTGCCGGCGGCCTTCACCGCGGTCTTCGCGCTGGTCGACCTCGCGCTGCTGCTGCTGTACCTCGCCTTCGCCGAGGCCTCGGCCGCGGGCGTGCCGTCCAGCGGCCTGCTGAAGACCGGCGGCTACGTGGTCCTGGTGTTCGCCGCGCTCGGCGCCTACCTCTTCTTCGGCGCCGCCGCCACGGGAACCGGCGGCAAGCCGCTCCCGCTCGGCAAGCCCCTGCAGCGCTGACCTCCGGGCCCGCCAGGCTCGGTGGAGGCGGCGCTCCGCGTGCTCTGGACCTCGGCCCGTGACCCGGCGCTACAGGTCCTCAACTGCGGGGGTTAAGCCCTCCGGTGCCGGGTGTGCGTGGCGCCTGCCGCGTCGGCTCACGGCAGGCCCGCCGCCCCGGCAGGCCCGGGCCGCCGGTTTCATGATCTGGGTGCTTTACCAGCGCTATGAGCTGGCCAGGTACCCAGATCATGGCGACCCTGCTTCGGGACCGTCCGGAAACCGGGTTCCGGACACGCACTCAGCGGCCATAACCCAGCCAGGATCGCCGCCAGCAAGCCGATGCGTCAGCTGAGCCCGTAACCTCCGCCGTTACACATCGTTAGTCCACGGTCACCGGGGTGGTCAGGACCCGGTCGGGCCCGGCGACGCGCTCCGTGCCCTGCAGGACCAGGGCACCGGTAAGCCTGAGGTCCGCCGACGAGGAGCCCAGCTGCACCTCGATGACGCCGGGCTCCACGACCCGCGCGCCGGACCGGCCGTGGTAAGCGGTGCGGTCGGCATGGAGCTTGAACGTCACGCGCCGGGCCTGGCCTGGTTCGAGCGCCACCCTGGCAAAGCCCGCCAGGTAGCGGGCCGGCCGGGCCACCTGAGCGACCGGGTCGTGCAGGTAAAGCTGGACGATTTCGGTACCGGGCCTGGCCCCGGTGTTGCGCACGGTGCAGCCGATGTCCGCGGCCCCGTCGGTGCGGATCGTGGCGGCCGGACCGATGGACAGGTCCGAGTACGCGAAGGTGGTATACGACAGGCCATGCCCGAACGGGAACAGCGGTGTCGGGTCGACCGTGCTCACCTCGGTCCGGCGGGCGAGCGGGGCGCTCAGGTACGTGGCCGGCTGCGCGGCGCGCGACGACGGCATCTGGATGGGGAGCTTCCCGCTGGGCACCACGCGCCCGGAAAGCACCCCGGCGATCGCGCCGGCGCCTTCCTCCCCGGGGAAGAACGCCTGCACCGCGGCGGCCAGGTCGCCCGCCACGGCGTCCAGCGCGTACGGCCGGCCGGTGATCGCCACCAGCACGACCGGCCGGCCGGTGGCGGTCAGCGCCTCGACCAGGTCCTGCTGCAGTCCGGGCAGCCGCAGGTCGGCCGCGTCGCAGCCCTCCCCGGACGTGCCCCGGCCGAACAGCCCGGACTCGTCGCCGACCACGGCGATGACCAGGTCGGCCTCGCGCGCGCAGGCCACCGCGGCGGGGATGCCCGACCGGTCGGCTGACTGCACGTCGCAGCCCTGGGCATGGCTGATCTCCGAGTCCGGGAACTCCTCGCGCAGCGCGGTGAGCAGCGACATCGTAGCGATCCCGGCGGGAAACTCCGGATGCTGGCTGCCCACGTGCCGGGGGAAGGTGTAGCAGCCAAAAAACGCCAGCGGGTCGCTGGCCAGCGGCCCGACCACGGCCACCCGGTCCGCCGCGCCGATCGGCAGTGCCTGCCGGTCGTTGGCCAGCAACACCACCGACTCCTCGGCCAGCAGGCGGGCCAGGGTGCGGTGGCCCGGCGGGTCGAGGTCGAGGACCGCGCCGTCGGCGCCGCCCGGGTCTCCCGGCGGCGACCAGCCGGGGTCGAGCAGCCCCAGCTCGCACTTCTGCTGCAGCACGCGGGCGGCGGCGCGGTCGACCAGCCGCTCGGGCACCTGGCCGGCCCGGACCGCGCCGGCCAGCGCGGCGCCGAAGCACTGCGGGTGCGGAAGCTCCACGTCAAGCCCTGCCGCCAGCGCGAGGCCCGCGGCCTCGGCCGGGGAGCCCGCCACCTTGTGCAGGGTCTGCAGGAACAAGATCCCCTGGTAGTCGGAGACCACGGTCCCCGCAAACCCGAGCTCGTCGCGGAGCGTGCTGCTCAGCAGCGTGGTGTCGGCCGACGCGGGCACGCCGTCGATGTCGACGTACGAGGCCATGACGCTGCGCGCGGCGCCCTCGCGGATCGCCATCTCGAACGGGAAGAGGATGACGTCGCCGAGTTCCCGCGGGCCCATGTCCACCGGCGCGAGGTTCCGGCCCGCGCGCGACGCCGAGTAGCCGACGAAATGCTTGAGCGTCGCGATCACGCCCGCGGACTGCAGCCCGCGGGTGTACGCGGTCCCGATCACGGCGACCAGGTACGGGTCCTCGCCGATCGTCTCCTCGACCCGGCCCCACCGGGGGTCGCGCGCGACGTCGAGGACCGGCGCAAGGCCCTGGTGCACGCCGGCCGCGCGCAGGCTCTCCCCGATCGCCGCGGCCATCTGCCCGGTCAGGTCAGGGTCGAAGGACGCCCCCCAGGCCAGCGGCGTCGGGAACGCGGTCGCGGTCCAGGTCGCGAAGCCGGTCAGGCACTCCTCGTGCGCGATCGCGGGGATGCCGAACCGGCTCGCGGCGATCACCTGTGCCTGCAGCCGGGCCATCGCGGCGGCGCCCGCCGCCGGGGTCAGCGGGGCGGTGCCGAACACCCGGGTGAGCTGCCCGACGCCGGCGGCGACCAGCTCCGTCACGGACGACGGGCCGCCGCTCAGCTCGGCCTGCATGGGCGCGACGCCGTCGCCGTCGCCGTCGGCCGACGGGCGCACCCAGATGCCGACGAGCTGGGCCGCCTTCTCGTCCAGGGTCATCCGTGCCAGCAAGTCGGCGGCGCGTTCCGCGGCCGGCCGGGCCGGGTCCTGCCAGAGCGGTCCGCCGAGCTCGGCGCCGGGCTGGCCGGCGGGTGCGTGCGTTGGCGAGTTCATCGGTGGGGGTGCCTCGTCTCGTGGGGGGACGGTCGGGCCAGGGAGCGTCAGGGTGATGGAGCGGTGGACTCGCGCACGATCAGCTCGGTGGTCAGCTCCACGCGCCTGCTGGGCAGCGGCAGGCCTTCGATGAGCGTGCCGAGCATGTCCGCCGCGGCCCGGCCCATCTCGGCGAGCGGCTGCCGGACCGTGGTCAGCGGCGGCGACAGCCAGCGGTCGACGGGGAGGTCGTCGAAGCCGACCACGCTGAGGTCCTGCGGGATGCGCAGCCCGCGCTGCCGTGCCGCCTCGTACACGCCGAGCGCCTGCTGGTCGCTGCCCGCGAAGATGGCCGTCGGCGGGTCGGCCAGGTCGAGCAGCTCGCCGCCGTGCACGAAGCCGCCCTCGTGGTAGAAGTCGCCGTCCCGGACCAGCGCCGGGTCGAACCGCAGGCCGGCCCGCTCGAGCGCCGACCGGTACCCGTCCAGCCGCGCGCGGCTGCACAGCGAGCCGGCCGGCCCGCCGATCGCGCCGATCCGCCGGTGCCCCCAGCCGGTCAGGTGGTCCGTGGCCGCCAGGCCGCCGGCCCAGTTCGTGCAGCCCACGCTGGGCAGGTCGGGCTCGGGCAGGTTCGCCGGGTCGATGACGACCAGCGGGATGTCCGCGTCCCGCAGCTCGCGCAGCTGCTCCGCGGTCAGCTCCGAGAAGACCAGCAGCACGCCGTCGGTGTCATGGCTGGCCAGCGCGCTGGTCCAGCTGGCCGGCCGGACGCTGCCGTGGCGCACCGAGGACACCGCGGCGCCCATCCCGTTGGCCGAGCACCAGTCTTCGACACCGCGCAGGATCTCGACGGCCCACGGGCTGTCCAGGCCGTTGAAGATCAGGTCGATCAGCCCGGATCGCCGCCCGGGGCGGCGCCCGGGATGGCGGTAGTTGCGCTGGCCGAGCAGCCGCTCAACCCGCGCCCTGGTGGCCGGCGCCACGTCCGCCCGCCCGTTCACCACCTTGGACACCGTCGGCAGCGAGACGCCTGCCTCGGCCGCGATGTCGGCCAGGGTGGACCGTGATCGCGGACGGTCGGCCCGCGATGCCCCGCCGCGCTGAAGCCGGTCTCCGGTGCGCGCCAACGAGATCATCACCTTTCTCGGACCCCCGCCAGCCGATGAGTGGGACTGGCCATCGAAAAGCTTCGACCGCGCTATCGTAGCCGATCCCGCGTTCGCTCACTAGGGCTGCCGATCAGCGGAGAGTCACCAAATCCAATGGCAGCAGGCTCGGGCGTCACACCCGAGGGCTGGCAATGTCACGTTCCGGCCCAGGCTGCCGCAGCGCGGAACTTGAGCCTTGACGCTTAACACAGCCCTTTCTAAGATGTCGGCACGTCGAAACATTTCTGTGTTATTGCACAACGTGACCCCCCGTCGCTGCCCGGCCGGCTACCCCCCCGCCGGCCGGGCAGACATCCCCCACGCCGGGGCCGGCCGCGCACCGGCCAGCAGCACGCCCAGGGAAAGGATGCCCGATGGCCTTTCTGGCCCGACGCATCGGCTTTTATCTGGTCACCGCGTGGGCCGCGATCACGATCAACTTCTTCATCCCGCGGCTGATGCCCGGCGACCCGGTGCAGATACTCATCTCCCGGCTGTCCGGCAATGGGGAGCTCACCCCGCGGATGGTCCACGACCTCACGATCGCGTTCGGCCTGAACACCAAGACCGGCCTGCTGGGCCAGTACGGCCAGTACTGGGTCCAGCTCTTCCACGGCAACCTCGGGACCTCCGTCACTTACTACCCATCCACCGTCGCCCAGGTGGTCGCCACCGCGCTCCCCTGGACCGTGATCCTGATCGGCACGGCGACCGTCATCGCCTACATCATCGGGACGATCCTGGGCACCCTTTCCGCGTGGCGGCGCGGCTCCGTGCTGGACGGCCTGCTCCCGGCCACCACGTTCTTCTACGCCATGCCGCTGTTCTGGCTGGCCCTGGCGGCGATCGAGCTCTTCGGGGTCACGCTCCGCTGGTTCCCGACGTCCGGCGGCGAGTCGCAGGGCATCCCGATCGCGTTCACCGGGCAGTTTCTCTCCAGCGCCGTCGACCACTCGATCCTGCCCGCCGCCGTGATCGTGGTCGCGTTGATGGCCAGCCCGCTGCTGGGCATGCGCAACATGATGGTGACCACGCTCAACCAGGACTACGTGCTCGTGGCCCAGGCCAAGGGGCTGTCGCAGCGCCGGGTGATGGTCATGTACGCGGCCCGCAACGCGATCCTGCCGACGATCGCGAACTTCGCCCTGTCCCTCGGTTTCGTCGTGTCGGGCGCGCTCCTGGTCGAGATCGTGTTCTCCTACCCGGGCATCGGCTACATCCTGCTCGAGGCCGTCAGCAACGAGGACTACCCGCTGATGCAGGCCATCTTCCTGATCATCACGCTCGCGGTGCTCCTCGCCAACCTGCTGGCGGACCTGGTGTATGTCGTGCTCGACCCCCGTTCCCGCCAGGAGGCGTGATGGCGACACCGTACGGCGGGACGCCGGGCACCGCGGACGCCGGTGAGCTGACGCCGGCCGCCACGCGGTCCGTCCATCTCTGGAGGCACTGGCGCCGCTACCCGGTCAAGGTGATCACCGGATGCGGCCTGCTCGCCTTTTTCGTCCTCTTGGCGATCATCGGGCCGTTTGTCGCGCCCTACGACCCGAGCGCGATCGGGCCCGACGTGCTGGCGGCGCCGTCGGCCGCGCACCTGCTCGGCACCACGAACACCGGCCAGGACGTGCTGTCGCAGCTTCTCGTGGGCGCGCGCGTGACCCTGCTGGTCGGGTTCGGGGCCGCCGCCGTCGCCACCGCGGTATCGGTCATCGTCGGGATCAGCGCCGGGTACTACGCGGGCGTCGGCGGCGAGCTGCTGTCGATGCTCACGAACATCTTCCTGATAATCCCGCTGCTGCCGCTGCTCGTGGTGCTGACCGCGTTCCTGCCCGGGGCCGGCTCCCTGATCGTCGCGGTGGTGATCAGCGCCACCGCCTGGGCCTGGGGAGCGAGGGTGCTGCGGGCGCAGACGCTCGCCCTGCGCAAGGCGGACTTCGTCCAGGCCGCCCGCGCCGCGGGCGAGCGGGGCTGGCGGATCATCCTGTTCGAGATCCTGCCGAACGAGCTGGCCATCGTCTTCTCCAGCTTCCTGTTCACGGTGATCACCGCGATCCTCACCGACGCCGGCCTGATCTTCCTGGGCCTCGGGGACACCAGCCAGTGGAGCTGGGGAGCGATCTTGTTCTGGGCTCAGAACAACGAGGCGCTGGGCACCGGGGCATGGTGGTGGTTCGTTCCCCCCGGCCTGTGCATCGCGCTGACGGGTACCGCGCTGGCACTGATCAACTTCGGCGTCGACGAGCTCATCAACCCCAGCCTGCGCACGGCCGGGCTCGGCCGGAAGGCCAGCCGGGCGATGACCACCGAGCAGGGGCTCACCCCGGTGCGCCGCGCAGAAAGCGCGGAGCTGACCGCGGCGAGAGGCACCGGGCGATGACCGCGCAGCCCGGCCTGTCCGCCAGATCCCCGGTCCTCGAGATCGAGGGGCTGTGCATCGAGTACGGCACGGGCGACGGCGCGGTGCGCGCGGTGATCGACGTCGACCTGGTGCTGCACCGTGGCGAGGTCGTCGGGCTGGCCGGGGAGAGCGGCAGCGGCAAGTCCACGCTTGCCTACGGCGCCACCAGGCTGCTCCGCCCGCCCGGGACCATCACCGGCGGCAGCGTCGTGTTCCACCCCGATCCCAAGCGGCCCGAGCTCACCGTCGACCTGCTCGACGCCGGCATCACCGAGCTTCGCCGCCTGCGCTGGCGGGAGCTGGCGATCGTGCTGCAGTCGGCGATGAACGCGCTCAACCCCGTGCTCAGCGTGGAGACGCAGCTCACCGACACGCTGGCCGCGCACCTTCCCGGGTCGACTCACGCGAGCCGGCGGGAGCGGGCCGCCGACCTGCTCCGCCTGGTGGGCATCAGCCCGGACCGGCTGCGCAGCTACCCGCACGAGCTGTCCGGCGGCATGAAGCAGCGGGTGATGATCGCCATGGCGCTCGCGCTCGAGCCGCAGGTAGTGATCATGGACGAGCCGACCACGGCGCTCGACGTGGTCACCCAGCGGGAGATCCTGCAGGAGGTCATCGAGCTGCGGGACCGCCTCGGCTTCTCGGTGCTGTTCATCACGCACGACCTGTCGCTGCTGCTCGAGCTCGCCGACACGATCGCTGTCATGTACGCGGGCAGGCTGATGGAGATCGCCCCCGCCCGCCGGCTGTTCGCCGCACCGCGCCATCCGTACACCGCGGGCCTGCTCGCGTCGTTTCCTTCGCTGCACGGCGAGCGCCGCGTCATGACCGGGATTCCCGGGTCGCCACCGGACCTGCGCAATCCGCCGCCGGGCTGCCCGTTCCATCCGCGATGCGGATTTGCCGAGCCGCAGTGCCGCCAGGCCATGCCGCCGCTGGCGCCCCCGCCCGGCCCCGTCGGGTGGGGCCGGCTCGTTGCATGCTGGCTGCAGGACGGCCGGGCCGATCGCCCGGACGAGATCGCCAGGCCAGAGCCGCCGGCCCGGCCGGCCGGCCCGGTGCCCACCGGTCAGGGACCGGTGCAGCCATGAGCGCGGTCGACGGCCACCCGCCCGATGGCGCGGCGCTGAACGGCGACCGGCCCACCGGCGCGACCGTCCTGGTGGCCCGCGATCTCACCAAGCACTACAAGGTCCGCGAGCGCGGGCTGCGTGGATCCGTCGGGCCCAAGCGCGTGGTTCACGCCGCCGAGGACATCAGCCTGGAGCTGCGGGCAGGCCGGGTCAGCGCGGTGGTCGGCGAGAGCGGCTCGGGCAAGACGACCCTCGCCCAGATGCTCGCCTGGCTGATCCGGCCCACCGCCGGGGAGATCCTGCTCGACGGCCAGCGGGTCACCCGCCGCTCGCTGCGCGCCTACCGCCACCGGGTGCAGATTGTGTTCCAGGACCCGTTCGCCTCGCTGAACCCGGTCCACGACGTCCACTACCATCTCGCGCGGCCGCTGCGGATCCACCGGCGGGCCCGGGGCCGTGCCGCGGTCGACGAGGCCGTCGAGGCCCTGCTGGCCAGGGTCAGGCTGGAACCCACCCGGCAGTTCGTGCACAAGATGCCGCACGAGCTGTCGGGCGGGCAGCGCCAGCGGGTGGCGATCGCCCGCGCCCTGGCCGCGGGCCCGAGCGTGCTGCTCGCCGACGAGCCGGTGTCCATGCTCGACGTGTCGATCAGGCTCGGCGTCCTGAACCTGCTCGGCGACCTGCGCGACACCGAGAGCCTGGCGATCCTGTACGTCACCCACGACATCGCCTCGGCCAGGTACTTCGCCGACACCGTGACCGTCATGTACGCGGGACGGCTGGTCGAGTCCGGTCCCGCGGTCGAGGTGACCGACCACCCGTCCCACCCCTATACCCAGCTCCTGCTGTCGGCCGCGCCCGATCCCGAGCGGGCAGCCCCGGCGGTCATCAAGGGCAGCGGCGCGGCCCCCAGCCTGGTGAACCCGCCGGCCGGCTGCCGGTTCCACCCCCGCTGCCCCTTTGCCATGCCAGTCTGCCGCACCCAGCGTCCCCCGGACGTCCCGGTCGGCCCCGGTCACGTGGCCGCCTGCTGGCTCCGCCATCCAGACCACGCCCGCGCGACCGTCCACCCGCCCGCCGGCGACCCGCCGGCCTGATCATCGGAGTACCCCCGTGAACCACAGAACCAAGATGGCCGCCGCACTCTGCGCCCTGTCGCTGTTCGGCGTGGGTGTGGCCGCCTGCAGTTCGTCGTCCGCCGCGCCGTCGGCCTCGTCGTCGTCGTCCAGTGCGACGCTGACCCTGGAGAGCAGCCCGTCGGGCCCGATCACCAGGGACTTCAACCCGTTCTCCCCCACCAGCGCATCCAACATCCTCGGCTCCACGGCCATGATCTACGAGCCGCTGCTGCAGTTCAACCTGCTGAAGCCGGGGACGACGTACCCGTGGCTGGCCACGTCGTACGCGTGGTCCAACGGCGGCAGGACGATCACGTTCCACATCCGCAGCGGGGTCAAGTACTCAAACGGCACCCCGTTCACCGCGGCCGACGTGGCGTGGGAGTTCAACCTGGAGAAGAAGGACCCGTCGACCAACGTCTGGGGGCTGCCGCTCACCAGCGCTTCATCCTCGGGCTCGAACGCAGTGATCAACTTCTCCACCCCCGCCTACTCGCTGCTGTACTACGTCGCCGGCGAAACCTACATGGTGGACCCGAGCGTGTACGGCAAGGTCGCCAACCCGTTCACCTACGCCGACCCCAACCCGATCGGCACCGGGCCGTACGTGCTGTCGACGTTCTCGTCGGGCGGCGTCACGCTGACGAGGAACCCGCACTACTGGCAGGGCGAGCCGCACGTGGCCAAGCTGGACTTCCCCGCCTACGACTCCAACACGACCGCCAACCTCGACCTGGAGCAGGGAACGCTCGACTGGGGCGGCAACTTCGTCAGCGACATCAAGTCGGCGTACGTGGGCAAGGACCCGTCGGCCAACCACTACTGGGACGCGCCGCTGCAGACCGAGGCCATCATCCCCAACCTGGACAAGTTCCCGTTCAACAGCCTGGCCGTTCGTGAGGCGGTCGCGGTGGGGATTGACCGTACGGTCATCTCGGACGACGGCGAGGACTACCAGCAGCCGCCGGCCGTCGGCCCGGGCACGCTGACCGGGCTCACGATGCCGATCGACAAGAGCTACCTGACCCCGGCGACCGACAAGTACTCGACCACGTACAACACGGCCGAGGCGAAGAAGATCCTGGAGGCGGCCGGCTGGAAGATGGGCAGCAACGGGTACTTCGTGTCGCCCAGCGGGCAGACGCTGGCCTTCACGTTCCTCGACGCCGCGGCGTACACCGACTTCCTGACCGACGACCAGATCATGGCCTCCGAGCTCAAGGCCGCCGGCATGGACGTCACCGTGTCCGCCGTGTCGGTGACCGCGTGGACCACCGACCTGGACACCGGCAGCTTCCAGGCCATCTCGCACTGGGGCACCGGCGGCCCATCGCCGTACTACCTGTATTACAACTGGCTGGACACCTCGCTGGCCAAGCCGATCGGCCAGGTCGCGACCGGTGACTACGAGCGGTTCAACAGCCCGCAGGCCGACGCCTACCTCAGCTCGTTCTCCAGCACCGACAACACGGCGACGCAGCTTGCGGACATGGTGGGCCTGGAGAAGATCGTCGCCACCCAGCTCCCGGTGATCCCGATCTTCTACGGGGTGGCCTGGGACGAGTACAACACCGCGAAGTTCACCGGCTGGCCGACGGCGTCCAACGAATACGCGCCCGGCGAGCCCAGCCAGCCGTTCAACGAGATCACCGTGCTGCGGCTGCGCCCGGTGAGCTGACCGTCAAGCCCGGCGGGGCCGCCGCAACCTCCTGCCGGCGGCCCCGTCGGCCCGCAACTGCCCGAAACGTATCGGTAAGATCTTCGAAGGCACCTCTCGGATGACCCAGCTGAGCGTGGCGATCATCGGCACCGGCACGATCGCCCGGACCCACGCCGAAGCCCTGCAGAGCCTGGGCGACCAGGCCAAGGTCGTGGCGGCGGCAGACATCGACGCCGAGCGGTTGCGCGAGTTCTGCGCCGGCTACGGGATCGCCGAGTGCCCCGGCGGCCTGGCAGGGCTGCTCGAGCCCGGCCCGCCGGATCTGGTGCACGTGTGCACGCCGCCCGCCGCGCACGCCGCGCAGGCCGTAGCCTGCCTGCGGGCGGGCTCGTCGGTGCTGGTCGAGAAGCCGCCCGCGCTCAGCCTGGCCGAGATGCAGGACATGGCGGCCGCCGAGGGTGACGCCGGCGGCCCATGGCTGGCCACGGTGTTCCAGCACCGGTTCGGCTCGGGCGCCCGCCGGGTGCGCGCGATGATCGACAGCGGCGTGCTCGGCCGGCCGCTGCTCGCGGTCTGCCATACCACCTGGCTCCGTGACCAGGCCTACTTCGACGTGCCGTGGCGCGGCCGGTGGGACACCGAGGGCGGCGGCCCCACGATGGGCCACGGCATCCACCAGATGGACCTGCTCTGCTATCTCCTCGGCGACTGGACGGAGATCTCGGCGATCGCCCGCAGGCAGGCGCGCCAGATGCAGACCGAGGACGTCTCGCTCGCGCACGTGACGTTCAAAAACGGAGCCGTGGCCAGCGTGGTGAACAGCGTGCTCTCTCCTCGCCAGGAAAGCTACCTGCGGTTCGACTTCGAGAACGGCACCGTCGAGCTCAGCCACCTCTACGGCTACGGCGACGACGACTGGCAGATCACGCCGGCAACCGGCCACGCGGACGAGCTGGCCGCCGCGTGGGCGGCGGGCGAGCACGGC
>Ga0335075_10009699_pt1 | contig 14647 bp, 14 predicted proteins | sample Lox_Sample_24_FD_206723 | JGI IMG/M metagenome (GOLD analysis project Ga0335075, IMG submission 206723) | Soil microbial communities from Loxahatchee National Wildlife Refuge, Florida, United States - Lox_Sample_2.4 | ecosystem: Environmental > Terrestrial > Soil > Wetlands | place: USA...
CATGTGGCCCAGACCCCCGGCCTGGAGGAGCACCTGCGCAACGACGACTGGACCCGCCAGGAACTCGACGAGTTCCTGCGCTTCGAGCCGCCGGTGGGGTCCCTGTCCCGCACGGTCATGAAGGACACCGTCCTCGGGACCCAGCCGCTCAAGGCCGACGAGGTCGTGCTGCTGCATTTCGCCGCGGCCAACCGCGACGGCGCGATGTTCGCCGAGCCCGACGACCTGCGCCTGGACCGGGGCAAGAACCCGCACCTGAGCTTCGGCCTGGGCGACCACCGCTGCATTGGCTCGAACCTCGGCCGCCTCCAGATCGAGATCGGCGTGGCCGAACTCCTGGCCCGGGTCGAGAACATCAAGCTGGCCGAGGGAGCCGTGCTGGAACGCGAGGCTGGCACCGGGTCCGGATGGATCTCGCTGCCGGTCACCTTCCGCCGCCGCTGAGCGCGGCGCGCTGGGTGTCGAGGAAGGCCTGCTCGACCGGGTTGGTGGTCAGGGCGCGGGCGGTGGCGTAGGCCTGCGCCGCTTCCTGGTCGCGGCCGAGGCGGCGGAGCAGGTCGGCGCGTGTCGCGTGGAACAAGTAGTAGCCGTCCAGGCCGGACGAACGCAGGCCGTCCACTGCGGTCAGGCCGGCGGCGGGGCCGCGGACTTCGGCGAGCGCGACGGCCCGGTTGAGCGCGACGACCGGAGTGGGCGTGACCGCGTATAGCTGGTCGTAGAGCGTCAGGATGGCGCGCCAGTCGGTGCTGTCAAAGCTGGCCGCCACGGAATGGACAGCGTTGATGGCCGCCTGGATCTGGTATGGCCCGGGGCGGCCACGCTGGACGCACGCACGCACGATGGCCTGGCCTTCGGTGATCAGGGCCCGGTCCCAGCGCCGCCGGTCCTGTTCGGCCAGGCGGACCAGCGAGCCGTCGGCGGCCACGCGGGCGGCGCTGCGCGCGTGCAGCAGCAAGAGCAGCGCCAGCAGCCCCTGCGCCTCCGGCTCATCGGGCATCAGCCCGGCGAGCAACCGGGCCAGCCGGATTCCCTCGGCGCACAGGTCAAGCCGGATCAGACGGCGGTCGGCGGTCGCCGCGTAGCCTTCGTTGAAGACCAGGTAGACGACCCTGAGGACGGGTTTGAGCCGGGCCGGAAGTTCGGCTTGCGCGGGCACGCGATATGGGACATGGGCGTTTCTGATCTTGCGCTTGGCCCGGACGACCCGCTGGGCCATGGTTGCTTCGGGAACGAGGAACGCCCGCGCGATCTCCGTTGTCTCGAGCCCGCCAAGCAGCCGCAGGGTCAGCGCGACCTGGGCGGGCTGGTTCAGCGCCGGATGACAGCAGGTGAAGATCAGCCGCAGCCGCTCATCGGGCACGGTCTCCTCCTCCGGCGCCGGGGCGCTCTCCCCCGCGGCCTGAGCGGCGGCGCCGTACAGGTGATGCGCTTGCGCGTGCCGCTCGTCACGGACCGACTCGCGGCGCAGCCGGTCGATGGCCCGGTTGCGGGCGGTGGTGACGATCCACGCACCGGGATTGGGCGGCTGGCCGTCCGACGGCCACCTGGCCACCGCGACGGTGAACGCGTCCTGGACCGCTTCCTCGGCGGCGTCGATATCGCCGAGGAAGCGGATCAGGGTGGCGACGCAGCGACCGTACTCGCGGCGGAAGATGCCCTCGACGGTCACCGCGCCAGAGTTCATGATCGCAGCACGGACACGCTCACTGCGCGTCGGACCCGGCCTGCAGTGCGTCGTCGAGGTCCCCGGCGAACAGCGGGCGGACCTCGATCGCCCGCTGCTGCGCGGCCGCGGTGAGCTTGGCCCACTCCAGGGCCTCGTCCAGGTCGGCGGCGTTGATGATCCAGAATCCGGCGAGGTGTTCCTTGGTCTCGGTGTACGGCCCGTCGGTCATCAGGAAGTCGCCGCCGGACTGGCGCACCACGGTCGCCGACTCCGGGCCACCGTTCATTCCGCCCTGGAACACGAACGCACCAGCGGCGGTCAGCTTGTCGCCCAGCGCGTTCACGTCGGCCCACACCTGCCGCGTCTGCTCCGGGGGAATGGGGGCGGCGTAGTCGCGGTAGAGCGCGAGCAGGTACTGCGTCATGACGATCACTCCCGTTTGTCATCCGGGGGCCGGTCCCTGGCTGGCCCTCACTCCCGCTACGAAGTGGCCACCGCCGAATCGACACCTTTCCGGAAACGATGCTAGAAAACCGCCTGGCCAGGCCAGCCGCCGGCGCGGTAACGAGAGCGGTAATCCCCGGCCAGCACAGTCCAGGGCATGATCGCAAAACCGGCACCATCGCGCGCCCGCGCGGCCGCCGCCCGCCTGGGCCGGATCGGCGCCTGGAGCTTCGGCCTCGACGGGCTCGGAGTTGCCGACGCCGCCCGGGTAGCCCGCGCCGTGGAAGAACTCGGATTCGGGTCGCTGTGGATCGCGGAGGGCACAGCCAGCCGGGAGGCCCTGTCCCACGCCGCCGTGCTGCTGAGTGCGACCTCCCGGCTGGTGATTGCCACCGGTATCGCCAGCATCTGGGCCCGCGACCCGACCGCCATGGCCGCGGGCGCGCGGACCCTGGCCGACGCGTTCCCCGGCCGTTTCATCCTGGGCATGGGCGTAAGCCACGCCGGGGCGGTCGGCCGGCGTGGCCACGAGTATGCGGCGCGCCCGCTGGGCAAGATGCGCGAGTACCTCGATGCCATGGACAGCGCCCCGCTGTCCAGCCCGCTGCCCGACCCTCCGGTGACCCGGGTCCTGGCCGCGCTGCGGCCCCGGATGCTCGAACTCGCCGCGCAGCGGACCGAGGGAGTGCACAGCTATTTCGTCCCCGTGGCGCACACCCGCCGCGCCCGCGCGGCGATCGGCGCCGGCCCGCTGCTGGTACCCGAACTGGCGGTCGTGCCGGACGAGCGCCCGGATACCGCCCGCGCTGTGGCCCGGACGTACACGTCGCACTACCTGGCCCGGGAGAACTACCGCGAGAACCTGCGCTGGCTCGGTATCCCTGGGGAGGAACTCCAGGGCGGCGGCAGCGACGACGTGGTCGACGCGCTCGTCGCCTGGGGCGACGGAGCCGCCATCCAGGCCCGGGCCCTGGAGCACCTGGAAGCCGGTGCCGACCATGTCGTGCTGCAGCCCCTCGGGGCAGCACCCGGTGCGGACCAGGCGATCGCGCAGTTCACCCGGCTCGCGACGGCACTGGCCACGCCCGGGAACAGCCGGCCACGCCTCTAGCGCGCACCACCTGCAGTTATCCTCATCAGGCCACGTCTGCCGACCTGCCTGTTCGGCACGCGGCAGGATGGAGCCAGTTAATGCGGTTTCTCGCGGGCATTGAGCCGACGTCGACGAGGCGCACCGGCAGGGCATCCGGGTGGCCGCCCACGCCCAGACCCTCAGCGGAACCTGGCTGGCCGTGACGGCCGGGGTCGACTCGATCGAGCACGGATTCGCCATCTCGCCCGAGCTGGCCGCCGAGATGGCCACCCGCGGGACGGCCCTGGTGCCCACGCTGCTGGTCGCCCGGGAAGCGGCCGAGCGCGGCTGGTACGTCAAGGAGCCGGTGCGGGCGGCCCACGACCGCTCGTTCGCGAACTGCCTCGCCGCCGGGGTGCGCATCGCGCTCGGCACCGACGTCGGCGGGTTCGAGTGGACCGGTATCTCCCAGGCCAAGGAGTTCGCCCTCATGACCGGGCTCGGGATGCCGCAGGCGGACGCGCTGCGGGCCGGGACCATCGTCGCCGCGGACCTGCTGGGACTCGACGGAAAAGGCCGGGGTCATCGAGCCGGGTGCGGCGGCCGACATCGTCGCCGTCACCGGTGACCCGCTGCAGGACATCGACTGCCTGCAGCAGGTCGAGCTGGTGATCCAGCACGGCCGGGTCGCGTTTGACGGACGGCCGGGGCCGGCATGACGTACTCGGTTGCCGCTGTCGACCAGGACGCGGGACTCATGGGCGTGGCCGTCCAGTCGCACTGGTTTGCCGTCGGCGCGGTCGTCCCCTCGGCCGCGCCGGGGGTGGGCGTGCTGGCCACACAGGCTAATTCCGACCTGACCGCGGGACGGCGCGGGCTGGAGCTGCTGGCTTTCTCCCGGTCGGCGGAACAGACGCTGGCCGGCCTGCTGCACGATAACCCTCTCGCCCCCGTCAGCCAGATCGCCGTCATCGACATCACCGGCCAGGTTGCGGTGCACACCGGCGAGCGCTGCATGGCGGAGGCTGGCCATCGCTCCGGAGCCGGCTGGTCGGTCCAGGCCAACATGATGCTGAAGCCCACCGTGCCGGACGCGATGGCCGCCGCCTGGGCCGAAGCCACCGGGGTGGCGCTGCCGGCCCGCATGCTGACCGTCCTGCGCGCGGCCGAGGCCGAAGGCGGCGACGTGCGGGGCCAGCAGTCCGCGGCGATGCTGATCGTGAGCCTCAGACCCTGCGAGCCGCTGGACACGCTCCTGGACGTCCGGGTCGACGACGGTGCCGATCCGCTGGCTGAGCTCGAGCGCCTGTGCTCGCTCGGCGAGGCCTACCGGGAACACGAACTGGGCCTGCGCCTGCTCGCGGCCGACCCCGGCCAGGCGCTCGTCCACTGGGCCCGGGCCGCAGCGCTCGCGCCCGGCAACTCCGAACTCGAGTTCTGGCGGGCTACCGCCCTGGCGTCGGCCGGCCAGCGGGCGCAGGCACGGCAGATCCTGCAGGGGCTGTTCCAGACTGGCCCGGGCTGGCGCAGCCTGCTCCGGCGCCTGCCCGCCGCCGGCTTGCTCCCCGATGACCCGGCCTTGCTCGCCGAACTGCTGGGCCCATGACGACGCGCCTGGACGCGCGGCGGCGCGCCGCCGCGGCTGGCGGTCACTTGAGGCCGGCCAGGAAGCTGAGCAAATGGGGCACGACCCGCTCGTGGGCGTCCTCCTGGATGTAGTGGCTGGCGTCGTCGACCTGGGTCACGGGCGCGTCGGGCAAGGTCTTGCGCCATTGCTCGAGAACCGCGGGCGTGAACCCCGGGTCGCGCATCGGCCACATGATCCGCGCGGGCTTGGAGCGGAAGTTTTGCTCGACTCCGCGCTCGAGCCGCGTGAGCAGTTCGGCGACCGGTCCGGTGGCGCTGGCCGGGTCGGGAATCTCGCGCGGAAAGACGAGTTCGCCGGTGCGGCTGGACCACGTCGGGTGGGGCGCCAGGTACGCGTGGCGCACATTGGGCGTAAGTCGTTCGCGGTGCACGACGCCGTCGCGGAACAGGAAGCCACGGACGAACATGTCGAACCCCTTCACGAGCATCTCGCCCACACCCGGCGTGCGGAACAGCCGCAACGGTACGGGCAGGGCCTGCCGTGGCCCGTCGAAGGTGTTGAGGATGAACAGGCCCGAGACACGCTCAGGGTGCGCAACCGCCCACGACAGCCCGATCGGCCCGCCCCAGTCCTGCACGACGACCACCGCGTCACGCAGGTCGAGCGATTCGAGCAGCGCATCCAGGCGCGCGACGTGGCACGGGATCCGGTAGAGCTCTGGATCGGACGGCTTGTCCGAGCGGCCGAACCCAAGATGGTCGGGCACGATCGCTCGGTGGCCCGCATCGGCCAGCGGGCCGATGAAGTTCCGGTACAGAAAGCCCCAGGTCGGATTGCCGTGCACCAGCACCACCGGACGGCCAGCCCGCGGCCCCTCGTCCACGTAGTGCATCCGCCCGTCGGAGGTGTGAAACCAGCGCGGTTCAAACGCCCACAGCCCACCGAAAGTCCAGTCCGTCGTCGCGGCTCTTTGGCCGGCCAGGCTCACGCTCATGGCTACTCCAAACGTGACTTCCGCGGATGTGAAGTTGCGGGATCAAGCTCTCCATCACAGAACTGGGTTCTTCCGTAGCCGAGTGACCAGTCCTCGCTCTCGTTCTCGGTGATCGAGACGACCAGGTCGGACGGATCCAGGCCGCAGTCACGCTCCAGGTGCTGGGCTAGCAGCGTGTAGAGCTTCTCCTTCTGGGCTGCCGATCTCTTTCCCTGCCGGTTGACCATGTGCATGATCACTATGTTCTCCGAGCGCTCGATACCCAGTCCGTGGTCCTGGATGATCATGTCGCCGGGAGAATGCTCCGTGACTAGCTGGTAGCGGTCCCGCTCGGGGGTTTGGAAGGCCTCCACGATCGCGGCCTGCGAGCTATCGAGCAGCGCGCGGATCTGATCACGAGACCGGCCACGGACGATGTCGTAGTACACGAGTGGCATGATTCGGCCTCCTTATGCGACCGGGAATTTATTCGCTGTAGCCGAGGCGGCTCCGTCAAATGCCTGCTTGACCCGGATCATGGCGATGGTGATGTCGGCGATGAAGCGGTTGTACATGAACAGCAGCCCAGTAAGCCCAGCGATTTCGGGCCCGCTGAGCGAGTGGCTCATCTGCCGGCGGCTGACGCCCCCAACGTCGGGGAAACCGGCCACATGCCGGCGGGCGATGGCCCGGATCCGGCGGGCCGTCTCCTCGTACGCGGCGGTCAGCGCGACCGGGGACAGGATGTCGTCAACCGCGAAGCGCAGGACCTCGGGCCAGGCGGCCAGCACCCGGTAGTCGCTGGCCGGGGCGTGATACAGGAAGAGATCCTGCGCTTGCGCCAGCAACGCCTGGACATCAGGCGCAGCCCGCTCCGGATCGATCAGGTGGAGCTGCTCGACTCCGCCGGGCAAGCCGCCGGGAAGCTGCCGGGCCTGCGCAGCGGACAGGGAGTTCGCGGGACTGCCGGCGGCGCGCTCATTCCATGCCTCATTCCAGGCGGTGACCAGGATGAGGCCCTTGGGATTGCCGTAGTTGAGGGAATCGAGCGCCTGGCGGATCTTGCTGATCTCCTCATCGGACCGCCCGGCGGCGCGCAGCCGGGGACGAGGGTCTGGGGGCAGCGGACCAGGGATAATCGACGCCTCACGCACCAGGTCGGCGCCCCTTTCGGCGTACACGGTCGAGATCTGTGGCTTCACCGCCTGCCATGCGGCCGCCACGAAAGCGGGGAATAGCGACATCACCCGGATAGCGAATGGGACCCACGGGGCACGCAGGGTGAATTCGATGTCATCGTAGATTTCGGCGAGTTCGCCGCTCGCGTCGGCCTGATCGACTTCGGGAAACTTCGCGATCGGAGGATGTACTGTCATGACATTTCTCCCTCATTGAGGGCAGAACGGGCCGCGTTGAGCCTGCCAGGCCCACGCTTATCTGAAGCGTTCCTTCAGCCGGCCCCATGCAGTTCCATGCTGGCAGCCTGGCCACCGGCCACACACCGTCAGGTCTTGTAGTTCGGTGCCCGCGCCCGGCAGCGGCCGGCCAAGCTACGGTGATGCTGGCCTATGGCGGCGTAACTGCTGTGTACTGGGCGAAGCGGGCCAGCAGGATCTGGCCGGAGGAGACGAGCGTATGAGTGTGCTTCCCTCGGCCGCGGAGCCGCCCGCGGCCAAGGCGGTGCCGGGCCAGGTGTTTCGCTCGGAGTTGAATCCCGTCGACTTCCTGCACCGGGCGGCGTACATCTACCCGGAAAAGACGGCGGTCGTGCACGGGAGGCGGCGGTACTCCTACCGGCAGTTCGCCGAGCGCTCGTGGCGCCTGGCCAACGCGCTGCGGTCAGCGGGGCTGAGCAAGGGAGACCGGGTCGCCACGCTGCTGGTCAACTCTCCGGCGATGCTGGAGGCCCATTTCGGTGTGCCCGCGGCGGGCGGGATCTTGGTCGCGGTCAACCACCGGCTGTCCAGCGCCGAGGTCGGGTACATCCTGGCCCACAGCGGCGCGCGCTACCTGTTGCTGCACGACGAGCTGGAGGCGCTGGCCGGTTCGCTGGACCTGGACGGCCTGACCGTAGTCCGCTGCACGGACACCGGGACCCCCGAAGACCCGTACGAGCAGTTCCTGGCGGCCGCGGCGCCGTCGCGGCCGCCGAGCTGGCTGGAAGACGAGGAAGAGACGATCTCGGTCAACTACACCTCCGGAACCACAGGCCGGCCCAAAGGGGTGCAGTACACCTACCGCGGCGCGTACCTGAACGCGCTGGGCGAGGTGATCCACGCCGGCCTGGGCCCGGGCTCGGTGTACCTGTGGACGCTGCCGATGTTCCACTGCAACGGCTGGTGCTTCCCCTGGGCGGTCACCGCCGTCGCCGCCCGGCATGTGACCATCCGCGCGGTCGACCCGCAACTGATCTGGGACCTGATCGACGCGGAGGGCGTGACCCACTACAACGGGGCGCCGACCGTCCATCTGATGATCCTCAACCACCCCGGGGCGCACCGCCTGGAACGCCCGGTGACGGCGATGGTGGCCGCCGCCCCGCCGTCGCCGACGCTGCTGGCCCGCATGAGCGAGCTGAACTTCACCGTGGTCCATGTGTACGGGCTGACCGAGACCTACGGCCCGATCACGGTCAGCCCGGAGCAGGAAGGCTGGCCCGAACTCCCCGGGGCGGAACGCGCCCGGCACCTGGCCCGCCAAGGCCAGGGGTACGTCTCGGCCGATCTGGTGCGCGTTGTTGACGGGCAGATGCGTGACGTCGCCCGGGACGGGCAGACGATGGGCGAGGTCGTGATGCGCGGCAACAACGTCATGAGCGGCTACTTCCACGACGAGGCGGCCTCCGCCGCGGCATTCGCCGGCGGCTGGTTCCACTCCGGGGATCTGGCCGTGTGGCATCCCGACGGCAACATCGAGCTTCGTGACCGCGGCAAGGACATCATCATCTCCGGCGGCGAGAACATCTCCAGCATCGAGGTCGAGCAAGCGATTGCCGCCCACCCGGCCGTGCTCGAGTGCGCAGTCATCGGAGTGCCCCACCCCCACTGGGGGGAGCGGCCCAAGGCATTCGTCACGCTCAACGACGGCGCCACCGCGACCGCCCAGGAGATCACCGCGTTCTGCCGCGGTCGCCTGGCCCACTACAAGTGCCCCGACGCCATCGAGTTCGGGCCGCTGCCCAAGACCTCCACCGGCAAGGTGCAGAAATTCGTGCTGCGCGACCGCGAGTGGGCCGGACATACCACGCGAATCAGCGGGGCGTAACGGCCGCATCGCTGGGGCTTCTGATGTCGTTCCAGCGTCGGCGGAGCGCCTGGCGGTGGGGCCGGAGCCGCGGCCCGCCGCAACAGGAAACAACAAGGTCACAGTTGCGTCCATGATTCTTGTGGTGTGCAACCTACGTTAGCTATCGTCTGGCAGATGGTGCCTATAACGTCGCGGCGCGGAATCGTCGCGTTTGTAGCTATCGCTGCGTGCCTCGGGCTCACCGTTGCCGGCTGCAGCAGTTCCTCTAGCTCCCCGACCCCGAAGTCCACGAGCATGAAGCACAGCGGCGACGTCGACGTGCTCTCCGCTGGGTCCCTCGACACCTTGATGACCAAGACGGTCGGGCCGGCGTTCCACACCGCGACCGGCTACACCCTGGTCGACACCTCGGGCGGGTCGGGAACGCTCGCGGCCGATATCAAGAACAAGGTCGACGTGGCCGACGTCTTCGTCAGCGCCTCGCCGGCGGTGGACACCACCCTCGAGGGCGCTAGCAACGGAAGCTGGATCAGCTGGTACGCGGCCTTCGCCGCGTCGCCGGAGGTCCTCGGGTACTATCCCAAGAGCAAGTTCGCCAAGGACCTGCAGACCATGCCTTGGTACAAGGTGATCACGATGCCCGGGTTCCGCCTCGGACGGACCAACCCAACTCAGGACCCCGGTGGCGTGCTGGCCGCCGAAGCCCTCAACCAGACCGCGACGGCCCAGAATCTCCCGGCGCTGAAGACGCTCGCGACCGAGACGTCGGACGAGTACGCGGAGGACCCGGAAGAGGCCGGCATCCAGACCGGGGCCCTCGATGGGGCGTTCATGTACGAGGCCGACGCCAACTCCCAGGCCAGCCCGTTCGTGCCGCTAACCGGCACCAGCCTGGCCGGCAACTACACGATCACGCTGGTCAGCGGGGGTCCCCACCTGGCCGCGGCCGAGGCCTTCATCAAGTTCCTCCTTGGCCCCACCGGCCAGGCCGAGATGAAGGCTGACCACTTCGAAATCGTCTCGCCGGCCAAGGTGAGCGGGTCCGGCGTGCCGAGCGCTCTCACGAGCGTCTTCAAGTCGTGACCCCTGGCAGGTCGCCGGGCCCGCTCCGCTGGCTCGGCGCCCTGCTGGTCCTCTACCTGGCCTATCCGGTCGGGGCGTTCGCCTACCGCATCATCGGTGGGCATGGCGAAGGCTGGAACGTCCCCGGGCTCTGGCCGGCCCTGGTCGTGTCGGTCGAGGGTGCCACCATCTCGCTGCTCATCGGGATGGTGACCGGCATCCCGCTGGCCTACGTCCTGGCCCACCGCCGAGGGTGGCTGTCCTCGGCGGTGGGCGTGGTCGTCCAGCTCCCGCTGGCCGTGCCGCCGCTCATCTGCGGCATCCTGCTGATCTACATCGTCGGCCCGTACACGTTCCTCGGCCAGCTGTCCGGCGAGCGGCTCACCCAGACGATGTACGGCCTGGTCATCGCCCAGTCGTTCGTTTCCGCGCCGTTCCTGGTCGTGGTGGCCCGCAGCGCCTTCCGTGCTGTCGACCCGTCCCTGGGCGACGTCGCCGCCACCCTCGGACACGGTCCGCTGGCCCGGTTCCTGCGGGTCGACGTGCCCGCCGCGGCGGACGGCCTCCGGACCGGGATGATCCTCATGTGGCTGCGGGCCTTCGGGGAGTACGGCACGACCGTGGTTCTCGCTTACCACCCCTACAGCCTGCCGGTCTACGTCGACAACCTCTTCTCCTCCGGGCCGCTGTCGCTGGCCGAGGCACCGACGATCCTCGCCTTCGGCGTGGCCGTGCTGGCCGTCGCCGCCGTCCGCGTCCGGTTCCCGGCCCGGGTCCGGCACCGGCCGGCCACGGTGCCGCTCGCTCCCGTGCCGACGCCGCCAGCGCCGGTCGGCTTCGGCCTCGACGCCACCGTGGGGACGTTCCGGCTGCGCGTGGCGCACCCCGAGGGCAGCCACCGTCTGGCGATCATCGGGCCGTCGGGCTCGGGCAAGTCGGTCACGCTCCGGGTCCTCGCCGGGCTGCTCGGGCCGGACGCCGGGACCGTGAGCTTCGGCGGTGCCGACGTGAGCCGCACCGCGCCCCAGCGGCGCCGGGTCGGGTACGTCCCCCAGGGCTTCGGCCTGCTACCCGGACGCACGGTCTGGGAGCAGGCGGTCTTCGGCGTCCACGCCGATCCGGCCCGGGCCGCCTGGTGGCTGCAGACCCTTCACCTCGAGGACCTGCTCGACCGCCTGCCGGAGCAGCTCTCCGGCGGGCAGCGCCAGCGGGCCAGCCTGGCCCGGGCGCTCGCCGGGGACCCGCAGCTGGTGCTGCTCGACGAGCCATTCTCCGCGCTCGACGCCCCGGTGCGGGCCGAGCTGCGCCGGGAGCTGCGCCGCCTCCAGCGCGAGGTCAACCTGTCCACGGTCCTGGTCACCCACGACCCGCAGGAGGCGGCCATGCTGGCCGACGAGATCGTGGTCCTGAGCGACGGGCAGGTGCTGCAGTCCGGGCGCTGCCGCGAGGTATTCCAGCGTCCCGCTTCGGCCGAGATCGGCCGCCTGCTCGGGATCGACAATCTCTTCGAGGGCGTGGCCAGCGCTGGCGGCGTGCTTCTGGCCGGCGGGAACCGCGGCCCGGGCGTCCCCGGTGACGCCGTCCCGGGTGACGCCGTCCCGGGTGACGCCGTCCAGGGTGACGGCGTCCCGGGCGTTCCAGGTGACGGCCTCCTGGCCGGCCTCGCTACGGGTCTGCCGGCCGGCGCCCGGCTGCTGTGGCAGGTGCCGGCCGAGGCTCTCCGGGTCCGCTCGGGACCGTCGCCGTCGGGCGCCAACGGGTCGGCCGTCGACTTCGGCCAGGGCCGGGTGAGCGATGTCATCGACCTGGGCCGCACCGTCGAGGTGGTGGTGGCGTTGTCCTCCGGCATCGAGCTGCGGGCCCGGACCCTCGAGGTGCCGGATCTGGGCGTCGGCGCCGCCTGCCGGGTAGAGACCGACGCGGAGGCGGTATCGGTCTGGTCGGAGCCGCAGGACACGGAAACTCGGGGTGATCCGGCACGTTTGGTGTGACTCGGACGTCGCCGGCCGCTGCTGACCGGCACTATGATGGCCAGCCTCCCGGCCTGGGCCGGCCGGAGGCCGGTCTTCGGCGGGCCGACTCCGTGATGACCGGGCGCCTGGGCCAGCGCCCGGCCCGTACGGCAGTGAGTTGGTGGTGAGCGTGATCGACCCGCGGCAGGGTCCGGCCGCCCAGCCAGGCAACGGTGACGACGGCCGCGCGCGGCAGCCCGGCACCGGAACGGCCGGCGGGCGGCTGCGGGCGGCCCGCCAGGCCAGGGGCTTCAGCCAGTATCAGCTGGCCCGGATGGCGGGGGTTTCGCGGCAGGCGGTCTCGGCGGTCGAGGCCGGGCTATCCGATCCATCGCTGCGGGTCGCGCTGACGCTGGGCCGGGCGCTCGGCCTGACGGTGGAAGAGCTGTTCGGCCCGGCCATGCCCGAGCCACCGGTGCCGGTGCGTGCGCTGGCCCCCCTCGGCGCGGAGGGCAGCCGGGTGTCCCTGGCCCCCATGGGCAAGGCCTTCGTCGCGCTGCCGCTGTCGGGCGCCAACGTGACCAGGGCGGGGTTCGCGCCAGCCGACGGCCGGGTCAGCGGGCCGCAGCAGGTGGTCCCGCTGGGGCCGCACCGGACCACGCTGCTGGTGGCCGGCTGCGATCCCGCGCTGCCGTTGCTGCAGCTGCCGCTGAGCCTGCTCGATCCGCCGGTGGAGTTCCTGTGGTGGCCCTGCGCCAGCCGGGAGGCGCTCAGGCTGGCCGCGGCCGGCCTGGTGCACGCGGCCGGAGCGCACCTGCAGGGCCAGTCGGGCGACTACAACACCAATGCGGCCGGTGAACTCCTGCCCGGCGGCGCGGACGTGATCGGCTTCTGCTCCTGGCGCGAGGGGCTGGTACTCCGGCCCGAGCACGCGGCCCGGGTCGGTGATGTGGCCGGAGTTGTCTCCGACGGCCTGCGCCTGGTGAACCGGGAGCCAGGGGCCGAGGCCAGGCGGGTCCTCGACCGTGAGCTGGCCCGGCTCGGCGTCAGCGGGCCTGGCCTGGAGGGATACGACACCACGGCGACCGGGCATCTGGAGGTGGCAGCGGCGGTCGCGGCCGGGCTGGCCGATGCGGGCGTGGCCAGTGAGCCGGCCGCCCTGGCCTACGGCCTGGCCTTCGTGCCGCTCACGGCGGAACGGTTCGATCTGGTCATCCCGGCCGGCATGACCGGCACGCGTGAGGTGCAGGGCCTGCTGCGGGTCCTGTCATCGTCCTGGCTGCTCGGCCAGCTGGCCAGCCTGCCGGGCTACGACGTGACTCAGTGCGGCGCGCGGATCGCCTCTCTTCCGCCGGCGTGACCCAGTCGCTCAGGGGATGACCAGGATGAATTCCGGTCATTCGCTGGCGGGTTGGTCGCTGGCCGGGTTGGGGCCGGCCGGGTTGAGGCTGGCGGGCAGCTGGCGGAACCAGCGCAGCACCGCTGTTTCGTAGGAGATACCGAAGGCCAGGGTCGCCCGTTTTTCCTCGGGAACGCCCGCGGCGGCCAGCTGGCGGTCCATGGACCGGTAGCCGGCCAGCCGGCGCTGGTGAACGGCATGGTGCTCGGTCAGCATGTCCCGCAGCTGCCCGGGGTCGATCGCGTCGGCGAAGGTGAGCCGCAACAGCAGCGGGATGCGCAGGTTCTCCGGTTCGGGGCTGGTGTTCACCCACTGCCGGAACGCGGCCCGCCCGGTCGCGGTGAGCTGATAGGGCTGGCGGTCGCGGGGCCCGGTCTGGCCCCGGCGCAGCAGGCCGCGGTCGGCCAGGGCGGCCAGTTCCCGGTAGACCTGGCTGCGGGTGATCGTCCAGAAGCCGCCGATCATCTGCTCGGCCGCTGCGACCAGCTCGTAGCCCGAGCGCGGGCCGTCGCGCAGCAGCCCAAGCAGGGCGCCCGCGGTCGCGTTCAGCCGGTCATCCATGCCCCGCACCTCCCTTGACAGGCCACTGTAGACCGTCCACTATGGACTATTAGAACTGGAGGTGCGCCGATGCCCACGATGCTGGTCTTGCCCTGGCGCTGGTCTGGTAGGCCACGCCCGAGAACCGCCCTGGTGTTCGCCAGCCGCTTCGACGGCGCCGGGTTCCGCCAGGGGTGGCGGCTGCTCATCGGCGGGCTCCGGCTGCGCCAGGCGGTGCTGAGATCGCCCGGCGCGCTGGGGGTGAGCCTGTGCGCACACCCCATCCAGGGCCGCTACTACACGCTGTCCATGTGGCAGGACCAGGACAGCCTGATGGCCTTCGCCCGCGGCCCGGCCCACCGGCGCGCCGTCCGCAGCGTGGCCGAACTCGGGCCGGTGCGCGGAGTGCTGGTATCACGCGATGCCGACCCGCGGCAGCGGCCCACCTGGCCGGACACCGCCCGCTGGCTCGCGCCACTCGATACCGGGCCCTACCGCCACCAGCCACAGCCCGCTCCGGCCGGATCAGGCCCCGACGTGCCGGCCGGCCGGTGAAAGCCCGGTGCCAGTAAGGTCTGGCCGTGCGCCACCACGGACCTGACATCACCCAGCTCACGCACCCGCACGACGCCGATGCCGCCCTCCGGCAGGAACTGACCGGCTGCTGGATCGCGGTCACCAACGCTGGCGGCGCCGCCGGGTTCC
>Ga0335075_10009701_pt1 | contig 14646 bp, 12 predicted proteins | sample Lox_Sample_24_FD_206723 | JGI IMG/M metagenome (GOLD analysis project Ga0335075, IMG submission 206723) | Soil microbial communities from Loxahatchee National Wildlife Refuge, Florida, United States - Lox_Sample_2.4 | ecosystem: Environmental > Terrestrial > Soil > Wetlands | place: USA...
CGTCAACAGGCCCATGTCGAGCGCCTCCCGCGCGTCGATCATGCGCCCGGTCAGGATCAGATCCAGCGCCCGTCCCAGCCCCACGATCCGCGGCAGGCGCTGCGTGCCGCCGTCGATCAGCGGCACCCCCCAGCGCCGCTCGGGATAGCCGAGGACAGAGCCCTCGGTGGCGATCCGCAGGTCGCACCACAGCGCCAGCTCCAGACCGCCCGCCAGGCAGAACCCGGAGATCGCGGCGATCGCGGGCTTCGATGGCGTCAGCCGCGTGAAGCCCATCGGCCCCTCGGCCGACATCAGCCTGCCGGCCATCGTGTCGGTCGCCTTCAGGTCGGCCCCGGCGCAGAACGAGACCCCACCCGCGCCCGTCAGCACCAGTACGCGCGCATCGTCGTCGGCCTCGAACCGCAGGTAGGACTCGTGCAGGCGCGCGGCCGTCGCCCCATCCACGGCATTACGCCGGTGGGGGCGGTTGATCGTGATCACCGCGGCGGCGCCAACGCGGTCGTAGCGAACGGCGTCGGGCTCGTGTTCATGATCGGTGGCGGGCTCCTGCTTACGATCGGCGTCGGATCCCTGCTCACGATCGGCGTCGGCGACCGGGTGCTCGGGGTCCTGCGGTTGATCGCCCATCGGTCGCGATCCCGGACTCGCGGGGACCGGCGGGTCTACCAGCCGCCGCGGTAGTCGGCTGCGCCGAGGTGCTTCTTGGCGGCCTTGGCCGCTTCCTTGCGCTTCTCCAGACGGCGCTGGATCATGCTCATCGTGAACACGAACAGCGGGAAAAACGCGATCACGATGAAGCCCGCGTAGGTGACGATTTCGTCGTCGGTGGCCCCATAGAACCCGCGCCCGTCGTTTTCGGCCAGGGCGGCCGGGGCGAGCACGAACAGCATCAGCACGGACGTGCTCACGGTGCTCAGCAGCGTGATCAGCGGGCGGCGCATTTCGATCGCGGATGCTAGCGCAGCACGCGGCCGAAGCGCTCGCTCGAAGGTGCGCGGATCGACTCGGCCACCACGCCCTCCCCGCTGTCCAAAACGAGCGCCCGATCCATTCGGCGCCTACCATCAGCAGCCGATGGCCCTTCTGATCGCATCCGACCTGCACATCGACATGGCCGGCCAGCCGTTGCTGCGCGGCGTCTCGTTCAAGCTCGAGCGCCGCGAACGGATGACGATCGCCGGGCGCAACGGCGCCGGCAAGACCACGCTGCTGCGAATGCTGGCGGGCGAGAGCTCGTTCGACCGGGGCGAGCTGAGCGTCGGCAAGGGCGTGCGAATCGCCCTGCACGACCAGCGTCCGCCGCGGGAGCGTCGAATCCCCCTGCGCGAGTACATCCTGTCGGGATGCGCGGAGGAGCTGCAGATCGAGGGCGAACTGGCCGAGCTGGAGGCGCGCATGGCCGCGGGCACGGCCGATGAGGCGACGCTCGAGCGCTACGCACGGGCGCAGGCCAAGCTGGAGACGCGCGGGGGATATCTGTGGCGAGACCGCGCGACCGCGATGGCCCACGGGCTGGGGTTCGCCGACGGCGACCTCGATCGCCCGCTGGACACGTTCTCCGGAGGCCAGCTGACACGCGCCTCGCTGGCCCGGGCACTGGCCACGAGCGCGGACGTGCTGCTGCTGGACGAGCCCACCAACCACCTCGACATCGAGTCGCTGGAGTGGCTCGAGCAGACGCTCGTCTCCCTCGACGCGGCCGTCGTGCTGGTCGCCCACGATCGCTGGTTTTTGGAGGCCGTCGGCACGTCGGTGCTGGAGCTCGAGGCCGGCAGGTCGAGGTTCTTCGCCGGCAGCTGGCATGCCTGGCGTCGTGAGCAGGCGGCGCGCGAGATCGCGCTCGGCAAGGCGATCGACCGCCAGCAGGCCGAGATCGCGCGCATGGAACGGTTCATCGAGCGGTTCCGCTACAAGGCGACCAAGGCGCGCCAGGCGCAGTCGCGCTTGAAGCAACTGTCGAAGATCGAGCGCATCGAGCGGGACCCGCGCGATGGACAGGGCCTGGAGTTCGCCTTCAAGCCGCCCGAGCGCTCGGGGCGAGTCGTGTTCGAGCTCAGCGATGGGCGCGTTGAGGTCGGCGGGGTGGGCGAGCCGCCGCTGACCCTGCTCGAGCACGCCGAGCTGTGGCTGGAGCGCGGCGAGCACGTCTCGCTCGTCGGGCCGAACGGATCCGGCAAGACGACCCTGATCGAGACGCTCGCCGGGCGCCGTCCGCTGGCGGCGGGCAAGCTGAGCACCGGGCACAACGTCACCGTCGGGTACCTCTCTCAGCACGCCGACGAGCTCGGTGCGGGCGGTCAGGAGGGTGGGAATCCCAATCCAAGCGTGCTGGAGGCCACCCAGCGCGCCACGGGTCTGACGCCGAACAAGGCACGCGCGCTGCTCGGGCGGTTCCTGTTCTCCGGCGAATCCGCCGAAAAGCCTCTGGACGGGCTCTCCGGCGGTGAGCGCCGGCGGCTGTCGCTGGCGGTATTGGTCCATTCCGGCGCGAACGTGCTGATCCTCGACGAGCCGACGAACCATCTCGACATCGAGTCCCGCGAGGCGCTCGAGGACGCGCTGCGTGCGTTCACGGGCGCGATCCTGCTGGTCTCCCATGACCGTGCGCTGCTCGATGCGGTCGGCACGCGTACGATCGCCGTCGAGGACGGTTCATTGCGCAGCTATGTCGGCGGCTGGCCCGAGTACGTGCGGGTTCGTGATGAGGCCAAGGACCGCCGTCCACGTGCTCTTATAAAGCTAGGGCAGGAGCCGCACGCGGCTCCCGAGGAAGGGTCGCGTGTCCACGTTGGGTCGGTGCATGCGCCGACCGGAACAACATCAGCTTCTGACAAGCATGTGGACCAGTCCGTGTCTGCGGCCGTGCCCGGCGGGACCGGTAGCGGAAACGGGTCCAAGCGCAAGTCCAAGCCGACCGGACCCTCGAAGAATCGCCTCTCAGCCCAGGCCGCCGCCGAGCTCGCGGTCGAACAGGCCGAGGCGGCGATGCGCGAGCTCGAGGACCAGCTCGCCGACCCGGCCGCCTGGGCGACGCAGTACGAGTCGGCCAAGTCTGAGGCCCGCCACACCGCCGCGCGCCGAGCGGTCGAGGAGGCCTATGCGCGACTGGAGGCGCTCGTGGAGTGAGACCGGCTGGGCGGCCGCCTGAAACCGGCTGGGCGGCCGCCTGAAACCGGCTGGGCGGCCTGGACCTTGGATGCCGTGGATAGTCGTAGACGCCTGGACGGTCGCCGACTTCCTCTACGCTCCAGGCGTGAGCAGCGAGCTCAAAATGACCAGGAACGTCGCGATCGTCGTGCTGATCGCCGCGGCCGTCTACTTCCTGCCGTCCGGTGGACAGGTCGCGAACACGTTCGAAGCGTTCCTCTACATCGGGTTCGGCGTGGCGATCGGCTATCTCGGGCTGCGCTTCTACCGCGAAAACCGCGTCGCCCTGAACGGTCTCGGCGACCGCTACCGGGGATTGCTGTACGGGGCGATCGCGCTCGCGGTGCTCCTGTGGATGTCACGCGCGCGCATGTGGCAGAACGGGCTCGGAGAGCTGCTGTGGTTCGTGCTCGTCGCCGGGATCGTGTACGCGCTGGTCGTGGTCGTGCGCCGCTGGCGGGCGTACTGAGCGAGAAGACCTCGTCGCGCCGGGTGGCGCCTATCCTCGAATGCGATGGCCACCGAGGCGCCTCCCGATACCGCGACCGACTCCAAGGACTTACCCAGCGCACCCGCGAGCAGTCTCACCGCGCAACGCCGGGCGCTGCCCGATCAGCCCGGGGTGTACCTGTTCCGGGACGAGCGCGGGCGGGTCATATACGTCGGCAAGGCCGTATCGATCCGCAAGCGCGTGGCCTCGCACTTCTCCCGGGCGCAGGGGGGCGGGCGGGGATCGGGTACACCCGGGCATGCCGAGATGGTCGCCTCGGTAGTGTATGTCGAGTGCGTGGTCGTCGCCTCGGAGGCCGAGGCGCTGCTTACCGAGCAGGGGTTCATCAAGCAGTACCGCCCGCGGTTCAACATCCGGCTACGCGACGACAAGTCGTATCCGTTCATCGCCATCTCGTTGGACGAGCCGTATCCGCGCGTGTACTTCACGCGCGAGCGCCACCGTCCGGGACGGGCGTACTTCGGGCCGTACTCGAACGCCAAGCGCGTGCGCGCGACGCTCGAGGTGCTGGCGAAGGTGTTCATGTTCCGCTCCTGCACCGGACCCGAGCCGGGGCGGCGCAGCGGCAGTCCGTGCCTGGACTACTACATCAAGCGCTGCACGGCGCCCTGCGTCGGGTACGTCTCCCAGGAGGACTATCGCGCGGGCATCGACCAGGTGATCGACTTCCTGTCCGGCCGGTACGTCGCGATCGAGCGCGATCTGGACGCCCGCATGCGCGCTGCTGCCGCCGCGGAGGAATTCGAGCAGGCCACGCTCGAGCGCAACCGTCTGCGAGCGGTGCATTCGCTGCTGGAGCGCCGGCGTGTGGCCAACGCCTCGGCCGGCACGTTCGACGCGGTCGCCGTCGCGATCGATGGGCGCGAGGCCAACGCACAGGTGTTCCAGATCCGGGACGGCGTGCTCAGCGATCGGCAGTCGTTCTACCTGTCCAACGAGACCGAGCGCGGCGTGGCCGAGGTGGCCGAGGAGTTCATGTTGCAGTACTACGCCGGCCACCTGTCGATCCCGGCGCTGATCGTCGTCCAGCGCGAGCTGGCATCCGAGCACGCCGACCGAAACCGGGAGACGCTCGCCTCCGGCTCGTATCCCCGTTTCGGCCAGCAGCCGCTCGCCGATGCGCTCTCCAGCCGCCGCGACGGTCCCGTGGAGATCCGCGCCGCCGAGCGCGGGGAGAAGCGCAGGATCCTCGAGCTGGCCCATCGCAACGCGCTGCTCGCGCTCGACCAGGAGCGCCTGCGCGCCGAGCGCCGCCGCCAGAGTCGGGTCGACGCGCTCGACGGCCTGCAGCAGGCGCTCGGCCTGGACGCGCCGCCGATCAGGATCGAGTGCTACGACATCTCCCATCTCGGCGGCGATCACACGGTCGCCTCGATGGTCGTGTTCGAGGGCGGCGCTCCGCGCAAGTCCGACTACCGGCGCTTTCGCATCCGCTCGCTGCCGGCGGGCGCCTCCGACGACTACGCGGCGATGGCCGAGGTGCTGGGTCGCCGCTACGCCCAGTGGGAGGCCCAGGCCGACGTCTCCCCGCACGATCCCGCTTACGATGCGAGCTTCGCGACACTGCCGAACCTCGTCGTGATCGACGGCGGCCCCGGACAGCTCGCCGCCGGTCTGCGGCCGCTGCGTGGATGGCGCGAGCACGGGGTCGCGATCGTCTCGCTGGCCAAGCGCATCGAGGAGGTGTTCATGCCCGGTCGCCGATCGACGATCGACGGGATCGCCGATCGGCCAGCACCGCTGGTGCTCGACCACTCCACGCCGGAGCTGCAACTGCTGCAGCGCGTACGCGACGAGGCGCACCGGTTCGCGGTCACCCACCATCGCATCCGCCGCGACCGCGCGATGACCGGGTCGCTGCTGGACGACCTGCCCGGGATCGGTCCGGCGCGCAAGCGGGCGCTGCTGACCCACTTCGGCTCGCCCGAGGCCGTCGCGAGTGCCTCCAGCGAGGAGCTGCAGGCGGTCCCGGGCCTGCCGGCCAAGGTCGCGCGGGAACTACATGCGCACCTGCATCGCGCGGGTTGACGGGGCTGGGGTTGTAAGGGGCGAGGGCGAGGATGGAGACGGATGGGGATGGGATGGGGAGTATGGGGATGAGATGGAGACGGATGGGGATGGGGGGATGGATCGGGAGATGGAGGAAGGAGGGCTGGGAGAAGATAAACAGGGGACATGTTGATATAAAAATTTTAGGTCGGTATTGCAATAGTGTTACCACTCCTTTTTTAGAAGACCACAACACCCCCCTTATCCCGCCACACCTCACCCTGTATATCTATAGTCAATACACAGCGGGCCCGCGTACACAAAAAGTGACACGAATGTCCGCACGGCCAGGCACAATGAGCAGAACAATGGCCGTGATCAGGCCCCTTCGACCCCTGCGCGGCGCGGCAAAGCCCGCCGTGGAGTCGCGCCTGCAGGACCTCGTCGTGATCACCGGGTTCTCGGGCGCGGGCAAGTCGACCGCGATGAACGTGTTCGAGGACGCCGGCTACTTCTGCGTCGACAACCTGCCGCCCGAGATGATCCGCTCGCTCGTCGAGCTGTTCGTGCACGGCGGCTCCAAGGTCGAGCGGGCCGCGGTCGTGTCCGACGTACGTGGGGGCGTCTACTTCGAGGCGCTCCGGGCCGTCGTCGACGATCTCGACGCGCTCGGGATCAATCATCACGTGGTGTTCCTGGAGGCCGCCGAGCAGACGCTCGTCACCCGCTACAAGGAGACCCGCCGCCGTCATCCGCTCGCCCCGGAGGGCAGTGTCGCCGCCGGCGTCGCCGCCGAGCGGGCTCTGCTGGAGCCGCTGCGCAGCCGCGCCGATCTCGTGCTCGACACGACCGGCATGTCCACCGCGATCCTGCGCGGGCGGATCGCCGATGAGCTGCTGCCGCGCCAGAACGCCGGCCGATTGGCGGTCACGTTCATGAGCTTTGGCTTCAAGCACGGCCCACCCCGCGAGGAGGACCTCGCGATCGACGTGCGCTTTTTGCCCAACCCCCACTACGAGCCCGAGCTGCGCGAGCTGACCGGTCACGACGAGCGGGTGGTGCGGTACATCGCGCGCGACGGCCGCCTGGACGAGCTGTATGTACGATTGCATGCGCTGCTCGACTTTCTGCTGCCCGAGTATGTCGCCGAGGGCAAGGCCCATCTCGTGATCGGGATCGGCTGCACCGGCGGGCGCCATCGCTCGGTCGCGATCGCCGAGCACCTGGCCGAGCGCTATCGCGACCACGACGAGCTCGACATTACGGTCGCCCATCGCGACATCGACAAGGGCACACGCCGCTCCTGAGTGACCTGAGCCAAAACCGGTTGAGTTGTCCGCGCATGGCTCCAGGTAGGCGGCAAAATCGCCCGCTGATAGCCTTCGGCTGGTATGCCGGGCCACGGCAGCATCACTCGCCGAGCCCGGCCTCGTTCACGTTCGCGCGACTAGGAGGCCGTGCACTATGTCCGTACGGGTGGGAATCAACGGGTTCGGCCGGATCGGCCGGAACGTATTCCGCGCAGCCCAAGCCAGGGATGACGCAGCCACGAGGGTGGCGCAGGGGGCCGAAGGCCGCCGAGCCGGGCCCCTCGTTTTCGATGACATCGAGTGGGTTGCCGTCAACGACTTGACCGACGCCACGACGCTGGCGCACCTGTTGCACTACGACTCGATCCTCGGTCCCTATCCCGGTGAGGTCCACGCGCGCGAGGGCGCGATCGAGATCGACGGGCGTGAGCTGCGAGTGTTCGCCGAGCGCGACCCCGCCGCTCTGCCGTGGGGCGAGCTCGGGGTGGACGTGGTGATCGAGTCGACCGGTCTGTTTCACGACCGCGCCAGTGCCGCCAAGCACCTGGCGCAGGGGGCCAAGAAGGTGATCATCTCTGCTCCCGCCACCGACCCCGACGCGACCGTCGTGCTGGGCGTGAACTTCGATGAGGTGTATGACCGGGCAGTGCACGACATCATCTCGAACGCTTCATGCACGACCAACTGTCTCGCCCCGGTCGCCAAGGTGGTCAATGACACGGTCGGCATCACGCACGGCCTGATGACGACGATCCACGCTTACACCGCCGACCAGCGCCTGCAGGACCTGCCCCACAAAGACCTGCGCCGCGCGCGGGCCGCCGCGATCAACCTGATCCCGGCCTCGACCGGCGCGGCCAAGGCGATCGGTCTGGTGATACCAGAGCTGCAGGGTCGACTGCACGGGTTCGCCGTGCGCGCCCCCGTGCCGACGGGCTCGGTCGTCGATCTGACCGTCGAGTGTGCGCGCGCCACGAGCGTGCAGGAGGTCAACGGCGCCCTGCTGGCGGCCTCGGAGTCGGGGCCGCTGGCCGGGATCATGGCCTACACCGCCGATCCGATCGTCTCCAGCGACATCGTCGGCTCGCCGTTCTCCTCGATCGTCGATTCCCAGCTGACGGCTGTTATCGACGGGACGATGCTGAAGGTCATCGCCTGGTATGACAACGAGTGGGGCTACTCCAACCGGCTCGTCGATCTCGTGCAGAGGGTGCTGTGAGCCGGTGAGAACCCTCGACGATCTCGACGTGCACGGGCGGCGGGTGCTCGTGCGGGTCGACTTCAACGTGCCGCTGGACGCGGACCCCGACCACGGCCCGCAGACCGGAGGCGTTCCGCTCGTCAGCGACGACACACGAATCGCGGCGGCGCTGCAGACGATCGAAGAGCTGCGCGCGCGCGGGGCGCGACTGGTGCTCGTCTCGCACCTGGGCAGGCCGAACGGAAAGCGCGTGCCGGAGCTGTCGCTGGCGCCGGTGGCCGACCGTCTGCGCGAGCTGACCGGCGCGCGGGTGACGCTGGCGCCGGCGGTGGTGGGCGATGAGGTGACGGCGCTCGCCGAGGAACTGGACGACGGAGACATCCTGGTGCTCGAGAACGTGCGCTTCGAACCGGGGGAGACGAGCAACGATCCCGAGTTCGCCGCGGAGCTGGCGGCCCTGGCGGACGTCTACGTCGACGACGCTTTCGGCGTGGCTCACCGCGCGCATGCGAGCAACGAGGGCATCACGCACCTGCTGCCGAGCGCAGCCGGGCGGCTGCTGGAACGCGAGGTCCATACGCTGACGGGGATCCTCGAGCATCCCGAGCACCCGCTGGTGGCGATCGTCGGTGGCGCGAAGGTGGCAGACAAGATCAAGGTGATCGAGCGCTTTCTGGCGGTCGCCGACGTCGTGATGATCGGCGGCGCGATGTGTTTTCCGTTCCTGTGCGCGCAGGGACATGCGGTGGGCAAGTCGCTATGTGGCGACGAAGACGTGGAGCACGCGCGCCGCGCGCTGTCGCGGGCGAGCGACACGCACTCTCCGCAGGCCGGCCGTGCGCGCCTGCTGGTGCCGAGCGACCTCGTGATCGGCGACCGCCTGGCCGAGGACGCGGAGCACCGCGTGCTCGACGGCGTGGAGGTGCCGCAGGGTTGGATGGGCCTGGACATCGGTCCGAAGACCGCCGAGCGCTACGCCAACGAGATCGCCCACGCGGGTACGGTCTTCTGGAACGGCCCGATGGGCGCATTCGAGCTGGAGCCGTTCGCCGTGGGCACACGCGCCGTGGCGGAAGCGGTCGCCGACGCAAAGGGCCTGACGGTCGTCGGCGGCGGCGACTCGGCGGCGGCGCTGGCGCAGTTCGGTCTGGAGCACGCGGTCGATCACCTCTCGACGGGCGGTGGCGCGACGCTCGAGCTGGTCGAGGGCGCCACGTTGCCGGGCGTCCAGGCGCTGGAGGGCGTGGGAGTGGCCGGTAGATGAGTCGCACGCCGCTGATCGCGGGCAACTGGAAGATGTACAAGACCGAAGCCCAGGCTGAGCAGTACATCCAGGCGCTGCTCCCGCGGATGTCGGCGATCGACGGCGTCGATGTCGCGATCTGCGTGCCCTACACCGATCTGCGCGCGATGGTCGACTCCGCGCGCGGCTCGCGCGTGCAGGTATACGCCCAGAACATGCACTCCGAGCCCGAGGGCGCCTATACGGGCGAGATCTCCGCGCCGATGCTGTGCGAGCTCGACGTGCAGGGCGTCCTACTCGGCCACTCCGAGCGCCGGGAGCTGTTCGGCGAGACCGACCGGGCGCTTGCAGCGAAGGTTCCCGCCGCGCTCGCCGCCGGATTGCAGCCGATCCTGTGTGTGGGAGAGACCGAGTCAGAGCGCGATGCCGGTGAGACCCAGCGCAAGCTGCGCCAGCAGGTCCGCGACGGCCTCGCCTCGGTGCCAGACGAGCGGCTCGCGGATGTGACGATCGCATACGAGCCGATCTGGGCGATCGGCACCGGTCGCGTTGCCACGCCCGAGCTGGCCCAGGAGGCGATCGGCTTCATCCGCGCGCTCGTCGGCGACCGCGACGCGCAGGCCGCGACGCATGTGCGGGTCCTGTACGGAGGATCGGTCAAGCCCGACAACGCCGCCGAGTTGCTCGCGCTGCCGGACGTCGACGGCGCGCTCGTCGGCGGGGCATCGCTGCAGGCCGAGTCGTTCGCGGCGATCGTGGGTGCTGCGGCGGGATGAGCATTGCCTCCGACCCAGCTGGCCCGGACCCGGAGCCGGACCCCGACCCAAGCTCGGTCATCCGCTCCGGTATCGGCGTCGGTGGTGCCGGTGACTCGTTCGCCTCGAGCGTCTGCCTGGTCGTGCTCGACGGCTGGGGCCTGGCCGAGCCCGGTCCCGGCAATGCCGTCTCACTGGCGCAGACGCCGGTGTTCGACGAGCTGTGGCGGTCGTGTCCACATACGACATTGCTCGCATGCGGACGCGCGGTGGGCCTGCCCGACGGGCAGATGGGCAACAGCGAGGTCGGCCACCTGAACCTGGGCGCCGGCGCGGTCGTGCGCCAGGATCTCGTGCGCATCGACGACGCGATCGCCGACGGCTCGTTCGCCGAGAACCGGGTGTTGCTGGATGCCCTCACCGATGTGGATCGTGTGCACCTGATCGGGCTGGTCTCCGATGGCGGCGTGCACTCGTCGCTGGATCATCTGCTCGCGTTGATCGCGTTAACGCGCACACGCACGCACGCGCGCGTTCACGTCTCGGATGTGATCGTGCATGCGTTCACCGACGGCCGCGACACGCTGCCTCACGCGGGCGCCGGCTATCTGGCCCGGCTCGACGCCACCGAGGGCGCGCGTGTGGGGTCGGTCGTCGGCCGCTACTGGGCGATGGATCGCGACCGGCGCTGGGATCGAACCCAGCGGGCATATGACCTGCTCGTCCATGCTCGTGCTCCATACTTCGCCGACAGCGGGGAGGCGGCCGTCCGGGCGGGGTATGAGCGGGGGGAGACCGACGAGTTTCTGGAGCCGACGGTCGTGGGCGCGGATACCGCGATCAGGCCGGGCGACAGCGTGATCGCGTTCAACTTCCGGCCCGACCGCATGCGTCAGATCACCCGTGCCCTGGCCGAGCCGGGGTTCGGGGAGACGGGCAGGACGGGAGCGGCAGAGGGAGTGGATGGGGCAGAGGGAACGGGCACGGGAGAGGCCCAGGGGGCAGGACAGACGGGGGAGACATTCCCGGGTTGGACCGGCCGGGGTGGCGCCGGCCCGGTGGAGCGCTATGCGACGCTGGCAGAGTACGAGGAAGACTGGAGCTATCCAGTGGCGTTCACCCCCGAGCGCCCATCGATCACGCTCGCCGCGACGATTGCGCAGACCGGCGCGCATCAGCTGCACGTTGCGGAGACCGAGAAGTACGCGCACGTGACCTACTTCTTCAACGGCGGCCTGGAGGTTCCACAACAGGGCGAACACCGCGAGCTGGCGCCCTCGCGGCGGGATGTGCCGACGTATGACCACGCCCCCGAGATGTCGGCCGACCGGGCGGCCGAGCTGTTCGTGGACGCGTGGCGTCGGGAGCAGCCGAAGTTCGGTGTCATCAACTTCGCCAATCCGGACATGGTCGGGCACACCGGCGTGATCGCGGCCGCCGTTCAGGCGATCGAGACAGTCGACGAATGTCTCGGCCGGGTCGTGTCCGCGGTGCGCGAGTCGGGCGGCGTGTGCGTGATCACGGCCGACCACGGCAACGCCGATCACATGCTCGAGCCCGACGGCAGCCCGAACACGGCGCATTCGCTGAACCCGGTCCCGTTGATCGTGACCGTCGCACCGGGAGAGCTTGCGCTGCGCGCCGAGGGCGGCATCCTCGCCGACGTTGCCCCGACCGTGCTCGAGCTGCTCGGTATCGACCAGCCGGCGGCGATGACCGGTCGCTCGCTGATCGAAACGGGGATTCCCGCCCGATAGGGCGGGTGTCTCCCGGCTTCGGTCGAGACGGCACGTGGCAGCGCTGTGCCACGGTGATCCGAGACCCGGCTGCTGACGCTGCTATGTTCAATTAAGCAGGGTTTTCGTATCGATCTCATCATGTCGACCGCTACCGCAGTCAAGATTCCACCCGGGGAGCAGGAGTCTCTCAGCGAAGGCGAGCTCCGCGCGTGGCGCGGTCTGCTGCGAGCCCACGCCTGTCTGGCCAAGCGCCTGGACACCGAGCTGGAGCGCGAGCACGGGTTGCCGATGAGCTCGTATGAGGTGCTCCATCGGCTCGACGACGCCGGAGCGGGTCGGATGCGCATGTGCGACCTCGCCGAGCAGGCCCAGCTCTCGCGCAGTGGCTTGACCCGGCTGGTCGATCGCCTGGAGCGCGACGGTCTGCTCGAGCGCTGCTCCTGCGAACACGACGCACGCGGCTCCTACGCCTGCCTGACCGAGCTGGGGCGTGAACGACTCGGCCAGGCGCGCACCACGCACCTGGCGGTCGTGCGCGAGCACTTCTTCTCGCGCTTCTCCGAGCCTGAGCTCAGCGCGCTGGCGGACCTCTGGGATCGGATCGCGCCATGTGGCAACGGCAACGGCAACGAGCACGCACACGTCGACGGCAACGGCAACGGACACGCGCTCGCCAATGCGCACATTGCCGGCAAAGCCCAGATCAGCGTTTGATCGTCTCCTGCATCCTGCGCTGGTGGCGCCTGTAGGCGATCGCCGTGCCCCCGACGGCGAGCAGCGCGGCAACCAGTCCGTAGATGCCGAACGCCTCGATTGCGTTGCTCGCCGCGGTGCCGAGGAAGTAGGCGATCAATCCGACACCGGTCGCCCAGCAGATGCCGCCGAGCGCGTTCCAGAACGCGAACGAGCGCCAGCGCATGCGGGTGGCGCCCGCCAGCCACGAGGCCCAGACGCGCAGTCCGAGGATGAAGCGGCCGAAGAACACGGCCTTGGGACCGTGTCTTGCAAAGAACGGCTCGCCCAGTTCGAGCGCCTGCCGACGCTGGCGGGCGAAGACCCCGGGTCGTTCCAGCAGCCAGCGTCCACCGTGGCGACCGATCAGATAGCCGATGTTGTCGCCCACGATCGCGCCGGCGGCGGCGATCGGGATCACCAGCTCGATGTGCATTTTTCCCCGCGACGCGAGCAGGGCCGCGGTGATCAGTGCCGTCTCGCCCGGGATCGGGACGCCGCTCGACTCGGCCATGACCGTCAGGAACAGCAGCGGATAGCCGAACGTTTCGACGAGCTGACTGACGTTGACGATCGCGGCGAGCATGGTTTGTTAGGTGGCCTGAGCGGCAGGGAGTCAGTCGAGGCTGGGCAATCCTCTCAGCGAGCTTGTGCGCGGAGTCGGGTCATGCTCCTAGGATGGCGCACCAATGTCCGCTTTTGCGATCGTTGCCCGTGACGGGTCCTCACGCGCCCGCGCGGGCGTGCTGAGTACTGCTCACGGCGATGTTCGCACACCCGCGTTCACGCCCCTGGCGACGAAGGCCACGGTCAAGGGGTTGCTGCCCGAGGAGGTCGCCGCGCTCGGGTATGAGATGGTGCTCGGCAATACGTTTCATCTGCTGCTGCGCCCCGGTCCCGAGCTGATCGAGCGCTTCGGGGGGCTGGGCGAGTTCATGGGCTGGTCGGGGCCGACGATCACCGACTCGGGCGGGTTTCAGGTGTTCTCGATGGGTCACGGGACCGTCGCGGAGGAGATCAAGGGCCGCTCTCGCGGCCGTGCCGGATCGCGCGCGCGGGAAGGGCATGACACGAGCGGTGGTGCGGGCGTCTCTGGAAATGGCGGTCCCGGCGAGCGCGAGGGAGCGATCCTGCAGATCGACGAGGCCGGGGTGCGGTTTCGCTCATACGTCGACGGCCGCGTCCGGTTCATGCGTCCGGAGGACTCGATGGCCACCCAGGCGGCCCTGGGCTCGGACATTGCGCTCGTGTTCGACGAGTGCACCCCGTTTCATGTCGATCGCGACTACACCCAGCGCTCGACCGAGCGCACCCACCGCTGGCTCACGCGCTGCCTGGACTGGCACGCAGAACACGGCCCCGACGAGCAGCTGGTGTATGGGATCGTGCAGGGTGGCGTATACGCGGACCTGCGCCGCGAGTCCGCGCGCGTCGTCGCCGCGAGCGCGTGCGACGGGATCGCGATCGGTGGGTCGCTGGGGGCGGAGAAGGCGCAGATGTATGAGGTCGTCTCCTGGGCGACCGCCGAGCTGGGCGGGGAGCACGAGTGCCGGCCCCGGCACCTGCTCGGGATCGGCGAGGTCGACGATCTGATCGCGGGCGTCGAATTGGGGATCGACACGTTCGACTGCGCGATGCCCACCCGTCTCGGCCGGCACGGAACCGCGCTCATACCCGACCCGGATGCGCGCTGGCGGTTGGATCTGACCAAGGCCGGCTCGCGCGAGTCCGATCGGCCGCTGCTGGAGGGCTGCCCGTGTCCGGCGTGTGCGAAAGGATTTTCACGGGCCTATCTGAGCTACCTCGCCCGCGCGGGCGAGCTGACCGGGACGCGGTTGATCACGATGCACAACCTGGCGTTCCTGGCACGGTTGATGAGTGATTTACGGCTGGGAATCCTGGACGGAGACTTGGATTGCGTGGCACGCGGGTGGCGCGCCGGAGAGTTTCGTCCCCATTGATGCGTACTTTGGATCGTGGCATTCCGGTGTGGTGTAAGGGCAGCATGGATACCCG
>Ga0335075_10009702_pt1 | contig 14644 bp, 15 predicted proteins | sample Lox_Sample_24_FD_206723 | JGI IMG/M metagenome (GOLD analysis project Ga0335075, IMG submission 206723) | Soil microbial communities from Loxahatchee National Wildlife Refuge, Florida, United States - Lox_Sample_2.4 | ecosystem: Environmental > Terrestrial > Soil > Wetlands | place: USA...
CGATCACCTGGGAGGACGGCAACACCTATCCGGTCATCGACGTCGAGATCTCGTCGGCGAGCCACCCGTTCTACACCGGGCAGTCTCGCGTCCTCGACACCGCCGGGCGGGTGGAGCAGTTCCGCCGCCGCTACGGCGACAAGGCCAAGGGCGTCTGACGCCCCAGGGAGCCGCTTCTAACGCAGAACGCTCCGAACCCTCGCGGGTTCGGAGCGTTTTTGATTTCCCGGCCACGGATCACTGCAGAAATTGAAAAAGCGGAGGTCGCCTCGGCTCCGCCTTCCTCATACCCCGCGGGGTATCCGGAAGGGACAATAGTCATGATCGTGTGTCATTTTTGGCGAATAGCGCCGAAAAGTACCCACGATCATGAAACCGCAAGTTCGAGGCCGCCGCCATCAGACGGCACAATATTCGTCAAACTAGGACATATGTCTCGGCATACCCCGGCCGCTTGGGTCGAAGACCTCAGCTCCCCGAGTTCTGCAGCGCACGCGAGGGCGGGGTTGGCGGAACACCGGACGATCTGGTAATGGTTACGGTCCCAGAGGCAGTAGCGGGGACGGTCCGGCCTGCCCTGACGGAAAGACGAGGTGACCGATGCGGCTGTTGCTGATCGGGGCGCCCGGCGCGGGGAAGGGAACCCAGGCCGAGCTGCTGGCCGAACGGTTCAGCATCACGCACATCTCCAGCGGTGACCTGCTGCGCCAGCACGTCAAGGACCAGACCTCGATCGGGCAGACGATCAAGGCCTACGTCGACGCCGGTGACCTGGTGCCGGACTCCGTGGTCATGGACATGCTGCGCAAGCCGGTCGTCACCGCGGCCGAGTCGGGCGGCTACGTGCTAGACGGCTTTCCCCGCACCGTGGAGCAGGCCAAGGCGGCGTTCGAGGTCGCCAGCGCGCTCGGTGTCGCGGTTCAGGCGGCCGTGCACCTGGACGTCCCCGACGACGAACTGATCCGTCGCCTGCTGGCCCGCGGCCGGGGCTCCGACGACACCGAAGAGGTCATCGCGCACCGGCTGCGGGTCTACCGGGAAAGGACGATCCCGCTGCTGGACTACTACGCGGGCCGGGAATGGATGTTCGCCGTCGACGGCGCCCGGTCTCCCGACGAGGTTCACGAGGACATCGTGGACCGCCTGGGGAAGCTCGCCGCCTTCTTCACCTGACGGGCTGGCGGGCAACACTGAGAACCCGACGAGATCGAGGAGCCAGGCCGTGCCGACGCCGTACTCTGCCCTGTCACACCTTGACTGCGCGCGCTGCGGCGCCCGGCATGACGCTGACCAGGTGCAGGGCACCTGCTCCTGCGGGTCGCCGCTGCTGGCCCGCTACGACCTTCGGCTAGTAGCCGATCTGGTCTCGCCGCGCGACATCGCGGGCCGGCCGGCGGATCTGTGGCGCTACCACGAGCTGCTGCCCGTCCGGCAGGCCGGCCACGTGGTGAGCCTGGGCGAGGGGATGACTCCGCTGCTGCCCATGCCGAAGGCCGGCCAGGCGCTCGGCGTGCCGGACCTGCTGATGAAGGACGAGGGCATGCTGCCCACCGGGACGTTCAAGGCGCGCGGCGCCGCGGTCGGCGTGTCCAGGGCCGCCGAGCTCGGCGTCGCGGCGATCGCCATGCCGACCAACGGCAACGCCGGGGCCGCCTGGTCGGCCTACGCCGCCCGGGCGGGGATGGCGAGCCTGATCGCGATGCCCGTCGGCGCCCCGCCGGTCACCCGGGCCGAGTGCGCCATGGCCGGCGCCGAACTGCATCTGGTCGACGGCAGCATCGCGGATGCCGGCCAGCTGGTCGCCAAAGTGCTGCAGCAGCGTCCCGGTTACCAGAACGTCGCCACGCTCAAGGAGCCCTACCGGATCGAGGGCAAGAAGACGATGGGCCTGGAGATCGCTGAGCAGCTTGGCTGGCGGATGCCCGGCGTCATCGTCTACCCGGCCGGCGGGGGCGTGGGCATCATCGGCATCTACAAGGCCCTGCGCGAGCTGCTCGAACTCGGCTGGGTAGCGGGCGATCTGCCCCGGCTGGTGGCCGTCCAGCCGGCGGGGTGCGCGCCGGTCGTGAAGGCCTTCGAGGCCGGCGCCACAGAAACCGAGCCCTGGCCGGATCCCAAGACGGTGGCGTTCGGCCTCACGGTGCCGAAGCCCCTCGGCGACTTCCTCATCCTCGACGCGCTGTACGCCACCGGCGGGACCGCCGTGAGCGTGACCGATGAGGAGCTGCTAGCCGAGCAGCGCGCGGTGGTCCGTCTCGAGGGCACCCTTATCTGCCCGGAAGGCGCGGCGTGCTTCGCCGCCATCCGGCAATTGCGCGAATCCGGCTGGCTATCGCCGGCAGAAGAGGTGGTCGTGCTTAATACGGGCACGGGGCTGATATATCCAGAAACCATGCCGGCCCAAGTATTTGAGCCGTCCGCGATTTAAGACGGCAAGGACGGGACGAGCGCAGTCAAGAAAATCATCCAGGTCCCCGGCAATTGACCTGGACTCGTCTTCTTGCTTTTTCTTTTCTCGCGTTTCTGCCCATTGCCGTTCCCGTTGCGGGACAGTTCCTCCAGGCGCGTGGTGAGCCGGGCGATTTGCTGCTCCAGGATTCGCACCGTCGTGGCCAGGGCCCGGAAATCGCGCGGGTCAACGCCGTCCGCCGAGCCGAGAGTGACGGTCCTCATCGCGTCGATCTCGGCGGTGGCGCCCAGCGCCTCGGCCGACCCCAGATCGTCGTTTGGCGTCTCGCCGATCGCGCACTCGGGAAAGACCCGGAGATACAGCAGCCAGTACCGCTCGCTCGGCCTGCGGACGCCGCGCTCCCATGCATTGATCATGTGCATCAGGCCGCGGAGGGTGGCCAAGGGCTCGTCGGCGGCCGCGATGAACTCACGGGCAAGCCGCGAGACGTCCCACCGGCGAGACAGCCGCCATCGCCGGAGTGTCGGACCATCCACCTGCCGCATTAGCGAGGCAACCGCAAAGCCGCAGGCGACTGCAGCCGCCACAGCCATCACGGTGCTCATATGAGCACACTGGGCTTTCAGGCCCGGCCGTGTCAAGAGAAGATCACGAATATCCCATGGTCGGACATGGTCTGCGACCGCCTCGCGGCCGCTACGTGAGCGAGAACCGCCTCTACTGTCAATTCCGTCTCGCTAGTCGTGTCCCACATCGGCCCGGGCAGCTTTCCGGTGTCGTCGTCAGGAACCGGGGGACGGGTCCGCTCCTACGCGCTCCCAGTCGCTCCTCGGTCTCCACTTTTGCCCGTGCGGCGCCGCGGTTTGACTGTCGCTGAGGGGGCGCTACGCCCGGTATGGGAGGAGAGGCCGCGCACATGTCCGCACGCACACCAGAGGCAGAGCAATTGCTCACGCCAGCGCAGGTCGCCACGATGTTCCATGTTGATCGAAAAACCGTAACACGCTGGGCAAACACCGGGAAGCTGACCTCCATCCGGACCCTGGGAGGACACCGGCGCTATCGGGAGACCGAAGTTCGCGCCCTGCTGCTCGCGGATATTCCGCGGCAACGCCCCGGTTAGTCTGCCGTCGCCCAGCGGGCGCAGCGGCGACCGGGGGGGGCGCCGCTGCGCCCGCATTGGCAACTGGCACGGGGGGCCGGACCGGGGAAGGGCAGAAGTCCAGTGCGAGTCGGCCGAGCCGTCGGGGACCGCCTGGCGGGGGTCCCACTTCTGCTCGATCTTGCCGAACCGCCAGATAGCCAGGGCGGCGATCCAGGCGATCTGGCGAATCGGCTTACGAACGCCCAATCGTAAGCGAAGTCAATGAAGCACCCGTCGATAGTGTCGAACAGTTTTCGACGGTAACGCGGATGCTGGGCCTGTCACTAGTGGTTGTCTGGTGTCCCGGGTGCGTGGGTGGCGAGGTGCAGGCTGAGTTCCGCGGCGACCGCGTCGGCCGGACGGTCCTCGTACTGGGCGAGGAGCGCGACGGCCAGGTCGGCGAGGAGCAGGAACCCGGCGGCCTTCTGGGCGTCAGTGAGGCCGTCGAGGAGCGTGTTCGCGCTCGCCAGGTCGCCGCGGTGCCGGGCGGCGATGACGCCGGCCCCGGCCTGCGCGGCCTCGGCCGCGGCAAGGAAGGAGGCCGCCGGGTCGGAGTTCACGGCACTTGCGGGGAGGCCTTGCCCGCGGACCTGGCGGCCTGGAAGCGGGCATTGACGTCGGCCCAGTTGACCAGGCTCCAGAGCCGGGTGACGTAGTCGGGCCGCACGTTGTAGTACTGAAGGTAGTAGGCGTGTTCCCAGGCGTCGAAGACAAGCAGCGGCGTGGATCCGACGCCGACGTTGCCGTGATGGTCATAAAGCTGCTCGATGATCAGGCGGCCGGAGACGGGCTCGTAGCCGAGGATGCCCCAGCCGGAGCCCTGCACGCCGGTCGTCGCGGTGGACAGCCGCTTGCTGAACGCTTCGAAGGACCCGAAGTGCTCGGTGATCGCGTCGGCGAGCTCGCCGTCGGGCCGGTCCCCGCCGTCCGGCGAAAGGTTCTTCCAGAAGATCGAGTGCAGGACGTGCCCGGACAGGTTGAACGCCAGCGTCTTCTCCAGCCCGACGGTCACGGTCGGTCCCGCCGAGTCGCCTGCCTCGGCTAGCTGCTCCAGGGTGTCGTTCGCGCCCTTGACGTAGGCGGCGTGATGCTTGTCGTGGTGCAGCTCCATGATCTGCCCTGACAGGGCCGGCTCCAGCGCGCCGTAGTCGTAGGGCAAGTCGGGCAGGGTGTAGGTCGCCATGCGTTAACTCCTCCGTCGTACTGGCCAGGCAGTCGCTCTTGCTGACGCTATGTAATCGCGTATCGGAAGTAGTTGCATCTGATTCGCAAGCATAGTGACGGTGCCCCTGCGGGGTCTACGCTCTTGCGATAACCTTGCACCTGCTCCAAAGTATTTCTTAACTATTGGGGATCGGGTGTTTCCGGGGAAGGCGGCCAAACGATGACAAGTGCGAGCGTGCGCCTAGCGCGCCTCAGGGGTGGGCTGACTCCGCGGGAGTGGGCGCGCGCGGGGGTGATGCTGGCCTCGATCGTCGCGCTGAACGTCATCGGCTGGCTGATGCTGGCCAGCGCGGTAGGCGGGCACTACCACATCACGAACACGGAGATCTTCGGGTTCGGGACCGGGGCGCTGGCGTACACGCTCGGCATGCGGCACGCGTTCGACGCTGACCACATCGCCGCGATCGACAACACCACCCGCAAGCTCGTCAACGACGGCAAGCGGCCGCTGTCGGTCGGGTTCTTCTTCTCCCTCGGGCACTCCACGATCGTGTTCATCATGGCGCTACTGCTGAACTTCGGCATCCGCGCGCTAGACGAGCAGGTGAAGAACGACGGCTCCGGCCTGCACAACATCACCGGCATTGTCGGCACCGCCGTCTCCGGCACGTTCCTGTACGTCATCGCGCTGCTGAACGTCATCATCCTGGCCGGCATCGTGAAGGTATTCCGTGAGATGCGCACCGGGGGGTACAGCGACGATCAGCTCGAGGCGATGCTGGAGAAGCGCGGGCTGATGAACCGCTTCCTGGGCCCGATCGCCCGCCGCGCCGACACCCCGTGGAAGATGTACCCGATCGGGGTGCTGTTCGGACTCGGGTTCGACACCGCCACCGAGGTCGCCCTGCTCGTCCTCGCCGGGAGCGCCGTGGTCAGCGGCCTGCCGTTCTACGCGATCCTGTCGCTGCCGATCCTGTTCGCCGCCGGCATGTGCCTGTTCGACACGCTAGACGGCTGCTTCATGAACTTCGCTTACGACTGGGCGTTCGCCAAGCCGATCCGCAAGGTCTACTACAACATGACGATCACTGGCCTGTCGGTGTTCGTCGCCGTCTTCATCGGCACGATCGAGATCCTCGGCCTCATCGGGCAGGAGTACGGCCTGTCCGGCGGGTTCTGGGACTTCATGGGGAACTTCGACATTAACAAGGCAGGCTTCGTCATCGTCGGCGTCTTCGTCCTCACCTGGGCGGGAGCCCTGGCCATCTGGCACTTCGGCAAGATCGAGCAGAGATGGGATGCCCGCGAGCCCGTCACGGTCACTGACGGCACGCGGGACTAGTCGCGGAGCGCGCCATTTCGCAATAGCGATGACATGCAACTGCATTCGGCTTGCTGTATTCTCGTCGCGTGGCTACGAAAGCGCCCGAGACGGGGCATGAGCAGGCCGATCACCAGGCGATCGAGGACGTCCTGGCCCTGGTGCGCCGGCATGGCGGGCGAGCCACCCCCGCCCGCAGGCTCCTGCTCAACGCGCTGTTCGGCAGCCGGGAGCACCGTAGCGCCGAAGAACTCGCGGCCGAGGTGCACCATCGCGCTCCCGACGTGCACCTATCCACCATCTACCGCAACCTCGAAGAACTCGAGCGACTCGGCGTCATCGACAGCACTCGCCTCGGAAGCGGCCCCGCGACCTACCACCTCGCCTCGGCCGCGCACGGCCACTTGGTCTGCGAGCAGTGCGGCTCGATGATCGAGGTCCCTGACGAGATCTTCGCCGACCTGGTCCGGCTTGCCGGGACCGAGTACGGCTTCGCGATTAACCCGCACCGCTTCGCGGTGACTGGGCGTTGCGTCAACTGCCAGGCCAAGGCCTGAGCAGCGAATACTGGGTCTGGACGGCACCGTGCCGAGGTGACTGCCTGCGCTGGGCCGGTCAGCTGGGCCGGGCCATCAGCAGCCGGGTGCTGCCGTCGACCCGGCTGGGGAACAGCCGCCTGGTGTGCCAGCCGCTGGTGCGGTAGAGGCTGACCGCCGGGCGGGCCGCCGGATGCGTGACCAGCCAGCGTGGCTGCGGTCCGGACGCGGTGACAATCGCGTCGTGCAGAGCCCGGCCGGCACCCTGGCCCCGCGCGGCGGGCCGGACGGCCAGTTCGCAGAGCTCGAAGGGCTCTCCATCGAACGTCAGGCCCGCCTCGGCGATGTGGGGGCCAGGCCACCGGGGGACGCCGTAGCCGAACCCGGCCAGCGTCGGCCCGCGGCCCATGAACGCGAACGCGAGCACGAACGCGGGGTTCCTGGCGTCTGCGAGCATCCGGTCGGTCAGTTGCCTGGCCTGGGCGGGTGTCTCGTTCCACGGCGGCGCCGAGAACGCCGCGGCCGCTAGCTCTCTTAGCTCATCGGCCAGGCCGCCAGCAGCCGCGGCCGCCAAGGGACCGGTCATGGCGATGAGCGTGAACCGCCCGGTGCTTTGGAGAGCCAATTGCGTGCGCCTAGTTATTGCGACTTATAAGCTAAAGCGTAGTCCTTGTAGTTATGCGCGGGCAAGGCGGCATCGCATCCACCGAGCGGGGGAGGTTAGGTGAGGGTTAGGTGACGGCGACGTCCTAGCTGGCTACGTCCTCGTCCAGAGACACGGTGCGGTCGACAACGCCGGCCGCATGCCAGTTACTCAGCGGCTTCGGTCTCCGCCCAGTCGCCCCCCCACTTGTCGGGAGCCGGGGCGTTCAGGCGCGCGGTCCATCTCTCCTCGATGTGACCGTACCGCCAGATGGCAATGGCGACGGCCCAGGTGACGATGAACATGCCGACGATCACGAAGCCGGCCTTGTTGATGTCGAAGTTGTACATGAAGCCCCAGAAGCCGTTGGTCTGGCTGAAGCTGTGGGGGAAGTCCTGCGGGATCAGGCTGAGGGTCTCGATGCCGCCGATGAAGAAGCAGATGGCTATGGACAGGCCGGTGATGGCCAGGTTGTAGAACACCTTGCGGACCGGGTTGAAGAACGCCCAGCCGTAGGCCAGGTTCATAAACATGCCGTCGGTGGTGTCCATCAGGCTCATCCCGGCGGTAAACAGGATCGGCAGGCAGATGATGGCCTGCCACGGGATGTGCTCGGAGGCCGCCAGCGCGGTGGCCGTCAGCAGCGCGACCTCGGTGGCGGTGTCGAAGCCCATGCCGAACACCACCCCGACCGGGTACATCTGCCATTCCTTGTTGATGGTCTTCATCCAGGGACCGAAGAACCGGTAGAAGAACCCGCGGTTCTCCAGCTGCCGCTCCAGCTCCGCCTCGTCGTAGTCCCCGCGCCGCATCGACCGGAACACCTTGAGGATGCCGCCCAGGATGACCAGGTTGAGCACGCCGATGAGGAACAGGAAGGCCGCGGACACGATCGTGCCGAAGGTGCCGCCGAACGACTCCAGCGAAGAGTTGGAGTGCGTGACCGCGGGCAGCACGGTCTTGACGGCGATGATGAGCCCGACCCCGATCGCGATCACGATCGTGGAGTGGCCCATGGAGAAGAAGTAGCCGTACGCGAACGGGCGCGGCTCTTCTTCCTTCCGCTGGTTCATCGACTTGCGGGTGGTGTTGTCGATCGCCGAGATGTGGTCGGCGTCGAACGCGTGCCGCAGCCCCAGGGTGTAGGCGGTGACGCACAGCCCGATCCCGAAGAACTTGTAGTGGGCGGGCAGCACGTAGGCGATGAATACGGCGAACCCCACCGCGTGCAGCAGCAGGATCGACCCGTACATGCCGATCACCCGCCGCTTCTCGGTCCGGTCCATGGTCCGGAACGACTCGCGGAAAATCTTGTGCAGGCTCATCTCGGACTGTGGCGTCGTGCTCTGAGTGGCCATGGCGTCACCTCTCGGTCTTCTGAGCAGTACACCTGCGTCTGTCGGCACGGTAACTCAGTTGCACATATGTCGCAAGTACTCATCTTTTGCAGCGAATCGTTCTTCTGCTAGCTCGAAGCAAGTACGAGTACTTTGCATTAACATTAGACGACGGTGCCGCGACGGAATCGGGAGGGGGGAGCCTGTGGACGTGTCGTCGGGAACCGTGCGCCCGCTGGCCAGTTACGGGGATGCCGTCCTGCACAAGGCGTGCGCGCCGGTTGAGTTCTTCGGCGCGGAACTGCAGGCCCTGGTGGACGACATGTTCGCCACGATGTACGAGGCGGGCGGGGTCGGCCTGGCCGCCAACCAGATCGGCGTGGGCCTGCGTGTTTTCGTCTACGACTGCCCGGACGCCAGCGGCGAGAACCAGGCCGGGCACGTCGTCAACCCGGTGCTCACCGAGTCCAGGGCGCTGGCGCCGCCGCTGACCGGACCGGAGGGATGCCTGTCGGTACCCGGTCAGCAGGCGGACGTCACGAGGGCAGGCGTCGCGACCGTGACCGGCGTGGACGCGTCCGGCCGCCCCGTCGCGGTCAGTGGGACCGGCCTGCTTGCCCGCTGCCTGCAGCATGAGGTGGACCACCTGCGCGGCACCGTCTACGTGGACTTGCTGCCCCCCGCCGAGCGCGCGGCCATCCTGGCCGCCGCCGGGCGGTTAGCGCCCGGCCAGCACGGCCCAGCGGGCATGGGTGCCGAGCAAGCTGTCCAGCAGCCCCTTGCCCTCGAGGACCGCCCACTCCACGTCCCGCAGTCGCTCGATGCGCGCCCGGCCCCAGGGGCTGGCTTCCACCAGCGCGATCGCCTCATCCGGGGTTAGCCCGCCGCGGTAGGGGAGCGCCGTCCTCACCTGCTCGGTGTAATGGCCGTGATGGTCCGGTTCCGGCCGCCGGATCAGGTCCGCTAGGGCGCGGGCCTGGTGCCGCACCTGGTCGAGCGCGGAGATGCCCCGCCCGCCCCAGCTTCCCTCGACGAGGACCAGTCGTCCCGTCGGGGCGGCGGCGTGCCACGCCGCCAGCGCGGCGGCCGGGTCGGGCAGCGTCCACAGCAGGTGGCGCTCTATGACGGCGGCGAATTCCCCGGGCGGCGGCTGCAGCGCACTGGTCTCGACGACCTGGATGTCGAGCCCACGCTCGGCGGCCTTGGCCTTCAGACGGCTGAGCATCTCCGCGGAGATGTCCGCGGCCGTCACCTGATACCCCTGTGCCGCCAGCAGCAGCGACAGAAACCCGGTGCCGGCCCCCATGTCCAGGACGGTGGCGGGCGGTTCGGGCAACAGCCGGCGCAGCGTCGCGGCCCACGCCGCCACTTCCTGCGGGCGCTGCGGGTAGTGCGATGGAGAGTTGTCGTACGTGATGGCGTCGTCATCCCAGAAATGGCGGATCTCGTCCGTCAGGCTGGCATTCGCGTCGCTGTCCCCAGATTCCATGTCGCCAAAGCTAATGCGACACTGATCCACTTGCAACTAGTAGGCAATAGTGCCCGCCCATTTCCGTGTGGCCGCGCAGGCTAGAAGATCAACCTGGGACCACAGGGTGCGCCGGCGGTCGCGGGCGGGCTCAGCCTACGAAGGCGCGGATCTGGTCAGCAAACCTGGCGGCGCCGTAGCAACGGAACCGTGTCACCCCGCCCGTCGATGTGACCGCGATGATCTTGGTGAAGAACCCGCGCTCGACGTCGATCCGGCTGATGGCGGAGAGCGGGATCGTGAATGACGGATCACCGACGTGCACGAAGCGGTTGACTGCGTTCGGGGAGAACCCCAGCTCGGCTGGAGTGAGGGTGACGCGGCCCCCGACCCAGAGCCCGCCATACCTGTTCCGGGACTTCCGGATGGCCCTTCCGAGGCCGCCGGCGGCTTCAAGTGACGACACAGCGTCCGGTATGAGTGCGTTAGCGACCTTGGTGGCAAGAATCTGCTGAGAGGGCACGAACGGACGTTACACGGAGGGTGGGACATGACCGTCGATTTCGAGGTGATCAGCCCCGTCGACGAGACGATCGTGGAGACGGTGCGCTTCGCTGACCGGGCCGAGATGGACGCGCGGGTCGAGCGCGCCGACCGCGCGTTCGCGACCTGGCGCCGCGTCGCGCCGGGGGACCGGGCCCGGCTCCTGCGGCGGTTCGCGGAGGCGGTGGACGCGGACATCGAGACGCTCGCCGGCCTGGAGGTCCGCAACGCCGGCCACACCATCGGGAACGCCCGGTGGGAGGCGGGCAACGTCCGCGATGTGCTCGGCTACTACGCCGCGGCCCCGGAGCGGCTGGCGGGCAAGCAGATCCCGGTACCCGGGGGCATCGACGTCACCTTCCACGAGCCGATGGGGGTCGTCGGCGTCATCGTGCCGTGGAACTTCCCGATGCCCTTGGCCGCCTGGGGATTCGCTCCTGCCCTGGCCGCCGGCAATACAGTGATCGTCAAACCGGCGCAGTACACGCCGCTGACCGCGCTGCGCCTTGAGGAGCTCGCGCTGCAGGCGGGGCTGCCGGCGGATGTCTTCCAGGTCGTCCCGGGCGCGGGGGCGGAGGCCGGGGAACGCCTCGTCGGGCACCCGCTCGTGCGCAAGATCGTCTTCACCGGGTCGACCGCCGTGGGCAAGCAGATCATGCGGCTGTGCGCCGATCAGGTGAAGCCGCTGACGCTCGAGCTGGGCGGGAAGAACGCGAACATCGTATTCGCCGACTCCGACCTGGAGCGGGCCGCCGCCAGCGCCCCCATGGCGGCGTTCGACAACGCCGGGCAAGACTGCTGCTCCCGGTCGCGGGTCCTGGTGCAGCGCGCGGTCTTCGACCGGTTCATGGAGCTGCTCGAGCCCGCCGTCAAGAGCCTCGCGGTCGGCGATCCCACCGACCCGGGTACCGCCATGGGACCGCTGATCTCGGCACAGCACCGGGCCAAGGTCACCTCCTACATCGACGACGACACGGCGGTGGCCTTCGCCGGCAGCGCCCCGCAGGGACCGGGCTTCTGGTTCCCGCCCACGGTACTGGCCCCGGTGGACGCGGGCAGCCGGCAGTGGCGCGAGGAGATCTTCGGCCCGGTGATCGCGGTCATGCCGTTCGAGGACGAGGCCGACGCGATCCGGCTGGCCAACGACACCCCGTACGGGCTGTCCGGCTCGCTGTGGACCCGCGACCTCGGCCGGGCACTGCGGGTCGTGCGCGCCTGGGACAGCGGCAACCTCTCGGTCAACTCGCACTCCTCGGTGCGGTACTGGACGCCGTTCGGCGGGTTCAAGCAGTCGGGCCTTGGCCGGGAACTCGGCCCGGACGCCGTCGAGGCGTTCACCGAGACCAAGAACGTCTTCATCGCGACGGAGGAGTGACCTGGTCCAGCCGGGCTTTCCGGTACTCGCGGGCGGCGGCCGCGATGCGGTCCGCCGCGCCGGGGACGCCGTTCCAGTGCGTGTGCAGGTAGGAGGCGTGCACCTGGCCGTGGACGAAGCCTTCGGTGACCGCGGCCTCGGCTTGCTGCCAGTGCCACGCGGCGGCCTGCGCGTCCGGGTCCGCCGCGGTGACGGCGGTCCGGTGGAACTCGTGGCCGTGGACAGAAGTCCCGGCTCGTGCGAGCGGTGACGTGGCCGCGGCGACCGCGTCGCGATAGCCGATCGTGAGCCTGCCGGTCATCGTGGCGGTCGCGTCGAGGACGCCGCACATTGGGTGGCCGTCCAGGGAGCGGGCCAGGTAGAGCAGCCCGGCGCATTCGGCGATGATGGGGGCGCCCGACGTGGCCAGCGCCGCGACCTGCGCCCGCAGCGTCGCGTTGGCCGACAGGGCCGCGGCGTGCTCTTCGGGGAACCCGCCGCCGATGACCAGGCCGTCCACGTCGGCGGGGAGTTGTTCGTCCCGCAGCGGGTCGAACGTCACGACCTCGGCGCCGGCCGCGGCGAGCAACTCGGGGTGCTCGGCGTAGCCGAAGGTGAACGCCGGCCCGCCCGCGATGGCGACGCGGGGACGCGGGGGAGACGCCACCGTACGTTCGGGAAAAAGATCGTGAAAGTCCCCGAGCGGACCGGCGGTGCGAGCGAGCCGCACCACCGCCTCGAGATCCACGCTCGCGGCGACGATGTCAGCCAGGGCGCCGACCGCGTCGACGGCGGGGCCGCCGAGTTCCGCCGCCGGGATGAGCCCGAGGTGGCGGGAGGGCACGGTGAGCTGGTCCTGCCGGCGGAGCACCCCGAGGACGGGGATGCCCGCGGCGTCGGCCGCTTCGCGGAGCAGCCGCGCGTGCCCCTCGGAGCCGGCCAGGTTGAAGATCACGCCGCCGACAAGGATCCGCGGGTCGTAGGTCGCGAAGCCATGCAGCATCGCGGCGGCCGACAAGCTCATTCCCGAGGCGTCGATCACGAGCACGACCGGCGCGTTCAGGAGCCGTGCCACGTGCGCGGTCGACGCGAAGTCGCCGCGGCCTGACGCGCCGTCGAACAGGCCCATCACGCCTTCGATGACCGCGATGTCGGCCGGTTCCGGCGTCCGCGCTCCGAAGGCGAACATCGCCGGGATCTGGCCCTCACCGACGAGCCACGGGTCGAGGTTGCGTCCCGGCCGTCCCGCGGCCAGGGCGTGGTAGCCGGGGTCGATGTAGTCCGGGCCGACCTTGTGCGGGGAGACCTTCAGGCCGCGCTGGCGCAGCGCGCCCAGCAGGCCGGTCGTGACGGACGTCTTGCCGTGGCCGCTGCCGGGCGCCGCGATGACGACACGCGGGATCGTCACCACTCGATGCCGCGCTGGCCCTTCTGGCCGGCGTCCATCGGGTGCTTGACCTTGGTCATCTCCACGACGAGATCCGCGGCACCGATCAGGTCCGGGTGCGCGTCGCGGCCGGTGATCACCACGTGCTGGTGGCCGGGGCGCTCGGTGAGCGCCGACACGACGTCGTCGACGTCGATCCAGCCCCACTTCATCGGGTAAGTGAACTCGTCGAGGACGTACATGCCGAACCGCTCGGCGGCCAGGTCGCGCTTGATCTGCGCCCAGCCTTCGCGGGCGTTCGCGGCGTGGTCTTCCGGGTCGCCGCGCTGGATCCACGACCAGCCCTCGCCCATCTTCTGCCAGACGACCTCGCCGCCCTCGCCGGTCTGCTCGTGCACCCGGCCGAGCGCCCGGAACGCGGCCTCCTCGCCGACCCGCCACTTGGCGCTCTTGACGAACTGGTAGACCCCGATCGACCAGCCCTGGTTCCAGCCGCGCAGCGCCATCCCGAACGCCGCGGTCGACTTCCCCTTCATCGCGCCGGTGTGCACGATCAGCAGCGGCCGGTTCCGGCGCTGCTTCGTGGTCAGCCCGTCGTCGGGGACGGTCTCCGGCTTTCCCTGGGGCATCGCTCAGGCCACCTTCCTGTCGCCGCGGTAGGCGCGAACCGAGCCGGCGAGCGTTTCCGCGGAAACGTCGTCCGCTTTGCGCGTGCCCGGTTGCGGCCCGCCCGGGGAAAGGCTGCCGAGGTTCAGGTACCCGGCGCCGAGCGCTTGCGCCAGCGCGCCCGCGAGCCCCAGCCTGACCGGCCCGGACTCGCAGTCGACGACGATCGCCGCCACGCCGTCTTTGCGCAGCGCCGCGGCGGCGGCGGCCGGGTCGCCGCCCGCCGTGTGGCGGCCGTCGGTCACGACGACGAGCAGCGGGCGGCGCAGCGGGTCGCGCAGCCGCTCGCGGCGCAGCGTGGCGTGCGCCTCGGTGAGCCCGGCGGCCAGCGGGGTGCGGCCCCCGGCGGGCATGGTCTCCAGCCTGCGGGCGGCGGCGTCCACCGACGAGGTGGGCGGCAGCAGCAACTCCGCGCCCGCGCCGCGGAAGCAGACGAGGCCCACCTTGTCGCGCCGCTGGTAGGCGTCGAGCAGCAGGGAGAGCACCGCGCCCTTGACCGCTTCCATCCTCCGGCGCGCGGCCATCGAGCCGCTCGCGTCCACCGCGAACAAGACCAGGTTGGACTCGCGTCCCTCCCGGCGGTGCTCGCGCAGGTCCGGGTCTTCGAGCAGCAGGCCGGGACCGGTCCGCCCGCGGCGCAGCTGGTGCGGCGCGCTGGCCATCAGCGTCGC
>Ga0335075_10009703_pt1 | contig 14644 bp, 12 predicted proteins | sample Lox_Sample_24_FD_206723 | JGI IMG/M metagenome (GOLD analysis project Ga0335075, IMG submission 206723) | Soil microbial communities from Loxahatchee National Wildlife Refuge, Florida, United States - Lox_Sample_2.4 | ecosystem: Environmental > Terrestrial > Soil > Wetlands | place: USA...
CCGACCGCGGTCTGTCCGGTCCCGAACCGGGCTCGGCGGAGGCAGTCGGCCTCGGCTGTCAAGGTGAAAAAATATTACGGATCTACGCCATGTTTCGTCAATGGAAAACATGTCGCACCTTGTTAACACCAGATCCATTGAGTGCTCGCCAGGGATTCAGCGGCAGCTCTCCGGTTCGAAGCCCGGCTTAGCGGACGAGTCTGCGCCGGAGACAGTGCTGGGCCAGCGCGCAGTTCTGTCAGCGTCGGGCCTGCACCGCCGCACGTGTCCGCTCGAGCGCACGCATGGTCTGCTTGTAGTTGCGCTGCGCAACGGCGACGAACAAGCAGTCGACTACGGTCAGTGCCGCGATCCGGCTGGCCATGGCGCCCGACCTGAACGTGGTCTCTCTTGCCGCCGTGGTGAGCACATGATCGGCTACGGCAGCGATTGGCGAGCCGGGGAAGTTGGTGATCGCCACCGTTACCGCGTGCTGTCGATTCGCCTCTTTCAGGCTAGCGATGGTGTCCTCGGTCGTGCCGGTGTGCGAGATGCCGATCGCGACATCTTGCGGCCCTAGCAGCGCCGCCGACGTCACCGCGCTGTGCGGATCTGGCCACGCGTACACCGTGTACCCGATCCGGTGCAGCTTCTGCTGCAGGTCCAGGCCGACGAAGGCGCTCGCGCCAACACCGTAGATGTCCACCCTGCGCGCCTTCACCACCACGTCCACGACCGCGTTGAGTGGCTCGGGCCGGAGCTGCGCACCGGTCTCCTCGACCGCTTTAGCATCTGCGTAGGTGATCTTCTTGATGATCTCCGTCAGCGAATCGCGCGGGCCGATATCGCTGCCAACCTCGCGCTCAAAATCGGCGCTGGCGGCCTGCGCTGCTGCCGCGAGCGCGAGCCTGAGCTCCGGATAGCCGTCAAAGCCCATCGCCCGGCAGAACCGGAGGACGGTGGCGCCCGAGGTGCGGCATTGCGCGGCAAGATCCGAGATGGTCTTGGCGGCGGTCCCGGCTGGATCGCGCACGACTGCGTCCGCTACGCGCTGCTCTGCAGGGGCGAGATTCGGCATTAGCGCGCGCACGTGAGCGAGCAGGATCTCTGGGGTATGCGCCGATGCGTCCAGTGACGGAAGGCGCCGCGGTGGTTGTGGCATGGCGTCACTCCACCACGCTGCGGGCGAGCGAAGCAGCAACCAATGCATGCACTCGCCGGCGAAGCGGCGCAACGGCGTGCTCGGGACCCCGGCCGAAGTGCACGGCATTGGTCAGCAGAACCAACCACATGCCGCTTACCGGATCGATGGACAAGCAGGTCCCCGTGAAGCCAGTGTGCCCGGCTCCGCTCCGCGGCCAGCCGTCCCCCATGTTGTCCCACCGGTCGCCGCGCAGCCCCCAGCCGAGACCCCGGCGGCTCGGCAGGCCCTCCCGACCGGGCGGCATGGCCCGGCCGGGCGGCGTGCCGGCCGGCACGCCGTCAGTCTGGCAGCGCAGCGCCTCCGCCACTAGCCCGGCGGGCAGCCGCAAGCCGGCGGCCGGTTCACCCCCGGCCCCCGCCCAGGCAGCGGCATACCTGGCCAGGTCGGCCGCGGTGCTAAACAACCCGGCGTGGCCGGCCACGCCGCCGAGCGCCTCGGCGTTCTCGTCGTGCACCACCCCGGTCTTCGCCACCCCGCCGACCGGCTCGGTTGACGCGATCTGCCCGGTCCGCGCGGCGGGGGGCAGGTAGCCGGTGTCCTGCATCTGCAGCGGCGCGAATACCAGCTCGGTCGCCAGCTTGTCCAGGCTGCAGCCGGCCACGGCCGCGCAAAGCTCGCCGAGCGTGATGAATCCGATGTCGGAGTAGCAGTACGTGCTGCCGGGTGCCCAGAGCAGCGGCTCGGCCAGCGCTGCCGCACGGACCTGCGCGGGGTCGTGCATCCGCTCGTAATACTGGCTGTGGTCGGGCAGGCCGGAGGTGTGCGTCAGCAGGTGCCGGATCGTGACCCGGTCCTTGCCCGTCCCGCTGAAGTCAGCCAGGTACCGGTGTGCCTGGTCATCCATGCCGATCATGCCCTGGGCGATTAGCCGGAGCACGCACGGCAGGGTGGCCACGACTTTGGTTAGCGAGGCTAGGTCAAAGATCGTGTCCGACGTCATCGGCCGCCTGGCCTGCTGGTCGTGCTGGGCATCTCCGGCCACGTGCCAGACGAGCGGGTGCTCGCTGCCCTGGCCGGCCGCCAGCACCGCGCCGGGAATCACCCCGCGCTCGATGGCGCCATCAATAGGCCCGGCGGGCGTATCCGGGGCCGCCTGGCCGGCGCGGTCGTCATGCATCCGTTACCTCACTTCCCGCTGCATCTCGTGCGGGCTCGCGATAGCGGCCCGCCAGCAGACTGGCCGCCGCTGTCAGGCTGGCCCGGCTGGAGCCCCTGGTGCCCAGGTACGCCGGTCCGGCCAGGGCACGATCGTTCACCGTTCCGGTCCCAACCACCAGGGCATCGGGCCGGGCGGCCAGTGCCGCGCTCAGTAGTTCGCGCTGCCACTCACTCCGGTGCGCGTCACGCACCGCGATGACGAGCGGCCGACCTGCAGCTTCCGCAAGCGCCCGATCCCGCGCCGACCTGGTGGCATCGTGCGGTCCGGCCATCCGCATCCCGTCCGTACCCGGCAGCATGGACCGCAATACCCCAAGCAGACTGGCCGCCGAGTCCTCGAGCTGCGTGCTCATCCGGCCTCCAGCGTCCAGGACGTACGGAGGGCTGCTAAGCGCGCCGACCGGCCCGTCCAGCAGCAGCGCCAGGCTGGCCACCGCGGCGCCCATGGCCGGGTCCGGCTCCGCAGCCGGCACCGGCCGGGCCCAGGCGGCCAGCGCCCGGACCCGGTCAGCCGCGGCCGCGACCCGGCTGCGCCTGAGCTCTCCTGTCCCGACCGCAGCTGCGAGGGAACTCCGCGCGGTCCGCTGTGCGGCTGCGCTGGCGGGCAGGCAGAGCAGATCCGCCCCGGCGGCAAGCGCTCGCACCGCCCCGGCTGCGCCCTGCTCGTCGTCGCCGATAGCGGACATATCGAGCGCGTCGGTGATGATTACGCCGTCGAACCCGAGCTCGCCCCTGAGCACCGGCCCGAGCAGCCGCGCCGAGAGCGTGGCGGGCACGTCGTCAATGGCCGGGAAGACCACGTGCGCCGTCATCACGCTGCGTACCCCGGCAGCGATTGCGGCGCGGAACGGCACCAGATCGGTGCTGCGCAGCTGGTCCAGCGTCGCCCGGACAGACGGCAGCTCCAGGTGCGAGTCAGCGGACGCCCGGCCATGGCCGGGGAAATGCTTCGCACAGGCGCCTACCATGCTTGCCTGCACTCCTGTGACAAATGCCGCGGTGTGCGCGGCAACCCGGTCCGGGTCCACACCGAACGAGCGCACGCCGATGGCCGGGCCTGCAGAGTTACTGTCGAGATCCGCGACAGGCGCGAGGTCGAGGCTGAGGCCGCTGGCCGCGAGAGTCGCACCGATGCTCCTCGCGATCAGGCCGGTCAGGGCGACATCATCGACAGCCCCGAGAGCCGCGTTTCCCGGATAGGACGATCCCGACGCCGCCTCCAGCCGGGTGACGATGCCCCCCTCCTCATCCACCGCGATCAGCAGGTCAGGACTGTGCTCGCGCAGCCGTCGCACAAGCGAACGCAGCTGGTCCGGCCCGGTGATGTTACCGGCGAAAAGCACCACGCCAGCCAGCCCCTCGTCCAGCCAGCGGCGCATCCAGTCCGGCATCACCGGGCCGTCGAATCTCGCCAGCAGGCAGCCGTTCAGCTCACGGTCGGTCTGACCACTGGCGCTCTGACCGCGCACGTGCGCCAACTCCGTCACTCCCCCCTTCGCTTGCGATACAGCCAGTAGACCCGGTCGATCCTGGCTCCCACCGCCCTGGCATAAAAGCGGACCGGGCCGACCCAGCCGATCATGGCGGTCTGCTCGCCCGCGGCGCGCATATCGGCAAGGCATCGCCGCAGCAGCGCGGCGCCGATACCACGGCCGCGCTCGGCGCTCAGCGTGCCCATCGGCCCGAACCACCCGGCGCGGACGCTGCCGTGGCAGGCGAAGCCGAGGTATTGCCCGTCCCGGCAGGCGACGTGGCAGGCCGCCGGATCCCGGTCCAGCGTCCTGGCGACCTCGTCAGGCCAGGTTGACTCTCGCCACGGCCCGGCCCGCAACCAGCTCATCAAGTCAGCCGACTCGGCTCTGGTCGCGCGCCTGAGCACAACGCCAGCTGCGGCCAGGCGCGCCGACTCATGCGCGTCGCGCAGATCGGCGGTGCTCAGGTCGACCACCATGTCGGTAGCGTCGGCGTACCGTGTATATCCGGCCCGGCTCGCCAGGCAGGTCATGACCGTGTAGCGGACGTCGATCCCAGGCCACAGATAGACCGGCGGGTGGCCCCCGATGATCAACTCATCGGCGCCACGCTCGGTCAGCAACTGCTCCATCTCCGCCAGCAGCGCGAGGCCGATACCTCGGCCAGCCGCGGACTGCGCCACGGCGAGCAGATCGAGATAGCCAAGCACCGGCCGGCCGGCTCGCGTACGGAGGCTGCCGTAGCATGCTCCCGTGACGTCGCCGGCCGCCTCGGCGACTACGCTGAGCCGCCCTGGAGTGGCAGCCATGATCGCTGGCAGCCGGGCCGCTTCCGGGTCGCGATCCAGCACCTGCGCGCAAATGGCCTGAACAGGGGCAAGGTCGCCGGGTGTGGCGGCGCGCAGAATCACGAATATGATTATGTCAGTTATTGACATCCAAACAAGCTGGCATGGATATTTACTACACACGCCGGAGAGCCACCGTCCGGGCGGCGGCCGGAAGCACCTCAAATCCGGCCGCCGCGGAGGCTGCCCTGGCCCGCTGTATCAGCGCTGCGGCGCCCGGGCGCGGACCGGTCGCCGCGGCGCCAGCGGGCGGCCCGGTGGCCCACATCTCTGGCAGTTCTAGGAGGGGCTGGTGTCAGCAGAGACGCAGGACGAGCCGAGCGCGCCGACGGCGCCCCGCACCGCCTCGCGCACCGAGCAGCGGAACCCGCGGACGGTCGACATCGACACCATGCCAACCGAGGAAGTCCTGCGGCTGCTGAATGCCGAGGACGCAACGGTCGCGGGCGAGGTAGCGCGGGCGCTGCCGGTGCTGGCCCAGGTGGTCGACAAGGTCGTGGGCTGCGTGCGGGCGGGCGGGCAGGTCCACTACTTCGGGGCGGGCACTTCGGGACGCATGGCCGTACTCGACGCGGCCGAGGTCGTGCCTACGTTCGGACTCGACCATGGCGTCTTCATCGCCCATCACGCAGGCGGGGACCGGGCGCTCGGCACCGCGGTGGAGGACGCAGAGGACGACATGTCTCTTGGCACGCGAGACGCGGCCGCAGTGTCTTCGACCGACATCGCCGTCGGGATAACCGCGAGCGGCCGCACTCCGTACGTGGCGGGTGCGCTCAGCGCGGCGCGGCTCGCGGGGGCCGCGACCGTGCTGGTCAGCAGCAACCCCGTAGCGCCGCTGGCGAGCCTTGCCGACTACTTCGTCGTGGCCGACACCGGGCCAGAGGCGATCGCGGGGTCCACCCGGCTGAAGGCCGCGACCGCGACGAAGTTGCTACTGAATGCCTTGTCCACGGCAGCGATGGTGCGGCTCGGGCGCACGTACTCGAACCTCATGGTGTCGCTGTCGGGCACCAACGCCAAGCTCCGGGGCCGTCAGCTGACGATCCTGATGGAGGCGACCGGTGCCGACGAGTCCGTGTGCCAGGCCCAACTGGCTCGGTGCAGCGGCGACCTGCGCCTAGCGCTGCTCTGCCTGCTGTCCGGCCTGGAGCCGGGGGCGGCCGCTAAAGCTCTGGCGGATGCGGACGGCAGCGTCCGCGGCGCCCTTGCCGAACTGGTGACGCCAGAGCACCCTGACCCGGCTGCCGGCGCTGCACAAACCCACGCACCATCGATCTGGCGGCAGGGCTGACCCTGCCGCCAGATCGCCTTGAACCTCCTCCGGCTTAGGCCGCGGCGCTAGCGTCGGCTCACGACGGCGACCCCACGCAGGCGTATGGCGGCCCGACTGCCGGCGGGAGCGAGGTGACTCCCGCCGGGAGCTGGCCGTTCAGCGCGTAGTAGGCAAGATCAGTGGCGAGCGCCTGCGTTGATGCAGCGGTACTGCTCGCTGCGTTCACGAAGGCATCAGCGCCGGGCAGCGAGTTCAGCGGCCCGAGATCGTAGTAGAACGGCGTCGATCCGGCGGGAAGGGCAGATGGATTGGCCCAGCCGCAGACGTTGAAGTACAAGGCTGCGACGGCCGGGCTGCCGACCGCGAAGACAAGATAATCACCGCTCAGAGTGTCCGCCCAGGCGGCCGAGTACGAGGTCGTGACCTCCGACTCTGGCAGACCTGCGGCAGCGGCCGCCGCATGCGCCGCGGCTGCATCGCCCGGGTCCGCGGCGTACAGCACGATCTGATCCGCCCATGTTGCCGGGCTGCTCGGCAGCGTGAGCGACGTCCATGTCCCCGACGGGTCGCCGCTCCGCGCCCCGGTCGTTTCCTCGACTAGTCCGGCGGAGCTGGACAGGAACAGATCCGACGGTTCTTCTTCCACCTGGTAGGCGGTCGCCCCGAGGATGCTGGTCGCCGTGCCGGGCAGCGTCGCCGTCTTCCAGCCAGTTCCGTTGTTGTAGACGACTGCAGGCGAGCCGGATGCCGTCAGGTAGAACGCCTCGGTGCCGAGTGGTGCGGGGATGGTGGATGACGTGGTCGAGCCGGGCTGCCCGGGGAAGTCCCCTGGCGTGGCTGGGATCACCGATGGCAGCAGGTAGTTCGTCGCAGCGAGAGTACTGTCGCTCGCCGGGCTGCCAGGAAGGCCGGCGACGTCCCACTTGCCGGCCGCCGTGTATCCGGACGCGGTTGCCTCACCGAGCCCGCCCGCCGAGCTGACGTAGACCACGGCCGGCTGGCCGTCGGGAGTTGTCAGCGCTGCGAGCGAACCGCGGCGGACGGTTCTGGCTGGGATTCCCCGGCTGAGCCACCTGCCGCCCTCGGACGAGAAGACCCTGATCGTCCCGGCCTGGCTGACCGCAAAGATCTCTGGCTCGCCCGTCGTGTCCGCCAGCGTTAGCGAGGCCGGGTTGATGGGTCCCCCTGCCCGCAGGTCCCTGGTTGTCCAGCCGCCTGCCCCGAGCACGGACTCAGCCAGGTTCCCCGCCGTGTCGACGAAGAACACCGCAGGGCCCCCGCTGACCGTGGTGGTCGCGACGATTGCCCCGCCGGCCACGGGTTCGCCGGGCAGTTCCTGCGTAATCCAGCCGGACGAGCTCTGGTAGGTATCGGCAAGGGATCCGTCTGCAGCCCGGTAGTAAGCGTGTGGCGTCATCGCGTCGGCGTTCGCAGCGTCAGGGTAGCTGAGCGCGGCGATGTTTCCGGTCGCTGACGGGTCGCCGGGCACAGCAAGCTGTAGCCAGGCTCCGCCGTCCCAGCTGTCGACGGCGAGACCGCCTGCCGAGCGGCTAAACGTGTACTGCAGGATCGGCAGCGGATCGTAGTAAATCCCGTCGTACGGCACTGAAGCCACGGCAGACGACGCCGCGACGACACGCACGTTGCGTACCAGCGTCACGACCGTCCCGAAACTGGAGGTGAGCGTGACGCTAACGGTGTAGGTGCCGGCCTCGCTGAAGTAGTGGGTCACATTGGTGCCGGTGGCGTTCGTCGTGCGACCGTCCCCGAAGGTCCAGTAGTAGCCGGTGACCGAGCCGCCCGGAACGACTCCGGCTGCGTGGAACGAACCAGCCGTACCGGCAACCGCTACCGACGGGCCGGTGACGAACCCGACCGGCCTGGGCTGCTGAGCGGTGGTCGGAGGAGTGACGATGGCCCACTCCTCGCCGGGGCCCTCAACCGATGCCGCGAAGGCCGACAGGTTGGTGATCCCGGTGTCGTACTCGACGTGCACATCGGGCGTAGCCGCGAAGTCGCCGTTGACCATGTCGATCGTGCCGTTGGAACTGACAGACGTCACAATGCCTACGTGGTCAGCGAAATCAGGGAAGTTGCCGGGGCTGAAGAACAGGATGCTGTCACCGACCTGCGGCGTTCCTGTGTCGAGCTGCGGGCTCTGCCCCTGGTCTACCGCCCAGTCGTAGTAGGACACGGCGCCCGCATTGATCGTGTTCATGTCCGTGGTGATGCCGGCCTGCTCCCACACCCACTTATTGAAGTCGGAGCACCAGGTCTCGTTCTCGTCCTGGACCCCGAAGCCAGTGTCAAAACCGCAGCCGTCAGAATCCGCGGAGAAGCCGGCGACCATCGTGGTGTACGGGTCACAGTCGACACCGTTGAAGTTGGTGACGGCCGGAGTGTCGTCGACCCCGACCTGGCTCAGCGCTATGGCGGCGATCCGCTGGCCAAAGTCGGCCGGGTCGGCGGCAGCCGACGCGGCGGCGTTCCCTGAGCTGCCGGCTGCCTTGTCGGTGCTCGCCGCCTTAATGCTGGCTGCCTTGCCGGCAGCCCGCGCCGCAGCAGGCAGGGCGGCCAAGGCGCGCCGGGCGGCGTTGCGCTGAGAAGTTACCGACGCGCTGCATATCGCCGGGTCGCCAAGGTGCCACGCTTTCTTCAGAACGACAGGAAGGCCATCGCCACAGCCGTAGAGGCCAGCCTGAACTAGCCGCCACGTGCCGCCGGACTTGGTGAACACGCCAGTGGCCGCGCCGTCCTGGAAGTCGGTTCCGGCCTTCTGAGCTGCCGGCTTTGTGGGAGTGAAGGTCGCAATCGCCCACTCCCTGCCGCTGGCGGAGCCGACATGCAACGTCCCGGCGCGGATGCCGGCCACATCGGCCGCCGGGACATGCCTGGCAGCCTCAAAAGCTCCTGTCAGCGCGGCCGGCACTGGCCGGGTCGGCACTGCCGCGGCACTGGCCACGGCCGCTGGTCCAGCCGTAACCGCCGAGACGAGAGCTAGTCCGGCAAGGATATGTACGGCCAGAGTTAATGCTCGGTTCCGTTTCACGTGCTGCGCCTACCCTCAGGAGCAATTGGTCAGTTAGTGCCGTAACCCGACGAGGTAACGAAAACTATTTACGAAGTTGGGCTTAGCGTCAAGTACTCCGGGCCTCGGCTAGACACCGCCCTGACCGTGATCCAAGATCACGCGTCCTCGTAATTTGCTGGCGTGACGCGCAGGGCTTTCGCGAGACTTGGCTGATGACTTCCGAGCCGGCCGGTCAGCTAGCCGAAGACGCCAGGATCTGGGTCATCTGCGGCAACTCGTGTGCTGGCAAGACAACGACAGCCCGCCTGCTCGCGCAACGGCTCCCGCGCGCCGCGCTCGTCGAAGGCGATGAGATGCAGCGACTAATTTTGTCTGACTGCCGGTGGGCTGTTCCCGGTGACAGCGACCCAGGCACCGGGCGCCTGGTTGGCGAGGCCGGCGTCCAGTACGCGCTGCGTATCCGCAACGCGTGCCTCGTCGCTGCCTCGTTCGCGGATGCCGGAATCACCGCCATTGTCACCGACTCGATCATCAACGAAGGGTTCGGGTCGCTAATCGAGGTCCTGGACGGCCGGCCGGTCAACTTCGTGGTGCTGCGACCGCCTGTGGGACTGCTGCGGCAGCGCGGGGTTGACCGGTTGCCCGAAGAGGCAGAGTTTCTGGCGGACCGTTACGGCAGCTCAGATCACCCCGAGGCCGCGGAGTTCGCCGCCCGGGTCCAAGCCGCAGCCGACGGTCGGCCGGTCAATGAGTTTGAGGAGGTCGTCGAACGCGGCCTCGATCGCCTGCCGCACGTCGGACTTTGGGTTGATCCCAGTGGCATTGATCCGCAAGGTGTGGTGGATCTTCTGCTAGACCGCCAGGCTGAAGCTGCCTGGATAGTGGGCGCTACGGAGCTTGTTTCTGGTGCGGGCGGGGCGAGCGCACCAGATCACCGCTCCCTGCCAGTGGGCGGCCAGCGCGAAGCCGATCCGTCCGGCGGCACCGGTGACGGAGGCGGATAGGCACCGCTGGAACGGCCAATCCCTGTCAAGCGGCGGCCTCGCCAAGGAGTACGGCTTCACCGACCTCGACGGATCCCGCCCGGATGCCATGCGGTACATAGTCGAGCTAGAGCACGCGGGCAAGCCCGCTGACACGGCCGGCTACCGGTGAACGCGGAGCACCCACCGGTCGGCGATAAGGGCCGGCGCGCTGGCAGCCCGCTCGCGGTCCTGGGTGAACGACGCAGAGCCGCGCACCGGGTTCGTTGTTCGGTCACGACAGGCTCGCGATGATGTCGGCGACGGCCTGCGGCTGCGACAGGAACGGGTGGTGGCCCGCCTTCACCTCGACGACCTTGTCCGCGCGGCGGGAGAATTCGCGTTGCGCCGCCGCCGGGGTGCCCCGGTCCTCGGTGCACACCACGTACGTGGTGGGCAGGTCGTGCCACGCCGCTGCCCCTACGGGCTGCTTGATTACGGCCAGCGTCTGCCGGACCAGCAGGGCCGCTGCGTCGCGGACGATGTCCGGCGGGCAGTCCTGGGCGAATGTCTCGGCGAACAGCTCTGGCCTGGCGCTGAACGTGCCGCCGTCGGGGTCGAAGTCCAGGAATGGTGGCGGCGCGTCGGCGCCGAACGTCGACAGCGACTCGCCGGGCTCGGCCAGGTAGCTCGACACGAACACCAGGTGACGCACCGTCTCGACGCCCACCGCTGCCTCGGAGGCGACGATGCCGCCGTAGCTGTGCGCCACGACCGCGATCGGCTCATCCCCCTCGGTGAGGGCGGCGCGCACCGCGGCGACGTCTTCGGGTAGCCCGGGACCGTGCGGTCCGGCCGGCCGGTCGCCCTCGCCGCAGCTCGGCAGCGCCGGGGCAACGCTGCTGATACCGCGCTCCTGCAGGGCCGCGGCGGCCAGGTGCCACCACCACGATCCGTCACGAACGCACGCCCCGTGCACAAAGACAACACGCATCTCTTCCCCCTTGATCCGGGTGTCGCGACCACTTGGATCAACGGTAGACGTACCGCGAGTTACGTGAAAAAGTGGGGTGATGGGACGGCACAAGCAGCCCGAGATCCGCGACCGGATCCTCGACGCCTGCGTCGACCATGCGCTGGCACACGGGCTGCCTGACCGCCTGGAGCCGTTCGCGGCGGCGTCCGGCACCTCGACCCGGATGCTGATCTACCACTTCGGAACCCGGGACTCGCTGCTTCGGGAAACCCTGGGACGGGCGCGGCGGCGCCAGCGTGACTTCTTCGGTGAACTGGTGTTCCCACGACCTGACGAGCCATACCTGAGCACTCTGCGGCGGGCTTGGCGCGTCATGACCGGCCCGGCTGGCCGCCCGTACCTCAGCATGTTCGGCAAGCTCCGTGAGAATGCTGAGCAACACTTGTGGCCGGGCTTTCGCCGCGAGGCCACCACAGACTGGCTCCAACCGCTGGAGGACGGCATGCGAAGCATCGGCCGTCCCGAACTCGGCACGCTTGTGCTCGCGGTCATCCGCGGTCTCATCATGGACATCGAGGCCACGGGTGATGTGTCTCGAGCCGATCAAGCCTTCGAGGATTTCCTGGCCGCGCTCGCTCCCCCCACCACCCAGGCGAGCCGCGTCAGCGGAGCGCGGCCGGATTCGCAAGCCCCCTGTAGTGCTGCCGCCACTGCTCGAGCTGGCGAAGGTCGTCAGTGAAGTGGTTGTCGCCCTCCTCACCGCTGACCACCGGGGCGGGAAGTCGGACCGGCCGACCGTGCGTCCTGAGTACGGCAATACTCGCTCGGGCCGCCGGCGGCCGCCGATCGGGCACTAATCTCCTGACGGGTTCGGGTCGCAGGCCACGACCAGCGACCGGTCTGCGTGGCCCGGCGACGTCGGCCGCACTGGCGTCCGGCTCGCCAGGCGCTACCTGCTCCGCGGCCGAGCCGCGTACCTCGAAGCCGGCAATCTGCGACCACGGGATCGTGCGCCTGACATAACCGCGTGCCGAGATCCGTCCGGCCGCAGTACCGTACTGAAGCTGCTCTGGACCACATAGGACGCGGCCCAGCCCAGCCCCGCCAGGCCGGACAGCCCGGCGATAACGAAGAACAGCGACCCGAGCTTCGTGCCCACGGCAACTGCAAGAATCGCGACGACAAGAGCGGTCACGCTGCGCCGGAGCGACCGCCTGAGCGCGGACCTGGCCCGGCGGAACACAACCTCGTTGCCGGGCATATCCGGAACTTGCGATTTCATGTATATCATCCCGTTTACAGCGAGATCGGCAAGTCAAGCGTAGCCCCGCGGTGGCCGCGCGGACAGCGGCCCGACTCACCCTCCTGAGCCGCGGCAAGGGCGTTCAGCGGCGCGGAAAGCCGGGGCAGACTGTCCGGCGCTTTGGATAGCCTGCCGACATGGGGACGCGCTTCCACGGCTGGCCAGAGCAGGCGTACCCGGTCCTGCTCACGTTGGGCGGCGAGCCGTCGCTGGAGACGCGCGAACGGATCAGGCGTGACCGCGAGCAGCGGGTGCGGCAACCGATGATCGACCTGCTCAACGACCTTGCGGATGTGGACCCCTGGTACGAGGACTTCGCCGTGTGGCGGTACGCCAAAACCGCGTACTGGTGGCAGAACCAGTGCGCCATCGTACGTGTGGCCCGCAACATCGATATCGGATTCCGTTTCAGCCTCGACGGCCTGCGGATCTATGCCGCCTGGTGGTACGCCGGCCCTGAGCAGATCGCACTGTTTCGCGCGGCGACTGCCGCGGATGGGAGCGGGCGCAGGCTGGAGGCTCTCCTGCTGTCGCTTGCCGCGGACGGGTACGAGATCTCCGGCGACGTCATGAAGCGCATTCCACGCGGCTACCCTGCCGATCACGCCCGGGCCGGCCTGCTCAAGCATCGCTCGCTCATAGCCGCCTGCGACCTCGAGTCCGAGGCGGTGCGAGACGTCGAGCCGGTACATCGCGCATGCGAGCGGCTCCGTCCGCTGCTCGGCTGGCTGGCCGAGCACACTGTCACTGCGCAGGAGCGGTTGGAGGCCGCAGCGGCCCGGCATTGAGCTAATTCGCCGCTGCGGTGAGGATTCGCCGGCCGGGCGGCTCAGCTCCCCGCCGCCTCGCGCTGCAGCACCCGCGCGCTCGGCCGGATGTTGCGGTCGCGGTCGATGAGCCCGAACTGCACGTCGAAGCCGTGCAGCCACTCGTAGTTGTCCACTCCCGTCCAGTGAAAGAAACCGCGAACGTCGACGCCGCGGGCGATCGCGTCGCTGGTCACCTGCAGGCCGCGGTTGAGGTAGGCCGCGCGCTGAGTGTCGTCGCCGGTACCGATGCCGTACTCGGCGACCAGCAGCGGAGTCCCCGGCAGCATCTGGTGCAGCCGGTCGAGTACCCGGCCAAGGCCGTCGGCCCAGATTCCGTAGCCCAGCGGTAATGCGCGACCGCCGCTGCGTCGCGCCTGCCTGGCTGTGGTTCTACCCGCGCCCAGTCGATCGTCAGCCGGTGGTGGCGCAGCCCGAGACTGGCCAGCAGCCTGAAGTCCTCGGCGTAGCGCGAAGCGAACCCGTTCCCGTCGCGAGACAGCGGTGCGTGCCCGGCCCGTTCCCAGTCCCACCAGTCCGAGGCCGGCGAGGCGCCCTCGCACTGCGTGGCCGAAGCGCCCGTCCCCCACATGAAGCCGTCAGGCCAGTGCATGCTTGCTCCTTTGACAGTCTTGCAGCTCAGCCAGCCTTGCCAGGCGTGCCCGACCGGATAAGCTTGCCCCGACCCTGGTCTTAAATGCCGGACCAGCGGCGCATCACCGAAGGTGCGTGGTTGCCGTGACCCTGGGAGACCTGGCCAGCCTGGCCGTCGCCTGCTGGCACATTCTCGTGCAGTCGCTCACGACTCCCTCAGGCCTGATGGTGATGGCCGCCTTCGTGATAGCCGGTACGATCCTGACGGCCATCGTGCGTTGCGGCGATAGGGCTGGCGCGCTCGCCAGCAACTCTCCCCCGGTGCGCTTGATGACCCAGCGCGTGGCTTGCCGCGACGTGCTAGTCCTGCGCCAGTTCGATCCGGACGCGGCCGGCCGCGCTCGTCCCAGAGCGCCCGGTGCGGTCCCGACAGCCGCCTAAGCTCTACCTCTCATGCTCTGCCCAGGCCGGCGCTCGCCGGCTGAGGCCCTCAGCACGCAGGACGGCCGTCATCTAACTCCTGATTCGGTCGCGCCCGCCCGCTGAGGCTCGCGGAGTCAGGAGGGCGGCGGCACCCGATCGAACTAGCACAGGATCTTTTGATGACGAGAACAGTTGATGAAACGGGTAACCGGCATCCGTTGCTGGCGCTGACCGGCGTGAGCCGCAGCTACGGGCCGCTGCAAGCGCTCAAGCCGGTTGACCTGAGAGTGCTGCCAGGGCAGTGCATCGCCCTTCTTGGCGTGAACGGGTCGGGTAAGTCGACGCTCCTGCGTATCGCCGCCGGGCGCGATACCCCGACGACCGGCCGGGTCAGCTACTGCGGCCAGCCGCTACGGGAGGACGCCTTGATAGCGCGGGCGGAGATCGCCGTGGCCGGTGAGGTGTCCAGCACCTATCCCGACCTGACAGTCCGCGAGCACCTGATGCTCGTAGCGGTGGCGCACGGCGGCGGCGCACAGGCCCCCGGGCTTGTCGACAGAACGCTGGCCGAGTGCAGGCTGTCCGATCACGGCGACGCGCTGCCCGGGTCCC
>Ga0335075_10009704_pt1 | contig 14644 bp, 12 predicted proteins | sample Lox_Sample_24_FD_206723 | JGI IMG/M metagenome (GOLD analysis project Ga0335075, IMG submission 206723) | Soil microbial communities from Loxahatchee National Wildlife Refuge, Florida, United States - Lox_Sample_2.4 | ecosystem: Environmental > Terrestrial > Soil > Wetlands | place: USA...
AAGGCCACATGGGAGCGGCGATGAAAACGGCTCATCCGCTGGCCAAAACCGCCGTCGGGAAATTGACCCAAATCTGGCCGGGGGCGCTCCATTTCGACGAGTTACTCGCCGTGTGCCGCGAGTCGAACGTTGAGGCCGATCCGGACGCGCTGAAGGAGATTCTGTTCACCACCTATCGCGTCGGATTGGCGGAAATGCACGTGGCGAGGCCCCAGTGCGTCCCACGCGCCGGACGCTTTCCCTCTACCACCGCCCTGGCCCGCTTTCAAGCCATGGGCGGGCCGACCATCACGACGCTGCGGCACTCCACAATAGAGGCGACAGGCGATATCGAACGCCGGCTCTTGACTCTGCTGGACGGAACGCGCGACCGCCACGCGCTGGCTTCCGAGCTGGCATCGTGTATGAGTCCGTCGCCGCCGCCCGAAAAGCTGCTTCCGGAACTGGAGAAAAATCTCGGCAAGCTGGCGCGTTTCGGATTGCTCATAGCTTGAAAACGCGTCTACAAAATGGCGGCGGCGCCGTTTGCCGAGCCTGTTCTAATATACGGTTAGCGGTTTGAGCATGCGTACTCGGAGGTTCAACCAATGCAGTTACGCGTTCTGGCGTTCGTGCTTGCGGGCGGAAAAGGAACTCGGCTTTATCCGCTCACAAAAGAGCGCGCCAAACCGGCGGTTCCGTTTGGAGGCCGCTACAGAATCGTCGATTTTGTCCTGAGTAATCTTGTCAACTCGGGCATCTATTCCGTTTACGTCCTGATTCAATTCAAGAGCCAGTCGCTCTTACAACATCTGCGCGAGGGCTGGGAAGCGGCCAGTCTGTTACGAAACCATTTCATCATTCCCGTTCCCGCGCAAATGCGGACGCCCGGCGAAGACTGGTATCAGGGCACGGCCGACGCGATTTACCAGAACATCAATTTGATCGAGCAGGCCGATCCGCACCTGGTGGCCATCTTCGGCGCCGACCACATCTATCGCATGAATATACGCGAGATGCTGGAGTTCCACATGCAAAAGAGCGCCCAAATCACCGTATCCGCGATCCCGGTGCCAAGAGGCCAGGCGTCGGAGTTCGGCGTTATCGAGGTGAACGACGACGGCGCCATCGTCGGCTTTCACGAGAAACGACAGGACGCGCCCACCATGCCGTCCGATCCCGAGCGGGTTTATGCCTCGATGGGCAATTATATTTTCTCGACCAAAATGCTGATCGACGAGCTGTACGCCGATGCTTCAAACGAGCACAGTTCGCACGATTTCGGCCGCGATATTCTTCCGGGCCTGATAGGGCGTTCGTCCATGTATGCTTACGATTTTCAGACGAACCACATACCCGGCGACCCTATCGATGCGCCCACCTACTGGCGCGATGTCGGAACCCTGGACGCCTATTTCGAAGCCAGCATGGACCTTCGCGCCGTCTCGCCGATTCTGAACCTGTACAACCGCCAGTGGCCGCTGCGTACAGCCGGTTATTCCGATGCGCCGGCGAAGTTTATTTTCGACGTGGAAGGCCGCCGCGGACAGGCGCTGGACTCCATCGTCGCGGGCGGCAGCATCTTATCCGGCGGGCTGGTTCGCGGCTCTGTGCTGGGCCGAGGCGTCAAGGTGCACTCAGGCGCTTACGTTGAGGACTCTATCATTTTCGACAATTGCGACATCGGGCGCAGAGCGCGCGTTCGCCGGGCCATTCTGGATAAAAATGTCCGAATCCCCGAAGACGCCACCATCGGTTACGATCTCGACCGGGACCGCCAGCTCTATCATGTGACGGAAAGCGGCATCGTGGTAATCGAGGGTCATCGCTCGCTTGTGGATGTAGCGAGCATGATTATCTGACCGCCATGTTAGCGAAACCCCGGCGATGAAACCTTCAGCTCCGTGATGTTCGTCGCATATTTTTGAACCGCGTCCCGAATCTTGGACGCATTCCCGATCACAACAAACGTCAAGCGATCCGTTCTGTAATATTTCCGCGCCGCCGCGTTTGCTTCCTCTAACGTAAGGGCGTCGATCCGGCTGAACAGCCCATCGATCTCGTCGGTTCCAAGGCCGTACAGTTCCAACTCGGAGACGATCGTGGCCAGTTCGTCGGACGTCTCCAGGCGCTGCGTCGGAAACGTTCCTTTGATGTAAGCCTTCGAGGAAGCGAGTTGATCGGCGGTAATTCCGTTCTCGCCGAACTTGTTCAGAACATCGAGCGCCATGTCAATAGCTTTCCCGGTCGTCTCGGTCTTCGTGTAGGTCGAAATCAGAATGCTCGCCGGAAGACGAAACTGCTGGACCGTCGAGAAAGCGCCGTACGTCAGGCCCGACTCCACGCGCAAAGCTTCATTGAGCATCGACGTGAACCGCCCGCCGAACAGAGTGTTCAACACCAGCAACTTCGTTCGATCGGGATTGCGGCGATCGATTCCCGGCTGTCCGATTTGAAAATACGTCTGCGTGGCGTCTGGTTTGTCGACGAGTAACAGCCGGGGCCCGGCCGCGATCTGCGCATTCGATGTGCGCTCAAATACCTCGCCCGCCGGCGCGTCGCCAAAAGCTCGCGCTATCTTCGCCTGAATCTGCGCGGAATCGAAGTCGCCGGAAACCACAACGATCATGTTGCGTCCGCAATAAAGGCGTTTGTGTTGATGGACGATATCCTCGCGCCGGATTCGCCCGAGCGTGCTTTCATCGGCGGGATGGCCATAGGGGTGGCTCGGGCCGAAAAAGAACGCCTGGTAGTAGTAGCCGATCGACTGCTGCGGATTGTCCTTGGCGGCATGGATCGCATCCGTCCGCTGCGCGATCAGTTTCCTGACTTCGGCGTCCGGAAATATGGGATGCAGCACTGCATCCGACACCAGATCGAGCCCCGCATCGAAGTCTTTGGTCAGGAACTCGGACGTGATATTGGTTGCCGGAGCATAGCCGTCGGTAAATACGTTGAACGACCCGCCGAGCGAATCGAGTTCCGCTGAAAACTGGTCGGCATTGCGCTTTTCGGTGCCTTTGCGAAGAAGCTGCGCGGTGATCGCGCCGAGGCCCGCCAGGTCGGGAGAATCCGCCTCCGCGCCGCCTCTGACCACAATCCGAATCCCGACGAGCGGTACGCCCGGCTTCGGCATCAAGTCGACGACAACGCCGTTAGGTAGAACCTGTCGCGTGTAGGCCGGGAGTTTCACCCCGGTCGACGATGTGCATAATAGCGGCATCGCAAAAACTGCCGCGAGCAACCCAAGCCGTCTCATTTCGCACTCTCCGGCACGAGCACTGCAACCGTGCGGTTTCGATCCGTGAGATATTTCGCGGCGACCTTCTGAACATCCGCGGCCGTGACTGCTTCGATTCGCTGCTCCATCGAAAACAGAATCGAGTAATCGCCGTAGAACACCTCGTACGTGCCCAGCAGATTGGCTCGTCCGGCAATCGTTTTCATCTCGCGATAATGTTCCGCCAGAATCTGGTTTTTCGCCTTCCGCAATTCGGCATCGGCAACGGGAGTCGTGCATAGGTTTTGCACTTCCTCGAAGAGCGCTTTTTCGGCGCGCGCCGGATCTATTCCTCCGCGTGGCTGAAACGTAAACGAAAGCAGCCCGGGATCGAGCGTATGTTCATGGAAAACGTTGACTGAAATCGCAAGCTGATCTTTGTCAACCATCCTCTGGTACAGCCTCGAGCTTTGCCCGTGGCTCAACAACGTTTCGAGAACATTCAGCGCCGGACTCTCGGGGCTCCTCGTCTCGGGAACGTGATAAGCGATCATCTCGATCGGCAAATGCGCCGGCTTGTTCACCAGCACGCGCCGTTCGCCGAGCTGTTCCGGCTCTTTCGTTATAACGGGCGGCGGTGGATCGTGCCGCGGAATCGGCTCCAAATATTTGTCGGCCAGCGAAAACACCTCCGCGGGCTTCACATCCCCGACCACAACCATCACGCAATTATTCGGCGCATAGCCCATCCGGAAGTGATTCTTGAGATCGTCCATCGTCCAGGCCTCGATATCGGACGGCCAACCGACGACTGGCCAATGATAAGGATGCGCGATGAACGCCGCCGCATGAAGCTGCTCGTACAGCAAGCCGAAATTGTTATTGTCCACGGACGTGCGCCGTTCGGAATAAACCACGCCGCGCTCCGATGCGATCATTTTGGGGTCGAAACTGAGGTCGCGAATCCGATCGGACTCCATGTCGAACATCAGTTCCAGAGCGGTGCTGGGAAACCAGTCGGTGTAAACGGTGACATCCTCGGAAGTATAGGCGTTATTATTTCCGCCGTTCTTCTCCATCTGGTTATCGAACTCGTGCGGCCCATACTTCTTGGCCCCGTTGAACATCATGTGTTCGAAAAAATGCGAGACGCCGGTGGCGCCGGGATGTTCGTTGCGCGAGCCGATCTTGAAGAAAAAGTACATGGCCACGCTCGGAATATTGTGATCTTCCTGGACCAGGATCTTCATGCCGTTGCCGAGCGTGCGAGTTTCAACGGTGGAAGGAATAGCAGCGGCAGCAAACGCACAGAAAGCGGCTGCAACAAGCAGGAATCGCATGAAGCTCACGATAGCAAAACGCTGTTGGGCCACGGATGGACACGGATTCACACGGATAAAAAACAAAACAACAGAAGTATTTTACCTGTGTGAATCCGTGTCCATCCGTGGCCAATATGCGTTCTCTACTGCGGCGCCGGACCACGCACGACCTGTACGAAGTCCTCCGGGCGAATCCACTTCGCAAACGCCGCCCGCACCTGGTCTGCTGTTAACGAGTAATACTTGTCCGCGGCTCGCAGAGGCTCGTCGAGCGGCAGATCCATTTGCGCGCGCAACAGCAGTCCCGTTGCGACGGCATCTTCGCTCGATTCCGCCAACGGAATTTGACGCAACAGCAGAGCTTTGGCCTGTTGCAGTTCGGCCGGCGTGACGTTTTCGCTCTGCATTGCCACCAGGTCCCGATCCACCAGTCCCCGCGCCTTGGAAACGTTCTGAGGATCGGATGCATAGGTGACGCCATAAATCGTCCGGCTCTTGGTCGCGGTCAGAAAATCCTCGACGGTGTACACATACCCCGCGATCGCACGCAGGTCGCGATACAGCCGCGTCGCATAGAAGCCGCCGCCCAGGACGTGATTGCCGAGCTGCAGCGCATAGTAATCGGGATTGAACCGATTCATCGGCAGTTCTTCCGCCATATCCACCGTGTCCTGCAGCTCCGTAGGATCGGGCACATTCACCGCGGACGCTTTGTTCGGCGGGACGGCCGGAAGCGTGACATCGGGTTTTTCGCCGACCGCCTTCCACGCTCCGAAATATTTCTCGATGCACGCGCGCGCTTCGTCCGGCGTAATGTCGCCGATCACAACGATGGTTGTCAGATCCGGTCGAAACGCTTTGGCGAAGTAGTTTTTCACGTCTTCGAGCGTCACTGTTCCGATCGTCTGCGGCGTCGGTTCCCGCAGCATGGGATCGCCTTTGGGCAACAACGCGGACCGGAGCGCATGCTGTGTCAGATACTCGGGACTGGTGAGATTGCCCGCGACGAAATCGCTCGTCTCCTTCTTCACAATCTCGAAAGCATCGGGCGGGAGCGCGGGATTCAACTGGTTGTCGGCCAGCAACTCAACGCCTCGCGCGAAATACTGCTTCAGAACCTTCAGCGAAAATTCGGATCCGGCCGATTCCGTCGCCGCAATATCGTCGAGAGCTTTCTGGAACGCGATCCGGTCGAGCGTCTTGGTTCCATAGCTGAACAAACCATCCAGAATATCGCCGACGCCATCCTTTCCCGGCGCCGCCTCCATCGATTCCTCGTGACGGATGCCGGCCATCAGCGTAATCGTGGAGCTGACCTTTTCGGGCTGTACGATCAGGCGGATCCCGTTGGGCAGCACCATGTCGGCGGGATGCAGATCGGGTTGCGGAACCGACAAATTGCGAAGCTCGGCTTCGGCCCACTCGGGTAATACTACGGGCTTCGACGGTGGAGACGTGAGCTTTTCCGTGCCACCGAAACCCTTTGCTTCAACGGGCGCGCCGGTTGGCTTCGGTTTCAGAGTCGCCACAATCATGTTCTGATCGAGCAGGTACTTCTTTGCAACGCGATTGACGTCCGCCACAGTCACCCGGCGCAGCGCATCCACGTCTTCTTCAGGTGAGGTGCGGCCCTCGGCCGCCAATGCCGTGGACCAAAGCGAAGCCAAACCCGGAATCGAGTTGCGCTCGAACTCGGCGGAAGCGATCTCGCTGTGCTTGGCCGCTTCCACCAGGTCGGGAGGCAGCCCCTTGGCCACATAGTTGGCGATCAGGGCTTTCATATCGGCGATGACCTTGGTAGCGTCGGCGTTAGCGGGCAGAGCCGCAAGACTGAACGCCACGCTCGCCTTCGGATACGATTCAGCCATGCCGAATTGCGCCGCCAACGCTTTCCCTTCGGCAACTAACGCGTAGAGGTCGCCGCGCTGGCTCGCCAGGACGTCGCTCAGGATGCGCGCGGCTGCGTAATCGGGGTTATCGGTCCCCGGAAAACGGTACGCGAGAAACGCCAGAACATACGGCAGATTGCTGTCGAGCGTGAACGATTCGGCTTTAACGGGCTTCAGCGTCACATCCGGGCGCGGCGGCACGGCGTGGCGCGGAATTGCCCCGTAGTATTGCTTCACCTTGGCGAGGGTCTCGTTCGCATCCACGTTGCCGGCAATAACGAGAATCGCGTTATTGGGCGCGTACCACTGAGAGTAAAACTTCTTCAGCATCGCTCCCGTAGTGTTGTCGAACGACGGTTTTGTACCCAGGGCATCATGCGAATAAGGCGTGCCCGCGAACATGTCCTCGTTCACGCGGGTGATGAATTTGTAAGTCGGGTTCGATAGGTCGCGCGCCACCTCCTGCTCGATGGCGCCCCGCTCTTTCGCCCATTCCTCCTGCGAGTCATCGGCCCCCTGCAAACAGTCGGCATCCACGTGTAAAGCAACGTCCAGATCGGCCACCGGAACGGTCACAAAATACTGCGTGATGTTCTGCTGGGTGTCGGCATTACTCTGGCCGCCGAGCTGCGCGTAGATCGCGGCAATCTGGTCGCCCGAGACGCCGTTACAGCCGCGAAACATCATGTGTTCCTGGGCATGCGCCATGCCCGGAAAACCGTCCGGGGTTTCGTCTCCGCCAACCAGATAGTTCTGCTCGACGGTTACGACAGGCGCCAGAGGGTCTCGAACCACCACTACGCGCATGCCGTTGTCCAAGGTGGCGCGAGTAACGGTTACGGTGGAGTGAGTCGGGGCAGGTACGGGCTGTGCGGCTAAAACACCCGCGGCGAGGGCGAAGACAGAAATTTTAAGCATTTGAGGAGGAACGCGGCTCCTGGTTGTGAGACGCACGAGCACCGTCTCTGGATTCGATGACTCATACGGGCGTTAACACCCACATGTAACGTGAACACCTCAATCCGAAGCCGACGCTTCCGACGCGCGTGTTTCCGAGCCGCGCGCGTGAGCAAGCGCTCCTTCTCCATAACGGGTCCATAGCAGGTAAGCCGGTACGCCGGTGAGAATCAGCCCAAGGCCCGCAAAGGCCGGACCCGGCCGCGACAGGAGCATATTCCCGAGAAACCAAATCGCGATCGCAATAAAAAGGATCGGCGTCACGGGGTAGCCCCACATACGATAAGGCCGGGGAACATCCGCGCGCGTGCGCCGCAGTACGATAACAGCGCCGATCATTAGCGCGTAAAAGAGCCAAGTGCCGAAAAGCGCGTAGTCGATCAGCGATTCGTACGAGCCGGTCAATACCAGAACCGCTGCCCACGCCGCTTGCGCCAGAATGGCATAGCCAGGCGTTCCGTATTTTGGATGGACCTCGGCGAATTTTCGAAAAAACAGCCCGTCGGCCGCCTGCGCGAAATAGACCCGCGGAACAGTGAGAAAACAGCCGTTCAGCGTACCGGCGACCGAAAATAGGATCAGAATGGAGACGATTGCGCCGCCCGCCGTGCCCAGGACCCGTCCGGCGGCGTCCGCGCCCACATGGTCGCTGGCCGCAATCTCGGGAACCGTCAACACGCGCAGGTAGGCTACGTTTACCAGCAAATAGACAGCGATAACCGCGATTGTGCCCAACGTCAGGGCGCGTACGACATTGCGTTTTGGATTCCGGATCTCGCCCGCAACGAAGCTGAGTTGCACCCAACCGTCATAAGTCATCAGGCACGCGATCATCGCGACGCCGAAAGTTCCGAGCGAAGCAGCCCCCGCGCCGGCCAACGGTACGGATTGCGCACCGTGTCCGCCCAATAGTACAGCGGCGGCAACGATGATGAGAATGCCAAGGACCTTGGCGACTGTAAAGCCATTTTGAACCATGGCTCCGAGCTTCGTGCCACGATAGTTTACCCAAGTAAAGAAGGCCAGCACCGACAGGCTTAAAAGCTTTGAAATCAGCGCGAAAACACCACCGCCAGCCACGCCACTTGCGCGCTTCGGGCGACGGTGAAAAACGACCAGCCGCACAGAAATGCGGCGAGGCGCCCATAGGCCTCCCGCACGAAGACGTATTGTCCGCCGGTCGCCGGAAATGCCGCGCCGAGTTCGGCGCAACCCAATGCCCCGATCAACGAGACCATGCCCGCGGTCACCCAGGTTCCCATCATGAGCGGTATGGAGGGCAGGCTGCGCGCCACCAGGTTCGGCACAAGAAAAATGCCGCCGCCGATCGTCATGCCGACGACGATGCCGATGGAATCCGCCAGCGAGAGCTGCCGTTTCAGCTCGTGCACGGGTTTTTGAAGTCCTGTATTCGGATTCAGAACACGAATTTTAGCGCGACCCGATTCCTATCGTTTGGGAATTACGTTTCTCACGCACTGAACTGAAGCAGCGATCAGTGCATCGATAAGCTCTTCACGCGTAAAAGGCTTTTCCACCCGAAAGTTCGGAAGAGCGCTTTCGTCCATCTTCTCGAATGTGGATTGCGCCGAAACGAAAATGATCGGCACGGGCATCTCTTCCTGGATGAACTGCGCCGCGGTAGAGCCAGTCATCGCCCCCCGCAGCGTAATGTCCATCAGGACGATGTCCGGACGGAGGCTCCGCGATTTCGCAATTGCTTCTTCGCCGGAGATAGCCGAACCTGCGACCTCATAGCCCGCTTGCCGGAGCGCGTCTTCTATGTCTGTGCGCACCAGCGGTTCGTCCTCGACAATGAGTACCCTGAGAGCCCCCATGGTTACGTCGGTTGGACGGTTATCCAGCGTATATTTTCTTCGTTTTCACTGTGACAAGGTCACCTTTTTACAAAGGAGCTCTCTCGCCGGAATCGGCGCTCGAAACGAAGCTGCGCTCAACGGGTCTAACCCACAGGATCAATTTCATCAGTGTTGGTCTGCACGTCGAATTTCAAACTTCTTTCGATCGACCGATAACCTCGTGTACGCAGGGTGACACATGTTGCGGCCGATTGGTGATCGGGTCTGTGCGGCCACCATTCGTTAGCGGCTAACGGTCATGGCGCCAAAGATCTTCCCCATGACCGTGATCCCTAGCTCCCGGTCGAGCGCTTGGGTCTTGTCGCCGCCATCCTCTATGTCGGTGTTGAACGCGATTACATAGGCGCTTCTACCGGCCGGGTCGACCCAGATGTGACTTACAAATCCAGCCTGCTGACCTCCGTGTCCCACATACATGCGACCGCCTTCTTCGTGTAGGAAGAAATTGAGGCCGATCCAGTCATGTCCGGATTGAGGCGCGCCTTGCGACGGATCGGTCGAGGTTAAGGGAAGCTGCTTGCGCCACATTTCCTCGAGCGAACCGCGCTTCAAAACCTGCTCATATCGTTCGTTACCCGGCTGCCCAATCAGGAATCGGAGATACTTCTCCATGTCCGCGAGCGGGGCGTTCAATCCACCGTTGGAAACCGTAATTCCTGAACCGAAGTTGAATGGCGCCGGTTTAAGTTCGCGTCCGTTTCCCAAGTACCCGGCCGCGCGATGCGATAGCAGGAAGTAAGGCGAGCGATCGAAGCAACTCCGGTACATTTCAAGCGGCTTCAAAATATTCTTATCGACGTACACTTCGTAGTCATCCCCACTCAGCCGCTCAATCACCTGTCCCAGAAACACGATCCCGAGATTCGAGTAACTATGTTTGCTTCCGGGCGGAAACAATATGTCCGTATACGGCAGCATCGCGACAATTTGCGACCACTTGGTAGGCTCGAATGGTTCCCACTCTACTGCGTCAGTCCGGTTTTCGGCGCTCCATGGCCACGTAGGGCTGCGAAATCCCGCGCTGTGCGTCATGAGCTGGCGTATCGTGATTGCGTCTATGGGGCCGTATCGATCGTGAACGGCCCGCAGTTCCGGCACATATTTCACAATCGGGTCGTCCAGTTGCAAAAGGCCGTGGTCCCGAAGCTGCATGATCGCGATGCCGGTGAACGTTTTCGTGATCGACGCCCAGTGGAACGCGGTATTTTCATCTACGCTCGAACCGCCCCGAACCGCGTCGCCGTAGAAATCCTGCGCCACTACTTCCGAGCCGTGCACGAAGGCGCATCCGCTGCCGACGATTCCGTTCTTCTTCAGACCGGCATGATATTCCGAGCGGAATTGGTCCAGCGCCGGCTCAAGCTGGCCGAAGCATGTGCCCGCGCACAGCAAGATTGGTATAAGGCGAAACCGCATAACGATGAGTATACGAGTACGATGGTTGCATGACTCGACGCCAGTTTTTCGCGTCCTCCATTGCGCTTGCCGCGCCCGCGCTGGCCGCGCCCCGCAAATGGCCCCTCGGATTGAACACCTATTGTCTTCGATTTCAGCGCTGGAACGATCGGCAGTTGGTCGATTATTGCGTCTCGCAAAAACTGGACGCCATCTTTCTTCAAGATTCGCTCGACCCCGGCGTGATGGACCCCAAGCATTGGGCCGATGTACGGAGCTGGGTGAAAGAAAACGGCCTCCACATCGAAACGGGCGGCGGCGCGCTGCTGCCTCGCACACAGGACGGTATTCCGCGATCGGTGGCGGCGCTCCGCAAGAATATCGAACGCGCGGCGGCCATGGGTTCGCCTATTGTCCGCGCGCTTCTCGCCGGCGATCGATATCACATGCCGGACGATGGACCGGTCGAGAAACACATGGAGACCGGCGTGCGAATTCTGCGCGAGGTCCGCAGTCAGGCGCTGGACGCGGGCCTCAAGATCGGAATCGAGAATCACAAGGATCTGCAGGCCTGGCAGACGCGCGAGTTCATCGAGACCGCCGGCAAGGAGTTCGTCGGGTCGTATCTCGATACCGGGAATCCCGTGTTCGTGATGGAAGATCCATTCACGACTGTTGAGGAACTCGGTCCTTACGCGGTGTCGTTTCACTTGCGCGATTCCGTTGTCTACGAAACCCCGGACGGAATTGCAGTGCAATGGGTGCCTCTCGGGGAAGGCACGGTGGATTTCAAGGCGCTGGTGGCGCGCGCTTCCCAACTCCTGCCGTCCGTCTACATTTATTGCAAGCCGATTACGGGCCGCCCGCCCGAAGTGCTGCCGGTCTATAAAGAGGAGTTCTGGAGCAAGTGGTTTCCGCGAGCGCGTTCCTCGGATTTTTCCCGATTCCTCGCATTGGCGAAACGCGGACAGCCTTATAGCAAAGGTCAGGTGACGGCGGACACGCCGGAATTGCGCGACCGCTACATGGATGCCTTGAAACGGCAGCAATTGGAGCACATGGAGCGTAGCCTCGCCTATTGCCGCACGCAGCTCGACCTGGGATCGCGCTGGCGCGCATAAGTGGTTGCAGTTGCGCGAAACAGGCGGATTGCAAATCCGTCGCGCGGCCACGAAAGTTCAGGAAAACTTCCTGGCGCCATCAGTGGAACAACAGATTAGAGCCTATAGCATTCGACCTTGCGTTTGTAGGGCAGACGCCCTCGTCTGCGCCCGACCCCCTGGTCGGGCTGTTGGGGCATTTCGGAGTGACGGGCGAGCCGACCGGGGGGCAAATGTAGTAGTACAGAGCGGCGGAGCATAATGAAAGCCCGCATCACAAGCGTTCGTCTAAAAAGTATCCCCCCGCGTCCATTAATCGTGAACCGCATCACTCACGTATGCCCAACGGCCCTGCTCACCCTAGTGATGGCGGCGTCTGGGCTAGCGCAGACGCCGTCTATTACAGTTGTTTCCGCGGCGAGTTATCAACCGGCCGTGGCTCCCGCGTCGCTGGCGAGTCTTTTCGGAAGCAATCTAGCCTCGAATCCCATGTCGGCAACGCTAGATGCCAATGGACAGCTTCCGACTCAGTTGGGTGGCGTCACGGTCTACGTCAACGGCGAGGCCGCGCCGCTAATCTATGTCGGTACGCAGCAGATTAATTTCGTAATTCCCGCCGATGCGCCGATGGGTTCCGTGACCGTAAATGTACAAACTCAGTTTGGAAATGCTGGCAGCGCGACTGTCCAGGTGAATACAACGGCTCCAGCGCTATTTTCTACGAATGCTTCCGGCAGCGGTGCAGGAGCCATTTTGAATGCCGTGACCTATACGCCGGCTCCGTTCCTGGTAACAACCAGCGCCAATACTGGAGGGGACCAACGCACGCGTCTTGCGATCTACGGCACAGGGATTCGATACGCCGGCAATCCGAGCCTCGATTCTTCTATAACAAATATCGCATCGAATATTACGGCACAAGCGAGCGATGCGTTCGGCGGTACGTACAACCTGACTATCGAATACGCCGGCGCGGCTCCCGGATATTTCGGGCTGGATCAAATTAACGTTGTTCTTCCTCCCGATCTCGATCGGACGCAGACTGTTTCTCTTCTCATTGATACCTCGAACGCATCCTCGAACACAGTTACATTCCGGATGAATGCGCTACCTTCGAGCGCTATTCAACTTGCCGGTCTGTCCATAGCGCCGGCTTATGTGATCGCAGGCGCCACTGCCACGGGAACAGTCTCGTTAAACGGGCGCGCGTCTAGTTCAGGAGTAATTGTCGCATTGAATAGCAGTGTTCTCGCGGCACAACCACCGATATCGTTGACTATACCCGCCGGCAGCATATCGGCAACCTTCAACCTGAACACGTCGTTCGTTGCCACTTCGCAGATGGCCACGATCACCGCTCGAGCCAATGGCGCTTCGCAAACGGCAACGCTCCAAATCGATCCACAAAGCACAGCGCAGGTGCAGACATTCACGGTCGCGCCCACATCAGTTCAAGGCGGCGGCGCTGTCTTGGCGACAGTTATGTTGTCGCTGCCAGCCACGAGCGGGGGCGGAGCGACGATCGCGCTTACCTCCGACAACGCCGCAGTACAACCGCCGAATACGATCGCCGTTCCGTTCGGACGTCAGACTGCTACGGTATCCATCCCAACCAGCGTAGTTATGACGCAGCAGACCGCGACCCTCACGGCGACCTATGGCCAGAGCAGCGTTCAAACGAAGCTGATCGTCAATCCGGCGTTCACCCTTACGCTAGCGGCGGCTTCGGTCACCGGCGGAAACAGCATTCAAGGCACACTCGCGCTTGCGGCGCCCTCCACCGGCAACATTTCATTCACGCTGCGTTCGAACGACTCCTCCGCTCAAGCGCCCGTGAGCATCATAGTGCCCACGGGACAGGGAAGTGTCTCGTTCACCGTTACGACGTCGCAAGTAAGCGCCGCGCGTACGGTCACATTTACTGCCTCGTCGCCGTCATTTCCAGCATTCACTCAGACGACGACTCTCAGCGTGAACCCACCGGCGGCGGCGACGTTGAAGAGTATTTCGATCAGTCCTTCCGAGGTGAAGGGTGGTCAATCCGCGACAGGTACGGTCACGCTCGCAGCGCCGGCGCCTGCCGGTGGAGTGGCGGTTACGTTCAGGAGCAGTTCGATCGCCGCCCAGGTGTCCCAGTCGGTACTCATCGTGCCGCAGGGCGCGACCAGCGCGACATTTCAAATCACAACTATCACGGTATCGAGCTCGCAGACCGCGAGCATTACCGCAACAGCGGCAGGTATCTCGCAGATAGCGACGCTGACCGTTAACTAACCCGGTTCCTGAGCGAGATTTTGGCGCTTGCCGGCGAAATCATGGCGCGTCGGCCTCTTCAGGCGGCGGACCCGCTTTCAAGCGTGTCCAGACGGCTACGGGAAAAATAATCCGCCACTGGGTCTCGGATGCTCTATGGTCACCGCCGTCTTCAGTCCTTTACCGATTTCATACAGTCCGATTTGATTGGCCGCGGGTTCAGCCACGTAATACCTTCCAAATGCGTCCAGCGCCGGCCTGTAGCTGATGATAACCAGCCCAGTGTCAAGTTCCATAGCGGCCATAAAGACTTTCCATCCGCCTGTTCTGGCGTCACCCGCACATAGGAGCCTGTCCGAGTAAAGCTCCGCGAAGTACTTGGAACCTGGGCGCCCAGGTAGCACGAAGTTTTTGACGGGCAGCGATTGTGACTCCGACGTTGGTCGATGTTGCCCCAGGAGCGTTCCGAGCCGTGATTATGGTCCAAAATCATTCCCTTATGGCCCTCGTCAGTACTGCATGGCGGCGTGGAGTCGTAAAACATTATGCGTCAGGCACAGCAGCGCCCATTCGCCTCTCACTTTCTCTTTCCCGCGTAGCAGGAATTGTCTAAATCCGCGCGCCTGTTTGATCTGCCCGAACACCGGTT
>Ga0335075_10009705_pt1 | contig 14640 bp, 13 predicted proteins | sample Lox_Sample_24_FD_206723 | JGI IMG/M metagenome (GOLD analysis project Ga0335075, IMG submission 206723) | Soil microbial communities from Loxahatchee National Wildlife Refuge, Florida, United States - Lox_Sample_2.4 | ecosystem: Environmental > Terrestrial > Soil > Wetlands | place: USA...
CCGCCCGGGACCAACGTCTGGCTCGGGCGTCCCTTTCCGCCGTTGGAGGCCCCGTGGTCCCCGTTGCCCCCGGTAGACACCGGAGGTCTGAGGCCGAGCTGTTGAGTACACCCGAGTTCTACCAGGCACCCACGGGCGTGGCAGGTCCCGAAGCCGGTTACCCCGGCGGCTGGGGACCAGCGCCCGCCGCGGCGCCCGGACCTCAGGCAAGCTACGCAGTTGACTTCCCCACCGCGAACGGGCAGTCGGCGGGCGCCGTCCCCGACTGGCCACCGGACTCCCTCGGAGCTTCCGGGCCACAGTGGGGCGGGCCGCCGCCCGTGCTGTATCCCGATCATCCGTCGGCACCGGTACCCCGGGTGCGCGCACCGCGTGCGCCGGGTCCGCCCGGGCCGGGTGGTGCGCCGGGACGAGGTATGGCCGGCCACCCCGGGCGCCCAGCTGGGCCCATGGCCGGACCGCCCGCGGGACCACCCCCGCTGCCGCAGCGGCGGCCGCCCGGAGGACCGGGCCCGTCCGGCCCAGCGAACGGCGGGCTGCGGGCCAACGGCGCCGGACCCCGCGCGGGCGGCCCAGGCCGGGCCAGCGCGGCCCAGAACATGCCGCTGACGCAGGACTTCAACACCGGTGACATCTACAACACCGGTGACGCCTACAACACCGGCCAGTTCCCCCCTGCTCGCGCCGATTTCCCGGCGGCGGCCCGGGGCGGGCAACCGCGGCCAGGCGGACCAGCGCCACGAGCCGGCGGACCGGCACCGTGGGCGGGCGGACCGCAGCCACCGGCGAACCGGCCCGGTCGGCCCAACGAGTTCCCAGGACCTAACGGGCCTGGGCGAGCGCCCGGACCGGCACCGCGACCGACCCGGCCTGACCGGGACAACGGGTTCCCAGGACCAGGCGCACCGACCGGCCCCAACGGCTATGCAGGACCGGGCGCACCGACCGGCCCCAACGGGCTGGTGCGGCCCGAACGTCCCACACGGCCCGGCGGACGGACACAGCCAAACCGACCGGGGCCAGCGGGCGGCGCGCCGCGAGGAGCGCGAGCAAATGGGCCTGCGCGAGCCGCCGCACCCGCCCAGGACTACAACACCGGACGGGGCTTCGCCGCACCCCAGGACTACAACACCCCCCAGCCTTACCAGCCAGGCCCGGCCTACCCACCCGCCCAGGACTACAACACCGGACAGGGCTTCGCCGCACCCCAGGACTACAACACCCCCCAGCCTTACCAGCCAGGCCCGGCCTACCCACCCGCCCAGGACTACAACACCGGGCAGCAGTTCCAGCCGGGCCCGGGCTACTCGCCTGCCCAGGGCTTCGACCGCGGCCAGGAACGCGTGCCCGCCCGGCGTTCCCAGCCGGGTCCAGGCAACCGGCAAGCCGGTGGTTACGCCCCTGGCCAGGGCCCCCAGCCCGGCCGGCCGCAGGGTGTTCGCGGCAACCGGCAGCTCTACGCGGTGCCGGACGCCGCCCCCGGCCTGGAGGGTATGGCTCCTGGCGGCAGGCAGATGATCCAGTACGGCGGCGGCCAGGCGGTCGCGCTGGCCGACCCTGCGTGGCAGGGCGATTTCCAGCCTGCCTGGGATACCCAGGGGGCTCTGGCAACCACGCCTGCCCCGGCGTTCGCGCCGCCCAGGCCAAGGACCAGGCCCAATGGCCCGGCCACCAGGCCGCCCAGGCCAAGGACAGCACCGGCCAGGCCGGCCGGCCTGGCCGGACCGAGGACAGCCCCAGCTAGAAAGCAGGGGGGAGCCCAGGGCAGGCAAGCGCGTGCCATGCGCGTCGCCACGGTGGCTACCGCGTCGGTGTTCTCGATCGCGGTCATCGCCGCTGGCGCGAACATCGCGCACTTCGGATTCAAGTTCTTCACCTTCCGGGAAGCCGGAGCAGGCGAGACCGGTGGCAGCGAAACCGACCAGAACTTCCTGGCCCAGCAGGCCGCGGCGGCAAAGGCCGCGGCGCAGGCACACACGCCAGGGAAACACTCTGCGAAAACCACGTCCGGCTAGTTAGCCCACCTATAAAGCGAATAAATAGCCTGCCGGCCCGGCACCACAGCTGGTCAACCGGTACAAGCCAAAGGCTAACCAAACGGGGAGCGAGCCAAGCCAAGCTCTATGGAAGGAGTACCAGCATCATGGCTACCACCAGGGAGCCGTACTCGCGATACCCACCCGCTCCACCAACAGGCCCGTATGGTGGGCCGGATACCTACCAGCCAGACCCATACTCCGACGGTGCCATAGATACATGGCAGCAGCAACAGGAGCCGGCGGGCGACCACCAGCCGCAGCAACGGGCGGCCAGGAGCCGGGTCGACGAATGGATGGACAAGGATTTCAAGTTCGGCGGCTCCCGCATCAAGCGTAAGGCGGTCGCGCTTATCCTGCTCGGCACCCCTGCGCTGGTTCCTCTGTTCTTCATGGCGCCCGCGTTCTTCACGATGAACGAAGCAACCTTCGCGGGGTCGGTCGACGACACGCTGGGCACCGGGGCCGAGCTCTGCCTGTTCATCTGCCTGCTCGTCACTCCCATGGTCACGCTTACCGGGCAGCGCTGGTTCGTCCCGCTACGCCGCTGGTACGGGATCCTGTTCGCGTGTTCCGGCTTCGGCGACATGCTCGCCGCGGGCCTGACCGATAACTTCGCTGGAGGCTTCTTCGGCAAGGTGGCCGGGCACGTGTTCGAGCTCATGGGCTTCATGATGGTGATGCTCGCCATCCCACTGCTGATCACCGGCAACCACTGGGCACAGCGCAAGCTCGGCAAGTACTGGAAGCGGCTGCAGCGGATCACCTATGTGATCTGGGGACTGCTGTTCCTCCACCTGGTCCTGCTGGAGGGATTCGGGTTCCAAAACGGGAACGGGCACAACGGCTCGGGCAATCCCGGTGACGGTGACCCCATCTTCCACCAGCGCCTCTACCAGTACGCGGCGTGCAGCCTGTTCCTGCTGACGCTCCGGCTGCCGCCAGTCAAGCGGTGGATCGCCGCCCGGCAAGCGGAGGGCCGGAACTGGCTGGTGTGGGTGACCATCGCACCGATTTTCGCCCTATTCATATTCGGCATGATCTTCAGCATCAACGAGGAGATCTTCAAGGGGTTCAACTCCTTCATGGAGCACCCCAGCGCCGAATGACGCGGCGATCGTCATCGCCTGGCCGGGCGGCAGTCCGAAGCCGCCGCCCGGCCAGCGAGATGGGCTAGGAAAGGGATCTGATGAGCGAGACGTACGCCGATTATGGCGAGGAGCAGGGCACGTTTGGCGGCGTCCTACTCGTGGCTATTTCCATCCTGTCCGGGATCCTGGTGCTCGCGGGCCTCCTCTACGCCACAGGCACTAGCGCACGTCACAAGACCGCGCTCGCCGTCAACAACTGCGAGCCCAGCATGTCCCCATCGGGCTTGCCCTGCGATACCCAGCAGATGGTGATCAGCGAGTACAACGGAATCGTGAACCCGGCCAGCAAGCTGCTGGCCGCTGACATGGCCGCCTACAACGTCAACGAAGGGCACCATCTCGCTGCGGCCGAAGCGGCGCTTGCCTCGGAGGTGGCGACGGAGCAGGCGCTCGACAACAGCCTGGCCGCGATCGCGTACACGTCCCAGAACTATGCCAACGCCATCAACCTGATCACGATCGCTTTCGATAGCGGCGGCTCCACGCCAGGAGCCGCGATCCTGCTGTCGCCCCAGGCCACGGCCATAGCTAATGCGGCGATGCGGGATAACCAGGCCCTCGCCAAACTGACCGCCCAGCAGGCACGGTCGACCTCACTCACTCAGATGCGGTCCTTCAACACCCGGGTCGAGGCTGACACCGCCGCCGTCCAGACCGAAATGAAGCTCATCGGCAAGACTCTTGCGGCACCAATTACGGCAGCTCAAGAGCCGTGATTCGACCACCTACACCGCAGTAGCAGATCAGCACGCGCCCGGCACCTTCCCACCCCGGTGGGTGAGGCGCGGGGCGCGTTTTGCGTGGCCGGCACTCCGGCCTCGGGGTCACGTACAGTCGGTGGCCGAGAGCGCTTAGCCGAGGAGGAAGCCAGCGTGATCGACTATCACGTCCACCTGTGGCGCCATGAGCCTCATCTGTCGCTGCAGGCGACCGTCGACCAGCTGGGCGAGTACTGCGCGCACTCCGCGCGACTGGGGGTCACCGAGCTGGCGGTGACCGAGCACACGTCACGGTTCCGGCAGTTCGACGCGCTGGTTCGGGGCTGGTGGGATGAGGACCCGAGCCCGGAGCGGCGGGCCGAGATGTCCAGGATCTGGGATGAGGAGCTGGGCGCCGATCTGGACCAGTACGTGAGCACCGCGCTAGCGGCCAAGGCGGCCGGGCTGCCGGTGGTGATCGGGCTGGAAGTCGACTACATCCCGGGCCGGATGGACAAGGTGGCGGCGCTGCTGGCCGGATACCCGTTCGACGTCCTGCTCGGCAGCGTGCACTGGATCGGCGCATGGCTGTTCGATGTCCTCGAGGCGGCCGTGGCTCAGCGGCATTGGCAGACCTGGGGAGTCGAGCGAGCGTGGGCCGATTACGCACGGTGCGTAGAGGAGCTGGCGGCCACGCGGGCCGTGGACGTGCTGGCCCACCCCGACGTGATCAAGGTCGCCGGATATCGCCCGGCGGTGCCAGACGAGTTCTACGACCGGATCGCCGAGGCGGCCCGGGCCTGCGGACTAGCTGCGGAACTAAATTCCTCGGGCTGGCGCAAGCCGTGTGCTGAGGCCTACCCAGCCCCGCCACTGCTCGCCCGGTTCCACAAGTACGGTGTCCCGGTCACCACGGCGTCCGACGGTCATCAATGTGACCACGTGTCGTGGCGGATCGGGGAACTGACAGCGATGGCGCGTGCCGCCGGGTACTCCGAGGTCAGCGTGTTCCGCGGCCGCGGGAGGCAGTCCCGCCCGCTGTGACCACTGGCGTTATCCACCAGTGCGCATCCGCGAATGCCTGGACATAGGGAATGCGGCCGAGCGCGACACCGAGCGCTGCCGCGAAAGCCGTCTGAGCTGGGCCTCCCGGCCCGAAACGGCTGCCCGCAGAGGGATCGGTGCCCGCGAAAGCTATCACTATGTGCCCAGGGCCTGGCCAGATGGCCTAGTCTCCCCGGCGGTGGAGAAAGCGAGTTAACTGATTCCACTCCCGGCCCGAAGCCACCGCCTGGCTCGGGCGCCCCGCAGGCTGTGGGAGGTCCAGTGGTCACGATTGCTCCCGGCAAGCACCGAATGCCCAAACGTCAGGGCATGGCTCGCGCCGCCTTATCCGCGGCGATCCAACGCCCGGCGCTAACCGATCCGGACTGGCCGCCAAGCGGAGCGGGTTCTCAGCCGCAATGGCACGGCCCGCCATCACTGCCTCCCGATCACCCGTCGGCCCCGGTACCGCGAGTGCGTGCGCCGCTGGTGCCTGACGCGGGCGGGGCCGAACGGAGCCCAGCCCGCGGTGCGAGCCCTGGGTTCCCCCGGTCATGGCCGAACTCCGGTCCGCCTCGCCCGCCACAGGCCCTGCTCTCAGCGCCCCCCGCCCCTCGAGGCAGCGTCCGCCGCCAGGATGCCGAGCAGGACGCAGCCGCGATGCGGGAGGCCGCGCACTTACGGGCCGTCATCCTTTCCGTGTCGGAGCAGCTGAGCCAGATGTCGTCCTATATCAGGGAGAACCTCGCGAGCCCCGGCGGCGTGGCTACCATGCCTGCCCCGGCCATCGCGCCGCCCAGGCCGAGGACCGCGCCACCCCCGAGGCCGGGGACAACGCCGGCCAGCAAGCCGCAGGCGCGACCCAGGCAGTACAACGCTATGCGCATAGTCACGGCCGCCACCGCGACGCTGCTCTCGTTCGCCGTCCTCACCGGTGCCACAGAGTTCGGGCTGCACGGATTCAAGTTCTTCGTCTTCCGGCAAACCGGAACAGGCGAGACGGGACAGCCGGACCACGAAACTGACCAGCAGTTTTTGGCCCAGCAGGCTGCGGCCGCAAAGGGCGCGACGGCCAAGCCCGCGACGCAAAAGACGCACAGGCCAGGGCGTCACTCCGCGAACATCCCATCGGGATCGTGAACCGAAGTAACAGGAGAATCTGCACCATGGCTACCACCAGAGAGCCGCATGCCCCGTATTTGGCGGGTGGCTACCAGCCGAAACGGCGGGCGGTTAGGAGCCGGGTCGACGAATGGATGGACAAGGATTTCAAGTTCGGCGACTCCCATATCAAGCGGAAAGCAGTCGCGCTTATCCTGCTGGGCGCTCCAGCGCTGGCGCCTCTGTTCTTCATGGCACCCGCGTTCTTCACGATGAACAAAAACACCTTCTCTGGGTCGGTCGACGACACGCTGGGGACCGGGGCCGCGATCTGCCTGTTCCTGTGCCTGCTCGTCTCGCCCATGGCCATGCTCACTGGGCAGCACTGGTTCGTCCCGCTGCGGCGCTGGTTCGGGATCATGATGGCGGCCTCCGCATTCGGCGACGCAATCGCTGCCGGCCTGACCGATACCTTCGAGGGAGGCTTCCTCGGTGTGGTGGCCGGGCACGTGTTCGAGCTCATGGGATTCATGATCGTGATGCTGCTCATCCCGCTCGTGATCACCAGCAACCACTGGGCGCAGCGCAAGCTCGGCCGCTACTGGAAGCGGTTGCAGCAGCTCACGTACGTCACCTGGATACTGCTCGGCTTCCACCTGATACTGCTCGAGGGTGTCGGGTTCGAGCGCGGGGACAATGGGTCGGGATTCGCCGGTGACGGTGACCCCATCTTCCATCAGCGCTTCTACCAGTACGGAGCGTGCAGCCTCTTCCTGCTTACCCTCAGGCTGCAGCCGGTCAAACGCTGGATCGCCGCTCGTCAGCGGGAAGGCCGGGAATGGCTCGTATGGGTGACCATCGCGCCCATTTTCGCGCTTTTTGTGTTCGGGATGACCTTCTTCATAAACGAGCAGATCTTCAAGGGAATCGACTCCTTCAGGGAGACCCCCAGCTCCGAATAAGGCAATTTTCCCCGCGACTGAGGAGTGTTTGATGAGCGAGACGTATGCCACAGTCGGCCAGGAGGATACGGCAGTTGGCGGCGTCATAATCATCGCCATGTCCATCCTGGCTGCTGTATTGGTGATCGCGGGTCTGGCCTACGCCACAGGCACCAGCGCGCGGCACAAAGGCGCGCTAGCCGCCGCCCAGTGCGAGCCCAACCTGTCGCCTTCCGGCCTGCAATGCACCACCGTAGCGATGCTGACCAGCCAGTACATGGCGATCATGAACCCAGCCATGCAGCAGCTGAACACCGACGCGGCCGCCTGCACCGCCAACGAAGGACACCACCTCGCCGCGGCCGAATCAGCGCTGACCGCGATCGTGGCCGCCGAGCACGCGCTCGACACCAAACTGGCCGGCTTCCCGTTCTCGCCGACCGTCGCCCGCACCGCCAAGGCGCTCATCCAGGCCAACCAAGCCCTCGCGACGCTGGCCGCCGAGCAGGCACGGTCGTCCTCGCTCCCCCAGTTGCGGTCATTCAACCCCCGGGTTGATGTGGCCAGCGCCGCTGTCCAGACCGAAATGACTCTCGTGCGGAAGGCTCTTGCGGTGCCACCCACGGCCAGCCAAGAGCCTTAGGCGACGTCTAGGGCAGGGCGCGCAGGCTCCTGTTGGTGATGCCGGTGACCGTGAACAGCATGGCGGGGGTGGCGCCGGCAACCATCTCCGCCGCCGTCACTGCAAGGAGGTCAGGCGCAGTTCCCGCAGCCGTCGCAGTGTTCTTCACAGCCCCGAGGATGAACGGGCCAGCACAAACTGCGCTACCGGAACCACCAGCCTCGGCGGTCCGAGGCGGAGCCTCTCTGGGCGGGCGTTGGCGAACGCGACCCAGATGGCGTGGTCGGGTGAGCGGGGCCGGCCGGGTGAGCGGGCGGCGTTTCCGCGGGAACGTCAGCGGCGGCTCAGCGGTGCGGGCTTCGGTGACGACGTGCACGATGACCTGGTACAGGTCGTCGGCGGCGGCGCGCAGGGCCTGCAGACCCTCGGCCGAGCTGCTGGCTAATTCCGAGCCGGGCGTGTTCGCCAGAGTGCTGATACATACATATCTTTCGTTCATGAGTTCGATGATAGATCGAGGCGCAGACATTCTCGGCGGGCGGAGCCACCGCATCAGGCACGGATGATGCGATAATTTCGTGTTTGCACGAAATCCCGGACACGGGGAGAGCTGCCCGTGCCGGGCGGTCTCAGTTATTGCCGGGGTTGGTTGGGTGTCGGTGGAGTCGCAGGCGACCAAGGATGGCGAGGCCGCGCTGCCGCGACGGCGTGAGCCGGACCTGGCCGGGCTGGCCACCTTTACCCTGGACGCCGCGGGACGGGTGACGTCCTGGTCGGTGACGGCCGAGGCAGTGTTCGGTCTGCCCGCGGCCGCCGTGTCCGGGCATGATGTCGGCGAGGTGCTGTTCACCGGCCCGGGCCAGCGCGAACTGGTCGATCAGGCGCTGGCCGAGACGGCCGCCGGGCAGGTACGGTCCGCGACCGTAGCCGGGGGGCGGCTGGGCGACGGCCGGTTCGCGATGCGGTGGGAGCCGCTGGACGACGGCGCGCTGGTGATCGCCGCGCGGGCCTGGCCGCAGCCCGCGCCGACCTGGCTCAGCGAGGCGGCAGCCCGGTTCGGCAGCAGCCTGGACCTCGCCGAGACCGCGGCCGTCGTGACTGCCGCCGCCGTTCCCGGGTTCGCCGACGCGGCCTTCGTCTACGCGGCCGAACGCCTGCTCGCCACCGACGAGCTGACCTCGGTCCGGACCGGGCAAGGCGTGGCCGCGGCCGGGCGTGGGTCGACGGTGCGGCGGCTGGCCGCCCGTCTGGCCGGCCGGCCCGCGAGTACCACCAGCGACCTGACGCTCCCCAGCGAGGTGCTGATCCTCGGGCCGGGCACACCGGCCTTCCGGGCCATGGCGACCGGCAGCCCGGTCCTGTTCGCTCACATCGACCGCGAGACCGCCGAACGGCTGACCCGCCATCCCGGCGCCCGGGAAAGGGCCGAGAGCTACACCTCTTATATGGCCATGCCGCTCATCGCCCGCGGCGTGGTCGTGGGGTGCACGATATTCGCGCGAGGGGCGGCCAGCCCGGCGTTCAATCCCGATGACATCGCGCTGGCCGACGAGCTGGCCTCACGCGCGGCGGTGTGCATCGACAACGCCCGGCTATATGACCGGGAACGGCGGACCGCCCGGGCGCTGCAGCAAGGACTGCTGCCCAGTCAGCCGCGGGTTCCCGACGGTCTTGAGGTCGCGCAGGTCTACCTGCCGGTCGGCGCCAGCGTGATCGGCGGCGACTGGCATGACATCGTGCCGCAGTCCTCGGGCCGGGCCGCGCTGATCGTCGGCGACGCGATGGGCCACGGCCCGGAGGCCGCCGCGGTTATGGTGCAGCTGCGCACCGCGGCGCACACCCTGGCCGACCTCGAGCTGCCGCCCGGGGAGGTGCTGGCCAGGCTGGACAAGATGGCCGCGGAAATAGCCTCGGCGCCGTTCGCTACCTGCATCTATGTGGTCATCGACCCGCCCAGCGGCCGGTGCGAGATCGCCCAGGCGGGCCACCTGCCTGCCGCGCTGGTGCAGCCAGGCGGGGAGACCACGCTGCTGGAACTGCCCCCTGGGCTCCCGCTCGGCCTGGCCGCGGAGTCCTTCCAGGCCACCCAGATCAGCCTGCCTCCCGGAGCCACGCTGGCGCTGTACACCGACGGATTGGTGGAAAGCCGGACCCGGCCCCTCGATGCCGGCCTAACCGCACTGTGCGACGCGCTTGGCGCCACCCTGGCCAGCCCCACCGCCACGCTGGCCACCGCCTGTCACACCATCACCCAGGCACTGCGCCAGCATGGCGAGGACGACATCACCCTTTTGCTGGCCCGCATCCGCCACGACGCGTCACGTTGAGACGTCAATCGGCTTCGAGCAGCTCGCTGATCATCTTTACGCTGCCCGGCGTGGGCAGAGCCTCGACGCACAGGCGCTCGATCACGGCCAAATAATGATCGACGGTCTCCCGTTTGTCCAGGTAGAGAGCGCTGGTGAGCTGCTCCAGGTAGACAACGTCGGGCAGGTCCGGCTCGCTGAAACGCAGGATGGTGAACGGGCCACCCGCCGCCGCGTTGTCGCCCGCCGTCAGCGGGATGACCTGAAGGGTGACGTTCGGCCGGCCGGCCATGTCGATGAGGTGCCTGAGCTGGCCGCGCATGACCTCGGGCCGGCCGACGGGCCGGCGTAGCGCCGCCTCGTCCAGCACCAGCCACACGCGGGCCGGCGTCGCGCGCCTGAGCACCGCCTGCCGGGCCATCAGCAAGCTGACCCGCCGCTCGATCTCATCGGCGGACCGGTTTGGGTGGGCCAGGACCGCGATCGCGCGGGCATAGTCGGCGGTCTGCAGCAGGCCGGGCACGCATTGCATCTCATAGCAGCGGATCGAGCTGGCGGCCTCCTCCAGGCCCACGTATGGCTCCAGCCAGGCCGGCATGACGTCGGCGTAGTCGTGCCACCAGCCCATCGCGCTTGCCTTGCGAGCCAGCTCTTGCAAGGTCTCACGCTGCTGCTCGTCCGTGACGCCGTAGAGGGTGAGCAAGTCCGCGATGTCCCGGCTCTTGAAGCCGACCCGGCCGGTCTCCAGCCGGCTCATCTTCGAACCCGACGCCCGGATGACGTATCCGGCATCCTCGAGGGTGATCCGCTTGGCCTCACGCATGCGGCGGAGCTGGCCGCCTAGCATGATGCGAAGCGCGGTCGGGCCGCCGGCGCCCGATGAGGAGATCATGTCACGGACAGCGACTCTGCTCTCCGGCTGACGTATGGTCATGGGTGTCCTTCTCAGAAGGGCAGGTCACGGCATTATTCCACAGCTAACCGGAGGCGGGTGATGGCCTGGGAACGGACCCGCTCAGCAGGCCACAGCGGACGGCCAGGCACCGGCCCCCCCTGCCGAAGCCTGGCCCGCCCGCAGAGCGAGACGGCGCCAACTGACACCGCCTCGGCAGGCAGGACCAGCCGGCTACGCGGCTGGCACCCTGGCCATGTACCGAGAGTCTGCCCGAACCGCGCATGCAATCCCAGTAGGGATAACCCTTGATCTGTCCGGCTATTAAGTAAACTACTCATATGGCATATCCGGACCCCGGCAACGGTCGAGCCGCGGGCGGAAACGCAGGCCACCGTGACCAGGCGTCCGGCGACGCGGACTCGATCGCCGAGCGCGTGGCGCGGGCACGGCTGCAGCCGGAACCCGATGAGGTCCCATCCCTGCAGACACCGTGGGCTTCCGTGCTGGCCGGCGAATCTGAGCGGCCCATGTCGCGGGTGGCCGCGCTGAGCCGGATTGCGCAGACGACGGTGCGTCTCGGCCAGGTGAGCGAGTGCATCGCGGTGCTGGATCAGCTGCGGGCGGCGGCCGGAGACGACCCGGCGGCACTGGTGTGGGCGCTGACCGCGTCGGCCGCCTGCCGCTCCATGTTCGGCCAGTTAGGCCAAGCCCGGGCTGATCTGGCTGAGGCCAGAAAGGCGTGCTACTACGCCACTCCGCTGCTGGCCGAGCCGTTCTGGCGGTTCACCGAGATCATGTGCGGCTGGCTGGGCGGGGACTGGGCGGCCGCGCTGGCCGGCGCGGCCGCGCTCGATCCAAACCAGGTGAGTGTGCTCCCGTCTGCCTTGGCCGGGACCGTCGCTGCGCTGCACATAGAAATGCTGCGTGGTCTCGGCGTGCCAGCCGAAATCCGGCAGCTGGCCAGCCGGGTCGCTGCCGAGGGACCGGCCGAGATGAGCGCGTGGGCGCAGGCCGGCCTGGACGTCGACGAGGGACGCCCGGCTGACGCCCTGCGCCGCCTGGCGGATGTCTGCGACGTCGGCACACGCTCCCTGTACCGCACCGCGCTGCCGCTCGTCCTGCACCGGATGGCGGAGACCGCCTTCTCCTGTGATGACCGGCGGGTGACCTCGTTCGCCGCGGCCGCCCTCGCCGATCTCGACCAGGCCGCGCCGGTGAATGAGATCCTCGCCGGGCTCGGCCAGGCGTATGCGACCCGCGATCCCGCTCCGGCCCGGCGCGCGCAGGAACTGGCGGAAGCCGAGGATGCCGGGACCCTGGTCGCCGAGGCGCTCACCGTGCGCGGCCGGATCGGCGACGACCCGGCTGGCACCCTGGCGGCCGCGCACACCGCCTGGAGGCGCGCCGGCGCTACCGCCCGGGCCCGGGCGGTAGCCGAAGCCATGCGCTGCGCCGGGCTCCCGGCGCCGCGACCGCTATTTGAGCCGACGGGTCTCGCTCCGGCCGAGGGCCCGGCTCCGCTGACCGCGCGGGAACGAAGCGTCGCCCGGCTGGTGCACGAAGGACGGACCAATCAGCAGATCGCGCGCATGCTCGACATCAGCGTGAAGACCGTCGAGGCGTACCTGACCCGGCTGTATCGCAAGACCTCATGCTCCTCGCGGGTAGAGCTCGCTGTCGCGGTCACCGAGCGGCGGCTGTCTCTGCCCGAGACCGACGAGAAACGCGACGCCGACGAGGAGAAGGATGGCTAGGGCCTGTGCCGCCGCTGCCGTTCCCGCCTGACCTGCGGCGCGTGCTCCGCCGGGACGCGCAGGTACCCATCGGTCAGCCGGGTAAGCGCGTCCACGAACAACTCGCGCTGTTCGTCTGGTAGCGCGGCCAGGACTCCGCGGTGCACCCGGTCGGCGATCTTCGATCCCTCGGCGATCGCACGCTGGCCCGCCTCGGTGACGGCAATGATCCGGGCCCGGCGGTCGGTGCTTGACGGCCTGCGCTCCGCGAGTCCAGCTTGCTCCAGCTCGTCGACCGTGACCACCATCGTGGTCTTGTCCAGGTCGGAGATCTTGGCCAGCTCGATCTGGGTCCGCTCGGCCTCGAGGGCGTGGAACAGCACGCAGTACCCGCGCGGCGTGGTCCCGATCTCGGCCATGGCCGCCGCCATCTGCGTGGCCAGCACGTGGCTCGCATGAGCGAGCAGGTAGGACAGGTCCGCCACGGTTCGGGTCGGAGCGCTCGTGCTCATGCTCTCAGGCTACCAAGGTAGATCCACTACTAGATTATCTACTAACTGAACCATATGTTTGCCGGCCGGCTGGCGGCGTACTTCGTAGAATGGCGCGGTGGCCCCCCTGCAACCAGAAGCAAACGGGGCACGCGAGGTACTGAGCCGGGTTTTCGGTTACGGCTCGTTCCGCGGCCAGCAGCAGCAGGTCATCGACCACGTCACCGCGGGCGGCGACGCGCTGGTGCTGATGCCGACCGGCGGTGGCAAATCGCTGTGCTATCAGATCCCGGCGCTGGTGCGGGAGGGCACCGGGGTGGTCGTCTCGCCGCTGATCGCGCTGATGCAGGATCAGGTGGATGCGCTCCGGGCGCTCGGCGTCCGGGCCGGGTTCCTCAATTCCTCGCAGGATGCCGGCGAGCGCCGCCAGGTCGAGACCGCTTTCGTGGCCGGGCGGCTCGACCTCCTCTACCTGGCGCCGGAGCGGCTGCGCACCGAGTCCACGCTGCGGCTTCTCGATCGCGGGTCGATCTCGCTGTTCGCCATCGACGAGGCGCACTGCGTGTCCCAGTGGGGGCACGACTTCCGGCCCGACTACCTGGAGCTGTCCGCGCTGCACCAGCGCTGGCCGTCTGTGCCCCGCATCGCTCTCACGGCGACGGCGACACAGGCGACCCGCACCGAGATCGCGCAACGGCTGAACCTGAACGGGGCGCGGCAGTTCGTCTCGAGCTTCGACCGCCCGAACATCCAGTACCGCATCGTTCCGAAGAACGAGCCACGCCTGCAGCTGCTGGAGCTCATCCGCACCGAGCACCCCGGCGACGCGGGCATCGTCTACTGCCTGTCCCGGGCGTCGGTCGAGGGGACAACGGAGTTCCTGGTGCGCAGCGGGATCGAGGCGCTGCCCTACCACGCCGGGCTCGACGCGGCCACCAGGAAGGCCAACCAGGCGCGGTTCCTGCGCGAGGACGGCCTGGTCATGGTGGCCACCATCGCGTTCGGCATGGGCATCGACAAACCCGACGTGCGCTTCATCGCCCACCTCGATCTGCCCAGGTCGGTCGAGGGCTACTACCAGGAGACCGGGCGGGCCGGCCGGGACGGCCTGCCCTCCACGGCCTGGATGGCCTACGGCCTGCAGGACGTCGTGCTGCTGCGCAAGCTGATCGATACCTCCGAAGGTGACCTGGCACACCGGCGCCGTTTGGCGTCCCACCTGGACGCCATGCTCGCCCTCTGCGAAACGATCGAGTGCCGCCGCGCGCAGATGCTGGGCTATTTCGGGGAGCAGGCCGGCGATTGCGGCAACTGCGACACGTGCCTGACGCCACCGAAGGCCTGGGACGGCACGCTAGCCGCGCAAAAGCTGCTGTCGGCCGTGGTCCGGCTCAAGCGCGAGCGGGGTCAGAAGTTCGGTGCGGGCCAGGTGATCGACATCCTGATTGGCAAGCAGACGGCTAAGGTCAGCCAGCACCGGCACGATTCGCTGAGTGTGTTCGGCGTCGGCCAGGACCTCACCGATACCCAGTGGCGCGCAGTGGTCCGGCAGTTGCTCGCGCAGGGCGTTCTGGCCGTCGAAGGTGACTACGGCACGCTGCTGTGCACGCCGGCCAGCGACG
>Ga0335075_10009707_pt1 | contig 14640 bp, 13 predicted proteins | sample Lox_Sample_24_FD_206723 | JGI IMG/M metagenome (GOLD analysis project Ga0335075, IMG submission 206723) | Soil microbial communities from Loxahatchee National Wildlife Refuge, Florida, United States - Lox_Sample_2.4 | ecosystem: Environmental > Terrestrial > Soil > Wetlands | place: USA...
GTGAAGGAATTCATGGACGAGCTGAAGGGGCTGCTGAAAGATCGCGTGAAGAAATAGCAGCCTTGTTGCGGCGCAAGTCCTGTGTACAGGCGCCGTGGCCCGAGCGCGCGCTTCCATCCCAGATCCTACTATCACCCGGAGTGGATTCCACTAGACCGCGTAAGTATTGAACCGGATTGGCCTTCGCATCGCAACCAGCCACAATCGATCTGTGCTCCCGGGCTCTCGTAGTGCCAGAGAACGCAACACCGCTGGATCCCTCTTTCGCCGTTTCCGTGCCTTTCGGATTCCTCTTGCGCTTGCATTGTGGTGTCTACCCACGGCATCGCTCGCGCAAATAAAGCCCGCACCGGACGCGCAACCCGGTGGTCTAGCGGCCCGTGGGGACCAACCACGGCAGTACGGGATTCGTCGGCAAACGTCACCATTTCAACTAGGTGCGCCAATCGGCCCTTATCAGCCGCTGACGAATCGGCAGCGCTTTACATGGTGGGCTAATGCAACCGCGGGACCGAAGACGCTTGGTGTGGGGCTTCTTTCGGCGGCCATTCAAACCGGCCGCGACGTTCCCGAAGCGTATCGGCCCGGCTGGGCGGGTTTTGGCAAGCGGTACGGTATGCGCATCGCCGAAGGAGCCGTTGACAACGGGTTTGAGAACGTCCTCGGCGCTGCTTGGGGGGAAGACCCGCGCTACTTCCGTGTCCCCGACGAACCGTTTTCCGGCCGCGTCCGCAGCGTCATCGAACAGGCTTTCATCACTCGGCGCGACGATGGGACTTTTGGCCTCGCGTATGCTCGCTTCGTCGCCGTCCCATCCGGTAACTTCCTCTCGAACACATGGCGCGCGCATAACGAAAACACCTCCAGCGCCGCGGTCCTGAGAACAACGTACGCGTTCATTTGGCGGATGGCAGACAACGCGTTCGACGAGTTCTGGCCCGACGCGAAACCGCACGTCCCATTCCTGCGTAACCACTGACCTCGCTCCTAACGACGTCGCTCAAACGAAGGCCCTGATTTCTTGACTCTCTAGCGCTGCCGTTATAGCTTCCGCGTCACAGGAGCATCGTCTGTGACGCAACCCAAAAGCTCTCGCGCGCAAGTCGTCGTCTATCTCTTTCTCGTTTTCGCGTTCAGTTCGGTCTTCTATTTCCTGGTTCTTCGATCCGGCAGCTTGGGCAACGGCCGGGGCCTCTACGTCGTCGGCTTGATGTGGTGTCCGGCGCTGGCAGGCATGCTGAGTCTGCGGCTGAACGGCCGCAGCATTTCTGAACTTGGCTGGAAATGGGGCAAAACGAAGTATCAAATCTGGAGTTGGTTCATTCCTCTGCTCTATGCCTCGATCGCGTATGCCATCGTGTGGATCGCTGGCTTCGGCGGCTTCGGCAATCCGGGTTTTTTGGACTCGTTGGTCAAAGCGATGCACCTCGGCGGACCGCGATGGTTGTCCATCGCAATCGGGATTTTCCTGATCGGCACGTTCGGACTGGTTCAGAGGTTATCTCATGCCCTCGGCGAAGAGATCGGCTGGCGCGGTTTTCTCGTTCCCGAGCTTGCACGCACAACGTCGTTCACCACGACAGCTTTGGTCAGCGGCATCGTCTGGTCGCTCTGGCATTATCCCGTTCTCATTTGGGGCGACTACAACGCCGGCACGCCGACGTGGTATGGCCTGACGTGCTTCACTGTGATGGTCGTATCCATTAGCTTCGTGTTCGCGTGGATGCGGCTAAAGTCCGGCAGTCTGTGGACGGGAGCGATCCTGCACGCTAGCCACAATCTTTACATTCAAGCGATCTTCACGCCATTAACGCGCAACACGGGAAAGACCGCATGGTTCATCGATGAATTCGGTTGCGTGCTGCCGATCGTCGCTATTGTTTTTGCCGTGTACTTCTGGCGCAGGCGCAAGGAGCTGCCAACGCCAGGACGCGAAACTACGCTGGAACCCGCCGCTGCAGCGGCCCGATGAACCGACTGCATGGCCTATCCAACACTCTCTAGAATCCACGACGCAGAATCGCTCCTTGCTTCGCATCTGCCCGTGACCTCTCTGATTCCCGTCGCCGGCCTCGCGCCTTCTGTTGTTCATCTCAAATTGGAGATCGAACTCCCCACAGGCAGCTTCAAGTTTCGAGGCGCTCTCTATGCGCTGGCCACCTGGCTGCGAGCAGAAGCGGTCGCAGAAGTTACGGCGTCCAGCACGGGCAATCATGGCGCCGCAGTAGCTTGGGCGGCCAGGGTGCTTGGCGTTCCGGCCACGATTTTTCTCCCGAAATACCCGAATCCCGTCAAGCGCAGGTGGATCTTCGAACTCGGCGCTCGGATTGTCGAAACCGGCGCACCGGATCTGACAGCGGCGGCATACTCCAACCGAGCGGGAGTCTACTTTCTCAACGACGCTACAGACCCGCATATCCCGGCGGCGACGGGCACGATTGGCCTCGAGATTCTTTCGCAGCTTCCGAATGTCGCGTCTATTTTTGTGCCGATCGGCGATACGGCGCTCATCCGTGGCGTCGCCGCAGCCGTAAAGCAATCGAACCCTGCGGTGCGCGTCATGGGCGTTCAAGCCGAACGCGCTCCGTCCTATTATTTGTCGTGGAAGGCAGGCAGGAGCATCATCACAGAAACATGCGACACCTGCGCCGATGGCCTTGCCACGCGAGTAACACAGCCCGAAAACGTCTCCGCGATTCGCGAGCTGGTCGACGACGTGGTGCTCGTCTCCGAAGAAGAGATGCTACAAGCCATTCGCCTGCTATACGAGCACGCTCATGTACTAGCCGAGCCGGCCGGAGCCGCCGCCACAGCCGCGTTTCTCAAATACTCCTCATCACGGGACGCGAATCCCGCTGTGGTCTTAGTCACCGGCTGCAATATCTCCGACGCGGTGCGGCTCCGCGCGGGCCTGGCCCCTGAAATCGGTGAGATCGCTGACGCGCAAAGAAGCTTGTTTTGAGAAGGATTTACCGTCACGCTGCTCGTCGCTGCGCCACCGTTCGAGGGAAGAGAATCGCGTTATACTCCGCGCCCACTAGCACAATGAAAGAGACCACGTACATCCAAACGAGCAGAGCGACACCTACACCCAGCACTCCGTAAATGACGTTGTACTCGCTCGATTGCCGCAGGTACCACCCGAACAGCAACGTCGCAGCGAACCACAGGCCGCTCGCCGTAATTGCTCCGGGAATAACCGTGTGCCAGGGCTGCGTGCGCGGGACGGCATTGTGGTAGATCAGCGCAATCACGCCAACGCAAGTCGCGCTGGCTATGAACCATCTGATTCCCGTCCACGCCAGCAGAATCAGAGGGTCCCAGTGGTGACCGAAATACGGAACCATCCGATTTTCGATCTCGCCGCCAAAAGCAATCAGAATCGTGGCGAACATCAGAGGTATCCCGGCCAGAATCACCAGAGAAGAAGCGATCACACGCTCTTTGATCAGTCCCCAGGTGCGTGGAAGTTGGTATGCGTGGCGAAATCCCTCCATCCACGAAACGATGGCGCTGGATGCGGTCCAAATGGTCAGAAGAGATGTCGCGATCAGAAATCCCGCGGGATGAAATGCCTTGCTGCGCACGTACGCCGCCGCGGTGGAAGTGCCCGTCGGCAAAATCCACCCCAGAGCGTCCGTAATCTCGCCCGCGTAGATTTCGAACTGGCGAGAGCTCGCCAGTACCGCCCCCAGCACCAGCAAAGCCGGGAAAAGAGTGAGAATCGAGGAATATGCGGCGGCCTTCGCAACGGCAAAGGCATCGTGGTCGAAGGCGCGCCGAATCGAAAACTTCAAAAGGCGGAAGAATTCGAGCATCTCTCCAAGCGGTGAGCGAGCAGCGAGCTTCTTGGCTCGGCGGTGCGAATGGCCGGGCGTAATCCCCAGCACATGCGGCTGAATCGGATGCATGGTCGGTCCCGTATCGACTGGGAGCAATAGGCTGGTAGGAAACGCGGCTTGCAGCAGATTGAAAGTGCATCTGCCAAGAACATCTTCAGGATATCACCCGCTCACCACTGAATCTATCGTTGCAACAGCAAGGAGGGAAAAACAAACTTCCGGCTACAGTGTTTGCCGGCGTTGCGCTACGTTCCAAGGGCCTCGTGTATGCTCTTTCTGAGTCTTACTGGGGCGCGACGCGTCGGCCGCCCCCGAGAACCGGGCAACATGGCTGAAGTTTGCACCCGTCGACAGAAGACCGACGGCGATTCACTCAAGGCGAAGATCGAAGTCCGATGTGAAGATTTGAGTTCGATTTGAGAATTGAAGACCATCTGCGGCTCACCGGTAGCGCGCTGAAAAATTGGCTGATCGCGCAGTGCGAGGATTCGCTGGCCGTCGGCGCAATGTGGTACGTCGGATTGCGTGCCTTGCATGTGCCGCTCGCGCCACTCTGGGCGGGACTCGCCGCGGTGCTGCAATTCGTGCCCCACTTGGGACCGGCATTGAGTGTAGTCGCGCCGACCATCACAGCGGCGATCCACTGGGGCGACTGGCGCCATCCGCTTTACGTTTTGATTCTCTATGCCGGGATCGTTGTGGTCGACACTCTCGCGCTGCAGCCGTTCCTCATGAAGCGGACGGCCAAGGTGCCGATCTGGGCTTCGATTCTCACGCCGATTGTGCTCGCCTTCGTGATTCCGTTTTGGGGCATATTTTTCGCGCCTCCCGTGCTCGCTGTGATTTACGCCTATAAGCGTCGCCTCGAGCAACAGCGCAGAAACATTGCCTAGCCCGGAGAAGCCCAGATTTCGATTCCGCACTCTTCGCGTGCTGGGGCAAGTCCAACAATATCACTTATCCGTCGCACAAGCGGGCGAACTGATGCGACAAAGACCGTGTTCTGAAAGTCGCGTAAGTCGACACACTTTGAACGCGTTTCAAGCCCGTTTTTTCAGTCGAACATCAAAAATTGGTCGTGAGCCGGAGGGAGTAGCTGCGCGTCGGGCCGATGGCGTTGCCGGAGAACAGGCCCCCGAAGTCGATCACGTCCACAACGCTGGTCAGATTCTCGCCGTCCACCTGGAATTGCATGTTCAGACGCTCCGACCGATAGATCTCCGCTCCCGCCGACGCATTCACCTGAAAGGAGGGATAGATTCTGCCCCGATTGAAGTTGACACGGTCGACGACCGCCTGCCCGTACGTCTGAACTTCCCCGGCGATGCATTGATCCAGCGTCAGGCTAGGATCGCATTGGAACTCGAACGGAAGGCCCGTGTCGTATTGGACTCCGCCTGCAATCCACAGGCGTGACGAGACCTGATAGCGCACGCGTCCGCGAACCGTGTTCCGCTGGTCCTGCGAGTCGGGGAAATGCCCGGTAGTTGGGATTTCGGCGTCGTCGCCAAGGAACAATCCACCCGTAACAGGATTCCAGGCATTACCAACCTCATAGGAGTAACTCAGGAAGCCCGAGAACCGATTCCACACCGGCAACTCAAGCTTTGCCTCCGCGCCATAAATAATCGAGTTGCGGAAGGCGATCGGGAAACTGATGGTTGTGTTGTCGATCTGATCGTCGTCGGCGTAGTTGTTCACGTCGCGCCGAAAGTAGTTGGCGTCCAGCCTGACTTTGTTGAAGAAAACCTTGGTCAGGCCAACTTCGTAGTAGTTACCCTCCGATGGCTGCACCGGAAGTTGCAGTGACACCGGATTCAGCTCTGTGGCTGCCGTCGAACTCGAAAGCAGAATGTTCTCGAATGAAGGGGTCTCGAACACGCGGTCGTAAGAAAAGTGCACAACCACATTCGCAGAAGGGAAGTAACGGGAGATCGCGAAGCGCGGCTCGACCGCCTGACGATTCAAAATCAGCTGGTAATGGTCCCACCGAAGACCGGCGTTCACCGTCCAGTTGCCCAAGCGGATCAAGTCCTCCACAAAAGCCGCTTGCTCCAGGTCCGGACGCTGCGCCAAAAAAGAAAAAGTGGCCGGCGTGTCCGGGTCAAACTGCGTCGGATCGGTGATGTTGTAGTTCAGGTTTTCGTGCAAAAACAAATTGTCCGATTCAACGCCCGCCTTGATCTCGTGCGCGCCATGGCTGATCGTGACGCTGCCCTTGAAATAGCCTTCGCGAAAACGATTGTGCTGCAGGATCTCGATGGGAGTCGACTCAGGATTTGAGTAGAAGTCGTTCGAGTTGTCGCGCACCATTCCGCGGAGGTCCATCAGCGCATCGGGCGAAAAAGTGTGCTGGTAGGAAACGATTCCCATCGTTTCGAAGTTGTCCGCCGTTTGCAGTTGGCCGGCGGCCTCCTGCACTTGTTCGTTCGGCAGTTCATAGCGGGAAAGTTCGTGCCGAACGATCACGCTCAGCCGGTCTTTGGACGTCAGATCGCGTTGATAGTGGGCGGAGAAATCTCCGAGCGTGCCTTTATTCGTATAGTTCTGCAGAACTACGGGATTCAGGTAATGGCTCGTCATATCTCCGCTGGCGCTTGCGCCGAAGACGTTCTTGCCCCATACGTATTGCCCCTCGGCAAACGCTCCAGCCGAGTCAAAACTCCCGCCTGAAAGCACGGCCTCACCGTGAAAGCCGGGCTCGGGGTTTTCGATCGTGTTGATCTCGACGACGCCTCCCATTTTCCGTCCATATTCCGCGGGGATTCCCGCGGTATAGATCGAGATCGACTGCACATCGTCCGCATCAATTTGCGGTCCAAAGCTCGGCGACCGATTATCGGTCAACGGGATGCCGTCGACCACGAACTGCGTTTGATATTCCGAGCCGCGCGGATGGAGGACGGCGTTTCCTTCATACAGCCAGCCCGGCTGCGAATTCACCAGGTCCTGAATCGAGCGGCCCGGCAGCGAACCGACCCGATTCGCTATGAAGCTTGCGCCAATCTGATTCACCGAACCAGCCTCGTCCGGATTGATCAGCGTATTTGCCGCAGTAACTTTCACCGTCTGGCTGACGGGGACAACTTTCAACTGCACGGTGCGGTCCGTCGGAATCGAGGAACGGATCTCCACCGATACGTTCGACTCTGCAAACCCGGACCGTTCGATCTGCAGCGCATAGATCCCGTAGGGCAATCGCTCAATGGTCAACGCTCCGTGGTCGTTGGTCGTGAACGTGCGCTGATACTGGTTGGCTTCGCTGACGATTCGAACCGTGGTCTTCACGCCGGCCCCGGACGGGTCGGTCACCGTCAGCCGCAACTCGCCCACATTCGTTTGGGCAAACACCGGCAGAACGCAGAGCAATGGCAGAACGCAGAGAAACGGGAGAGCGCAGAACAAAAAGAAGGCCAAACGCCTTTTCATGAACGGTCGGTCCCAGGCGGCGCACTGAGGAGATGCTTCCTGCGCCTCACCCATTCTCCCACGCAGCCCGGCACAGCGACAAGACTCGCAGCTAGGCGTCCGGCACGACGCCCAGAAGGCCTCGCGCGATAGCCGGAGCTGCGCGCATGCGCCAAATCTAAAATCGTCAACCGTCTGCTCAAGATCGGCGCGAACGGCGTACAATCCTCGATCCGACCGCCACAACGCTCAGGCTACGTCGACACCGATACACAGTGAGCGTCGACACCTGAAACACGAAAGCCGCGGCGCCCGGACTCTTGCGGTACGGAGTCAATTCGAAAAGAGAAACCGATGAAGCGAAGAACCTTGATACAGATGGCGGCAATGGTCGCGGCGGGAATGCTGGCGGGCGCTTATCAAGGACACGCGCAGCAACGGGCGCGCACGCACGAAGCGGCACGGATTCAGGACTCGCTGCCCAGTCAAGAATCGCAGCGAGAACGATTATTGATGGACCGCGCATGGAAATTCCATCTGGGCAACGAATGGGGGACAGCCGAGGCGCCGGTGAATCTTGGCGTCAGCACTGGTCCCGCGAGGCCGGACTTCGATGACAGCTCCTGGGCGACGGTAAATCTACCGCACGACTGGGCCGTCGGTCTGCCATTTGATCGGAATGCGGCTGGGGACCACGGTTACAAGCCTGTTGGGCCTGGATACTCGGACAACAGTGTCGGTTGGTATCGGCGTACTTTTACGCTCGCCCCTGAAGATCGCGGTAAGCGGATATGGATCGAATTTGGCGGCGTTTTCCGCGACAGCCGCGTGTACGTGAACGGCTGCCTGGTCGGGCGCGAGCCGCGTGGGTACAGTTCGTTCCGTTATGACATCACCGACGTTGTTCACTACGGGGACAGAAACACAGTTGCTGTTCGGGTTGATACGTCGCAATTCGAAGGCTGGTTCTATGAAGGCGCGGGCATCTATCGGCATGTGTGGCTGCTGAAGACGGCTCCATTGGCAGTCGCACCGGACGGCACCTTTGTTTACAGCCGGTTCGAGAATAATGTGCCGCATGGTCGAGCTGAAATCGATATCGAGACTCGGTTGCAGAATTCCGAAGCGAACCACGCGAATGCCGAGGTGGAGTACGACATCCTCGATCCTAACGGGAAACGAGTTGCCACAAGTCGCGCTGTTGCTACCATAGCGCCCTCAAGCACCCAGCAGGTGACCCAGAAAACTTACGTCGCGTCGCCCGACCTGTGGTCGCCCGAAACGCCACGACTCTACAAGCTGGTGACGACCGTTCGATCTGCGGGCAAAATCACTGATCGTGTGGAAACCGAATTTGGCATCCGCACGCTGGCCTTCGATCCCGCCAAAGGCTTTCTGCTAAATGGCAAACCCTACGCCATCAAGGGCACCTGCGATCACCAGGATCACGCGGGCGTAGGTACGGCTCTGCCCGACGCGCTGCAATACTTTCGTGTACGCACGCTGAAGGCAATGGGGTCGAACGCGATCCGCACCGCCCACAACGAGCCTACCGAGGAATTGCTGGAAGCTTGCGACCGTCTCGGCATGCTGGTGTTAGATGAGAGCCGCGTGTTTGCAAGCGATGCGCAGGATCTCCAATTGCTCGCGAATCAGGTTCGGCGCGACCGCAATCATCCGAGCGTGTTCCTGTGGTCCATCGGCAATGAAGAACCGTTGCAAAGCACGCCCGTGGCAGCGCGTGTGGCGCGAACGATGCAAACGCTCATCCATCAGCTTGATCCAAGCCGCTCCGTAACGTATGCGGCCAGCGTCGGCAACGAGTTCACCGGTGCAAATAGTGTGACCGACGTACGCGGCTGGAATTATCACGTCGGCCCGGGTATGGACGCGTACCACGCCGCGCATCCGCAGCAACCGAACATCGGCACCGAAACCTCGAGCATTCTCACCACGCGTGGGGTTTACGTCATGGACAAAGCCCACGGCTATCAAACTGCCTACGACGACAGCGTCAACCTGCCTCGAGGAGATACGAACACGGCTGAGGGCTGGTGGACGTACTATGCGGCGCGCCCATGGCTCTCCGGCGGGTTCGCCTGGAGCGGCTTTGACTATCGCGGCGAGAACGACTGGCCCGACGTCGTTTCAAACTACGGCATCTTGGACCTCGCCGGATTTCCAAAAGGCATTTACTACTATTATCAGGCGTGGTGGAGCGGCAGGCCGGTCCTCCACCTGCTGCCGCACTGGAACTGGCCGGGCAGGGAAGGGCAGAAGATCGAGGTCCAGTGTTTCAGCAACGCGGATGAAATTGAGCTGTTCCTCAACGGCGTTAGCCTCGGCAGGAAGCGTATGCACAGGAACTCGCAACTTGAGTGGATGGTGCCGTACGCTCCCGGCACGCTCCTGGCTCGCGGATATAAAGACGGAAAGTTGATGGCCGAGGAAAAAGTAGAGACCACCGGCGCCCCCGCGGCGATCAAGCTCACGCCCGATCGGGCCACGATCAATCCCGACGGCGAAGACGTTAGCGTCGTCACCGTCGCAGTCAAGGACGCACAAGGCCGCATAGTTCCAATCGCTGCTAACCTCGTGCACTTTGACGTCAGCGGCCCGGGAAAGATCATCGGCGTTGGAAACGGCGACCCGAGTTCACATGAGCCGGACGTTTACCTGAACTACGCGCTCGACAGAGAAGATGTGCTGAACGACTGGCGCATCCGGCGCGTGCCGGACACAAAAAACCGTCCGGAAATTGCGGAGGCGTTCTCGGATGCCGATTGGGACCGCGCCCACGTGAACTCAGAATCTGGTCCATTGCACGAAAACGAGTCAGCGATTTTTCGCACGCACGTGAACCTGTCAGGCAAAGATCTTTCCGAAGACAAGATCCTGCTGCAGTTCGGAACGATCGACGATGACGGCTGGGTCTATGTGAACGGCCGGCTCGCCGGCGAGTCGCACGACTGGCGTAATTCGCCTGCATTCGATATCCGGAAATTTCTCCACGCAGGAGAAAATTCCATTGCCGTCGCTGTCCACAACGGAGATGGCCCCGGGGGAATCAACAAGGGCGTCACGCTGATTTTCCCGAGCAAGGCCGCCGCCGCGAACTGGAAACGCAGCGTCTTTAACGGGCTCGCACAAGTGATCGTCCAGTCGGGAACGGAGCTCGGCGAAATTCGCCTCACGGCCAGCGCCGACGAAGTTCGCAGCGATACCGTGACCATCCAGGCCAAAGGCCGTGGCCCTCGCCCCGAAGCGACCCCCTAGCCCGCGATAGAAACTGCCGGCGGCTCCAGCCGGCAGCCTTTCGCTTTTGTAGCGCCGGGGGCTTCAGCCCGGCAGCCTAGCGGTTGCGCGCGTCTCGCCCGCAGCTTTTGCTTTTGTAGCGCCGGCACCTGCCCGCCGTCACGTTGGGCGGGTCTTGCTTGCACTGAGCGCAGCGAATGTGCCGGCGATTTTGCTTTAGGTTTGTAGGGGCACGGCACGCCGTGCCCGGCGTCAGCTCGCGTATCTACATTGTTGACACATTCGGTGCGTTCATGCGATCATGTCGATACATCGTAGATACTCGGAGGCGTATCGACATGAGAGCCGCCGTCAAAAAATGGGGCAATAGCGCCTCGGTCCGAATTCCCAAAACCGTACTGCAAGCCGCCGAACTCGACCTGGATGACGCCGTCGACGTCCGCGAAGAATCCGGCCGTATCATCATCGAGCCGCTCCACCGCAAAGAGTACGATCTCGCCGAATTGCTAAAGGGCATCTCTCGCCGCAACCTGCACGATGAAACCGATTTTGGCGGCCCCGTCGGCAACGAGGTCTGGTAGTGCCGCGATCCTATGTCCCCGACGCAGGCGACATCGTCTGGGTTACCTTCAGTCCTCAAGCCGGACACGAACAAGCCGGCCATCGTCCCGCCGTCGTTCTGAGCCCCTCCGCTTACAACGCGAAAACCAGCCTGATGCTCTGCTGCCCGATGACCACTCGCATCAAGTCCTATCCATTCGAGGTGCGGATCGCCGGTCCCACCCCCAGCGTCGCTCTGGCCGACCAGGTTCGCAGCCTCGATTGGCGCCAGCGTCGCGCAAAAAAGAAGGGTGCTGTCTCCGCCGACGAACTCGCCGAAATCCGAGCCAAACTCCGCGCCCTCCTGGGCTAACGCTTTTTGCAGCGATATGCCGACCTCGCTCACCCCTCCTCCCTCGCAGTCCCGATTGTGCCTGCGCTCGTCACAACCTGGCACGCACCGACTTGTGACTGACCTCGGTATGCTTCCCAGTGTGAATTCGAAGGCGAGCGATGCCCGCTGGCAACGGCGCGACCTCATTCCAGGAACAAGCGGGGAACACTGACCGCCGAGCGATCCTTGCCACGAGGAGTGTAGGTAGGGCGCTAGCGCCTTCTAAAATAACCATTTCTTGAGTGAACGAGTGCCGCATCGCTCCGCAAGTTGCCGAACGAAAGTCTTGAAGCTGAAACCCGAGAGCCCGATAAACCACTCGCCGCCGCAGCCAATTCTGACCGACGCCAATCATAAGCACTGTTGGAAAAACAAGTACTGGAACATACGCCGCGAATATCCACCGCGTATTGTGATAGATACATATTATAGCTACGACTTGCCACTAGACTTAGTACGCTAAAATCTGTGAATTCGAAGGCGAGCGATGCCCGCTGGCAACGGCGCGACCTCATTCCAGGAACAAGCGGGGAACACTGACCGCCGAGCGATCCCCTAAAATGGCGGCAAATCAATTACGGCCGGAACGAACCGACGTCGGGGTGATGGGCGGCGACGCGACAATCGCGCACAATTCGCAGCGACACGGCAGTAGCTCATCCTTCCGTACGAATCTGTGATCAAGTATTGCGCTAATACTGGCAGATGTGATACAAACAATGCCCAAGGTGAAATGAAATGTCGAGAATCGAGGTGACGGTAACTCTTGGTGACCGCAGGATCACCCTTGAAGGCCCCGAGGACTTCGTTCGCGAAGAAGTCCGAAGGCTCGCAAAATCCGAACTGGGAACGGTTGGCAACGAGATTCCCGCGGAACCAGCGAGCCAGCAGACCACAGCGCTCGCGGTGAATCTGCCCAACAGAGAAGCTGACCTCCTTGCCCAAAAGAGGCCGCGCGGCCATGTGGAAACGGTCGCGGTGCTGGCGTATTGCCTCGCCAAAAATGGAATTCCTGAATTCACCCCGGAGGATATTCATCGTGCGTATCTGCGGGGTGGGGTTCGGCCGCCAAAGGTTGTAGCGCAAGCAATCAGAGACGCCAAGAACACGGCGGATTTTATCGAGCGAGGTTCCAAGGCCGGAACGTACAAACTGACCACGCACGGTGAGGCGACAGTCGTGTTCGGATTTCGAAGATCGGCACGCAACCCGAAAAAGAGAGGAGGACAGGATGAGCATTGAGGAACTTCGAAAGCAGTTCATCGTTGACGAGGACGTGCTGAAAACACGTCTGGAACCGATCATCACCAAGGCGCTTCTACACTGCAAAATTGGAAGGACTGGCGAGGTCATAATCACGAACACAAGCCTTTCCAGCAAGAGCAAAGTGGGTCTCACGCTCGTAGCTCGGCTGCTGGGCTCTGAGCTCGATCAAAGCATTCCCCCCGATGTCACAGTGCGCGAAATCTTCAAATCCACCGGTCTCCCGGACAACCAAATTCGGGCCCGCGCCAAAGAGCTGGTTGCCGACAAAATCGCAGTTTCGCCCGCGCCCGGAACTTTCCGTGCACTTCCTTACAAGGTTGAGGGCTTTCTCGACCAGCTTCAAATTCCTATTGCGGCCGTCGGCGCATAACCATGTCCGACTATGACGATATTCTGAAGCGCGTGGAAAAGGCGGTCGCTGCCGTCTCGGACGAAGGGTTGAGGAAGATCGCATTTGAGCACTTGCTGAGGCGCGAACTTGAGCAGCAAGACAAACGCGGCTCCAGTGAACAGAGGAACGAAGCGCGCGCTCGGCGTCAGCCAGGGGCTCGCCCGGTGGCTCGTGCGCCGAAAACTGAAGCCAAAACGCAGCTCGCAATACGGGAAAGGGTACGCGGCCTCCAAATCAGCACGGACCAAGAGGGTCTACCCGCTTGGGATTCTATTTCAAACCTGGAGAAATACCTCTGGGTTTTGCAGGCAGCAAACACAAACGGCGTTGACGGGCTCACTTCGGCTGAAATCAAATTTTTGATCGCGGAAGTCTTCAGAGAAAACCATGAGACAAATCAGATCAATAATCTGAAAACGAAGCTCAAAAGCGGCCACGTCCATTCGTCGTCGCTCGAGGAGGACAAGGCGACATTTCGTGTATGGAAGATCCTCCGGCGCGGAATCCAACACCTGGAGAGTTTAGCGGCCCGTGCTCGGAGCAACTCGTGAAATCCAAGATCAACCAGTGGATCAATCAACTCCCCAAATTTCAAGAACTCCCAGACACCGACAAGATAGTGAGACTCGCCTTCTTTCACACGGTCGAAGAGAGGCGCGGGACGGTTTCACGCCTTGAGATCGAGATCCTATTTGACTTCATTGACGTTCGCGTCCCGACCAATTTGAGGCGCTTGCTCGCGCATCTGAGCAGGCCAGACGGACCGCTGATAAAAAAAGCAGATGGCGAATACAGCGTTGCACGATCCGCTCAGAACGAGATTCGCGGAGAACTAGCAGTGCCAGTTCGGGCAGTCGCAGCCGCCGCGCACGCGCCCGTGGCCGCATTCGAGTTCCCCGATAAGAACTTCCGAGACGCCAAAGTGCGTGTTCTTGTGGCAGAGTGCAAGCAATGCTATGGGCAGGGCTGCTGGAACGCATGCGGCATTCTTATGAGAATCATCCTCGAGAGAACCCTGGACTCTTTGAACGCACAGGTCAAAGCTCTTCGTGGCCTTCATGACAAACTCAACTTCTGTATCGCGAACAATCCCGGGGGCTTCGCCAAAACCGCAATCGAAGGCCTAAAGGAGCTCAAAGGCGCAAAATTGATCGGCGATATAGTCGCACACCACTCGAACATAACGCTCGACAGGCACGATATCGACGTGGTCGTTATTCCGTTCCGGCTCCTGCTGAAAGAAGCTACGACGATCTAGCGCCGAGCGACGCCGTCCGCCAAGCCTCCTGCAGCTGCTCGTACACCCACCGCTAGACCCCGCGCGAACACGGCGTTCCATTTTGGGAATTTCCCGTTTTGGAACTCTCCGCTAGGTACCTCCTAGTACTATTGTAAATTGGCACTGTACAACTCAGCCTTTTCGTGCTATTCTCCGTCGTTTTTATGCGCGACAAGATCACCAACGCGACGCAAGCCAGCCCCTGCAATGCCCGGGAAGGGCTTTCGCGCACCTGTGCACAAACTGTGTCACCAAAAGGTGACTT
>Ga0335075_10009708_pt1 | contig 14638 bp, 13 predicted proteins | sample Lox_Sample_24_FD_206723 | JGI IMG/M metagenome (GOLD analysis project Ga0335075, IMG submission 206723) | Soil microbial communities from Loxahatchee National Wildlife Refuge, Florida, United States - Lox_Sample_2.4 | ecosystem: Environmental > Terrestrial > Soil > Wetlands | place: USA...
ATGACGCAGCGGGCGTGGACATCGCACCGCCCGCCCGCCCTGTTCCGTGACTTCTGGACCGCCGCGTACCAGGCGATCGAGGACTAGGGTTTCGGTACCATCCGCTCGTGCGGGTTCTCTTTGTCAAGCAAGACCACGCATCGCCGGGCGGCCTGGCCGGCGATGCGTTCACCGGCCTCGGTTACGACGTGTCCGAGTTCACCGTGGTGCCGCGGGAGCGGTACCACTCCCCCGGCGTCACGGTGACGTTCCCCGATCCGCTTGCGTACGACGCGATCGTCGCGTTCGGTGCCGTGTGGGCGGTTTACGACGTCGCCGCGATCGGGTCCTGGATCGGCGACGAGATCGCGTTCACCCGGCAGGCGATCGTGGGCGGCGTGCCGGTGCTTGGCATCTGCTTCGGCGGGCAGCTGCTCGCCGCCGCCCTCGGTGGTCAGGTGACGCCCTCGGTGGTCAGGTGACGCGGGCGCCGCAACCGGAGATCGGGTGGAACGTCATCGAGGGCGACGAGCCCGGCCTGATCGACCCGGGCCCGTGGTTCCAGTGGCATTCCGACCGGTTCGAGCTGCCCGCGGGCATCCCGGTGCTGGCGCGGACGGCGCCGGCGAACCAGGCGTTCACCGTCGGGCGCTCGCTCGGCCTGCAGTTCCACCCCGAGCTCGCGCCCTCCGTGCTTGACTGCTGGCTGGACATCGGCGAGGCCCAGCTCGCCGCCCGCGGGATCGACGTCGCCGCGCTGCTTGCCCAGACCCGGTCGCTCACCGGTGCCGCGGCCCGGACCCGTGAACTGGTCCGCCGCTTCATCCGGAACGTCGCGACCGCTCGTGTTGTCGCTCCGGAGGAGCATCCCATCGCCCCGGAGACGCATCCCGATTGGCGCCCATGATCGCGAAGACATTTTTCCTGATGTAGAAAATTCATCGTATAAGCACACGAACTCTTCGCCAGGAAAAAACTTTTCGCGAAAACGTGTGCCCATATACGGACGAACTTCGCATAACGGGCAACGGTGGTGCTCCGGAACGCCGACCGGGCGCGGTAGCGACGCTCCAGGCACAGCGGCCGGGTGAGTGGCGGCGCCCGAGGCTCTGGGTGCTGGCGCGAGACTGGCCAAGCGCCGAATGCGACCGTTCTCACAGCTCACGTGTTGCTCGCGCGTTACTAACGAGTCCTATGTGATGAAAAGCTATATACGTGAGCCATGCGATCGTTGAGACTTTTGCCCTGTTCGGCGTCGGCATCGCGGCGGGGACGATCAACGCGGTCGTGGGCTCGGGAACCTTGATCACGTTCCCCACGCTGCTGGCGTTCAACTACTCGCCGGTGCTGGCGAACGTGAGCAACAATGTCGGCCTGGTGCCAGGCGTGCTGAGCGGCGTGTACGGCTACCGGGCGGAACTGCGCGGCCAGCGTGCCCGGCTGCTCGCCCTTGGCACGGCGTCGCTGTGCGGCGGGCTGGTCGGAGCGATCTTGCTGCTCATCCTGCCCGCGGACGCCTTCAAGGCGATCATTCCTGTGCTGATCGGCATCGCGCTTGTCATGGTGCTTGTCCAGCCGCGGCTGGCCCGGTGGGTGGCCGCACGGCAGCGGGCCCGTGAGGCACGGCAAGCACGCGAGACGGGGGGAGCCGCCGACGGCCGACGGAGCGCGGACGCCGCGGGCGGCCCGCTGCTGTGGCTGCTGGTGTTCTGCACCGGCATCTACGGCGGCTACTTCGGCGCCGCGCAGGGCGTGCTGCTAATCGGCCTGCTCGGCATCGCGTTCGACGAGAAGCTGCAACGGCTGAACGCGGTGAAGAACGTGCTTGCGGCCGTCGTCAACGGGGTCGCGGCGGTCGTGTTCATCGCGGTGTCGCACGTCGCCTGGGAGGTGGCCGCGCTCATCGCGGCCGGATCCGTGCTCGGCGGCCTGCTCGGCGCGCGGATAGGACTCCGGCTGCCGCCGTGGGGCTTGCGGCTGGTGATCATCTGCGTCGGCATCGCGGCGCTCGTCAAACTGCTGGTCTAGCGTCCCTGGCCTGGCTCCCTTGATGGGGCCGACTCCACCTATGATCCGGCACCTAGCACTATTGCCACCAGCAATTATACTCAGTATCATACTCGATATGATACTGAGTAAGAGTGACTCATGAGCGTGCGCCACGCGATGCTCGCGCTGCTGAGCGAGGGGCCCAAGTACGGGCTGCGGCTCCGCGAGGAGTTCGAGGACCGCACCGGCGAGGTCTGGCCGCTGAACGTGGGCCAGGTCTACACGACGCTGCAGCGGCTGGAGCGTGACGGCCTCGTCAGGTCCGACGGGAGCGGCGAGGACGGTCCGCAGAAGGCCTTCTGGATCACCGCTGATGGCGAGCGGGAGCTGGCCGCGTGGCTGCGCACGCCTCCCGACCTGAGTTCGCCGCCGCGCGACGAGCTGGTGATGAAGGTGCTGATCGCGCTGCGGGTGCCGGGCACCGACCCGCATGAGGTCATCCAGGCGCACCGGCGCTACCTGGTGCAGCTCATGCAGCAATGGACGCGGATCAAGGACGACGAAGCCGACGGCGGCCTGGGCCTGGCGCTGGCGATCGACGCCGAGCTGCTCCGGCTCGACTCGATGGTCAGGTGGCTGGACATCGCGGATACCCGCCTGCAGGCGGAAGCCGGCCCCGCCGCACCCGAATCCGAATCCGAACGAGTTCGAGCGCCGCTGCCACGGCACCGGCGGGAATTGAGGCTACCCAGATGAGGATGCTGGAGCCGCGGCGGGCCTCCAAGTCCTACGGACAGGGCACCGCCGAGGTGCGCGCCCTGCGCGAGGTCAGCCTGTCGGCCGACGGGGAACGGCAGCGGGTGGCGATCGCAGGCGCGATGGTGGACGACCTGGGGCGGCTGCTCGCGCCCGGGGACACGCGATGAGCACGGTGCGGGCACGGCCAGCCGCCCCGAAGGCGCCGAACGGGGGCGTTCCCGCCCGCCGCGCGGTCATCCGCTGGGCGCTGCGCCTGCTGCGCCGCGAGTGGCGGCAGCAACTGCTGATCCTGGCGCTGATCACGGTCGCGGTGGCCGCCACGGCCGTGGGCTCGGCGGTCGCGACCGCCACGCCGAGCCCGGCGACCGCTGCCTTCGGCACCGCGCAGGACCTCGCCACGTTCACCGGGCCGGGCTCACGCGTCGCCGCCGACATCGCGTCGATCTCCCGCCGCTACGGCCAGGTGGACGTGATCGAGAACCAGACGCTGTCGGTTCCCGGCTCGATCCAGACCTACAGCTTGCGCGCCCAGAATCCGCACGGGCCGTTCGGGCAGCCGATGCTTTCCCTGATCAGCGGCCAGTTCCCGGTCGGCGCCGGCCAGGTGGCGGTGACCAGCGGGATCGCGTCGGACTTCCACCTCGCGGCTGGCAGCTCCTGGACCGCCGGCGGCGTCAGCAGGAAAGTTACCGGCATCGTGCGGAACCCGCAGAACCTGCTCGACGAGTTCGCCCTGGTGGCACCCGGCCAAGTCACCGCACCGACGCAGGTCACGGTGCTGTTCGACGCGCCGGGCGTGGCGCCGGCGGACATCGGCCCGACCGTGGCGACCCCGCAGACGGTGGCGGCGAATGCCGTGTTCAACCCGGAGACGATCTCGATCGCCGCGGTCGTGCTGGGCATGCTGCTCATCGCGATGGTCGGGGCGGGCGGGTTCACCGTACTTGCGCAGCGCCGGCTCCGCTCGATCGGCATGCTCGCCGCCCAGGGTGCCACCCAGTCCAATATCCGCCTCGTCGTGCGAGCCAACGGCGTCGCCACCGGGGTCATCGGAGCCGTGGCCGGGCTCGCGCTCGGCCTGGCGGCCTGGCTCGCCTACCGGCCGCACGTGCAGGCCAGCGCCCACCACGTGATCGGCCTGTTCCAGTTGCCGTGGACGGTGGTCTGGGTCTCGATGATCCTCGCCGTGGTCGCGGCCTATGCCGCCGCCGCGCGGCCCGCCAGGGCGATCGCCCGGGTCCCGGTCGTGACCGCGCTGTCCGGGCGCCCGCCCGCGCCGAAGCCAGTACGCCACCTGGCGGTTCCGTTCGGTCTCGGATTCCTGGTCCTCGCGTTCTTCCTGCTCGGCATGGCCGGCGCCGGCGTCGGGACCAGCGCCTCAGGGAACAGCACAGCCCAGCTGGACGAGGTCGCGGGCGGATTCATCGCGCTCGTGGCCGCCGTGGTGCTGCTGTCCCCGGCCTGCCTCGCGGCGCTGGCCAGGCTCGGCCGCTGGACGCCGGTCACGGTGCGGATCGCGCTGCGGGACCTGGCCAGGTACCGCGCCCGGTCGGGCCCGGCGCTCGCGGCGATCAGCCTCAGCGTGCTGATCGCGTCCATCGTGGCCGTGGTCGGCGCCGCCCGGTTCGGCGACGCGGTCGACTACGTGGGCCCCAACCTGACCTCCAGCCAGCTCATCGTCTACCCGCCCGGCCATGGCAACCCGAACGGTCCGCCGCCGACCGCGAGTCAGCTCGCCGCGACGAAGACGACCGCGCAGCGCATCGCCGCCTCGCTCGATGACCGCTACATGATCACGCTCGAGATGCCAAGCGGCACCCTGCAGTACGGCGGATCGGGACGAAGCTGGTCCGGCCCCGCCTACGTGGCGACCCCGCAGTTGCTTAGCGCGTTCGGGATCACGCCGGCGCAGGTCAATCCCGGTGCCGACTTCCTCACCATGCGGCCCGGCCTGTCCGCGGCGCAGCACATGCAGTTCTGGGACACCCCCAAGGTCCCCTCGGACACCCCCTGCACGCCGGGCAGCTGCCTGGCCAACCCGCCGATCCTCCAGATCGGCGCGCTCCCGTCGGGAACCTCGGCGCCGAACACGGTGATCACCGATCATGGCATGCGGCAGTTCAACCTCACGGCGACCACGGCCGGCTGGCTGATCCAGGCGCCGGGCGGGCTGACCGCCACCCAGGTCACGAACGCAAGGCAGACTGCGGCCACGGCCGGGGCGAGCATCGAGACCGTCAACAACATCCCGTCGTACACGCAGGTCACCGCCGCGGCCACGATCTTCGGCATGGTGCTCGCGCTCGGCATCCTCGCGATGAGCATCGGCCTGGTCCGCAGCGAAACCGCCGGCGACCTGCGCACGCTGACCGCCACCGGGGCGAGCGGCACGGCCCGCCGGGCGCTCACCGCGGCGACCGCCGGCGCGCTCGCGCTGACCGGGGCGATCGTCGGAACGGCCGGAGGTTATCTCGCGGCGATCGGCTTCTTCAGGACCAACCAGCTGGACCAGCTTTCTGAGCTGGGCAGCGTCCCGGTGGCCGTCCTGCTGTGGATCCTGGTCGGCATGCCGCTGACCGCGGTGCTCGTGAGCTGGCTGCTCGCCGGGCGCGAACCGCCCGTCATCGCCCGCCAGCCACTCGAATAACAGGTACTTGCCCATGCCGCCGGCGATGTCGATGGAGGCACCGGTGATGTAGCTGGCCCGGTCGCTGGCGAGGAACGCGACCAGGCCGGACACCTCCTCGGGCTGGCCGAAGCGCCCAAGTGGCACCTCATCGCCCGCGAGCTGGGCGAAGAATTGCCCGGCCGGCTGCTCCGGGGCACGGCGGCGGTGGATGTGGTCCCACTGCGGGGTCACCACGTAGCCGATGTTCACGCTGTTGACAAGGATCCCGTCGTGGGCGAGTTCCATCGACAGCGCCTTCGCCAGGGCAAGGCAGGCGGCGCGGTTGGCGGATGTGGCGAGGAAGACCGGATCCGGGTAGCGCGCGTAGACGGCGTTGATGTTGATCACCCGGGGCGAGGAGCTGCGCCGCAGGTACGGCAGGGCCGCTCGGGTGCAGCGCACCTGCGACATCAGCTTTACGTCGTAGTCGCCGTACCAGTCGTCGTCGGTCAGCGTCTCGAACCGGCCCGGATGTGCCGCGCCGGCGTTGTTGACCAGGATGTCCACACCGCCGAGCGCGTCCGCGGACGTCTCGATGAACGAGGCTGCCTTGGCCGGGTCGGTCACGTCGCAGACCCGCGCGATCACCGTGCCCGCCGCATCCTTGCCGAGTTGCTCGGCGGCGGCGTCGAGCTCGTCGCCGTGCCGGGAGCAGATGGCGACCGAGGCGCCCTCGGCGAGGAGTTCGGCCGCGATCGCGAAGCCGAGTCCCTTGGAACCGCCGGTCACGATCGCCCGGCTGCCGGCCAGCCCGAGATCCATCAGGCCTCCGCGTCGGAGGTGGGGGCGGAGGCGGCGCCGAGTTGCTCGTTCGCGAGCGCCACAAGCGTGGTGCGCGGCGGGGAGAAGAAGTCCACCTCCAGGCAGGAGCTGTCGGTGGTCCACGCACCGTGCGGGACCCAGGACGGGATGACCGCCACGTCGCCCTTGCGCATCACGCGCGTCTGGCCGTCGATGTCGAAGGTGAACTCGCCTTCGAGCACGACGACGATCTGCTCTTCGGAGTGCACGTGACGGGGGGCCTCGGTGTCCGGCTCGAAGTGCACGAAGTTCGCCATGCCCTTGTCGCCAAGGACCGGACGGAACTCCAGGCCCGGGACGAACTCGGCCGGTTTGATGTCGCCGGTGTGGACGAACCGGCCCTGGCCGGCCGGCTCGCCGCCGGCCTCGGTGCTGAAGTGAGAAGCAGCGTCGCTCATGATTCCTCCAGTGCGGTGCTGATAACGCCGGCCAGCCGGCGAATGCCTTCGTCGATCTTGTCTTCCGCCGCGCGGCTGTAGGACAGGCGCAGCTGGCAAGCCCCCACCGGGGTCGCCACGGGATAGAAGGGCGCGCCAGGGACGAAAGCCACCGCCCGCTGCGAAGCTAGTGAATTGAGAACCACGGTGTCGAGGCCCTCCGGGAGCGTGACCCAGGAGTAGAAGCCGCCTTGCGGCATGGTCCAGGCCGAGCCGGCCGGCAGGTGGGCGGCGAGCGCGTCGGTCAGCAGCTGGGCGCGGCGGGCGTACAGCACGCGTGACGCGGCGATCTGCCGGTCCAGGTGGCCACCGCGGCCGTATTCCTCGAACAGGCGCTGGCCAAGCGCGCCAGCGCACTGGTCGGAGTTCTGCTTGGCGATGGCGAGCTGGCTGATCAGCGGCGCCGGCCCGGCCGCCCAGCCCAGCCGGACGCCGGGGAAGAAGATCTTGGAGCAGGTGCCGGCCTGCAGGGTCACGTCCGGGGCGAGGGACCAGATCGACGCTGGAACGGCAGACGGCGCGCCGAAGTTCAGGTCCCGGTAGGCGACGTCCTCGATGATCAGGAAGCCGTAGCGGCGGGCCAGCGCGATGAGTTCGGCGCGGCGCGGTGCCGACATGGACAGGCCGGTCGGGTTCTGGAAGTCGGGGATCGTATAGACGATCTTGGGGCGCACCCCGTCGGCCAGCAGCGTCTTGAGCTGGTCGACCCGCATGCCCTCGTCGTCCAGGTCCACGCCGCGGACATCGGCCTGGTAGCCGCGGAACGCCATGATCGCGCCGAGATAGGTGGGCGCCTCGACGACCACCACGTCACCCGGGTCGATCAGCGACTTGGCGGCCAGCTCCATGCAGTCGATGCCGCCGCTTGTGACCAAAAGCCCGGCTGGTTCCGGGCGCCGGCCCTGGGTGTCAAGGAGCCGGGAGGCGAAGTAGTCGCGCGTGCCGGCCAGCCCCTCGGTGGCGGAGTACTGCAGCGCCACCGCCGCGTCCTTGGCCAGCAGGTCGGTGGCGATCCCGGTGACCACATCGGTCGGGAACGTCTCCGGGGCGGGAAACCCGCCGGAGAACGTGATCACATCGGTCGCGCCGGCCAGCGCGAGGATGGCGGTGATCTCACCACCGCCCAGCGCGGCGGTGCGCTGGGCGAAGCTCGCAGTCCAGTCCATGGCTCCTCGATCTTGACATTCGCGCTGCCAAACGTAAGAATCTCTGGCACTCCAACATACGTTTGGAATGCTTTACAGATAGCAAGCTATATATCAACTAATCATACGACGAGAAGAGCTGGCAAATGGCAAGGGCAGGAGGCCCCGACGCTCCGCTCGCCGGGCTCGCCGACCTCGCGTCTCCCGCGGCGGCACCGGCAACCGTCGACGAGTTCGACCTGGCACTGCTCGACGCGCTCGCGGGCGATGCGCGGCTGTCCAAACGGGCGCTGGCACGGATCGTCGGCATGTCGCCGCCCGCGGTGGCCGACCGGATCGATCGGCTGGAGCGAGCCGGGGTCATTCGCGGCTACCGGGTGGATGTCGACTGGGCCGCGCTCGGGTATCCCGTCGTCGTATACCTCGCCGTCACCGCCGGCCCGGGCGTCGAGCTCGACAAGATCATCGCGGCCATCAGGCAGCTACCGGAAGCGCTGGACATGAGCGTGGTCACCGGGAGCCTCGACCTTCTTGTCCGGCTCCGGGTCCGGGATCACATGCACCTGCGTAGCCTGCTGCTGACGCAGATCTTCACGATTCCTGGGATTCAGCGGACCGAGACGTTCCTGTCGCTGACCGACGTCGAGCCGCCGAACCCGGTGTCCGCCGTGCTCGGCCAGCTCCGCACGAACGGCACCTGAGCTGATTGGAGAGGTTTCAGTTATGAGCACACCACAGGACGCGGGCGTCGGGCAGCCCGGTTTCGTCGCCCGGCACGGACTGGCCTCCGCGGAAGCGACCGCCGCTGCCGAGGAGGTCGCGGCGCGCATTCGCGAGCTTGACCTGCGGACGGTGCGGCTAGTCGTGGTGGACCAGCACGGCGTGCCGCGGGCCAAGTCACTGTCGCCGTCGGCGGCCATCTCGGCGCTGTCCAACGGGCTCGACTTCTCCGGCGCCATCTACAGCCTGGATACCGGAAACCAGGTCTTCGTGCCCGCGTTCGCGGAGGGCGGCGGCTTCGGGATCGCCGAGTTCACCGGGTTCCCTGACGTCGTGCTCGTGCCGGACCCGGCGACGTTCCGGGTGCTGCCATGGGCCGGCAAGACCGGCTGGATGCTGTGCGACGTGTACTTCGGCAACGGGCAGCCCATGCCGCTTGACGGTCGCGGGCTGCTGCGGCGGCAGCTCGCGGCCCTGGGTGAGCTGGGGTACGACTACCTGGCCGGCATCGAGGTCGAGTACTACATCGTCTCGCTGACCCCTGGGCCGCTCGCGCCCGAGAACGCGGGGTTCACTCCCCCGCCGCCCCCGGTGTCGGTGTTCGAGCGCGGGTACCAGTACCTGTCCGAAGTGCGGCTGGATTCCATGTCGGAAACGCTGGAGGCGCTGCGGGACGCGCTTGGTTCCGTGGGTCTTCCGCCGCGGTCGATGGAGGACGAGTGGGGGCCGGGCCAGCTCGAGTTCTCCTTCTCGCCGATCAGCGGGCTGGCCGCAGCGGACGCGGCCGTGCTGTTCCGCTCCGCGGTCAAGCAGGTGTGCCAGCGGCGCGGCCTGCTCGCCACATTCATGTGCCGCCCGGCGCTGCCGAACTTCTTCTCCTCCGGGTGGCACCTGCACCAGTCGCTGGTATCGCGGTCTTCGGGGGAAAACGTCTTCGCCTCGCCGACGGCGCCGCTGTCGGAGACGGGCTCGCGGTGGGTGGCCGGGCTCCTTGAGCACGCGATGCCGTCGCTGGTGTTCGCCGCGCCGACGGTCAACGGGTACAAGCGGTACCGGCCGTACTCGTTCGCGCCGGACCGGGTGTGCTGGGCGGTGGAGAACCGCGGCGCGCTGGTCCGGGTGCAGGGCGCGCCCGGCGACTCGAGCTCGCACGTCGAGAACCGGATGGGCGAGCCCGCCGCGAACCCGTACCTGTACCTGGCGGCCAACATCGCCGCCGGGGTGGACGGGATCAACCGCGGGCTGACGCCACCGCCGCCGGTGGAGGCCGACCCGTACGCGGCCTCGGCGCCCATGCTGCCCACCTCGCTGGCCGCGGCGGTCAAGGCGCTTGAGGGCGACAGCTTCTACCGCACGGTGTTCGGCGACACGTTCGTCGACTACCTCGTGATGATGAAGCGGGCCGAGATCACGCGGTACGAGGCCGCGCTCGCGGAGGCCGGGGTGGCTGACTCCGGGGACGAGATCACCGACTGGGAAATGCGCGAGTATTTCGAATTCTTCTAGAGATGCCGCCCAGGAGGTCGTCGATGCCCACGTTGCAGCACGTCGTGCTGTTCAGCTTCCCTGCACCGCTGTCAGCCGAGGACGCGGCGACGATGCGGGAGATGATCGCAAGCTGGCCGTCCAAGATCGGCTTGATGTCCAAATGCCGGTTCGGGACCGACGTGACCGGCGCCCGCACACGTGGCTACGGCTACCTGCTCTACATGGAGCTGCCGTCATTCGACGCCCTGCGCGAGTACCAGCAGCACCCGGTCCACCAGGAGTTCCTCGCCTGGATCACGGCCCGCGACTGCACGCCGCTGGCCTTCGATTACTACCTCGACTCCGACACGATGCTGATGGGCGAGTGAGCCCGGGGAGGGAATCTGATATGGCGAATCTCAACGTGGCCGAGGCAACCGGCGAGAACGAGCTCGCGCACGGAACGCTGCGGGTCTGGGACGCGATCGCGATCTCGGTCTCCGTGCTCGCGCCGGGCATGGCGATGCTGCTCAACACGACCTCGGTCGCGGCCGTCGCGGGCGGCTCCACCCCGATGGCGTTCCTGCTCGGCGGCATCGCCTGCCTCGCGCTTGCCTTCGTGGTGATCGGCTTCACCCGCCGGATGGCGTCGGCGGGGTACGCGTACACGTACGCGAGCCGGTCCCTGGGCAAGTCCGCCGGGTTCATGGCCGGCTGGCTGTACTTCTTCGGCATGATCTGCTTCGTCCCGATGACGATGTCCGGCGTCGGCTACCTGGCCGCCGACCTGACGCACACCAGCCCCAAGCTGTGGATCCTGTTCTTCTTCATCGGCATGGTGCTGTTCGTGCTGCTGTCGGTGATCCGGATCCGGGTGACCACCCGGGTGCAGCTGATCGTGGGCGCGCTGACGATCCTCGCGATCATCATCGTGGACCTGGTGACCACCGCCAAGGGCGGTAGCCACGGGCAGGCGCTGTCCGCATTCAGCTTCGACCACACGCTCAGCGGCGGGTTCACCGGCGTCTTCTACGGGATCATCTTCGGCGTCACCTCCTACATCGGCTTCGAGACCGCGGCCGACTTCGGCGAGGAGACGGCGAACCCGCGGCGCTACATCCCGATCGCGATCATCGCCGCCACGCTGTTCGCCATCATCTTCTACTTGTGGTCCACGTACTCGATGACGATCGGGTACGGGGTGAACAACGGCGCGAAGTGGGGCGCGGACCCGGTCGCGATGAAGACCATCGCCACCACCTTCGTCGGCGCCTGGCTCGGCACGCTGGTGGAGATCGGCGGCATGCTGTCCGCGTTCATCGTCGCGGTTGCCTGCGCCACCGCCGGGGCCCGCACGCTGTTCGCGATGGGCCGGGAGAAGGTGCTGCCCGCGTGGTTCGGCCAGACCCACCCGCGGTACAAGACGCCGGTGAACGCGTCGTTGGCGGTGGCGGCGGTCTCGATCGTGATGGCGCTGCTGATCGGTTATCCGCTGTCGGACGCCGCGTTCGGCAACGCGTTCAGCAACTACTACTTCTGGGCCACCACCGGAACGCTCGTCATCATCGTCGTCTACATGGCCCTGTGCGTCGGCGGCATGGTGTTCTTCTGGAAGACCAGGGCGACGCGGCGCTGGAACGTGGTGGCGCACGTGGTGGTGCCGGTGATCGGCACGGTCGTCTTCGGTGCGGCGCTGTACGGATCGATCCACCCGACACCACCGGGCATCCTCAAGTGGACGCCGTACGTGGCGCTCGCCTGGCTGCTCATCGGCCTCGCCGTGGTGCTGTGGCTGCGGTCCGCGCGGCCCGAGGCGGTGGAGCGGATCGGCTCGATCCTCGGCGAGGAGGGCGGCGAGGACGCCGCCGTCCTGGACACGGCGGCCTCGTAGCGGCGGGGCGCCAAGGGGAGGGAAGCCGCGCGGTCATCCCCTCCGTGACCGCGCGGCCGTTCTTGGGGCTTTCTGAAGTGCCCTTCGCCTGAAGGTCTCCAAGAAAGCCGAATCCGATAGCGGCAGCCAATTGCTTTCCCAGCTTACGCCCATGTCTCTCGCGTCAAGATTTGCTTTGCTGCTCGAGCTTTTGGTCAAGCTCGGTCTGGTGTTCAAGCTTGCTCTCAAGTTCCGGCCAGGTGTCAGCTTCAATTGTCATTGCCCAGTCGGATTCTCGCCACTGATCGCTTTCTGGCGATGGGGCGGGTATGTTTCCTAGGCGTGTGGCCCATGGGCGATTTGAGGCTGATATCCACAGATGCCATTTGGGGTACATTTTTTGCAGAATGACTCGTTCGTCTAGTTGGTCTTTCAGTTCTGATGCTGACATGAGCTTAACCCTTGCTGGACCGATCCGCGTGCGGTGGGACTGAGGTCCAACCTTGGCATGGGCGATTATCGTTCCGCCACGATCCGCGCAGACACAACAGAGATGTGTCAGTCTTCCCTAAGCGTGTGTCACCCGGGCCCGTGGATGTGTCACTGTTGCATTCCCATGCATGACTCTTACACTATGGTCATGTCTGTTCGCCAGATGTTCGCGGATATGCTTAGCGGATACCGCAGGCAGTCTGGACTGACCCAAGTGGAGGCAGCCCGGAAACTCAACGTGTCTGTAAGCCTTTACAGGAAGCTTGAGGCGTGTGAGCATCGGCATCGGCCACAGCACGACTTCGCGAAAAACTGTGATGAATTGTTCGGTACGCCTCATTTGTTCGCGCGCTTGTATGACGAAGCCCTAGCCGAGCCACATCCGAAGTGGTTCGCTTCGCGTGTTGTGTACGAGGATCGTGCGTCTGTGATTCACGAATGGGACATGCGGGTAGTTCCAGGACTGTTGCAAACACGCGGCTACGCTCAGGCTGTCATCCGCGCCGGACGGCCGTACGACGCCGAAGCGGACCTGATCCGCGACATTGAAGCGAGGATTGACCGTCAGGAGATTCTGTCCCGCGACGAGCCGCCGAAGCTGTGGGCAGTGCTGACCGAGGGTGTGCTACGTCAGATCGTCGGCGGCACCGCGGTGATGCGCGCACAACTCGGCCATCTGGTAGAGGTCTCCGACGCTCAGGGGTACATCATTCAGGTCGTGCCATTCGATTCGCCGGACGTGCCCGGCGTTGACGGTCCGACGACATTGTTCGAGTTCACGGACGGCTCGCCTGTTGTTTACCTTGAGGGGTGGCGGGCAGGGAGGGTGGTCGAAGACCCTAAAGAAGTAGCGTCGATTACGACGCTGTTCAGCATGATCAGGGGCTGTGCGCTTAGCCCCGTCCAGTCCAGAGAACTCATGATCAAAATCAGGGGGGCGCTTTGACCAAGAAAGGGACCGACTGGCGCAAGCCTCGCCGTTCAGGCAGCTGCGGCAACTGTGTCGAGATCGCCAGCGGCGTTCGCATCCGTGACACGAAGGATCGTGACGGCTTCGTGCTGAGCGTCCCCGCGGACGCATGGCGCGTGTTCGTCGTGAGCGTGAAGCAAAATCGCAACGTAGCGTAGGAACCCCTCGCACGGACCGAACGAGCGCCGCGTCCGGGCGGGGCGACGGCTAGTAGAGGCCGACGATGTCGCCGTTCTCGTCGATGTCGATGCTCTCCGCGGCCGCGTTGGATGCCAGGCCCGGCATCGTCCGCATATCCCCGCAGATCGGGTAGATGAACCCGGCGCCGACCGAGGCGCGCACCTCGCGGACCGGCAGCCGCCAGCCGGTCGGCGCGCCCTTGAGCGACGGGTCCGACGACAGCGACAGCTGCGTCTTGGCCACGCACACCGGCAGATCGCCGAACCCGTTCTTCTCGAACCCGTCGAGCTGACGCGAGGCCAGCGTGGAGTAGTCCACGCCGTCGGCGCCGTAGATCCGGGTGGCCAGGGTCTCGATCTTGGTCCGCGGCGACGCCCCCGACGGGTACAGGAAGCGGAACGAGCTTGGCTCCGACGCGGCCTCGGTGACCGCCTCGGCGAGCGCCGCGGCGCCGCGGCCGCCGTCGGCGAAGTGCGTGCACACCGCCGACCGGATTCCCATCGACGCGGCCAGCTCCTGGATCGCCGCGTGCTCCGAGGGGAAATCGGAGGGCATCGCGTTGATCGCGACCACCGGGGTGACGCCGTGCGCCCGGACGTTCTCCAGTTGCTTGCGCAGGTTGGCCGCGCCGGTCCGCACGTCCTCCGGGTTCTCCTTCAGCATGGCCTCGGGCAGCGGCCGGCCGGCCACCACCCGGTACTTGCCGGAGTGCGCCTTGAGCGCCCGCACGGTGGCGACCACCACGGCCGCGTCCGGCCTCAGCCCGGAAACCCGGCACTTGATGTTGAAGAACCGCTCGGCGCCCATGTCCGCGCCGAACCCGGCCTCGGTGATCAAGAAGTCGCCGGTGTGGATGCCGATCAGGTCCCCTACGATCGAGGAGTTCCCGTGCGCGATGTTGCCGAACGGGCCGGCGTGCACGATCACCGGCGTGTTCTCCAGCGTCTGCAGCAGGTTCGGCTTGAGCGCCTCGCGCATGATCACCGTCATCGCCCCGGCCGCCTTGAGCTGCTCAGCGGTCACCGGCTCGCCGGAGGAGGTGTAGCCGACCACGATCCGGCCCAGCCGTTCCCGCATGTCCCGCAGCGACTTCGACAGCGCGAGCACCGCCATCGCCTCAGACGCGGCGGTGATGTCGAACCCGCTCTGCCGCGGCACGCC
>Ga0335075_10009709_pt1 | contig 14638 bp, 16 predicted proteins | sample Lox_Sample_24_FD_206723 | JGI IMG/M metagenome (GOLD analysis project Ga0335075, IMG submission 206723) | Soil microbial communities from Loxahatchee National Wildlife Refuge, Florida, United States - Lox_Sample_2.4 | ecosystem: Environmental > Terrestrial > Soil > Wetlands | place: USA...
CGGGCTCGGTGCGCAGCTCGATCGCTTCCGCCGCGAGCAGCGCTACGACGTTGCCTTCCGGCTGCAGGAGAACCGCTGGAACGGTGTCGTCTCGCCGCAGCTCGTCGTGCGTCGCGTCTTCGACTCGGCCGATGGCTTCGCGGAGCTTCATGCGTGGCTCGCCGCGCAGTGGCGGCTGCCCGAAGGCGAGCGGTCGGCAGAAGCCGGAGCCGTCTTCGCCGAGCTCGAGCTCGCGTCGGGCTCGCGACGAAGCCTCTACGAGTCCGAGACGTTCAGGACGCTGCTCGAAGCGATACCCGGGCTCGCCGAGGCTGCGTAGCCGGACGCGCCGACGCGGCGTCGAGCGCCTGCAGCATGCGGGCGACCCGGCGCAGCTTCCTCGTCTCTTGACGGCGCGTGAACATGGGCTTCGAAAGTTCATCGGCTGAACGTGAATTCCTCTGAACGGGGTACGGGCCCTCAAAAGGGGCAGGAGTACACTGGATTCATGGCGGTTCTGGAGCAGCACGAAGACCTCGTCGAAGAGCTGCTGGCCGAAGTCGAGGCGTACAAGCCCGACGCGGACCGGGAGCTGCTCGCCCGCGCGTTCGACTTCGCCGCGCGCGCCCATGAGGGCCAGGCCCGTGCGTCGGGTCAGGAGTTCATCTACCACCCGTGGGGCGTCGCGAAGATTCTCGCCGGGCTGCTGCTCGACGAGCCGACGCTTGCGGCTGCGCTGCTGCACGACGTCGTCGAGGACACCGACGTCGAGCTCGATGAGGTTCGCTCCGAGTTCGGCGACGAGATCGCCAAGCTCGTCGAGGGCGTCACCAAGCTGACACGGGTGCAGTTCCAGTCGCGCGAGCACGCGGAGGCGGAGAACTACCGCAAGCTGATCGTGGCGATGGCGGAAGACCTGCGCGTCATCCTGATCAAGCTCGCCGACCGGCTGCACAACCTGCGCACGATCGAGTACCTCGGCAAGCAGAAGCAGCTGCAGAAGGCGCGCGAGACGCTCGAGGTGTACGCGCCGCTCGCGCACCGCCTCGGCATCCACGCCCTCAAGTGGGAGCTCGAGGACCTCTCGTTCCAGACGCTGCACCCGCGCAAGTACGAAGAGATCAAGCAGATGGTGGCCGAGCGTCGCGCCGACCGTGAGGAGCACGTGCGCGAGGCCGCGATGGTGCTGCAGAAGGAGCTCGACAAGGTCGACATCCCGGCCGAGATCTCCGGGCGCGCGAAGCACTTCTACTCCATCTACGACAAGATGGCGCGCAAGGGCCGCGAGTTCAACGAGATCTACGACCTCACCGCCATGCGCGTGATCGCGGAGCGCGGCGGCGACGAGGGGACGCGCGACTGCTACGGCGCGCTCGGCCTCATCCACTCGCTCTGGAAGCCGATGCCGGGCCGGTTCAAGGACTTCATCGCGATGCCGAAGTTCAACGGCTATCGCGCGCTGCACACGACCGTGATCGGGCCGCAGGGCCGTCCGCTCGAGATCCAGGTTCGCACGCGTGAGATGCACGAGACGGCCGAGTTCGGCGTCGCCGCGCACTGGCTCTACAAGCGCGGCAAGAACCAGAAGGACGCCGAGTGGGTCGCGTGGGTCAAGCAGTTGATGGACGAGGGCACGACCGACGAGGCAGACCCGCGCGAGTTCATGAAGACCTTCCGCACCGACCTCTTCGACGAGGAGGTGCACGTGTTCACGCCGAAGGGCCAGGTGAAGACGCTGCCTGCGGGCGCGACGCCGATCGACTTCGCGTACGCGGTGCACACGGACGTCGGCCATCGGACGGTTGGGGCGAAGGTCAACGGCAGGATCGTGCCGCTGCACTACACGCTCAAGAACGGGGATTTCGTCGAGATCCTCACGGCCAAGCAGGGGCGCGGGCCCTCACGCGACTGGATGTCGCTCGCGAAGAGCTCGCGCGCGCGGAACAAGATCCGGCAGTGGTTCTCGCGCGAGACGCGCGAGGACGCAGAGCACAAGGGACGCGAGGCGCTGGAGCAGGCGCTGAAGGCGCAGAACCTGCCCTACGCGAAGCTCCGCGGCTCGGCGACCCTCGCGCAGGTGATCCGCGAGAGCGGCTACAAGAAGGCGGAGGACTTCTACCTCGCCCTCGGTTCGGGGAAGCTGCAGCCCGGCGCGATCGTCAACAAGGTCGTCCAGCGGCTGAAGACCGAGGAGGTCGCCGCCGAGGCGCCGGTCGTCACGAAGGCGCCGAAGGCGCAGCCGGTCTCCGGCACCGACATGGGCGTGGTCGTCCCGGGTGTCACCGATGTCCTCGTGCGGCTCGCGAAGTGCTGCACGCCGGTGCCGGGCGACCCGATCGTCGGCTACATCTCGCTCGGCCGCGGCATCACCATCCACCGCGACGACTGTCCGAACGTGAAGGCGCTGCGGCGCTCGCCCGAGCGGTTCACGCCAGTCGAGTGGGACGGCGCGACTGCGACCAAGAGCTTCCGTGTGCAGATCGCCGTCGACTCGTGGGACCGCCCGCGTCTGCTCGAAGACGTTGCACGCACGTTCGCCGAGCACGGCGCGAACATCGTCAGCTACGGCGGCATGGTCGAAGACCAGCTCGCGAAGAACTGGTACACGGCCGAGGTCGGCGACCTGAAGAGCCTGCGCACGCTCCTCACCGCGCTGCGCAACCTCGAAGCGGTCTTCGACGCGTACCGCGTCACGCCGTCTTGACGCGGGTCGATCCGGTTGCCGCCGCGGGCTTTGCGAGCGCGGCGGAGGTGTACGAGCGGGCGCGTCCGTCCTATCCCGCCGACGCGGTCGCGTGGCTCGTGGCGAGGACCGGCATCGGGCCGGGGACGACGGTCGCCGACGTCGGCGCAGGCACCGGCAAGCTGACGCGGCTCCTCGAGCCGACCGGAGCGCGCGTGATCGCGGTCGAGCCGATCGCCGAGATGCGCGCGCTGATCGAAGGCGCCGAGACGGTCGACGCGACTGCAGAGGAGCTGCCCTTCGCCGACGCCTCGATCGACGTCGTCACCGTCGCGCAGGCGTTCCACTGGTTCGACTACGACCGTGCGCTGCCCGAGCTCGCGCGCGTGCTGCGTCCCGACGCCTATCTCGTTCTCGTCTGGAACAGCCGCGACCTCGATGACCCGCTGCAACGCCAGGTCGAGAACCTGCTCGCGGCGCGGCGGGCCGAGGTGCCCGCGCAGGAGAAGAGTGTGTGGCGTGAGCCGCTCGCGGCCTCTCCGTTCTTCGGTGAGCGCGAGTTGCGCACGTTCCGCTACGAGCAGCGTTTCTTTGCCGACGATCTGTGCGACCGCGTGGCGTCGACGTCGTTCGTCGCGGCGATGCCGGCCGACGAGCGGGAGGAGCTCCTGGCGCGCGTGCGCGCGCTCGTGCACGGGGTGGCCGAACCGTTCTCGTTTCCGTACAAGACCGAGGTCCACGTCGTCCCTCGAACGAGGGATTGAGTCGAAAAGCAGGGGGGTACCTCGAACGAGGGATAGCGCCGCGGAGGCCGCTCTCCTACAACAAACAGGAGGGGGAGCGGACGTTGGCGGCACCGCCCGCTTGGCCAGGAGAGGGCTCGAGCGGGCGGAGCGCCACCCCGGTCAGTCGCCTGCCTCGAACGCCTCGACCCGCTCCCGGAAGGTGTCCGGAACCGTCACCGCGCGGCGCTCGTCGAGTGCGATCGCGACCAGCGTGGCCTTGGCCGTCGCCATGAGGGTGTCGCCGCTCTCGTCGAGCCGGTACGCCGCGTGGTCGTAGGTGATGCTCGTCGTCCCGACGCGCTCGACGCGCACGAAGATCTCGAGCAAGTCGTCGAAGCGCGCAGGCGCGACGTATTCGACGCTGACGGCGCGCATGGCGAAGTCGACGTTGTCGAGGCTCACGCGGCCGAGGTGACGGTGGTACTCCGTCCGTGCGAGGTCGAAGTAGGGCATGTAGCGCCCGTAGTAGACGACGCCCTGCGCATCCGTGTCGGAGAAGCCGACGCGTGCGAGCGCCGAATATCGAAACGGCGGCCTGCGGTCGGTAACGCGCCCGAGCTCGATCACGCGCCGATCCTACGCAGCCCGCCAGTCAGACTCGGCCCGCGCGGCCGCGCCTTCCCGGACGAGCGCTGCGGCGACCGCCCGGGCCGGCGCTAGGGCCGCGCGCCGAGTGCGCGCACGAGGGTGTCGCCGTCGAGCGCGTGCACGGTGAACCCGTCCCTGCCCGTCATCGTCTCGGCGGCGAGGAGCGCGTTCACGATCGCCTCCTCCGTCGCCTCGATCGTCGCGTAGAAGAGCTCGTTCATCCGGTCGTTGCCGAGCATCCGTAGGGCGAGCTCCGGCACCGCCGGGTCGATGCGGTTCCCGGTCGCCCACGCGAGGATCAGGTCGCCGCTCGAGTTCTCGCCGGCGCCGCCGGTCCGCGCGATGCCGAGTGCGGCGCGCTGCGCGACCCGGTCGCACTGATGCGGGAGCAGCGGCGCGTCGGTGGCGACGAGGACGATGATCGAGCCGTCGCGCGCGGCGTCGATCTCGCCGGGCAGCGGCGTGTCGACGAGCTTGCCGACCGGAACGCCGTTGACGGCGAAGCGGTCGCGGCGTCCGTGGTTCGCCTGGACGAGAACGCCGACCGTGCCCACGTCCGTGGTGCGCGACGCTGTGCCGATGCCGCCCTTGAAGCCGTGGCAGATCATCCCGGTGCCGCCGCCGACGCAGCCTTCGGCGACGGTGCCGTCGCTCGCGCCCTCGAAGGCGGCGAACGTGTGCTCACGGGTGACGTGCATCCCCTCGATGTCGTTGAGCCGCCCGTCGTAGGTCTCGCCGACGACGGGCAGGTGCCATTGGCCGAGGTTGCGGCTGTGCTGCCACGCGACGATCGCGTCGCGCACGACACCGACCGAGAACGTGTTCGTGATGCCGACGGGCGTTGTCAGCAGCCCGGACTCACGCACCCATTCGAGCCCGGTCAGCTCGCCGTTTCCGTTCAGCCGGTGCGAGCCTGCGAAGCAGGGCGATCCATCGTCCGTGGGGAGGACGAGCGTGACGCCGGTGCGGATCGAGTCGCCCTGGATCAACGTCGTGTGCCCGACGCGCGTTCCAGCGACGTCCGTGATCGCGTTCAGCGGTCCCGGTTCGAGGTCGCCGATCGAGATTTCGAGGTCGCGCGCTCTCACGACCGGATGGCGGCGACCACCTCGTCGCGCTTCTGTTCCATCAGCTTCTGCGAGCGCGCTTCGAGGTTCAGCCGCAGCAACGGCTCCGTGTTCGAAGGCCGGACGTTGAAGTGCCAGTCGTCTGCCTCGACCGACAGCCCGTCGAGATGCGAGACCTTCCCGGCCGGGCCGAAGCGCTGCTCGAGCTCCGCGAGCTTCGCGGCCACGTCGGCAACCGGCGTGTTCAGCTCGCCGGTGATGAAGAAGCGCTCGCGAAACGGCGCGAGGACCTCACTCAGCTTGCCGCGCCGCGACACGAGCTCGCACATCAAGAGAAACGGAATCGTCCCCGAGTCGGCCTGCGAGAAGTCCCGGAAGTAGTAGTGGGCCGACACCTCGCCGGCGAACACCGCATCGTCCTCGCGCATCCGCTGCTTGATGAACGCGTGCCCGACGCGGTTGACGAGCGGCTCACCGCCGGCGTTGCGGATCGCCTCCGGCACCGCCCACGACGCTCGCACGTCGTAGATCACCTTCCCGCCGGGCTCGCGCCCGAGCATCATCTCCGCAAAGAGCGCCGTCGTGAAGTCACCGGGGACGAACTCGCCGGTGTCGTCGACGAAGAAGCAGCGGTCGGCATCGCCGTCGAACGCGACGCCGAAGTCGGCGCCTTCCTCGCGCGTCTTCCGGATGATGAACTCGCGGTTCTCCGGCAGCAGCGGGTTCGGCTCGTGGTTCGGGAACGAACCGTCCGGCTCGAAGTAGCAGCGGACGACGTCGAGCATCGGCAGCCGCTCGAGCACCGGTGGGAGCATCGCGCCCGCCATGCCGTTCGCGGCGTCGATGACGACGCGCATCGGGCGCAGCGCGCCGACGTCGACGAACGAGAGCACGCGATCGACGAAGCGCGACCAGACGTCCTCGGCGCGCACACTTCCGCGCTGCGCGCCTTTCCACTCTTCGCGGAGCGCAATGTCGCGCACCTCGAGCAGCCCGGACTCGCCGCCGACCGGCAGCGCGCCGCGGCGCACGATCTTCATGCCGGTGTACTCCTTGGGGTTGTGCGAGGCGGTGACGGCGATGCCGCCGTCGAGGTCGAGCTCGCCGACCGCGAAGTAGAGCATCTCGGTGCCGACCATCCCGATGTCGAGCACCTCGGCACCTGCATCGGCCGCGCCCTCGACCGCAGCCTTCGCCATCGCCGGCGCCGCGAGGCGCATGTCGCGTCCGACTGCGATGCGCTTCGCGGAGAACCGCTCGACGAACGCACGTCCGATCGCGTACCCGCCTTGCTCGTCGAGCTCCGACGGGTAGATCCCGCGAACGTCGTACGCCTTGAAGACCTTCGGGTCGAGCACGACCCGCACACTAACTACGCCTCGAGGATCTCCCGGATCGTGTCGGTCGACTCGGCGGTCGGCGACTCCGAGATCACGGTCGCCGGGCGCTCGAACTGCGAGAGCGCGTCGCGCAGCGGCTCCGCCCGCAGCGTGCCCTCGCCGTAGGGAAGGTGCTTCGTCTCGTTGCGGTTCGCGAACTGGATGTCCGAGAAGTGGATGTGGAACGGGGTGCCGGGCTCGATCACGGCGTCCGCCTGCTCGAGCGCAGCCGCGAACGGCTCGACCGACAGGAACGCGCCGTCGGAGGTCGCGTGCATGTGGGCGAAGTCGATGACAGGGCGCACCCAATCGAGCTGCCCTGCGATCTCGCACACGTCGTCGATCGACCCGAGCTCGCGCACCCGGCCCATCACCTCGATCCCGAACGGCACGGCCCGGTCTTTGCCCTCCAGCCGCTCGCGCAGCTCGCCGAGCTGCTCGACGACGGCCGCGATTGCGTCCTCGCGCGTCCGGCCGAGCAGGAAGCCGGGGTGGAAGACGACGAGCTCCGCGCCCGCCGCCTTCGCGATTCCGGCGGAATGGTCGAGCATGCCGACTGCCATGTTCAGCTTCTTCCCGCGTTCCGCATGGCCCATGAAGCCCGCGATCGGCGCGTGGACCGAGAGGACGATGTCGGCCGCCGCGCAAAGCTCACCGAACTCGGCCGCGAACTCGTACGACATCCAGAACCCGCCCTCGAAGTCGATCTCGCAGGCGCTGAGCTTCCTTGCGCGCAGCGCGTCGACCGCTGCGCGTGGAGAATCACGCGTCGGGACCCGTGCGGGGCCGTAGTGGAGGTGACGAGCCATTGAGGAGGGTTTTGTCGAGAACGGTCGTTAGGAAGCGGTGAACGCAGGGTATCGCCGCGAAATGGCGGAGAGAGGGCGCCCGCTGTTCTCCATTGGAGCGGTCGCGCGAATGCTCGACCTCTCTGCCGCAACGATCCGTACGTGGGAGACGCGCTACGGATTGATCACGCCGAAGCGTTCCGACGGTGGACAGCGGCTGTATTCCCGCGACCAGGTCGATCAGCTCCGCTTCGTCAAGGCGCAGATCGAAGTGGGCGGCCGGCCCGGCGAGGCGCACCGGCTTCTGCAGGAGCGCATCGCCCGCGGCGACTCCTTCGGCGGCACGCGTCTGCGAGTGCTGCTGGCCGAGAGCAGGCTGGGAGCGGCGCGCCTTCTCCGCGAGCTGCTCGGAGGCGACGGCTTCGAGGTGCTCGTCGCCACGGACCCGGGCGAGGCCGCCCGGACCTACGACGAGCTCGCACCGGCGATCGTCGTCATCGACACCGATGACGTCGACTTCGACGAGCTCTCAGACCGCCTGCGGGCTGCGGGCACGAAAGTCCTGCCGATCGAGCTGCTCGAGCGCCCGCTCGCGCTGCTCGACGAGGCAAAAGCCCTGCTCAGGCAGTAGACCGAGTCCGTCCGACGCGGTTCCTACCCTTTTGGGCGCAATGGCTCAGCGCCCCTCACGCATCGACCTCCTCGAGCTCGACATCGACCTGCGGCTCGCCGACCTCTGGCGGGAAGCCGCCGGCATCACCGACTGGTCGCTCGACGTCGTCGCCGCGTTCATGCGCGCGGCCTACGGCAAGGGCTACTGCGACGCGCTGACCGAAGACTCGCCCGGCTCGCTTTGTGCCGATCATGGCTATCGCGTGCCGGCGCGCAAGCAACACGCGGCGGAGCCGGCCTAGCTCCACTTCAAGGCGGCTCCGTTGCGCCGGCGCCGCTAACCTTTCGGTCGTGCCCACGCGCAGTCCTGCGCGGCTCGTCGTCGCCCTCGCCGTTGCGGCGGTGCTTGCCGTCTTCCTGCTCTACACCGCAGTCGACGGGCATTCGACGCCGACGCTGACGCCCAGCCAGATCCATGCGAACCAGACCGGCAAGCTCGCGGTCGTCGGCACGGTCGTCGGGCCGATCAAGGGCGACTCGCACGGCGTCAAGGGCCTCCGCTTCACCCTCGCGGACCCGACCGGCTCCAACAAGACGCGCGTTCCCGTCGTCTACCGCGGTGACAGTCCGCCGCCGCTGTTCGCGGTCGGCCGCTCAGTCGTTGTCTCGGGAACGTTCGCAGGTGGCACGCTCGCAGGCACGGGCATCCTCACCAAGTGTCCGTCCAAGTACACGACGACGTCGCCCAGCGCCTAGTCGATGGCCGACCTCGGCCGCGCGGCCCTCGTCTGCACTCTCGGACTTTCGCTCTACGCGCTTGTGGTCGGCATCGTCGCCGCTCGCGATAACCGCCGCCGCCTCGCGAACTCCGCGCGCAACGCACTCTTCTGCAGCTTCGGGTCCACGGTCGTCGCGTCGGCGGTTCTCGCAACCGCGCTCGTCCGCCACGACTTCTCGTTCGTCTACGTCGCGGAGCACACGAACCGCTCGCTGCCGACTGCCTACTCGCTGAGCGCATTCTGGGGCGGGCAGGAGGGCTCGCTCCTCCTGTGGCTGCTCGTGCTCACCGGCTACGCGACCCTCTCGATCGCAGTGAACCGAAGACTGCTCCGCGATCTGACCGCCTGGGTCGTGCCGGTCTTCGGCGGCATCGCGACGTTCTTCTCGTTCGTGCTCGTCGCAGTGTCCAGCCCGTTCAACACCCAGACTGCGCCGTTCGACGGAGCCGGCCTCACGCACAGCCTGCGCGACCCGTACATGGTCGCGCATCCACCGATGCTGTACCTCGGGTACGTCGGCCTGTCGGTGCCGTTCGCCTTCGCGGTCGGCGCCATGCTCTCCGGCAAGACGGACGAGCGTTGGATCGTCGCGACGCGGCGCTGGACGCTCGCCGCGTGGATGTTCCTCGGTTTCGGCCAGCTGCTCGGGGCGCACTGGGCGTACACGGAAGTGGGGTGGGGCGGCTACTACGCCTGGGACCCGGTCGAGAACGCCGCGCTCATGCCGTGGCTCGCTGCGACGGCGTTCCTGCACTCGGTGATGATCCAGGAGCGGAAGGGGATGCTGAAGGTCTGGAACATGGTGCTCGTCGCGCTCGCGTACGAGCTCTCCGTGTTCGGGACGTTCCTCACCCGCTCGGGCGTCGTCGACTCCATCCACTCGTTCGCGAAGAGCTCGATCGGCGGCTGGTTCCTCGCGTTCGTCGTCATCTCGTCGCTCTTCTCGCTGACGCTGATCCTGAAGCGGCTGCCGTTCCTGAAGGCGAGGACGAAGCTCGAGTCGCCGCTCTCGCGTGAGGCGACGTTCCTCTACAACAACCTGCTGCTGGTGGCGCTGTGCCTCACGATCCTCTGGGGCGTCGTGTTTCCGATCCTGACCCAGGTCGTGAAGGGCGAGCAGCAGACGATCGGGCGTCCGTACTACGACTTCTTCCTGCGTGTGTTCGGGCTGCCGTTGCTCCTGCTGATGGGTATCGGGCCGCTGATCGCCTGGCGCAAGGCGAGTGCCCGCACGCTCCTGCGCACGCTCGCGTGGCCGATCGCGGCCGCCGTCGTTTGCGGTGTCGTCCTGATCGTCCTGGGCGCAGGCTCGTCGCTTCCCGGCCTGCTCGCATACACCTTCTGCTCGTTCGTGCTCGCGACGATCGTCGTCGAGCTCGTGCGCGGGATGCGGGTCACCGGCTCGCTGTTCATGCTCGTCGGACGAAACCGCCGCCGTTACGGCGGCTACATCGTGCATGCCGCGATCGTGATGCTCGCGATCGGGATCGCCGGTTCGAGCGCGTACCAGACGACCACGGATCAACCGCTCAAGCTCGGCCAGAGCATGACCATCGACGGCTACACGCTGACGAACCGCGGCGTCCACACGTCGAACTCGCCGCAGGCGAGCAAGATCTGGGCGGTGCTCGACGTCACCGGTCGCTATCACGGCACGATCAAGCCCGTGCTGGCCAACTACAAGATCCCGCCCGAGCCGGGAGCGAAGAACGTCTCGATCAAGACCGACTGGCTGCGTGCGCAGGATCTGTACGTGATCCCGGACGAGCTGCATCCGAAGACGGGGCTCATCTACGTGCAGGTGCTCGTCAAGCCGCTCGTCAACTTCGTCTGGCTCGCCGGCATCGTGTTCGTGCTCGGGTCGCTCGTTGCGATGTGGCCGGACGCACGTGAGCAGCGCCGCCTCGTGACGCGGCTCGCTCCGGCCAGGGCGTAGGTTTGCTGGCGATCGTCCTTGGACTGCTGCTCGCGGCGACCGTCGTCGTGCTCGTGGCGCTGCCGTTCCTCCGCGAGCCGGTCGCCGCCGACGATCGCCTCGATGCCCCGAGCGAGGCCGAGTCGCGGCGGCTCGAGCTGATCGAGGAACGCGATCGCGCGCTCGCGGCGCTCAAGGAGCTCGAGTTCGATCATCGAGCCGGCACCGTCGACGACGAGGACTACCGTTCGCTCATCGGCCCGCTACGCCAGACCGCCGCTGCGGCCTTGCGTGCGCTCGACGTTTACGGTGCCGAGATGAGCGAGCTTCCGAACGAGCCGGGGCCGCCGCCCGACGAGGGCACGCCTCCAACGCCCGCGCCGGTTCCGGAGCCTTACCCGCCGCCGGACGAGGCGACGGTTCCGAGCCCCGACGAGTGAGTCGAGACCTGCAGCGGGTCGACGGGAAGCCCCGTCGACGCCACGGACGAAGAAGCCGATCAGCCACAGGATCGCGAGGATGATCGCCACCCAAATCAGGAACTTCACGACAGCAAAGCCCACGACGAAGAGCACGATCACGATCAGCAAAGCCAGCAGTAGTGCGCCCAAGACGTCTCCTTGTTGAGGTTGCCTGTGCAGGCGATATCCCCCGATCACGCGTCGCCGTAACCGGATTCCCGGACGATTCGTTTATTACTTACAACCGGTATGTCGCAGCGTGCACGCGCTGCCTTCCGGAACACAGTCGTCTCCCGACGAGACGGGCGCCTCCCCCCGGGGCGCCCGTTTTTTTGGTCCCGCTCCGACACGTCGGCGGCGACCGTGAAGGGAGCTCAAACGCCGAAGGTCTGCACGAGCAGGAAGAGATTCAAGACGACGATCACCGCTGCGACTGCGCCGGCGACGATCGACGTGACACGGGAGTTCACGAGCGCACCCATCACGTCGCGCCTGCTCGTGAAGACGACGAGTGGAACGAGCGCAAAGGGGATCCCGAACGAGAGCACGACCTGGGAGATGACGAGCGTCCGGGTCGGGTCGACGCCGATCGCGATCACGACGAAGGCGGGAATCATGGTCACGAGCCGCCGCAGCGCGACCGGGATCTGGCGGCGGATGAACCCTTGCATGACGATCTGTCCCGAGAGCGTGCCGACGGCCGAGCTCGAGAGTCCGGATGCGATCAGCGCGAGCGCGAACAGGACACCGGACGCGCTCCCGAGGATCGGGGCCAGTGTCTTGTGGGCGGTGTCGAGGGAGTTGACGTGGAGCAGGCCCTTGCGGAAAAACGTCGCCGCTGCCATGACGAGCATCGCGATGTTGATCAACCCGGCGATCGTCATCGCGATCACGACGTCGAACCGCGTGTAGCGCATCAGCGTCTGGGCGTCCTCCGTCGTCTCCGGCACGACCCGGTCCTGTGTGAGCGCAGAGTGCAGGTAGATCACGTGCGGCATCACGGTCGCGCCGAGGATGCCGACGGAGAGCAGGACAGCCTCCTTGCTGCCGAACTCGGGCAAGACGGCGTGGTGGAGAGCTGCGCCGTAGTCCGGATGCGCGAACGCGAGCTCGGCGAGGTAGCAGATGCCGATCACGCCGACGAGCGTGGCGATCACCGCTTCGAGCGGCCGGGCGCCGAATCGCTGCAGCTCGAGGATCGCGAAGGCCGCGACCCCCGAGACGACCGCGCTCGGGAAGAGGCCGATGCCGAGCAGCAGGTGGAAGCCGATCGCGGCGCCCAGGAACTCTGCGAGGTCGGTTGCCATTGCGATCGCCTCCGCCTGTAGCCAGAGGGCGACGACGACGCGGCGCGGGAACCGCTCGCGGCAGAGCTCGGGCAGGTTCCGGCCGGTCGCGATCCCGAGCTTTGCCGACAGCGTCTGGATCAGCATCGCGAGCAGGTTCGCGGCGACGATCACCCAGACGAGCCGGTAGCCGAACCGGGAGCCGCCTGCCACATTCGTCGCGAAGTTGCCCGGGTCGATGTAGGCGACGCAGGCGATGAACGCGGGCCCGAGGAACGGCAGGAGGCGGAAGCGCGTGCGGTGGAGGGCCTCGTCGACGGTCAGGAGGCCCGGGGGCAGTGCCTGCCGCGTCGGGAGCACGGAAGGATTTTAGCCGGACCTAACTTCTCGCGAGCCGGGTGTCTTCGGGCCTATCGAACGAGCCGCAGATCCGCGAGGTTGCGGTAGCGCTCCCCGAGCTCGAAGCCGTAGCCGACGAAGAACTCGTCGGGGATCGTGAAGCCGACGTAGCGGACGGGCAGGTCGTCGACGAGGCGGCGGTACGGGCGCTCGAAGAGGGTCGCGATATGCAGTGAGCCCGGGTTGCGGAGTGCCAGCGAGCGAACGAGGTAATGCATCGTCAGGCCGGTATCGACCACCGCGTCGCACAGCACGACGTCACGACCGTCGATCTCCGTGTTGAGATCCTTGAGAAAACGGATGCGGTCGCTCTCCTCGCCATACCCGGAGAGCTCGATGAAATCGAGGTGGTGCAGGATCGGCAGGGCGCGCGAGAGGTCGCAGATGAACGGGATGCACGCCTTCAGCGAGCCGACGAGGAGCGGCTCCCGTCCCTCGTAGTCGCGTGCCAGCTCGGCCCCGAGCTCGCGGACGCGCGCACGGATCTCGTCGGCGTCCAGGAAGACCTCGCCGATGCGCTCATCGTGTGCGGGCAGGACGTTCAGGACGCCTTCGCGAGGCCGAACCGACGTGCGAGCCGTTCGAAGTCCCGCTCGTAGAAGAGCTTGATCTTCACGTGTGGGTAGAGCTGCCGCAGCTTCCGCAGCTTTCGGTTCTTGCGGGTGACGAGCGACTGCTTCATCACCGTGACCTCGAGGTAGAGATCCTGGTCCGGCAGGTAGAAGTCGGGCGCGAACGCCTCGGTGACGCGACCGTCCTCGTCGCGTTCGAGCACGAAGGTCGTCGGCTCGTACATCCACGGAATGCCGTACCAGTCGAGGATCTTCGCGTACTCGAGCTCGGCGGGGTTGGCAAAGCGTGGCGGTTCCGAACCGCAATATGCCTGGAAATCCGGGCCTTTCGGCACCACTACGGCCAGGGTAGCAACCGCCCCGGATGACCTAGACTCACCTCCTTGCCCACGATCGCTCACGTATCCGACCTCCATTGCGGCGATCCGCACTTCGTTCCGGACCTGATGGAGAGAGCGATTGCCGAGATCAACGAACTGAAACCCGAGCTGGTCGTCTGCTCCGGTGACCTCACGACGTTCGGCTTCAAGGAGGAGTTCGCGCAGGCCAAGCGGTACCTGGACACGATCGAATGCGAGGCGATCGTCGTCGTGCCGGGGAACCACGACTCGCGGAATGTGGGCTACCTCCACTTCGAACAGCTCATCGGCGAGCGGAGCTCCGTCTTGCGACGCGGGGGCATCACCGTCGTCGCCGTCGACTCGACCGAGCCCGACCTCGACCACGGTCAGATCGGCCGCGGGCGCTACCGCTGGATCGAGGAGCAGTTCGCCGGTTCGAGCGGGTTGAACGTCTTCGTGCTGCACCATCACCTGCTGCCGATTCCCGGAACCGGTCGCGAGCGCAATGTCGTCTACGACGCCGGAGATGTGATCGAGTGTCTCCAGCGCGCCGGCGCGCACCTCGTTCTCTCGGGACACAAGCACGTCCCGTACGCATGGAAGCTCGAGAACCTGTTCGTCGTGAACACGGGCACCGTCTCGACCCTGCGTCTCCGCGGCAACACGCGGCCCTGTTACAACGTCGTCGAAGTCGAGGGGACGCACGTCACCGTGTGGCGGCGCTACCCGTTTCACGGCCAGGAGCGCATCATCCAGTTCGACGTTGCGACGGGTGAGTACGAGAAGTACACCGGCCGCATCGAGAGCGAGGTGACTGCGAAGCGATGACGCGCGCGGTTGCGCTCATCGACGGCGAGCACTACGCGCCGGTCGTCCGCGACGCTCTGCGGGCGCTGCCGTACGAGTGGGTGGGGGCGATCCTCGTCGGCGGCACCGAGAAGCTGCGCGAAGAAGGTGACTACGGCGTGCCACTCGTGACGGATTTCGGCGAGGCGGAGGTCGTC
>Ga0335075_10009710_pt1 | contig 14637 bp, 14 predicted proteins | sample Lox_Sample_24_FD_206723 | JGI IMG/M metagenome (GOLD analysis project Ga0335075, IMG submission 206723) | Soil microbial communities from Loxahatchee National Wildlife Refuge, Florida, United States - Lox_Sample_2.4 | ecosystem: Environmental > Terrestrial > Soil > Wetlands | place: USA...
GGAAAGGGTAGTTTTGGACAGATTATAGAGGTCAGGAATCTACGCTTTCAAGATTGGTGGACATTAGGCGTTCTATATGAAATGTTGACAAGATCACCCCTATTCTACAACGAGAACACCAATGAAATAAACTACAAGATCCTCTCCGAACCCCTCCACTTCCCCAGTCCAGATATCGTTCCCCCATCCGCCAAGGATATCTTAACCAAGCTTCTCAACCGCAAAGCCCAAGCAACGATTAGGAGCGAACGGAGCCTCTGAAATCAAAGCCCATCCATTCTTCCACGGTATCGATTGGCGCAGAGCCTCTCCAGCGGAAATATGAACCTGCTTTCAAAGCCAATGATGGCCAAATATGCTCTCAGCCAATGGAACAACAGCTCTCTCAGCCAATGCAACAACAGCTATCTCATGAAATGCTACAATAGTTCTCTGGATGGTCATACAACTGACCTGTACCTGGTTAGTTGATAGAGGTGGTAGTCTCGAGGACTTATCGTTTGGTAGTGGCTAAGACCGATAGATGCATAGCTCGCCCTGAATATGAAAACGGTAGTATAGGGTGATAGGTGGGGATAGGGTAATGGAGGGTTTTAAGGTTGGCTATAAAATCCAGTGACTTTATTAGCTAGATCCTTTGTTTAGCTTATAAATAAACACCGACTATCTATCAAGAAGATACTAGATGATCAAAATTCCATTCTTTCAAACTTGTATCAACCAGCTCGTCCCTTATGTCTGCACCTAAGATTGAAACTCAAAAAGTTGTAAGCCCTATTTGTACATAAGTTTCTGCGACCAAACTCTGTTCTCCATTAATCCTTTGTTTAGCACCAGTTTGCCGGCCCATCCAGCGTCCAGTAGCCTTGATCCAGCGACCTGCAATCGTTGACAACACAATAGTATCCGATGCCGCATGCATTTCCATTTGTCGGTGACCATATGATATAACTAGAACTATCGGTGCCACAAAGTGCAGAGCTCCATACATTTTCCACAGTATAGGCAACATATGCCTGTTGATACCACAGACAAACATTCTGATTTGGCGGCCCAGTTGAACAGCCCTCATTCACCCCGTTCTCGATCTCCTCACTGACTTCGAAGCCACCGGATATCCATTCAGCATCCCCTTCCAGAGATGCTGACCACCCGAATGAGGTGCTTTGGCTCGCACCCGTGCTGCACTGGGAATTATCCTGATCACAGCCGGATACCGTCTGGGTGACTTGCTTAGCGAAATAGTTGATGTGTGGATTGCCATTGCCGACTAAGCGGGTGATTAGGTAGCATGGCGGTGGGATGTCTTCGCGTTGGGAGAGTGCACGGGAGGTCTTCTTATCAAGATGGTCGTTGGACCACATTCGACTATTCTCAGCGTCGATTTTTGCAATCACCCCTGCGAAAGCACTGCGCGAGAGCAAGGTGAGAACTACCAAAAGCGAAATGGATAGTAGTTGCATGTTGCCGTGTAGTTGAATTTCTTGTAGGACCGTTGGATTGATCAGTCACTCTCAGAGTCTTGGTTGAATTGTCTTGTTTGACAGCGTGAGAAGTGTAGAGACCGAGAAAAAGGCGAATCTATGTTAAGGATTCGATCATAAGAGTAGGAGATGTTCAGTTGATGAAGTTATGGGATTAAGTTGGGCGTGAAGGGGGAATTTATAGCTGATGTATGTAGTAGTGCTACTGCGAGCGATACTTATCACATCTGTCAGCGTACCTTTGAAGATGATTTTAAAATAGCTTCACCAGATCCTAGATCCTATCAACGCTTTCGAATAGCTTGTTGTATAGTTTACCTGCGTCTGTGGCAGCTTTTGTATTGCGCCACAATGGTACTCTGCTATACTCTACGTAGGAATATGCAGTGCCTACAGACTAGGAAGAGCATCCTAGAACTCGCACCTTAGTGGTGCGCCTATCTAAGATTGGAACGTACTTTACCCATGTGGCTGAGCCACTTGCAGCCTTTGCAGCGGGATGGCTTGTGGGGAAAATCCTTGTTTACCTAGTATGACAAAAAGGCGCAGATGCTGGGCCACCTCGTTTAACTGACAACTGACATGGGGCAGGGTGTGATTTTTTATTACCGCATTTCGGGATCATACAGGAACCCATTCTACGCAGAGGCCGCTCTCATATGTCACAGACTTGGCGGGTCTAACATGCATGGATATAAAATTAACTTTGATTTAGGAAATTTCCAGCTTGTCAAACCCCATGCCATCATTTTCTCTCCCTGTCCAAAGTTCTCGACGCAAGAAAGACACGAAGGCTCAAAACCAAGATTGACGCCAACCTACCCCACTTAAATGCAAAAACTTAAGATGCCTCAATATAATTGCATAGAACGTTTTAGTAGAATAGAGTGCGAATGTCTTCGTGGTTATTGAAAAGCACTTGAAACCCATGCAGAAGCTGTAGAAGAGGCATTGCAAATTATCTCCTTGCAGATGAACATCCCCTGTAATTTTCCTAACGCGTCTATTGGTTAGAATTATGGCTGTACGGACATTTATATACCTTATTTAGTATACAAACATCTGTGCGCACGTGTTGTAGTCAAATTACGCGTTATTCACCTGCAAAGAGATAGTCTTATGAGCTTAAAGTATAACGAGCCAACCAAGGAAAATTAAGTCTTGATGGCATGTGCTTAGTCATGTCTGAAACAGGCTTAAAATCCTTGTCCCAGGGAGATTGAAACTCATTGCGCCACACTTCACCAACTAAATGAATCCAACCAGAACAGTAAGCAAAAAGCCCGATCTTTACTCGCTGGGTGTTTATGGAACCTCGGCGGTTGGTGGCGGGAAGTAAGACGTAAAAATAAGCATTAGTAACGGTACCTGGTCCGACCCGACAATAGAATCCGTAAAAAGTGGCTGAGTGATTCAAGCGGATTCGTCACAGCCCAGCCGTGCCGCATTCTTTTCTACTGTAACTAGACGGTTTCATGTCTTTTTGACGGGAATAACGACATTGGAAGGAAAAGCACATAGCGATGAGAATGAGAATCCTCGAGGAAACGGAAAAAGCGCAGCAAGACGAATAAAAGATCCTCGTTGGCCTGCGAGAGGGTCTGGCTAGAGTGGCAGGGGGTAGACAGCGCATAAACCAACTATGCGACCAAGCGAGGGGGTTGTGTTAGGAAAGAAAGGATTTAAAGAATAAGAGGTTGAGCAGCAGAGAGAGCGTCGTCTTTCATACAAAGGCGAGGGCAAAAAGTAATGGAACAAATTTCCAAACATCAAAATATGTAATTAATCTGATACAGAATAGCATTACAACAACAACTCTAAATACGTTTATGCTAATTCCCAAGTATAAAGACTACGTTAATAATCGTTTAGTTAAATTAAAACTACATAAAAATTAATCTACGGCATCACAAAATTGTTGTTTGTTGAAAAACACCGATTAATCGATTTATCGCGATTAAGCGTTGTTGTTTAGTGATTAGAACACGACCTATTTTGAAGATACAGTGGGCGTCCACTCAGAACTTACGTAGCTGGCTAGCCTTCGCTTGGAATGTGAACTAGCGGCACGGGAAGGTCCGGTGGTGAGGTCAGGAGACACCTCCGTAGGAAATATAGTCATTCGTTTCACGAACTTTGAAACATCTTCATTCTTAGGTAGACCAAAATCAACATCCTCCGGACTAGCAGTTCCTAACCGCCAGGCCCGGATACCAGGCGGTGAGCGGATTCTGCCTACCTAAAATATAATAACCCTAAATTTTTTGCGGGTTTATTCGGCACGTTAACCAATTAAATCTCAATTTGTGTTTTTAAAATTAGGGAGTGGATGCAAGAATATCTTTGTCAGAAATACCCGTTGCTTAATTTTAACTGCGTGTTCATTTGCCTCAATTGTATCATTTATGATGCAGTATTCCCCAGCCCGTTGTAGCAGACAAGTAGAAGAGCTTTTTAGCTGGTCTTTTGCTACGCGGTCGTCCTTCATCCTTAACTTTTAGGTTAAAGATTTCAATAGCATTTACCAACCTCTTTAATGTACTAGCATCCTCGATAAATTGCTCTACTTCCGAAATACGTGCTATTGAAATCTTTAACCCATTACTTATCTAATCACCCAATATATATCCAACTTATATCACTAACTAGGTATCCCAATTATCACTCAACACCCACGTCGCCTCATTATTCGGAATCAACCCCGTCCCCAGCGAAAACCCCGCATTTGGATTCGTCGTACTACTTCCCACTAGATTCCCCGTCCACAGCTGAAACGCCGCCTTCGTCCCATCCCCAAAAATATTTCCATTATAAGTCCTGGATGTGTTCACAGTCAGTAATTGGACTTCGAAATTTACTGGTGAGTGCTGGTGAGTTATTTGAGTGTGTCTTAAGGGTAAGGAGTATATGTCTCAAGAAAAAAAGGGGACAAAGAGTGAATATCCATACACCACCACTTTCCCATTCGCAGTATTCCAATTCTCACTGTTAAGGTCGGGGTAGTAGAGTTGGATAGGGATGTCGATGCCCCCAAGGAGGGTAGAGAGCGTGTTTTGCATCATGGTTAGGGCGGCGGGGTAGGGTGAGGTGTAGGAGGTGGCACCTTGCCGGCCTTTGGTTATTATCACGACCTAAGGAAGCGTTAGGGAAAGGGTAGGGGAAGGAGGGGGAGGGGAGAGACCTGGAGGTTTTCGGAAGGGAGAGCCGGGAGGAAATTTAGGGGGAGTTCGCCGATTATGCGTTGGAGGTATTGGATTACATTCGTATTGAAGTTCGCGAAATTCCCGCCCACGGTCTGCTGGAAATTGGGGTTCTCCCAATGATGCGTCTACTTTCATCAGCTCCACTTCAGATTCCATGTTCGTACTTTTGGGTGCGTACCATGAGAACTCCCTGATGAGAAACTATCACCACGGATGTACAACCTATGAGGCCATACTGTGCCACAAACGATTGCGCTGTTGGTGGTGCCGGTGAGGTAAAGGGCAAGAAATAAGAGTCTGAAGCGCCGTATGTGGGGGTATCGGGCATGATGTAAAGGTTTCCACCACTGCTAGTCCCGAACACAACCTCGATCCAATTATCAAGGCCTCCAGCGGCGGGCTTATTCAGACTCCCCCATACTGGATCTTGGCGCTTGGAGATCACCGGTAAAGGTATATCTGTGATTCTCGGATCAAGGTTGGCGGCAGGTGCTGCTAGTGCTTGCAAAGCTCGTTTTTTCTTGGAGGAGCAGCCGTTCACGCAGTTGTCTTGGCCGCACATGACATCTTCGGTTGTGGTCGCAGTCACCGTCTCTACGATGTCAGTTATGGATAAGGTGCTGGTGTGACCGAGCCAACTTAGTACTGCGTCGCCGGCATCCCCGATTAGATCCTCGCAGCCTTTGACGATTTCTGGTTCGAGGCCATCTTCGACTGCGATGGCGATTTCTCCTGCTGTGTGTTAATATGTGAAGACGCTTGGAAGCATCATACTAACCAATGACTATAATCATCGTTAGCTTATATTTTCAGTGAACAGCGAATGGTGCCAGGGGAAACTTACTTGGGATGGCTAATTCGATATCTTCCAGAGGAGCTAGGAATGCTGGGACAGCTACCTCGCAGAAATCAGTCGCCACCGCATCGATCACCGATTTAGCAGCATTGGCAAGGGCTTCTGTTACGGTGGAGACAATGACACTGACAGCAGGTCCGATTACATCGTCTTGAGACATCTCTTTAGTATTGACTGTCATCGAGGGAGGCCCTACAAATCCATCACAGCAGTAGCTCTGTAGGCCTCCATTGCAGGTCTGATCTTCTAGCACGCCATTGGCGGTGTCGTGATGATTAGTGTTCTGAGCTACGAGGGTCTCTCCAGGATTGCAACCGCCTGAGCAGGGCAGGCCTTGTCCTCTCCATCCTCTCCAGGTACAGGTTCCAAGCGTAGTCCCTGAGGCACAACATAATGTTTCCAGGTTTCCTGAGGGACAATCAGGTGCAGTGGGCAGATAGCCTGGCTGGCCGTTCATATTTGTCACGCCACTGTAGCCCGGCAGACAAGACTCCGCACACTGCGAGGTATAGCATGCCATTCCCGCCTGGGTGTTGACCGCAAGCTGATTAGTGAAATCGGTAGCTTGAGAACTCAAGCCTGTATCTGCTTGAGAGCCGTAGCCTGTGGGCATCGACTGGTTTGCAAGATCCACGGCCCATACCATCATTCCTCCGAGACAGAGATCATTGGCGAAACTAAGCTTCTGAGCATATGTAACGTCGTCATCGTAACTGACCCATTGGTTATTGTTCCAAGTGATCCAGTTGACGGCGTCGACTTCGTCGTAGACGGGCTGGACATCGTATTGGGCAATGATGGCCTGGATCTCGGCGTTGGAGAGGATTCCAGATGTTGCAGTGCAGGGACCTGGAGCACCACCTGCTGTGAATTGACATACTCCATTGGGCGTGTTGCAGCTATTCATGGTCTTTAGCGGGTTAGAGGATAACGCTTTGCAACTCTTACCTTGGATCAGCTAACGTAAAAGAACGACCATACCAGCCTTGACCGAGGACCACCTTGCCAGGTGTGACACCAGCTCGCCAGAGAAGGTCAGTGGCCTCGCTGATTTCAGTCAGGTTTGTATGAGGTTCGATGTAAGGCCCTGTAGATTGTTTAGCGGCAGTATCGGTATGAAAACATGCGCAAAACTATGTTCGAAGCGAGAATCAAGCCTGGCTATATTGAGAATTCTAACGCACCTGTATAAATATCTGTTGCATCCCAAGTCCCGTGAAGATCATAGGCCATGAGATTGAACCAGTCAACGTAAGGTTCCATTTCTACTGGCTAAAATTTTATTAGTCATACCCTAGATGCATCAATGTATTGTAGCTTACGTTAAAACCTTGCAAATACCAGTAAGAGGTTGGTATGGTTGCAGAGATGCCATACGCTGAGCCAAATGCAGCCCTCATATCAGAGACCAGCAGAACGAAGTTGGCTCCATCATCTGCTGATCCTCCTCGATCCGATGCTCCTGAAAATTTCTTAATCCCATTTCATAAAAGACATGCGTACGAACAACAATCTACTCACCTGGGTATTCCCAATCCAGATCCACCCCATCGAAACCATAAGTCCTCATAAATTGAACTAGACTGTTGATGAAAGTAGCCCTGTTAGCTGCAGAAGATGCCATGTTGCTCCATGCTTCCTGAGTCGAGCCAGGATCTGTGAAAGACCATCCCCCTACTGAGATCCATGTCTCGAGACCTGAGTACTTGGTTTTGATAGCGGTAAAACTGCTGAGCATAGAGGCCATGTTTGAGTCCATGCTTGTTATGGTGAAGGACTCTGGATCGAAATAGGCAAAGGCCATATTGAGATGCGTGAAGCCTACAAGATTTAAATCACTTGGATAAACGATATCGCAAGGTCTCTCGGTAGACCAAGTTTCGTAATAGGCTGTAAAGGGACTTAGCATGTGTGCCGCCGATAGATTAAAGCCCTTTACCAATTATTTTCTGCTGAGCAGATGTCCCAGAGCAAGAAGGCTCAGTAACATCTCCGCATGTGCCTCCATATCCAGTTTGACAACCAGTTCCGCAGCTAGAATTCGATAAGCATATTGATCTTGAAATTCAAGCTGTGTGGTAACTCACAAATCGCTTGTTGTACCACAGAATCTGTCTCATTATTAGCATTGTGGTGATTCCACAGATTGTTACAGACTTACCCATATTGTGAACAACACACATTCAGAGGACAGTTCTGATTTGCTTCCACTGCGTACTCTCCGCACTCGGCTTTGGCATTGCAATTGCTGGTACAATTGCCACTTCCGCAGAAAGCAGGAGAGTATCCGCAGAAGCCAGATACTGAGCAACAAGCACCATTAGTGCATGGTGTTGCATCGTCACACGCGCCAGTAGCAAGTCGCGGCTCGAGGGAGGCAGCTGTGTGCCAGTTCACAGCGGCATCTGATTCTTGGAAGCTGCGTATGCTGTTGGAGAAGCTTCCACTGACATCCTCAACGAAGCTCGCAGCGGCTACGAAGCCAAATGCGAGGAGAAAGAGTAGTCTCATGATGAGGGGAACTGATGAGCAGAGGGGGGAAAAGACGATCGAGGAGCCTGTAAGCTTAGAGATCAAGAGGTTATAAGAAATTTGTTACCGGCTGGTATGAGAGAACTATGGAGGACCAGGGTGTAGCGGCTTGACGCCCGAGAGATTCCCCTTGATACTTTTCAGAGGCAAGCGGCATTACGGCTCTGGACAAGAATCTTTTCATCTTATATCCAGGAGATCAGGCCTTCCATCTCCGGTAAGCAGTCGACCCGTGCTTTTATAGGACGATGTAACTTTCTTGCAGCTGTTGCAGCCCTTCCCGCCCTTTGCAACTCGGATGTGACTGGGAGTATGCATTCTAGATGACTGTAATATACAATCCTCAAGGATTATTACAGAATCCAAAAACTCATCAAAAACTCATCAAGGTTACTGTCAGTCTTAATTATTAGGGTTGCAATTTCCTGTTTGTGCTTTGATATTATGGATGACAAGTTGCTGAGTGAAGCCGAGATGAGGTTGTATTGGGATGACATGCATGCATGACGAATGTAAGCACTAAACGCGGGACACCCACCAAGACTCGCCTAGTCATGCCTCAACCCCGCTAATACAATAAGCGGCTACCCCTGATAAGCCTACTCGGGCATAGAGCAGCGGAAATCATATATAGATCCTGGAATTTTGTACCTTATTCAGGAGATTGCAAGGCATACAAGGACCGGGAATAACAGAACTATCGGAAAAGTTCAAGAAGGCTACATGGATCTGACATTAGAAAACGGGTTGAAAGCCCCTGATGCTTGAATGCCAGCCAGGTCGTTCGTGACTAGCTTTGGAGATTAGTATTCTAAGCTCCCAAGGACTATACCTCGTCTTCTGTGCGATCTTGTTGAAGCATTCTCTTCCATACTTGAAGACCGCCATTCAAGAACTCAGACGTGCGAGCGTTTGCTCTCGTCGCCCTTCATGGCAATAATTTTACAACTCCTCGTCTCGTCTCTTTCCGTATCTTGCACATTAGCTCAGTACAGTCTTTGGCCAAGCGTCAATCCTGACATTCTAGCACAAAGTCTTGGAGTGTCAGCGGGATGTCTGACGGCACTGTGAGTGATCGCGAAATTCTACAGTATTTATTTTGACTGACCGGATGTTTCTTCTAGTAATGAAACGGTGTCATGTGACCCTACGCTTTTCAAACGAACAAAATCAGTGGACTACTTCTTCTGGACAACCGACAATGTCACAAAACTTTGCACCTCTGAATGCCAGACGTCTGCAGCTTCTTGGAACCAGCTTGTCGTGAATAGTTGCCTCAACGAAACCGTATCCTATAACAACAAAGCGGTACCCGCGGACACAATCTCTGGGCGGCATGTCGAAGGATTGAATTTGGCTTGTATGACATCTTCAACGGGCAATTCCTGTATGGTGGATTCCCAGAATTGGGTGGGTTCAGGTATGATCTACAATACGGATGGTGAGTTAGAGCGGTTCTTCAGATATCATACCTTATACTGACCGCTCAAGGCACTCTGGCGGATGAACAACCTCTGACTCAGATGTATGATAACGCAACCTTGTGTGACGAATGCTTCATCGATATGATGGAAGCTAGGTTAAGCTCTGCATACGTACCAATGTCCAGTTTCAACGATTATCTTGGTGCGGAGCTTGTGAATGTTTTAGCCTGGTGTGGCCAAAACACCACTGTCAGTTTCTCAGCATACACCTCCTTTTCATCGGCCACGGTTGTCGCGACTTCGGCAGCTTCCACCTCAAGTTCAATCGCAGTACCGACTTGCACTGGCCAGGTAATCACTGCTGCAAAGCTCAAGCAGCGTCAATTGCTTTCCGGATCATCGGCATACGCAAACATCTCACAGCAATGCGAATATCTCTCTCTACAGTACAATGTGCCAACCGGCGCCGTCATCCTCGCTTCGGGAAACAGTGACTGCAACATCACGTCTTCCATCTGCCTTCCACCCGCGTGCGACCTTCAGCAAATCGGAGAGGACGACAGCACTTGCGCGTCGCTGGCAAGTCAGCTCGACGTTGCAGGCGGCAATGTAAGCACAATCCAGCTGCTTGCGTGGAATCCCACTATTATTGGCACTTGTGATAACTTGCAGGCCAACCAATATGTCTGCATTAGGTATGTATCCTTGCATACTTGCATAGCACAACCACTGACATATTACCAGTCCTCCAGGTGGTGCCTGGATACCCGCTATTGCAAACGTCACGAATGGAACGGTCGGAGACTCAGGCGGGATAACGCAAACGTACGGTACAGGAACGGTAGCCACAGCTTCACCGACTAACGGTATCGCCACCCCAACACCCATCCAAACCGGCATGACCAATTCCTGCGACGCTTTCCATCTCGTGGAAAGTGGCGACACCTGTGCCTCGTTAGCCTCAGAGTATGGCTTCAGCTTAGACCAGTTCTACGCCTGGAATCCGGCCGTGGGCACTTCTTGTTTGTATCTTGAACTAGGAACTTATGTCTGTGTCGACGTCCTCGGTTCCGCAAGCAGTACAACCACCGGCCCTACTACCACAGGCTCCACAATCACTACCCCCTCGCCCATTCAGACCAGAATGGTGACCGACTGCGACAAATTCTATGATGTTCAGAGCGGTGACTATTGCGCTGGTATTGCTTCCGCGGAATCCATTCCTTTGGCTTCCTTATATGCCTGGAATCCAGCCATCGGTACCAGCTGCGGAGATTTATATCTGAGCTACTATGTATGCATTGGTGTTGTGTCCGCCACTATTACTTCTTCGTCTCCAACTTCTACCTCTAGTAGCATAGAGGCAAGCGTCACACCACCTGCACCCACGCAGTCGGGTATCCCGAATGACTGTGATGCGTACGCGGTGACGGAATCGGGAGATGGATGTGAAGTCTTCGCGACAAGAAATGGGATTACGCTTGCTAATCTTTGTAAGTCTTGCTTTTAACTTTCAAAAATTCTGATGCTGATGTGATCTAGACTTGTGGAATCCGGTTCTGGACAATAATTGCTCCAAGTAAGCCCTCCTGATTTCTAACATTCTTGAAGACTGAGCGAGATTGCTAATTACTCTTGTAGTTTCTGGAGTGGGGAAGCTTATTGTATTGGAGTTTCTTAATTGTGATGGAATAAGCATAGATAATAGTGTTTGGTGGAAAGAATAAGCTTTGCGTCCTAATGAAGAATATGGATTGTCTTCAAAGAATATATGTAACTTCGAGTATGAAAGGTGTCGTGTACTGTGAAGAACTGTGACAGATATCCAAGAAAGGACAAAACGTGTAGTTGCAATTGAAAGCGAAAAGACCACACGGGGTCTATACCCTACTGGTGTCTGTGCAACCATAAACTGACAGCCAACACGTAAGCAATAGCGGCAGTATCGCATTCGAACTTCTGACCTAGTCAGAAGAGGATCCGCGACTATTTGAAGATGGAGGCAGAACATGTCCCAGCCATAATCATGCTATAAAACCACGCATCGCATACGATTGTGAGTTCTGCCACCACAATCTTTAGCTTCAAGACGGCATAAAATAGACCGGCTTCCTCTGAGATGTGCCTTAACAAGAAAAACTTACGCTTTCTTCTTATCACGCTCTACTAAAGTCAACTCTCATCCTCATCCCTTTCTTAAGAAAACATACCATCCAGCTCCCTCGCCTTCACCTCCATCATCTCCAACACCTCCTTAAAAAACCCCATCGCCTCCCTCATCGTCGGATCATTATACGCCACCACCCGTCTCAGATCCTCTAGCGGCGAATACCTTCCCTGCATACCACCCAATCGGGGATCAGCACCATGCTGAAGAAGCAATTCCACGACGGGAAGATTTTCATGCAGGCGGGAAAGGTTGGACGACGTGTATTCGATGGCGAGGTGGAGGGGCCTGCCGAGATTTTTTTCGGCGCGGGGCTCGTGATCGAGTTCGTTGGGGTCGGCGCCGGAGGCGAGCGCTGCTTTCATGGCAGTGAGTTTGACGGAGATGGGGTGGCCCGAGACGGGTTCCCAGAATAGGGGGGGCTTGGAGGAGAAGATCCACATTTGTGCGTGGTGGAGTGAATCTCAAGCAGTTGAGTGTCGGGTTGGTAGGATACTTTTCGCTTATGGACTTGTGCTAATAAGATGCTAAGCAAGGCTTGCTCCTCGTTCCGGCCACTCGGCTCGTAATACGTTAACAATACGTTTGTCCCCGCATTAACAATACCCTGCTTTAATTATAAGATACTGTTGAATGGGATGAAGCTTGTATTCTCTATTGTAGTCGAGGGCTTTCTATCTATACAAAATAGGGGTAGCAACCCTGCTAGCGTACCCCTTATGTGTGGGGGCGGAACTTCAACAATACGAAGGCGCGGGCAAAGAGTAATGAAATAAATTTCCGACCATCACCCCTGGAAGCGAAAATCACCAACACGTTACCCAACAACCACACTCTCTGCTTTGAATACTATGAACATACATTAATAAAACTATGCATGAAACTCATTACCATCTTCGTGCTCTATTAATAATTGATTTACCACTGCCGTTCTGCATATCCAAGCTCTAATTTTATCCTGATGCAATAGCCCACTCTGCACTCCATGCCCGATTTGTCCATTCAATAGTATGCGGTCGATTCTAGTCTGAGTAATTGAAATGCGAATTAGCATCCGAGCACTTTCAATTGCGGTCGTGTCTGGAGGATTATCAATATACTCAAGTAGTGGAATCCCTGCTTTTTTTTTCAGCTCCCGGATAGGTCACTAGCTTGTGTGTGAAAGTGCATTGTCTTGTAGAAATATAAAATCGTGGAATATCACATTCGCATCTTAGCGAGTCGACTCAGCGATCAGCTCGCTATGGACCGCTAATTAGGATCACTAAGCACAACTCCAGCAAGCTCTGCCTCTACCACTACTGCATATTCAAAGCCAATTTCGACCACGAGTATTCTTGGTTTCGAGATCCAAATAAACCAAATGAAAGAATTTATTTGGAGCTTCAAATACGCGAGAGCTTTGCGATAAGTATTCATTGAGATATAGGGTTTGGGACATATGGGTAGATGAGGGGTAGGGCAAATATTACCGAAGTTATTAGGGGGGTATTTTAGCTCTTTCAGAGAAAAGGGGGGTGAGTTAGATATTTGCTATATTTTTATTGCAGATTTGTGCGTCAACGCTGCCCGTGAGACTATTCTGTTGACGCATAGTCCTTAGTTAGCAAGAGACTCTTCTAGGACACCGGCATATGGTCGCTAAATTCCAGCACACATGTCACTAACCCTACACCTTGTGCCTTGCTAAAAGCTTGAAATACTACAACGCTATGCGCATGCGTTTAAGAGCAGCCAGGATCGGGGCAGTCCGTGCTAACCAATTTAGTCATTCTGCTAGTTATGAGCTAATTCAGCACTGTGCAAGTGTTTTATAGAGTATTATATAGATATATTGATTTAATTGATGCTATTATACAAGTTCAAACTTGTCTCTTAACTGTGAAGTCTCTATATTCTTTTTTTCTTCTTTGCGTTGGGAGCCCTAGCTTTGGCTCTAGCACTAGGAGCAGGTATAAGGCCAATCTTGATCTGTTTCTGCTGGGACTCAATGTCACTAGTAGGCCTCTTAACACGCCTAGAGCGACGAGGCTCGTCTGAGGCCTTAGAGGTCCCACTGTCGAACGATTTCTCAAGAGGCCCAACATCTTAAGGCTCGTCAGATGGCTCTAACAAGGGCAAGGCCTCCTCGTTCTGATAGAGCTCAGCAAGTGGCTGAGCTTCATCAGCGTCCACGTACCAGAGCTGACTGAGCTGGAGCTGTGTATCAGCTACTCATTCAGCCTCTATCATCTTTCTTTCTTCTCGTGCTTCTGCCTCCATATTAACTATTGCAGATGCTGCAACTTCTCTCTCTTCTCGTCGTCGTTGTCGAGAAGCACCTCGTTCCTTTTCTTCAGCAACCTCAAGCCCTATTATAGCTCTTCTCTTTCTTTTTCTGTATAGAAGCGGAGTCTCTTTAATTAATAGCTCCACTAGTACTAGAGGGAACTGCTCCTGGCTCACAAGCTTCTTCTCTTGCTAAGCAAGAAGACTCTCTGTCCTTTTAGCAAATAAGTTTGCAAAAGACTTTGTCATACTAGGAGGCAGTGTCTTAAGCTTTTCAAGAACAGCAAGTGCCAATTCTTTAACTCTCTGCCGTCCATAAGCAGTATATGGATTCCTAGCATAGCGATTAGCTGTGACGGCACGTACAAAATGCGAGAGTAATCCGCTTTGTAGATTGCACTAATCGAAGATACTAAGCTAAGGAGAGAAGAAAAGGGAAGGAAGGGGGAATGGTAGGGTTTTATATACACAAGCTGGCTAACTGCCCTTGAGGGTTTCAGTGCTAGCCTGAGAGAGTAGTTATTGCGTGCGTGTGACGAAACGTCACAATTACCTTGCAATTCCAGCCGGTAAGATTGATGTTGAGCGCTTGTTTTCAACCAGTCGGGATCTTATTCGTCTACGGCGGCATTCACTGTCAATAGATACAATGCGTGCAGCTATAATGTTAAAGAGCTTACGGTCTGTGGTGTTTTAATTGTAA
>Ga0335075_10009711_pt1 | contig 14637 bp, 6 predicted proteins | sample Lox_Sample_24_FD_206723 | JGI IMG/M metagenome (GOLD analysis project Ga0335075, IMG submission 206723) | Soil microbial communities from Loxahatchee National Wildlife Refuge, Florida, United States - Lox_Sample_2.4 | ecosystem: Environmental > Terrestrial > Soil > Wetlands | place: USA: Florida...
CGCCGCTGCGGGTAGGCTCTCCTGCCGGGTGAGGACCAGGCTGGTCACCCACGCGCGCGGTGGCTCTTTGTCCGAAATCTCCGATTGCGTCACGCCGCGGCCGCAAGCACACTGGTGTTACCTGAGCAGCTCATATTGACTACTGTCATGACCGACCCCCGCCGCACGCCGGCCGGCCAGCCAAGCCACACGGTCAGCAAGGAGAAGTCCTCGTGTCCTCAGCCGCCCTGCGCGACGGCGCCCTCGCCGTTCCCGTGATCGACATCAGCAGCTTCCGCATGCCCTACGCGGACGCCGCCGCCCGGTCGGGGGTCGTCCGCCAGGTCGACGAGGCCGCCCGGACGGTCGGCTTCATGCAGATCACCGGGCACGGCATCCCGGCCACCACGCTCGCCGAGTTCACCGCGGCAACCGACGCGTTCTTCGCGCTCGACGCGCAGGCCAAGGCCAGGTACCGCTGCCCGCCCGGCGTCAACCGCGGCTACACCCCGCCCAAGGCCGAGTCGCTGGCCAACAGCCTCGGCCTGGCCAGCGCGGGCGACCTGTTCGAGGCCATCAACGTGGGCACGTCCGCGGCCGAATTTCCCGGGCTCGACCTGCCCGGTGACGTCTACGCGGCGAACGTCTACCCGGCCGACGAGGTCCCGGAATTCGAGGCCGCGGTCACCGAGTGGTTCACGGCCGCCGGCCAGGTGGCACGGACGATGGTGCGGATCTTCGGCGTGGCGCTCGGCGGTCGCGAGGACTACTTCGCCCCGTTTACCGATCACTCGATCGACGTGCTCCGTATGAACAACTACCGGCTGCCCGCCCCGGACGTTCAGCTGGAAAAAGACCAGCTCGGCATGGGGGCGCACACCGACTACGGCATCGTGACCGTGCTCTGGGCCGACCGGGTGCCCGGCCTGGAGATTCACGGGGCCGACGGGAACTGGCACCCGGTCAAGCCCGTCGAGGGCGCGCTCCTGGTCAACCTGGGTGACGCGATCGCCCGCTGGACGAACGAGGAGTGGCGCTCCACCCTGCACCGCGTCGCCCCGCCGCGGATCAAGGGGCAGCTGGTCCCCAGGCGCTCCGCCGCCTACTTCCACGACGGCAACGTGGACGCGGTGATCGATTGCCTCCCGAGCTGCGTGACCAAGGACAACCCGGCCAGGTACGAGCCGGTCACGGTCGGCGAGCACCTGGCCGCCAAGCTGGCGGGCTCGCGCGGCGGCAGGCTCAACCCGAACGCCGCGCGCGAGGTGGCGCGGCTACGCTCCGTCTAGGTATTTTCTGCCTATTTTCCAGTTCTCATTAAACGAAGCCATGCGCCCGGCAAAAACCGCGTTGACCCCTTAGCCTGAGCGCAGCGAGCTATGTCATCGGGCGAGAGGGCTATAAGCGGTGCAAACCGACACAGCTGGCCTCGCCGATCCGTCACGGCCTGAGACCGAGGCGGGCGAGAGCGGGTCGGCCAAGGGCAAGGTGGCGAACGGCATTGCCCGTGGTGCCCTCATCGTCGCCTCGCTGACGGCCCTCTCGCGTGTCCTCGGCTTGCTCCGCACGGTCGTGTTCGCCCAGACGGTGGGCGCAGGCTGCCTCGGCACCACGTACGTCACGGCCAACCAGGTGCCGAACCTCATCGTCGAACTCGCCATCGGCGGCGCCCTGTCCAGCGCGATGGTGCCAGTGCTCGCCCGCTCCGCCGCCCGGGCTTCGACCGACCCGAGCGCGAAGAAGAACGTCGAGCAGATCTCGTCGGCCCTCCTCACCTGGTCCGTCATCATCCTGCTGCCGGTCTCGCTGGCCATCGCCGCCACCGCGGGCCCGATCTCGGCGCTGCTGAACCCGGCCAACCCGAACGCCGACTGCTCGCACGCCGACATGGTCAACGTGACCAGGTTCATGCTGGTCTCGTTCGCGCCGCAGATCCTGCTCTACGGCTTCTCCGTCGTGCTGTACGGGCTGCTGCAGGCCTACCGGCGGTTCACCGCCACCAGCCTGGCCCCGGTGATCGGCAACGTGGTGGTGATCAGCGCCTACCTGATCTTCGCGCAGCTTGACCACAACGCGCCGCTGGCGCGGACGCCGCTCACCGCCATGCTGGTGCTGTCCATCGGCACCACGATGAACATCGGCATGCTGGTCTTCGTGTCGCTGCCCGCCGTCTGGCGGCTGCACCTGCGCTGGCGGCTCACGCTGAAGTTCCCGTCCGGCGTGCTGCGCCGGGCCGGCGGCCTTGCCCTGGTCGGGCTGCTTGAGTTCGTGGCCGCCGACATCTACAGCGTGATCACGATCGACCTGGCCAACGGCCACGGCACCACCGGCGCGCTGGTGCTCTACAACTACGGGAACCTCGTGTTCACCGCGATCTGCTCCGTGCTGCCGATCGCGATCGTGATCGCCGCCTTCCCCGTGCTGTCCGCCTCCGAGGGTGACCAGTTCGACCGGGCGAGCGCGGGGACGACCCGCGCGGTCGCGCTGATGTCCTGGCTGAGCACCGCGGTGATGATGGCGGTCACGCTGCCCGCAGCCCACGTCCTCACGCAGCAGCACGACCAGATCGCGCCCCTGGCCGAGTCCTTCCTGCTGTACGCGCCCGGCGTGGCCGGGTTCGCCATCGTCACCAACCTGTCGCGGGTGATGTTCGCACTCGGCAAGCTCAGGGCCGCGGGCATAGCGCTGGTGGCGCAGCAACTGCTGCCCGCGGCCCTCTCCTTCCCGCTGGTGCTGCTGGCGCCGCCGCGCCTTGCCGTGCAAGGTCTCGCGCTGGCCAGCAGCCTCGGGTTCATCCTGGTCTCCTTCCCGACGATCATGGCCGTCAGGCGGCTGCGCGGCCCGGCCGCCGTCGCCGGACTCGGCCACGCGGAACTCGCCGGCGTCGCGGCCGCCGCGGCCGGCGCGGCGGCGGGACTCGCCGCCACCGTGGTGCTGCCCACCGGCGGGAACGTGGTCGAGGTGGGCTCCGCCATCATCGCCGGGCTGCTGGCGGTGGTGGTCTTCGGCGTGGTCGCGTACGCCCTGGACAAGGGCGACCTGCGCGCCGTGGCCGCCCGGGTGCGCGTGTTCGCTAGGAGCCGCACGTAAGAATTCAGTGGGGAAACGCTGGATAATGGTCGTTGTGTACCCGCGGGACGTGGCGATTCGGCCGGTGGAAGAGAACGACCGGCCCACGGTCGAGTGGCTGACAACCCAGTTGTGGGGTGCTCCTGAGGTTGCTGTGCACGACGGGGTCTTCTACCCGGCCGCCCTGCCCGGCTTCATCGCGGAGCGCGGCGGCCGCATCGCCGGCCTCGTCACGTTCGAGGTCCGCCAGGACGTCCTCGAGATCGCGACGATCAACGCCCTGGACCTCTACCAGGGCATCGGCACGATGCTCATCGAGGCGGTCCGGGCCGAAGCCAAGCGGCTCGGCTGCCATCAGGTGGCGCTCACCACCACCAACGACAACATCGGGGCGCTCCGCTTCTACCAGCGGCGCGGCTTCCGGCTCAGCTGCGTGCGGCCGGGCGCGGTGGACCGGACCCGCGAGCGCAAGCCGGACATTCCCCGTACTGGTGATTTCGGCATTCCACTCCGTGATGAAATCGACCTCATCAGCCCCGTCTAAAAAAGAAAAAATCAAAATAGTTATCCCTAACGTATGCAGCTTCCTCACCTACCCCACCTGCGCTCTTTCGTCGCAGGTGAACGCCGGGTCGAGGGATCTTGATGCGGCGTGTCTACGCGCGTGCTGTCGCGCGCACCGCCCAATGCGCTATACAGGGATTTACCACTGTCCAAGGGAGCACGATGTTGCCACCCGTAAGGGGCCGCACACCGGGGGATGAATCCGTGCCGGTGGTTGACGGCGTCCACGCGGCGATCCGGCGCGCCCCACTGCTGATGCAGCCGGTGCTGCTGGCGCTTTCTGTGGCATTTCTGCCTTGGCTGCTCGGGCCCATCTGCGTTATCCGGGGCGTTCGCACCCTGATGGCCTCGCTGTACGTGGCCGCGTTCTGGTCGTGGGTCTACTTCCTCATCAGCCTTAACCGGCTGAACGCGCACGCGTCGCCCACGGTGCCCGCCGCCAACCAGGTGCACACGGTCCCGCCCGCGTGGCTCCTCGCCATGCTGGCGACGCCGTTCCTCGTCGCGGCCCTCGCCAACGTCCGGCCGCTGTCCCGGTGGTTCATCCCCTGCCGGACCGTGGCCTGGTCGCTGCTCTGGTCGGCGCCCGTGGTCTTCATCCTCGTGCAGGCCTCGCCGCAGAACACCATGTTCGCGGTCATCGCGATCTGGGTGATCGCGGCGGCGCTCATCGGCTGGCGCGCGGCCAAGGGGTCGCAGGAGGCCCGCATGTTCGGGCCGGACGGCCCGCTCGCCGCGCACGCACCCGGTGCGTCCGGACCTGGATACGCCGCCCCGCCGCCGCCCCCGGCGGCCCCGCCCGCCCCGCCGGGAAACGCGCCCGGCAGGCGGTCAGGCCCCGCGCCGCGCACCGGGCCAGGCGGCCACTCGCCGGCCCAGTACAGCACTCGCGCGCAGGGCGTCGCCCAGGTCTACGCGGACCACGCCGCCCGCGAGCCGCAGCCGGCGGCCGCGGCCTCGGCCAATCCGGAGATCACACCGGAACAGGCGCTCGCCGAACTCGACGCGATGATCGGCCTCGCCCCGGTCAAGGAGCAGGTCCACTCGATCGCGGTGTCAATCGAGGCGGCCCGGCGCCGGGCGGTGGCCGGCTTCGGCACCGACAAGCCCATGCGGCACTTCGTCTTCCTCGGCCCGCCCGGCACCGGCAAGACGACCGTGGCCCGGGTGATCGGCAAGATCTTCTACTCGTTCGGCCTGCTGGAAAGCCCCGACGTGGTCGAAGCGCAGCGGTCCGACCTCGTCGGCGAGTACCTCGGCGCGACCGCGATCAAGACCAACGAGCTGATCGACTCGGCGCTCGGCCGGGTGCTGTTCATCGACGAGGCCTACAGCCTGGTCAACGAGGGCGACGGGCAGAGCGACCGGTTCGGCGCGGAAGCCGTGCAGACGCTGCTCAAGCGGGCCGAGGACGACCGGGAGAGCCTGATCATCATCCTGGCCGGCTACGAGAAGCAGACCGAGGCGTTCCTCGCGACCAACCCCGGCATGGCCTCGCGGTTCGCGACCCGCATCAGGTTCCCCACCTACTCGACCGAGGAACTCCTCGCCCTGGCCGAGACGCAGCTGCGGGGCAAGCAGGAGGGCCTCACCACGGAAGCGCGCCCGGTCCTGTGGCGGATGCTGGACGGGGTGGGCCGCCGCCGGATCACCGACGAGCTCGGCAACGGCCGGTTCGTCCGCACGCTGCTCGAGAAGGCCGGCCAGGCGCGTGACGTCCGGGTGATGGGCGCCGGCGGCGACCCCCAGGCCGAGGACCTGATCACGATCGGCGCCGCCGACCTGGAGCGGGCGTTCTCCGAGCTGACCTCCCGGCTGCGCGGCTACGAGGACACGCCGACCCTGGAGTCCGCGATCGCCGAGCTTGACGAGCTGGTGGGCCTTGAGCCGGTCAAGCAGCAGGTGCGCGCGATCGCCGCCCAGCTGCGGGTGGCGAAGCTGCGCGACCGGCAGGGGCTGGCCAGCCAGCCGCCCGCCAGGCACTTCGTGTTCACCGGCCCGCCCGGCACCGGCAAGACGACGGTGGCGCGCATCCTCGGCCGGATCTTCGCCGCCCTCGGCCTGCTCGTCCGCCCGGAGGTGGTCGAGGCGCACCGCGGTGACCTGGTCGGCGAGCACCTCGGCTCGACGGCGATCAAGACCAACCGCCTGGTCGACTCCGCCCTCGGCGGCGTGCTGTTCATCGACGAGGCGTACTCGCTGCACAACCAGGGCTACTCGGGCGGCGACGCGTTCGGCGCCGAGGCCGTGCAGACGCTGCTCAAGCGCGCGGAAGACGACCGCGACCGCCTCGTGATCGTGCTCGCGGGCTACCCGGTCGACATGGACCGCTTCCTGCGGTCGAACCCGGGCCTCGCCTCCCGGTTCAGCACCCGCGTGACGTTCCCGAGCTACACCGCCAGGGACCTGTCGCGCATCGCGGTCATCCACGCCGAACAGGCGGGCGACGCCTTCGAGCCCGAGGCCATCCGGGTTCTCGAGCAGATCTTCGCCCAGGCCGAGCGGGCCGGCGCGATCGACGAACTGGGCAACGGCCGCTTCGCCCGCTCCCTGTTCGAGCGCGCCTGCGCCTGCCGCGACGTCCGCGTCGTCCGCCTAGGCGAATCCGCCACGGCCGCCGACCTGACGACCCTGACAGCCGCCGACGTAAGAGGCGCCTACGCCGAGCTAACGGTCTAGCCACCCCGCCATGCGCCGTTCGGCACCCGCCAGATGCCGGTCGGCACCCAGTTTGATGCCGGTCGGCACCCAGTTTGATGCCGTTCGGCACCCAGTTTGATGCCGGTCGGTAGATGTCGGGCGCTAGCGCGCCACGACATCTACCGAAATTTCATGAAACGTCCGTGCCGCGCCAAGCCGTCCCTGCCGCCACTGTGGTCACACCCGTCCACTTTGTAGATGAACCGCACGGACGAAAGCCGCAAAAGCCGCGAAAAACAAGGGGTTACTGGTCGGTACACCTACAATGATGCGGCTCATCGACAAAGTTGCCGCCGCGGGGGATGGCTGAGCGGGACGGCGGAGCGGGTCGGGACGGCGGAGCGGGTCAGGGCGGCGGAGCGCAGCGCATTAGCTGGGATACTTCGTGCCCCTACAGGGGCACGAAGTATCCCACATCATGGGTTCGCCCCGCCCGAGGTCATGGGTTCGCCCCGCCCGAGGGCGTGGGTTCGCCCCGCCCGAGGGCATGGGTTCGCCCCGCCCGAGGGCATCCTCATGGCACCGCACCGGAGAAGGGGCCGATTAGGCTTGGACGGTGCGCGGTTTGTGGGATTTCTGGGTTGACCGGGGCGGGACGTTCACCGACATCGTGGCCAGGCGGCCGGACGGGACCCTGACCGCGCACAAGCTCTTGTCGGTCAGCCCGGCCTACCCGGACGCGTCCGTCGCCGGGATACGCCACCTGCTCGGCCTGGCGGCGGACGACCCGCTCCCCGTCGACCGGATCGGCGCCGTGCGACTCGGCACCACCGTCGCCACCAACGCGCTGCTTGAGCGCAAGGGCGAGCCGACCGTCCTGCTGATCACCGAAGGGTTCGGCGACGCCCTGCGCATCGGCTACCAGGCGCGGCCGCGCATCTTCGACCGGCACATCGTGCTGCCCGACCAGCTCTACCACCGCGTGATCGAGGTCAAGGAACGGGTCGGGGCCGACGGTGAACTGGTCCGCCCGCTCGACGAGGCGGCCACCGAGCAGGCGCTCCGCGCCGCCTACGACGACGGGTTCCGCGCCGCCGCCATCGTGTTCATGCACGGGTACCGCTACCCGGAGCACGAGCGGCGAGTCGGCGGCATCGCCCGACGGCTCGGGTTCACCCAGGTCAGCGAGTCCAACGAGGTCAGCCCGCTGATGCGCCTCGTGTCCAGGGGCGATACGACCGTCGTCGACGCCTACCTGTCGCCGGTGCTCGGGCGCTACGTCAACGACGTGACCGCCGAGCTGGGCGGCGCCCGGGTGCTGTTCATGCAGTCCAACGGCGGGCTGACCGAGGCCGCGTCGTTTCGCGGCAAGGACTCGATACTCTCCGGTCCGGCCGGCGGCATCGTCGGCATGGCCCGCACCGCCAAGGCCGCCGGGTTTGACCGGGTGATCGGCTTCGACATGGGCGGCACGTCGACGGACGTAAGCCACTTCGCGGGCGAGTTCGAGCGGCAGTACGAGACCCAGGTGGCCGGCGTCCGGCTGCGCGCGCCCATGCTGTCCATCCACACGGTCGCGGCGGGCGGAGGCTCCGTGCTGCACTTCGACGACGGCCGGTACCAGGTCGGCCCCGACTCGGCGGGCGCCGCGCCGGGCCCGTCCTGCTACGGTCACGGCGGCCCGCTGACCGTGACCGACGCCAACGTGCTGCTCGGCCGGGTCCAGCCCCGGTACTTCCCCCGGGTCTTCGGCCCGACGGGCGACCAGTCGCTCGACGCGCGGGCAACGGCCGCCGGGTTCGCCGAACTCGCCGAGCGGATCACCGCCGCGACCGGGGACACCCGCGGCGCGGCGGAGGTCGCCGCCGGGTTCCTTGAGATCGCGGTCCAGAACATGGCGAACGCGATCAAGAAGATCTCCGTGCAGCGCGGCTACGACGTGACCGGGTACGTGCTGTCCACCTTCGGCGGCGCTGGCGGCCAGCACGCCTGCGCGGTCGCCGACGCGCTCGGCATGACCAGCGTGCTCATCCACCCGCTGGCGGGCGCGCTCTCCGCCTACGGCATCGGCCTCGCCGACGTGATCGCGATGCGCGAGACCGCCGTCGAGGCTTTGCTCACCACGGAGCTGGTGGCCCGCCTGCGTGACGAGTCGTTCCGCCTACTAGAAGAGGCGGCGCGGGCCGACCTGTCGGCCCACAGTGCCCTCCCGGCCGCTTACGGGGGCACCCAGGAGGGCGCGCAGGACGTAGCGCGGGACATCGTGCGGGTGACCTGCCTGGTGCATCTTCGCTATGAGGGGACCGACACGCCACTCCAGGTCCCCTTCGGCACCGCGGAGGAGATGACGGCAGACTTCGAGCGGGCCTACCGCGCCCGCTTCTCGTTCCTCATGGCCGACAAGCCCATCATCGTCGAGGCGGTGTCGGTCGAGGCCGTGTCGGTCGAGGCGGGCGTGAGCGGGACCGCTCACCCGGCCGGAGCCGGCCCGGTGCCGCCGCGGCCGGAGCGACAAGCACCGCAGGCGGACGAGCACCTTCGGATGTTCGCCGGGGGCGAGTGGCTGACCGTCCCGCTCTACCGGCGGGCCGCGCTCATTCCCGGACAGCGGGTGGACGGCCCGGCGATCATCGCCGAGGAGCTGGCCACGACCGTGGTCGAGCCGGGCTGGCGCGCCTCGGTAACGGCCGGCCTTGACCTGCTGCTCACCCGGGTCGCCGAACGCGCGGCCGCGCCGCGGGCAAGCACCGAAGCCGATCCCGTGCTCCTCGAGGTGTTCTCCAACCTGTTCATGGCGATCGCCGAGCAGATGGGGGAGCGCCTGCGGTCGACCGCGCACTCCGTCAACATCAAGGAGCGGCTCGACTTCTCCTGCGCGCTGTTCGACGCCGACGGCGGCCTGATCGCGAACGCGCCGCACATCCCGGTCCACCTGGGCTCCATGGGCGAATCCATAAAAATGGTGATAAATCGCAACAAGGGGCGGATCAAGCCGGGCGACGTCTACGCGCTCAACGACCCGTACCACGGCGGCACGCACCTGCCCGACGTCACGGTCGTCACCCCCGTCTTCGCCCCCAAAACCCCCGAGGGCCCCAAAACCCCCGAGGGCCCAAATCAAGAAATCTGGTTCTACGTCGCCTCGCGTGGCCACCACGCCGAGATAGGCGGCACGTCCCCCGGCTCGATGCCCGCCGGCAGCACGAGGATCGAGGAAGAAGGCGTCCTCATCGACAACTGGCCGCTGGTCAGCAACGGAAGCCTGCGCGAAGCGGAAACCCTCCGCCTGCTCACCACCGCCGAGTACCCGTCGAGAAACCCGCGGACCAACCTCGCCGACCTGCGGGCGCAGATAGCCGCCAACGAGAAGGGCGCGGAAGAACTGCGCCGCATGGTCGCCGAGCACGGACTCGACGTCGTACGCGCCTACATGGCCCACGTTCAGGAGAACGCCGCCGAAGCGGTCAGGAACGTCATCACCGCGCTCGGCGACGGCCGCTGCGACTACGAACTCGACAACGGCGCCAGGATCAGGGTCAGCGTCACCGTCGACAAGGCCGCGAGAACCGCCACCATCGACTTCACCGGCACCAGCCCGCAGCTCGACGGGAACTTCAACGCGCCGTCAAGCGTCGCCATGGCGGCCGTCCTCTACGTGTTCCGCACGCTGGTCGATAAGGAGATACCGCTCAACGCGGGCTGCCTCAAGCCCATCACCGTCATCATCCCGCCCAACACGATGCTGTCACCGGAGTATCCCGCCGCGGTCGCCGCGGGCAACGTGGAGACGAGCCAGGCGGTCACCGGCGCGATCTACGCCGCGCTGCACAGCATGGCCGAAGGGTCGGGCACGATGAACAACGTGACGTTCGGCAACGAGCGGTACCAGTATTACGAGACGGTCGCGAGCGGCTCGGGGGCGGGCGAGGGCTTCGACGGCACCGACGTGGTCCAGACGAAGATGACGAACTCCCGCCTCACCGACCCCGAAGTGCTCGAATGGCGCTACCCGGTCCGCCTCGAGTCCTACGCGATCCGCCACGGCAGCGGCGGCCGCGGCCGCTGGCACGGCGGCGACGGCGCCACCAGGCGGCTCCGCTTCCTCGAGGAAATGACCGTCACCACGCTGACCAGCCACCGCCGCGTCCCGGCCTTCGGCCTCGCGGGCGGCGGCCCAGGCGCCCTCGGCCGCCACTGGGTAGCGCACCCGGACGGCACCACCACCCCGATGGCCGCCTGCGACAGCAGGCGCCTCGCCCCGGGCGACGTCTTCGTCATGGAAACTCCGGGCGGCGGTGGATACGGAACAGAATTATCCCGAACGGTGAAGTGTTTCACCCGTCCTGCCGCCATGACTGCTCATGCCGGGCGGCCAACGCGCGGGACCCGTGCCAACGGCACGCCGCGGCGACGTCGTGGGCCGGCGCCCCGCGCCGAGTCACCAGTGCTGCGAAGGCAGGGAGCGGGACCGAGGTCCCCGGCCACGACGCCTGAAATGGCTTCCGCCTGATTTCCGGTTACCCGGCGACCTTAGGAGTCTGGATTGGCCAGCCCGTTGAGGTCGTCGTCGCTCAGCCCCGTGGCCAGTTCGCGCAGCGCGACCTCGAGGGCGGCCTCGTCCGAGCCCGCGGCGTCGAGCACGTCCATCAGCGCGTGCAGCACCATGTGCCGGTCCTCGCCCGTGTCGAGCAGTCGCTGCGCGGCGTCCCAGAGCGCGGGCGGCTTGCCCCGCCAGAGCCGGTCCGCCAGCGCCAGGTGGCGGTCGATGTGGCGGCCGACGCCCGCCGCGCTCGGCGATCCGGTCCGTGTGTCGTGGTCGGCGGCCAGCAGCAGCCGCCGGTCGGAAGGATCGGCCGGGTCGAGCTTGGACAGGTCGACCCCGCCGTGCTTGCCCTCGAGGATCGGGAACGCGAACGCGCGCCGCGGCAGCGCCTCCAGGTCGGAGTCCGGCAGCAGCCTGGCGACGAGCTTCTCGTCGAGCCCGAACTCCGCCGGATCCCGGTATATGCGGGAAAAGGTGGTCATCGAGTCGAACAGCACGTCAAGCGTCTGGCCGACCGAGGCGTCGGAGAGCCCGCGCTTCTGGCCCGACCAGCGGATCCAGGCGTCGACGGCGTGCGGCATCGCGTTCTGGTCGGCGACGGAAAGCAGCACCTTGCGCGGCAGCCAGCCGAGCATGAAGTTCTGCACCTTGGCCGGCGACATCCGCAGCGGCCTGCCGCTGTCCTGGTCGCAGCCGTAGCCGATGATCAGGTCCGCGATCCGGCTCGCGGCCTGCAGGTCGGACAGCTCCTCGGCCTCGTCCGAGGCGAGGAACTCGGCGGCGAGCAGCGCCCGGCGCTCGGTCGACCAGGCGGGCCGCTTGGGCCGCGCGGAGCGGGCAGAAGAAGCGGGGGGCAGCGCGCGGATGCGGGCCCTGATGAAGGCGTGCTTGGCGGCGAAGGAGTCGCTGACCGGCGGGTCTTCCGCCGAGTCGGTGGCGGCAAGCGCGGTCTGCAGCATCTTCCGCGCCTGGGGCGGTTCGATCTGCCTGAAGCCGTCTTCCGGCCGTGCGCTGACCCGGGAAACCAACGGCGTCCGGCAGTGCTCGAGCAGCCGGTCCACCTGGGAGCTGACCCAGCCGTCCCTGAGCATGCCCGCCAGGTTGTAGTCGATGACCGAGACGAGCGCGTGCGGCTCGTCGCCCGCGTAGCTGAACACGCAGATGACCTCGTCCTGGTCGCCCCACGCGTCGGGGTTGACGTAACACTCGGCCGAGGAGACCGCGCCCAGGTACTCGGCCCACCGGGGTGCGCGCACCCCGGCGTCGATCAGCCCGATCGCGGCCCGTTCGGCCGCCGTGGCCTGCCGTGACGTGCCGAGGCAGGCGATGCCGGACAGCAGCGCGAGCGCGGCGGGCGACCGCTGCTGCGCCGCGTACTCGACGAGCCCCTCGCCGACGAGCTGCTCGATGCCCGCGCCGCCGATCGTGTGGTGCCGCTGCGGCCACCACGTGCCGAGCAGGTCACTGACCATCAGCTCAGCGTCAAGCGGGCTGCGTACCGCGAGCAGCTCGCGTGACGCGTACAGGAGTTCATCGAACAGCGCGTTGGGGGGCGCGCCGCCACCTACCTGGCTACGACGTCGGCTCTGCGGGCTCACCCTGATAGCCTCTCAGATCTACATATGTGAAATCGACGCTTCGCCCTGATGCCCACATCGGGTTGCGGGTAACAGGGCAGAGCACATCATCCGCTGTAGGAGAATTTACCCATGCTGCCATCATTGTGCCGTGCGATGGCGGCTAACCCGTTCGTGTCGCGTTTCCCGGGGCGTTCCGTGGGCGGCCGGCCGCGGCGGCGGCGATTCGGACTTGGCTTCCATGCCGCTAGCTGGCAGCATCGGTACCTGGATTGTGGCACCCTTATTCTGAGCGGTCACTGCGGTCGCGGCACCAATGTCGCGCTGTCTGCGGGCTGCCGCCAGGAAGGAGCCGCCAATGGCAGGCGCCTGCATGGTAGGTGAGGTGCTCGGTTGAGCGCGGACACCTCCGTGCCGAAGCAGCGGGAGGCCGGATTGGGCGAGTTTGAATCCTGGCTCCCCGATGCCGTGCTGCGCGACGCGCCGGCCGGGATGGCGTTTATCGACACGGACTTGCGCTTCGTGTGGGTCAACGCCGCGCTCGCCAGGATGTACGACCGCCAGGTCAGCGACTTCACCGGGCAGCCCATCGCCGCGGCCTTGCCCGCGGTGGACGCGGCCAGGGCCGAGGCCGCGGTGCAGCAGGTGCTTGAGCAGGGCCGCCCGGCCATCGAGACGTTCGCGGGCACGGCGGCCGCCGACGCGCCTGGCCAGCGGACGTTCCACTGGTTCGGTGTGCGCGGGGCCGACGGCGCGCTGTGCGGCACCGGGCTCATCATCATCGCCGGGGGCTCCGGCCCGGCCACCGAGGAGGCGCTGCGCCGCAGCGAGGAGCGCTACCGCGCGCTCGTCCAGGGCGGCGCGCAGATCATCTGGGTGGCGTCGCCCGACGGCGAGATGCTTGAAGACTCCGCCGAATGGCGCTGGATCACCGGGCAGACCGTCGAGGAGTTCCTCGGCAACGGGTGGCTCGACTCGATCCACCCGGAGGACCGCGACCGCGTCGAGCGGGACTGGCGGGACTGCCTGCGCACCGGCCGCATCTTCGACGACCGCTTCCGCATGCGCGCCAGGGGCGGCGCCTACCGGCACTACGACGTGCGCGCGGTGCCGATCGAGCGGGACGGGAAGATCGCCGAGTGGGTCGGCGCCTGCACGGACGTGACCAGCCAGCGCGAAGCGGAAGAGATGCGGGGCCGGCTGACCGACCAGTTGTCCGCGGCCGCACTGCGCACCGCGCGCCTGCAGCAGGCGACCGCGATGCTGGCCGAGGCGCTCGACGTGGAGCAGGTGGTCGAGGTGATCACCGAAGTGGGCCGCACCGCGATCGGCGCGCTGCGCTCGGCGGTGGCGCTGCTCGAAGACGACAAGCTCGGCCTGCGCGTGGTCAACCGCTCCGGGCTCGCGCCAACCGGGCCGGACGGCGCCGGCGTGGCGCTCACGCTGGACACCCCGAGCGTGATGACCCGCGCGATCGCCACCAGGCGGCCGGTGCTCATCGCCGATCCCGAGGAGCTGCGGAGCCAGTTCGACAGCGAGTCCGACGACGACGGCCCGCCTGAGCGGGTGCTTGACACCGGCGATGAGCAGGCCTGGGTCGGCCTGCCGCTGCTGGCGGCGGGTATGCCGCTCGGCGCGCTGCGCTTTTCCTTCGGCAAGCCGCGGACGATACTCGAAGAAGAGCGCGTCTTCCTTGAGGCGCTGGCCGGCCAGTGCGCGCTGGCCGTCGAACGGGCCGAGATGTACGAGAAGGAGCACACCGCCGCGGTTACCTTGCAGCGCAGCCTGCTCCCGGGGGAGTTGCCCCGTGTCTCCGGCCTCGCCCTGGACGCCAGGTACCTGCCGCGGTCGACCGACGTGGGCGGCGACTGGTACGACGTGTTCCGGCTGCCCGACCGGCGGCTGGCGGTCGCGGTCGGCGACGTCATGGGCAAGGGGCTGCTGGCGGCGGCCGGCATGGGGCGGGTGCGCAACGCGCTGCGGGCGCTCGCGCTGACCGACCCGCGGCCGGCGGCGGTGCTCGCCGGGCTCGACCGGCTGTTCACCGCGACCGAGCTCGAGGACTACGTCACGACCGTGACCTACCTGGTCATCGACCCGGAGACCGGGGAAGGCCAGGCGGGGAACGCCGGGCACCCGCCGACGCTGCTGCTGACACCGGACGCGCTGCCCGTGCTCGACAGCGCGGAGGCGGGCACGCCGCTCGGGTGGGCGAGCCCGCGGCGCCAGCACGCCTTCCGGCTGCCGCCAGGCTCCACCGCGGTC
>Ga0335075_10009712_pt1 | contig 14637 bp, 13 predicted proteins | sample Lox_Sample_24_FD_206723 | JGI IMG/M metagenome (GOLD analysis project Ga0335075, IMG submission 206723) | Soil microbial communities from Loxahatchee National Wildlife Refuge, Florida, United States - Lox_Sample_2.4 | ecosystem: Environmental > Terrestrial > Soil > Wetlands | place: USA...
CGTATCTCACACTGGAAGGGGTCAGTATGAAAAGAAGTCTTGAATTCCCTGATATCGACCATGTAGTGTCGGTCCCGTCAGGTACAACTCCATAGGAAGCATCATAATGTATTATGGGAAAGCTGTAACACGAGATTCTGTTCTATGCTACGTACTTGGTCTGTGCCAGCTCCCCATCCTTTTTGAACTCGGGCTATTCTTTAATTGCGACCTGAAGCGATCTACCTTGATCGAGCTTAGCGTAAAAACGCCCTTCGCGTGAAATCAGCGGGCGCGTCATGCTTTTCTATCTGTCCTGCCAGAGACAACGACCACCTTGGCCGGTCAGGACGACCATATCGCTGTGTTGGTTTTGATTACGATGTCTCTGTCTGCGCTTTCATCGCCCCCGCTTCACATCTATACTCCACAACGACATCACGGCTACGCACCCAAAACACCGTCTCCTCTCCGCACATCTCGAAATGCGAACTTCATGCCTCCCCCAACCACCGCAGCCAGCACGTTGAAGGCCACGCCAGATTCGAAATCGCCGCCATTCTCTTTCACAACTCCAACATCTACCATCAGCACAGGTTCAACATCAAACTCAGCCTCAACACCCCGATCAACCTCGACCTCTGCTTCAGCCTTGCCTTTCCAGTTCCAAAACCGCTCTCGCTCTCAGTCTCCACAAGCCACTCTCGCAAAGGCAAATGCAGCCGCCAAGACCCGCCGCTCAAGTGCCTTTCTCGACAAGGTGCGTCAGAAGCGTGAAGACTCGCGATTCGAGACGCGTGGTGAGCAGGCCCAGCGGATGGAGTTCGTGCGGGAACGCAGAGCATGGGAGGAACGGCTAAAGAAGAGGGCACCGTCATTCGGGGTTGAAGTGGACGACACTGTGGTGGATGATGTAGACCAGGAGATGGAAGATAGAGGTGGGGTGGAGAAACTGCGAATGGCTGTGGGTTAGAGCTGACTGTGTCCCAGATGCTCCCATTGACGATAAAAATGCTGCGCCCTCGCCGACAGAAGATCGAGAAATCGAAGAACTGCTATCATACCTAGAGACGGACGAGACATATTCAATTGGTAGTCACGCAAGGAATGCGTTCTCCGTCCAAGACTCAACTAAGCGCCGTTCAAAGCTGGACACCATATCAGATGATGAGGATTATGATCAGCTGTTCATGGAGGTACTTGGGAGCGACGGCGGAATGCCTGAGAGACAAGCTTTGTATCAGCCACAGCAGGATCATGAGTCGAGCATGGATTTGTCATAAACTATCTTGTCGATCTACGTTTGTGCGGAAGGATATTATCATCACACTATTACGGACTATAAGCTCTGGAGTCAGAGTTAGGACTCTCTCGTTTTTGCTATCAAGGAAGCTATGACTAACTATAGCAAGGGTGTAGAAGGGGTTTGGTAGTGCAGACACTGTTATGTACTAGGTCGGAATGTTCGACTTGGAAAGTGTCTTCAATCGGACATTTTCCAAAACGTCCTCCGCCTATTTCAGTGGGAGTAATGGTACCTAGCCATGACCATCCCTTACCTCTTGGCCACTACTGACTATGGCCTCGGCTTTCTCTATTCAGTTCACCCAAACTCCGGCAGCCTCACTGCTGGCCGGCTAGTTGAAGACACGAAGGAACTGTATAGAGTGGAATGGTAAATGTAATGGAAACAGGCGAGGAAAGTGCCTACCAAGGAGGAACATTACCATCCATGTTGGCTTATACCAGTAGACACCCCATTTCACGCATCGGTTAGTGTCTTCAGTATGTGCAATTAAGAGAAAAGGCGTCTTGAGCCTGGAACTAGACGTCGCGGTGATGGATCTTCAATTGAGATAGAGCAGAAGTTAAAGAGACTTGCGTAGCTAGCAGTGGGTCCACTTAAACCAATGCTCAGTAGTCACCCCCTTGAATCTGCGGCTGGGAGGGAGTAAGTCGAGAGATTGCGTTTCATGTTACTGATAGTCGACATTGAGAAATAAAGAGGAATGGAGCGGAAGGGCAGGGGAGATGTCACATTGCGGGCAACTTTGCTACTCAAGACGGCAAGGTATCCGGCCCTCGCTCTTTGAAGGCGGGGTTTATATCTTGCCCAGCCTTGTGACAACGACAAACAACTCAATTCGAAGGCACCTTGAAGCACGCGGGGGTCTGGGGCAAGCATATTCCAATTGGGCAAAGTTCATTGCCGCTGCAACCATCTAGTCTCAAAGCGTCTTCGAGCGGTACCCGCGTCTAGACGGCACAGCCTTGTTCTGAAAGCGACGCCGGCTCAAGCAAGATCGCAATAGCAAGTGCCGAGGAGAGATTCAATGCAGGCACCAATTGCTAGCGGTCTTGAGCATTATCTTTACCAGAAGTGTGTTCTTGAACACCGGCCTCGCTATGGAAAGCGCTACAGCGATTTCTTGAAAGAAACTTCGGCATCGCCTTCGATCTTCTAAACATTCGCTGTGATAAATACCACACTCGGGCTTCTTCCACCGCCCTGGTGTGCCTAACTATCCTGTGCAACACTAAATGGCTACGCCTGTGAAGCCGACTGCGTCCCCTCAGCCCGTTGCAGACGACGAGCTGAAGCATAAGACCCCCAACAAAGCGTTGGTCGAGAAGCAGCATGAGTGGCTATACCATGTCCCCCATTTGATGATTGTTACTTACGAACTGCACAGTTTGCTGATGACTGGCGACCGCTCCGATTGTACTATCAAGTGCAACGGAAAAGAATGGAGAGCCCACACCTGTATATTGTGCCCGCGCAGTGCGTACTTTCACAGAGCCTTGAGTGGCAATTTTCAGGGAAGTTAACCTTGTTGAACTAGTACCTGTATCTGACTTGGGATTCATCAACAGGAAGGCACAACTGGCATTCTCACGTTTGAGGAGGAAGAGGCATATGCCATTGAGGGTGTGCTGCTGTACCTGTACACCTACAACTACCCAGAGTGGCCGAATTGGACGGAAGCCGCGCAGGTGCGTGGGGTAACTCCGAGTAATGATCATACGGATAATGGCACAGACAGCGCGGTCAATAATGACAATGAGAACACATCAGAGCAGGATGGAACACAAGTGCTTCACCGGAGCAAACCGCTTTCCAGCGACGGCAACACTGTTCCGGCTACTAAATGGCAAACTCACCTTGGTATCTTCCAACTCGCAGACAAGCTCGGTCTGGAAGACCTTCAGCTGGAGGCGCAGACCAAGGTGCGGCAGGCACTGGAGACCGAGTGGAAACTGGAAAATTTTCACGAGCTTCTGGAGATACTGTGGGATATGGAGGTGCGCGGAAGTCAGGACCTGAGAGATGCAGCTCTACAAGTAGTGTCGGCCAATCTCTCAAATCTTTTGGATGACAAGGCCTTCCAAAGTCACATGGCTCGCTATCCGGCTTTCACCGCCAGCTTGATTGGAGAATTTGTACAAGAAAAGGAGAAGCTGGTCAAAGAAGCTGCTGCCGCTCAGGCGAAGGTGGAGTCTTGTAGAAAAGAAGTCGAGGATGTCCTCACGCGTTGGTCTGACGGACGACATGGCAACGACAGCAACAAAAGTATGGTCAGAAGACTGCTCTCGAGCTGGCCTCGCTGACGTTGATATCGTGCATAAAATTTGGGTGGCTTATGTTCGGGTTTTCGCGAGCATAGAGTTAAAAAGCTTCGATGGGACATTGGATCGATTCTTGCAGGGGAAGCACGAACACGACAAGAAGATGTATGGTATTTAATGAACAGACGAAATCCAGGTATAGCTCTCTAAGTTCCATGTTTGTTTCGTTGTAGGCATCCGAAAAAAAAGTTGAGACGAATACATCGCTCTGAGACTTGGCGAGCAAGGTTCGCCAAGGAAAACGTGCACCGATTATAGACTGTTTCAGGTCCCACCTGTGGGGAGGGGAAAAAGACGGGGTTGCGGAGAGGCGCTTTTCCCTCTTGCCCAGATGCAGGCACACCGCAGCCCTCCCCAAGCCCTTCAAGTATCCATCTTACCGCCCCCTTTCCCCGTCTCCTTCACTCCCCTTCCATCACACAGCCACACAAACACATCAAACTCCATCTCAATCCAACTAGCTCTTTTAGGAGCCCTGTTCAAGCACTTCTACCATCTCTAAAACCGCCCCACACTCTCCACTCTCAACCATGAATCCTCGCGTCTACTGGGGCCTGGGCATCACTGGTGGCATCGCAGCAATCGTCATCACCAGGATGGGCATGCACGCTCAGGAGCGCCAATACCAGAAGACGCTCAAGTACATGCAGAAACCCGAAGGCTTCACTTGGGGCAAGTAGTTCTTTCTACACACAAAACCCATCTAGCGATGAAAGGTCAGAAGGTAACGGGTAAATCGCGTCAAACAGGTTCCTCCCCTGAAAAGTGAAAGACTACTTACGCGTTCGCCGTTTTGGGGACCTCTCCCTCCCTAGCCCAACGGGGGCTCCCAACTTGGTCGTTCCGCGAACGATAATACGAGATGCGACAAACGGAAACCCTCTTTATTGCCATACATACACACGATGTGCATTCTTTTACACTGAGTTGCGAACTCGCTGCCAAACATCTGTCAGCTTTTTAACCTGCTATGGGGCATTTTTGCGTGGTGGGAAGGCCTGGTAGGGCTGGGGCTGGAGCTGGAGCAGCGGGTGACTCCTTAATGAGCATTTGATACGAAAGGAGTCACGACTAGACCATTATACACCTGGCGTTTACGAAATTCATGATATTCAATCCTACAACGCTGGTATTAAGCGTGGCGCATACTTGAAGTCGTGGGCCAGATCTTTTGACGGTAGCACTTCCAATATTTCCTAGTGATACTCCCAATACCTGTCCTATGCAAAGCCCTATTCCAAACATCATTCTCACACCAGACAGTTGCCCTGTCCTTTCCCCCGTCCAGCGAGGTGTACAAGGACCCATTTCCCTTTCTTCATAGCTCTACTTTCTCATCTACACACATAACAAGCCGAGGAAAACTGCAGTAGGTTATGGGATCCAAAAAATTCTGCTCATCATTGGGTTGGACACCCTACGTCCTCCCCGCCCTCTCCGACACCCAACCCAGGGACCCCACCCATCCCTGGAAATGGATTCGCAATCAGATCCTCTGGCGGACTGCCTTCATTCTGCATCCGCTGCATTCGCTCCCATATAAACTCCCTACATCGCGGGTCTCCATCACTATACCCTCTCTCCTCGAACTTGCCTACAATCTCCCTCACAATCGCCCTCTGGTTGCGATACCGCGTCATATCCTCGGCCGGCAACTTCCCCTCTTGCTCCTTCTTCGCTAGCCACTCGGGGAATTTCTCATCTAGCTCCTTCATCGGCTCGTACAGCATGTCCTTGTTGGTGAGTTGCTCCATCATGCCGAGGAACATCTTGGACAGCTCGCCGTCCTCGCCGTCCGCGCCGCCGCCGCCTTCGGTCTCCATTGCCTTGAGAAGCTGCGCGAGCATGTCTTCTTCTGAGTTCGCTGACTGAGTCGCAGCATTTGTCGCGGTTGCGTCGGAGGTAGACATGCGCTCCATTGTGCGGCGGATTGTGTCTTCGAATGTAGTATTCGTTGCCACCGCCGCCGTTGTTGTCGCTTTCACATCTCTACCCGCACTACTTTCTGCAGCCGCAGCTGTTTTTTTAGACTTCGAAGATCCCTCGCCGACGCCTTCAGTCTCGCTTTGCTTTCTTACATCAGCTGCTTTGTCCAACACTTTCTCTGCGTCTCCTTCGCCCAAGATCGCTTTCAGGAGGTCCTCCGGTTTGACACCTTCCTTCTCCATCCGTTCCGTGAACTGCTCTAGCTCCTTGTCCATTTGGGCGAATTGGTCTGGGGTTTTCATTGAGGCTGCGGGGTCGTGAGACATGTTTGCGATCAGGGCCGACATTTCGGCGCTGAGGTGGGCCATGAATTCTTCTTCGGATGGGTCGGTGTTGGGTGCGGTACTCGAGTGTGGCTGGGTTGTGGAGAAAGATGTAGGAGCAGCGTGCGACTTGGAAGTGTCGCCATCGGGTCTACCGGGTCCAGAGGCTGAGGGTGTAGGCTGGGAATGGATCTTTGCACCCGCGACTGCGGACGCTGCAGGAGCTGTTGAGGAAGTAGAGAACTGGTCAAGAACATCTATTGAAGGGCAGATCGTGTTAGCGAATGATGGTGTGGTGAGAGAATTTAGGGTTAGACATGCCATCTAAATCGTCCAAATCTGGGTCGGAATCCTCGTCTACGCCGGCGTGGTGAACCGGTGGGGCTGATGCCGCCGGGGCCGTTGCCTCGTCTTGGGAGGTTCGAGGGTGTTGCTCCGTCATCTTTGCATTGCTAGATGACTGGTGGTTCGAGAACCTTTCACATGAAAAGGACAATCTCTCTTGAGGAATATCAGTGGGTGTTTTGCAGCGAGTAAATTGGCTCCGTCGCTTTCCATGGTGCTATTCCGCAAAACCGAGGTAGACGCACCCGCTGCCAAGGCTGCCCCGTGCAAAGCCACATCAATAGGAGAGTTCATTGCACTTCTTTACTATACATGATTGATTGATCAATAGCTGCTAAAGATGCGATTGTCGATACCGCCACTGTTAACATCGTCGTGCTTCATACCTCCAAGGCTGTCATCGTCATTTTATAACTCGTATTGGTACTCGTGTAATGTCCCATGTCTTTCGACCATGCAGCATTGTCACAAGTGCTGCACTGAAGTCAAACTTGACTTTATCTACCACGCTTTGACAAGGAAAGGTCCCAATATCTGGTTGGGGACTCAATGGGCCGATCCGTGTAGCGAATCGCTGGAGGCACAGGGCATTGAGAAATGGAGGACGAGCTGAGTGTGTCGGAGAAAATCTGTCAGAGCACCGGGCGGAGTTTCAGGAGGCATAGACTCGCTGGAGGTCTCTCTTGTTAGGCCAGAATAGGGCTTTTGCGAAAAGATACTAAAGACCAAATTTTGGAAGGCCGGCAATAATTATGATGAGCCTGGTCCTAGCAACCTCCAATTTCAGCCAGACAGCCACCTGAACATTAGACGCCTTTCACAAAAGCAGGAGTGACAAATACTCTGGACAAGGATGAAAACGTATGATAGGAACTCTCCCTGCAGTAGTGTGATGGGGCCAATTGCTCATTAGCCCCTTATGGGCGCCGAGGCTATCTCTTAGCATCTATCAGAGATAAGCAGGCACACACACGCACAGACAACAAGCAAGGTCACTGACAACGTGTCTCCGAAGCTCCGCCCTTTTCTCGCTGCCACTTCCTCCCCTGTCACATAGCCTGCCTTTTGGGCATACCTATTACTCCATAGTAGGCAGTAGATTCTGTGCTTGGTGGACGATTCCTAGATCGTCGGGAGCTCAACACCGATGAGTTCTTGTCAAACTGGAGCGTGTCGATGTTATTGCTGTACTGCATGATAATCATCTTGGGAGCTTGTCAAGGCAGGACCTGGTATTCTGGTACATGCTGTGGTCGAACGTGTAGCATTTGGGCACATAACTTCTGCTTTACTAGGTTATGGACAGACATCCTTGAAAGGCGACGTGGATCAGGCGACATTAATTTAGACAGTGGGCGGAGGAACTTGATGGTGGCAATGAAAATGGAAAAGATAGTCCGGAATTTCGCGGGAAGGGACAACATTCACTCGAGTCCTGATAGGGGAGGCCAAAACAGTCACTGACTCACCACCCTTATATATTCACACCCTTTCAGATCCTCGTCAATGATGATATCTTCAATGCGACCCGTGAATTTGATTTCTTTGTTGGAAGTGGCAAAACTTGCTCTTCACAATGGGCCTGGGACAATTGATTGCCCCATATTTTCCCCCACATATCGGAAGTTTAGTGTGCAAAGTAAAGGTGGGACTTGCCGTCCCCATCAATGTGAAGTGGGTGGCGTGAATGTCGGCTGTATTTAACGAACTTTTGCTCCCGCGGTGTTCGGTAACTCTCGTCGAGTCCAATGTCCCTTTTCCGAATGGTTACGGCGCAGCGAAAGTGTATTACATCAACGATCTCGTATGCGTCTCTCTTGGCTGGTCGCTGTGCCATATACAGTATGAATATGATTGGACAAAATAGACTTTGTGATTCGCAGGGGGTTGGATAACCCGTCCGATCCAATCATAAGACCCCACATCATTTCACGATGATGTAGCATACTGGTAGACGAAAAGCTGTAAATCTCCCATGGTGCATGATGGGTTCAAAGAGGAGAGTCAAGACAAACTTGTGATGTTGGCCATCTTGTGGCGTCGATCAGGTTGAATGCTGTTGAACGCTGGTTCTGACGGCCTTGGACGAGGTACATTGGCGATCATTGGCCCGGAGAGCCGGCAAAGGAGCAACAATGTAAATTGTCATCGCTCTGTGTGGCGACAAAGTCAAAATCAGTGGAGACTGAGGGGGCAAAGGGATTAGTCCGGGTAAAGCCCTTGGCGCTGCTGCATCGACTCTATCACCATGATACGATATGCTAGCCATTTGAAAAAGGGTTTTATGAGGTCGCGACTCCTGCATATGCCTGTCCAAAAACGAAAGGGAACGGGACTTACCAATGCAGACAGGAGCGGGAAGGGCTGTTATGGGAGCCCATGGCACAAAGGGGAAGCAAGAATGGCCCCCGGTTCTCGTGTCCCGACGCCGTTCTCAGTAGCTGATTTATGGATGCCGACAGGGCAGGGGCAGCAAGAAAAACTGGAGAGCACGATCTGAAAATCTGCCGCTCAGGCATTTTTACCTTTCCGAGGCTGGAGTTTGAATGGCAAACAGATATTCGCCACCCATTTGCAAAGCCCTGATTTGCAGCCGTAGCTGCACAAATGGATGTCAGGCTGCATTATTGCAAGTTGTGGTTCTGAGTGATTGACGAACATTATTTGCGGTTGACGGCAGAATTTTTCTGATAGATCACATTTGCTGATCCTTGCTCGCCAACTCCAATTGACGACAGGGGAGGCTGGAGGTCCATTGGCAGCCTGACCCTGAAGCGCAAAAACATCGTTGTTACGGATTCTGCACCACTATCAATGAAAAAGGGACTGCAGGCATGCCTAAAATGCATCACTACGGTGGGCGAAGTCAATCAGGGCTAGGGTCGTGTGCTCTAGCTTGAGAAGCTTGGATGTCGTGGACATATGGAGTCCCTGTAAAATTGCCTGACCCTCTATGTGAAAACTGCTAGATCTCCAAACGCGAGGGGGATTTGCAGGCGCAAATGCCATTAGTCTCGGTGAGCCTGTTTGGTCAAAAAATTTTCCTGTCGATCGTCAGTCAACAAATTTTTGACATGTGAAAACACAGTAGCCCTGGCATCATTTTTTGGAAAGAAAACATTCTATCTCTGACATCAACTCGCTTGACGGCACGGGATGGTAAAGTATCATTAGGGGTGTGGAGGCACGAGTCAGTCAGCGTCATTCGATTTTTTTGGAAGGAATCTGGCTTTTGCTACTGAAAGCGTATCTCCTCAGCTGAGAAAAATAAGCCCACGAGCCCGTCCGCTTCTAATGGTGGCGTGACTTACTGTAATATTGCCTTTGGACTTTCGTTTGCAGATGGGCATATCCAGCTGAATTTCTCCACGTCTGCCAGATGCACTGCAAGATGCACTGCACGTCGCACACTCGGCCGACGGTTGCAGCTATGCACATCCAGGGCACTACTGTCATTCGAAGGCCGCCGTCGAAATGTGGCAAAGGTGAAAAGCGTGGCCCGCTCAACGTCAGAGAGTCTAGCTCTTTCGTTGGGCCAGGCGATTTCGTGCAGTAGCCTCGATCAGCAACAAGCCATGGAAGAGTGGTTGGGTGGAGCCGTGGGTAGCTTTTTTAAGCCTGGTGCAGACAATGGTGGGTGGGCTTCCAACTAGCTCTGCTCTAATAGAGAAACAATCCGCCCCGATCAGCGCCCGCCGAAAGTCCAGCCAGGCGAGACTATACGCCATGTGGCACTAGCTTCCCATTCAATCATGGGCTTACGGTAGCCATTTCCTCCGTGCACACACACCCTTCCCGCACCGACTTTCCCACCAAGTCCAGGCGACACCATCAACCGGCGGAAAATCTGGGGTTCACGCTTGAACCCATGACGGGCGGGCGGGCACCGCCTTGCGAGAAAACGATTCATCCCTCCATCTCCCCTAACCACCCTCCCTCATCGCCCTCCACACCGTGCTTTATTGTTCCATTTGTACACTGTTAGTCACACTCCTTTGCGCTGCGACTGCTCTCGGTCTGTCAACCCTTATCAGCCCCCAGACCTCCTTTCCGATGCAACCTGATAGCCCTCGTTGGTCTAGCACGTCTGCTGCTGACACTTATTCTCCCAGCACCTGACTCGTGCCAATTCGCGTGCTAGGACGATCTCCACGGTCGAAATCCAACGTCATACCTCCGCGACTTATCAATTCCCACTCCATTAACTCCTCGGCCTCCCTGAAAGGCCACATCTTACCACCACATCCACCCGCATGCATACACGCCCTGGGTCCTACCCGAAGTGATACTGCGCAACGTTAGTTACGACTGCGTCCAACTGCTTAGCTATCCACGACGTTTCAGTTTTTTTTGGCAGGATGATACTGAGGCGGGTGGGGTCGCGAGTTGAGTTCCGATAGTGGGTTGGAGATTGTACGATACTACAATTGCTCAAACAGCCACTGGTCTCCTGGTTGTTAGGCCAGTGCCATTAAGATTAGTGTCGTTTTCGTTATGGTGTCGGAACATAATGGAGAATGCTTTGAGAAATACGTCTCGGCGGAGGATTCAATTGGAATACCAAACACGAATGAAGCGCCCGTGTCGGCTACTACGAAAGAGGTGGTGACAGACGGTGGCACTCTGTATAATGTTGTTGTCGGGCCGGAGATGTCATCGACCACCAGTGCGTCGGCCGAGACGATGATCCACCCTTTGGACACTCAATTCGCTCCCGGACATGGCGAACTCAGTTCTGCAGAGTCCTCTCCTGTCCGGCAAAGTGCAAAAGCAAGGATATCATTGGGCCTAGATGTGCACCATGACGACGGGCTCTCTATGCTCCGGTCACACTTACAGGCTGGCCTGATACCGACATCCCAGCCAACTCTATCCGCACCCTCGTCGACCCACACGTCTTCCACGTCTCTACATGCATTGTCCGAGGAGGGTGAGATGGATCAATCACAACTGGCAACGCTGCCACGCGCTGCATCGGCATGGTCTACTCAAAGCGGGTTTCGAAATCGAAGAATATCTAATCCCAAATCATCTTCCTCTTCTCGTTCACACGGGGCATACATCTCCAACAGCGACTTCCCAATCTATCCAGACCAATCATTTACAGTTTTGCAACCTCAACCTCGATCTACGAGACCTGCGACATTACTACGAACACATAGCTCAAATCCCTCGCAGAATTCGCTTCATACAGGCATGTCATCCGCAGCCAAATCATCTCGAGATCGGCGAAGCCCTTCGCTAGGCAGCAAAACAGTTGACAACACACCTGTTTCGAGTCCTGGACTATTCTCTCCCTCCGCATCTCGCCCTCCTACGGCGGCTGAGTACAGCGCTGGGCTCGCTCAATCTGACAGTCCTCACCTGCATCCAACGCACCTGCAGACACCTAAGGAGACTCACACTGCTGAGATTGAACATGACACGTACACTGGCAATAAGCTGATCAATAGCTACGAGGTTCTGGAACAACTCGGTCAGGGTCAATACGGCAAGGTTAAGAAAGGGCGTGATATCGAGAATGATATTTTCGTCGCGATCAAAATCGTGCCCAGATACTCTCGACAGCGTCGGCTTGGCAAACTGGGTGCTGCCGAAGACCGGGTGAAGAAAGAGGTTGCCATCTTGAAGAAGGCTCGACATCAAAACGTGGTCAGTCTCCTCGAGGTTATTGATGACCCGAGTCGGCAGAAGGTGTACATCGTGCTTGAGTTTGTCGAGCACGGTGAGATCAAATGGCGTACGCCAGGCTTGAAAGAGATCATCATAACATACAAGAAGCACCTTGCGCGAGAAAAAGCAGGCATACCCGAAACGGAGGAGATGCGTAGGCAGGACGAGTATATCATGGAACAAATCCGAAAAGGTCGAGTGGCGCGGGAGCATGCTCACGAAAAAGCCGCAGCTGCAAAAGCAGAACCTTTTAGTCTCGAACTCGGCGACTCAAACGACGACGACAACTCGCTCGACGTTTCTCGCACAATTTCTCGACAGGCTGATCGGATGAGTCCTATTCAACACCATCCGTATTTCTACGAGGGCGAACACGGACACGGCCTCGAAGGAACAATGTACGGGCCATATGTGCAAGATTCCTACAGAGGCCGTGCCTTCAGCATCGCAGGAAGCTCGATGTCCCATATCTCGTCAGAATTTGACTTGGAAGACGATGACGAGCACAGCTTTGTCCCTACCCTAACCCTTGAAAAGGCCAGAAATGCGTTTCGAGATACGCTCCTAGGCCTCGAGTTCTTGCACTTCCAAGGTATCATTCACCGCGACATCAAGCCTGCAAATCTGCTCGAAGCAAGTAACGGTCAGATTAAGATTTCCGACTTCGGCGTCTCCTATCTTGGCCGTCCCGTCAGCGAGGAGGAAGAGAGTAAAGTCGGTGAGACTGAGGCGAAGACTTTGGACGACCCTCGCGAGCTAGCCAGGACAGTGGGCACACCTGCTTTCTACGCACCAGAGCTTTGCTCCGAAGACCCCACCCAGTTCGTAGGTTGTGAAGACGGCAGTCCTCCGAAAATCACTGCGGCGATCGACTTGTGGGCTCTCGGTATCACGCTTTACGCCATGATATATGGACGATTGCCGTTCTATACCAATGATCAGAAGGGCTTGTACCAAGTGATCTGTAATGATCCGGTCTTTCTGCCCAAAGCCAGGCTGAAGCCTGTCCAGTACGTGGAGCCACCCAAGCGACCATTCGGCGCAAAGCCCTCAGCACAGCTACAAGATGCCTCACTGATCGACAGTGGCAAGCGTCCGCCTGATGCATACGAACTTGAAGAAGTACCAGAATCGGTTCGAAATTTAATCGCGGCTCTCCTAACGAAGGACCCATCGATGAGAATGACCATTGAAAATGCAAAGAGGCATCCGTGGGTTGTTGAAGACATCGAAAATCCTGGTCAGTGGATAGCGGGTACCAACCCGAGAGCCCAAGGCAAATCGAAAATTGTAGTCGATGAGAAAGATGTGTCGCATGGCGTCGTGAAACGCAGTCTAGTTGAGCGGGCCATTTCAGGTGTGTCAAGAATCGCGGGAAACTTAATGGGCAGGCGCGAGAACCGCAAAAGAGCAACAAGTTCGGCAACCTCAGCCAGTGCGTCGACAGAGTCAATCACCCCGACATCTGGATCCAGTGGTAGCACGCTTGGAAAAGAGCAGAAGACAAGAGACGCCCGTCGGACGAGTCTCCGTGGAGACGAGGTCGTAGCTGCTGCGTCGAAAGCTTCAAGAGAAGGGGCCGAACATCCGCTTGCACAAAGCCAAACTGCAAGCCCTGTGGATACAGAAGCGCCATCTTCCTTTGGGCCGGCCTTACTCAATGCAAAAGCAGTGCCGAGTAGCAGCTCGCCTGTCGGCCAAGACGAGCGTCGACCACGTGGTCCTGACCGAGTAATGTCAACGGTCTCGACAGCAGAATCGACCAAGACAATTAGAGCATCTCCATCAGGAACAAGGCCTTCAGCTTTTGATATTGGCAACCATGACTTTGGCTCCCTAAACATCGTCGAATCAGCAACCACAAGCATCGGTAGCGTATTCTCTGGAGCAGGAAAGCGTCTGTCTGGAATGAGGAGCCGGGAACGCAGGCCTTTAGACAGTGGCCGCTCACCGTCATCACGTCGTACTTCTTCCGATGTTGATGCTCGTGCTTCGACGAGCCTTACTATCAATACAGCATCAGCTTCTGAAGAGTCAGAACCACCCGAGGCACTGCGGGCCGAGTCGCCGAAGCCCGATAAGACGCAGTCACACGTCAACCACATCAGTCCTTTGCAAGGGCGAAGACAACCCTACTACCAGCCGTCAGAGTCTTCGCCTACTGCGTTTGAGCAAGCGCAAGAGATCAACCAACGCCGACACCTGCATGAAGCGCAGGTAGCAGCTGAAAGGGAAGCCCAGAAAGAAGCTTCGCCCTCTGAACAATCGGCATTCGAGGATGACTGTCCCCCATCACCGGATGACGACTACCATTTCCAGAAGAGCTTGGCCGCTATGGGTGGTACAACACCTGGCTCTGCGATGCAAACTCTACCATCTACAAGCACGATTGCTTCGTCATCGGCGGAGGAGTTTGCCGGCGGGATATCGCAAAGTACATCCAATCCAAGTATACCCTCTGTCGTGTCCGAGGCCTCATCTTTGGCCCCAGAAAGTTTCTTACCGCCGGACAAGCCTCCTATCCCAAAGTACGTAGTAGATTTGGAGCCTTCATTCATGCGCACTGCAGAGACGATCAAAGCTCGTGGGCGTGACAATCTGCACGCTATTGCGCCAAGTCGGCCACTGGAGGCGCAGGAATATCTTGAGGATGATCAGGATGATGGCGACGATGAAGGCGACTCATCAGGCGACGATTTTCTCACTTTCGGCCGTCCGGCAAAGAAATAAGCCGTGCAGAAGACTTTTAAAAATGTTCTGTTGT
>Ga0335075_10009714_pt1 | contig 14635 bp, 10 predicted proteins | sample Lox_Sample_24_FD_206723 | JGI IMG/M metagenome (GOLD analysis project Ga0335075, IMG submission 206723) | Soil microbial communities from Loxahatchee National Wildlife Refuge, Florida, United States - Lox_Sample_2.4 | ecosystem: Environmental > Terrestrial > Soil > Wetlands | place: USA...
TTCGTTCAACAGACGCACGAGGCTCGCACCGTCCAGATGCCGGCCGGGCAGGATCAGAGCGGCGCCCGCCATCGGGACCGTGTACGGCACCGACCAGGCAGCCGCGTGGTAGAGCGGTGCACCTGGCAGCACGCGGTCCGCCGCGCGCATCGCGAATGCGTCGGCGCTGTTCGAGGCATAGGCGTGCAGCAGCGTCGAGCGATGGCTGTACAGCACACCCTTGGGTTGGCCGGTGGTGCCCGAGGTGTAGCAAAGTGCGCTCGCCGTATTCTCGTCAAATTGCGGCCAGACGAAATCTTCGTCCGCCTCCGCCATCAGCGCCTCGTAACAATGAAGCACCATGCCAGCCGGCAAATCGAGCTCTGGCATCTCCGATGGCGTCGTCATGATCACCACGGCGCGTACCTGCTCGCGGATTGCCCGGGCCATGCTCCGCACCAGGGCGGCGAAGCCGGGATCGGCGAACAGCACGCTGTCACCGCCATGGTTGATGATGTACTCGATATCGTGCTGCGCCAGCCGCGGATTGACCGTGTGGCAAACCGCGCCGGAGCCGGAGATGGCATAGAACAGCTCCAGATGGCGGTAAGTGTTCCACGCGAGCGTCCCGACCCGATCGCCGAACCCGACCCCCAGGCCCTGCAGCACGCGAGCCAACTGCCGCGAGCGCTGCTCGATTGCGGCATAGTTGGTGCGGTGTCGGACAGTCTCGCTCATCTGCGACACCACCTCGGTCGAGCCGTGGTGGCGTGCGGCATGGCGGATGATGGACGAGACCAGCAGCGGCTGGAGCTGCATCAGGCCTTGCATTTTATGCCTCCCAGGAACCCGGCGCTGATGGACCGGTTGGCCGGGAGACTAGAGCAGGTTCATTGTGACCGGAAACGGCGGGCGAAGGCCCACCTTTCCCGCTCTGCGGGAGAGGTCGCCGCGCATAGCGCGGCGGGCAAGGATGCCGGCGATTCCGGTCAGCCTAAATGCGCTCTGGTTGGCCCTTCCGGTTCGCGGAAGGCCATGGGCCCAGCCGCCGCGCATGTTCAGCAACGCATGCCAGGCCGAAATCGGTGGGGTGCAGGGCGGGCGCGCGGTCGTGGATCGCGATCCCGGTGCGCCGGCCCATGATCCGCTTGCCGTAGCACAACAGCGCCTCGATCGATTGCATGGCGAAGCTGGCCGCGGGCAGCAGGCGGGCATACGCGGCCTCGGCGCCGTCGATGTCGTAGCTGCGAAAACGATCGTGCGCGATGACCGCGTGATCGATGATATCCGGTGCCAGGATCAGCCCGGTGCACCCGGCGCGGAGGTTATCGATCAGCTCGAGCCCGCCGCGGCCGTTCAAAACCGGCACCCTGCGCCCGGTTGCCGCGATCACCTGTTCGATCTCGACCGCCGGACCTTCGGCTTTCAGCACGCATATGTTCGGGTGCTGCGTGACCAAACGAACGATGTCATCCGGCGCGAGGCCACGGCCAAGGAAAGCCGGCGCGTTCTGGATCCCGACGGGCAGCGCGGTCTCCGCCGCGACCCGGCCGAAGAATGCGATGTACTCGGCGGCCCCGAACTGACCGACCGGCGGCGGTTGCAGGATCACCCAATCGGCTCCGACTGCTTCGGCCTGTCTGAGTTGCGCCACCTGCTCGGCGACCGATGTCCCGAAGATAGTAAAGAATAACGGGCGTCGTCCGGCATTGTCCTCGGCGACCCACTCCATGATCCGGCAGCGTTCGGCTTGGTTCAGCTTGGCGACCTCCGTGGCGAGACCGAGCGCGCCGATACCGTCCACACCGGCGTCAACACAGGCATGCACCTGGCGGCGCATCGCCACACGATCCAGTTGCTCCGCCTCGTCGAACAGGGCGTACAGGATGGCATGGATGCCTGAGAAATCCATCATCATGTCAACAGCGCCGCCGCGATGCGCTCGCGCGTCAGGGGCAGGTCGCGGATGCGCGTTCCCAGCGCGTGCGCGACCGCGTTACCGATCGCCGCGGCGGTTGGTCCGATCGTGCACTCTCCCATGCCGAGCGAGGGCTGATCATTCGCCTCGATCAGCTCGCATGTGATCTCCGGCACTTCGGAGAAGCGCAGGATGGGATACAGGCTCCAGTCGGTGGAGCTGATTCCCTGCTCGTCGAATCGCACCTGCTCTTTTAGCGTGAAGCTCGCCGATTGCAGGATGCCGCCTTCAAGCTGGTTGCGGGCACCATCGGGGTTGATCACCAGGCCGGCGTCGGCTGCGCACCACACGCGGTTCAACCGCACTTCTCGCTCCACCTCTACCTCGGCGACAACCGCGGCATAAGCGGAACGGTTCTTGTATTGGGCGAAGCCAATCCCCAAGCCCTGTCCACTCCCCGCCTGGCCACGGCGCTGCCAGCCCGCCATGGCCGCGGCACGCTCGATCACGCGCCGCGCACGCGGGTTGGACAGGATCGACAGCCGGTAAGCCACCGGGTCTTCGCCCACGCGCTCCGCCAGCTCGTCCATCGCGCATTCGATCGCGAACACGTTCGCCGGCGCACCCAGCCCGCGCAGCGCCGAGGTCCGCACCGGCGCACGCAGCACGAGATGATGCAGGATGCGCCTGGTGCCCACATCGTATAACGGCACCGCGTTGCGCGTGCCGCCGCCGCCGGCGGCCTCGGCCGGCTCGGTCACGCGCGGCTCCGGCGCCGGCTGGGGCAGCGCCTCGTGCGCCAGCATGTTGCCGCCCATGGCCGGGCGCTGCACATGCGTCGCCGCCCAGATCTCGGCGGTCCAGTCGCGCAGGCGGCCCTTGGCGTCCAGCACGGCACGGATATGCACGACCTGAGCGGTGCCGACCGGCTCGAAGGCGAACTCTTCCTCGCGTCGCCATTGGACACGGATGCAACGATCCGGCATTTCGAGCGCGATCAGTGCGGCATCCAGGGCCACGTCGTCTGCGCCGTTATGGCCATAGCAGCCGGGCCCCTGGACATGCCGCACGGTGATCGTCTCGGGCGTGCGGCCCAGCACGTTGGCGAGTGAGTTGCGCAGCGGATACACGGCTTGCGAGTGCGTCCATATCGTCAGGTGTCCGTCGCGGTATTCAGCCAGCGCACAGGACGGACCGATCGCGGCGTGCGCAACGTAGCCGCGCGAATACCGTGCCTCGAACACCTCGCCGGCAACGTCGGCGGGCGGGTCGCCATGGCGGCGATCGTCACTCGGTTGACCGAGGAGCCAAGCCGCCTCCTGCTGCACCGGCTCCAGGCGGCGGACGTTGTCCCATGTAGCGTGTAGCGGCGCGGCGACGGCGGCGCGCTGGGCGGTCGTTTCATTCGGACTGGCCAGCGCGACGAAATTGCCGCGCCGCAGGATGCGAAGCTCCCCGCCCGCAGCCCGGCGCACTGCTGCCTCGTCGAAGGCGGCAAGACGGGCGCCGCGTGACGGCTGGCGCAGCAGCCGCGCATGCAGCATGTCGGGCCGCACCATGTCGTGGATGAACGCGGCACCGGTGAGCTTGGCCGGGAGATCGAGCCGCGCGATCGGCGTGCCGACCACCCGGTACTGCTCGACCGGCTTGCGCGGCGCCGTGCCATCCGCTTCGCGCGCCAGATCGACTTCGCCGGCGAAATTCCAGTAGTCGTGGCCGGTCGGCACCTCGCCGCGGAAGAACGCGCCATCGACCACCGCGATGTCTTCGGGCGCGCAGTTCAGGCGCTGTGCCAGCCGGGTCAGCACGCGGTTGCGCACCTCGGCGGCGATGAGTCTTACCGAGGCACCGGACACCTCGATCGACAGGCTGCTGCTGGTCGAGCCCTCGTCCGGCGCCGCACCGGTATCACCCGACACCATGCGGATGCGATCGAGCCCCACATCCAGCTCTTCCGCCGCGATCTGGGCGAGCGCGGTCAGCACGCCCTGGCCGATCTCCACTTTGCCGACCGAAAGTCGCACGGTCCGGCCTTGCTCAAAGCGGATCCATCGGTCGGGGCGCGGATTGTTGACCACCGACAGCGGCAGCGTGACCGCGCTCATGCCGGTGCTCCTTCGCGGATGGATCCTGCGGCGCGTCGGATCGCCCGAATGATCCGGTGGTGCGTGCCGCAGCGACAGAGATGCGGCTCCAGCGCGGCGATGATGTCGGCGCGCTCGGGCATCGGATTGCGGTCCAGCAGCGCCTTCGCGCTGATGACGATCCCCGACAGACAATAGCCACACTGACCCGCCTGCTCGTCGAGAAAGGCTTGCACCAGCGGATGGTCGGCCAGCGCCTCGACCGTGGTGATGCACCGCCCGGTCACGGTGCTGACTTCGCGCGAGCACGCGAACACCGGCTCCCCATCGAGCAGCACCATGCAGCTTCCGCACTGCTCCAGCCCGCAGCCGTAGCGCGCGCCCTTCAGCCCCAGCTCGTTGCGCAGCACGTCGAGCAGCGGCGTTGTCTCGTTCGCCTGCACTGACACCGTGCGGCCATTCACCTCGAATGCGACGCTCATCGCCACGGCAACTCCCAAAGTTCCTGGTTGCACAATTTCGCCGCGAGCGCCTCGGAGATCGCTTCGAACAAACGTTCGCCCTTTGCCACGGTCGCTGCTTCCGGATTGCCGATCACGCCCGAGGCCGAACGCGACGCGATCGTGCGCCAGCGATACGCGCCCGGTTCCGGATTTGGCGTTTGGTTGGCCTTGGCCAGCGGGATACGATCCGCCGCCACCAGCTCCGGCCGCACCGCCATCATCATCGAGGTCTCCGCCTCGCAGGCATGCATCAGCGCGGTCTGCGTCTCGAGGATTTCGGCGATACGCGGTGCGGCGGCATGCCAATAGGTGAACTGCACGATCGGCACACCGAGCTTCGGCGTCAGCTCGTCGGTCAGATTGCGCAGTGCGTTCTCGTTGCCGCCATGCGCGTTCAGCAGCACGATTCGGCGAAACCCGTGCCGGGTCAACGAGCGGCATATGCCTTCGATCACTGCGCCAAACGCCGCCAGGTCGAGCGTGATCGTGCCGCCGAAGCTCATATGGTGTTCGGAAAGGCCAGTCCAAACGACCGGCAACACGAGAGCGTCGTCGCCGCGCGCCACCACCTTGCGTGCCGTGCGCAGTGCGACGGTCTCGCCCAGCCGGCCGCCCACCTCGACCGGCAGATGTGGCCCGTGTTGCTCCAACGAGGCGACCGGCACGATCACCATCGCCCCGGTCCGCTTGCGAAGCTGATCGGCGCGCAGGTTGCGCCACTCGACTTCCATCGTGCCCTCCCTGTGCCGCGCATGCGTTTCGGCCGCCAATGGGCCACGAAAGCGACGGTCAGGGAAGAGAGCACTGCACAGCCCCGGTTTGTTTGCCAAACCGGCGACGCTGAACCGCGGGCCGCCGCCGCCGCGCTGAGCAGGCCCTTGGACTTACCGAGGAGTTCCGCCGGCGGTCCAGCAATGCCTATTCGCCATTGCTGGCGCAGTTGCGGCGACACCCACGACACCTCGGTGTGGTGACAATGACGTGAACGTGAATATACTTGGGGCATTTCGTACGCTGAGCAGCGAGAACGGCAGCGCCGGCCGTCGGGGAAGGCCCTTAAACCTCGAATCGGTTTTCGATGGCCGACACCTCCTCACCAAATATTCAGCAGCGGCTCATGAGTCGGAGCACCATTCTCCAGTATGCTGGATAGCCAACGAAGACAGAGCGGACATGACCCAACTGCTGCTCACGCGAGGAGCGGCTTCTCCCTCTTTGACCATCTACCACGATTTCTACCAGGCTGCGTCGACATGGCGCACGTTGGAACGGTCTGCACCAGGATATATTTTCCAGACCTATGACTGGCTGTTGGCGTGGCATCAGACGATCGGTACAGCCCTTGCCGTCGAGCCATTCATTGCGGTCGCCACGGATGGCCAGAACCAGGTAGGCGCGTTGTTCCCGTTTGGGATCCGCCGGCGTATCGGGTGCCGGATCCTGGAGTTCCTCGGTGCCGTCGTCACCGACTACAACGCTCCTCTGCTCGGACCGCGCCTGCTTGGGAGCCCTCAGGCAATCGCAGACGTATGGGACCGGATTGTCACATTGGCGAGGCCGGACGTCGTTCGGCTGCGGCAAATGCCTGAGCGTTTGCCGGGTAATTTGCCGAACCCGATGACGATGGTGGGGCGGACCCGGCACGTGACGGACGCCCATTATACCACTCTGCCGGCAACCTTCGGTGCTTTCACGCTGGGCCGGAAGGCGAAGTATTTCCACGAGACCAGACGCAAGCGACGACAACTCGGCGATTTGGGTGAAGTCCACTTTATGGTGCTGGACAAGCCGGACGATATCGCCCGCACTCTGAACCTGTCGCTGGCACAGAGGTCCCGCAAATATGGTTCTTGCTACGTGGACCCTGCGATCATGCCGGCTTTCGGCGAGTTTTACCGCAAGGTGGCGCTTACGCCCTCTCGGAGCGGCCGCTCGGTGGTCGGGTCGCTGTGCGTCGACGATATTACCGTCGCAACCGGCTATGGAATGCTGCGAGAAGGTCGATTCTATGGCCTTATGCTGGGGCACGAAGCGGGCAAATGGGCGAACCTGTCGCCCGGCCGCTGCTTCCTTTGGGAGCTCGTACGCTGGTGCATTGACGAAGGCGTTGAGATCTTCGATCTGACCATCGGGGATGAGGACTATAAGCGCTATTGGTGCGATCGCCAGATGAAGATGTTCGAAAGCCAGTATCCGCTTACCGCGCGCGGCGCGGCATTCCTTGCGGCGCAGTGGTTAAATGACTGGCGCCGGCGGTCGCGATGACGCCGCGTTCGCTCTTCAACCGGTTCGTCGGCACCGATCTCCGCGTGGGCGATCTCGTCGAGGTCCGGTCTCTGGCCGAAATTCGCGCCACGCTTGATGCGACAGGTCATCTCGCTGGTCTCCCGTTCATGCCGGAAATGATGCAGTATGTCGGGAAGCGCTTTCGGGTGAAGAAAGTCGCTCATAAAACGTGCGACTCGATCGGAACGTATGGCCTGCGGCACCTGACCGATGCCGTGCACCTGGATACACGGTGTGATGGCAGCGCTCACGACGGTTGCCAGGCGGCCTGTCTGCTGTTCTGGCGACGTGCCTGGTTGAAGCGCCTCGATGGCGGGAACGGCGGGACGGCGCCTTCCGCGGCAGTCACCACCATCTGCGATCTGGGCCAATTGCAACGGGCCACGCGAGTGTCCGATCCCGGCGGAACGATCAGATATCGCTGCCAGGCCACGCAACTCGAAGGTCTGACGACACCGCTGTATCCATGGGACGTTCGGCAATATCTCCGGGACTTCCTTTCCGGGAATGTCCCGTGGCCGAGGATTGTCTCCACAACGGCGGTGGCATTTCTGAAATACCTGATACGCTTGGTAATCGGACGAAAGAGTGTCAAAGCGCTGAAGCGGGTCCTTGAAGCTTTTCGGCGGGAGACAACGAACCACTCGACACCTGTGGAGGCGACAAAGCTCCGCACGCGCAACCTGCAGCCTGGCGACATTGTGGAAGTAGGATCACAAAAGCAGATCGCGGAGACGCTCGATCACGAATCGAAGAACCGCGGCCTGTACTTCGACGCTGATATGCTCCGCTACGCCCGCGGTCGATACCGCGTGGTCGGACGGGTCGAGCGAATCATCGATGAGAAAACCGGGACAATGCTAAGAATTTCCAAAGACTGCATCATCCTGGATGGCGTCACATGCACCGCGCTGTGCAAGCGCGATCGTCTGTTTTGTCCTCGCGGGACCTACGCCTACTGGCGGGAGGCTTGGCTGGCATAGGATCCCCTCCCCGCCTCGCCTCAATCCGGCTTGAACCCCATCGCCACGCCGTTCATGCAATAGCGCTGCCCCGAAGGCTGCGGCCCGTCATCGAACACGTGCCCCAAATGCCCGCCACAGCGGCTGCAATGCACCTCGGTACGGGTCATAAAGAAGCTCCGGTCCTCAGACGTTTCGACCGCGCCTTCGATCGGCGCCCAGAAGCTCGGCCATCCGGTGCCGCTCTCGAACTTGGTGTCGGAGGGAAACACCTCCTGCCCGCAGCCGGCGCAGACGAATTTCCCCGCCCGCTTCTCCACGTTCAGCGGGCTGCTGCCGGCGCGCTCCGTCCCGTGCTCGCGCAGCACCTTGAATTGCGCCGGAGTCAGCGTCTGCTGCCACTCCGCATCGGTGTGCGTGACCGGAAAGTCGTGCGTCGCGGTATCCCGGGAAGTACCGCCGAACAGCCGCTTCATCACAAGAGGCTCCCCTCGTTAGGGTTGAATGACGCGATGGTATATGGGGTCCGCAGCCGATTTTCAGCCGTGGGAGAAGCAGATGGCCGAGCTCAGCAATGCCTTGCAGCCGGTGCTGCCGCAGGACGCCCGGAATCCCTCGCTGGCCGGCCGGGTCTGGCGGCCCGATGTCGGCGGCCCCTCTGTCGTGGCCGCCCGCGGCACCGAGTTGGTCGATATCACCGCCGCCTTCCCCACCATGCGCGATCTCTGCGAGCAGCCCGACCCGGCAGCAGCCCTGCATGCCGCCACAGGCGAGCCCGTCGGCCGCCTCGACCAGGTGCTGGCCAACACCCCGCGCGGGGCGCGCGACCCCGCCCATCCTTGGCTGCTGGCCCCGATCGACCTGCAGGCGATCAAGGCCGCCGGCGTCACCTTCGCTGTCTCGATGATCGAGCGGGTGATCGAGGAGCGAGCGCGCGGCAACCCGGACGCCGCCACCACCATCCGCGCCGAGGTCAACCGCCTCGTCGGCGACGACCTCGCGCGCCTCAAGCCCGGCTCCCCCGAGGCAGCTCGGCTGAAACAGGTGCTGATCGAGCATGGTGCCTGGAGCCAGTATCTCGAAGTCGGCATCGGCCCGGACGCCGAGATCTTCACCAAGGCCCAACCGATGGCGTCGGTCGGCACCGGCATGGACGCCGGCATTCACCCCGCCTCGTCCTGGAACAACCCGGAGCCCGAGGTGGTGCTGGCGATCGCCTCGGACGGGCGGATCGTCGGGGCGACACTCGGCAACGACGTGAACCTGCGCGATGTGGAGGGCCGCTCGGCGCTGCTGCTCGGCAAGGCGAAGGACAACAACGCCTCGTGCGCGGTCGGGCCGTTCCTGCGGCTGTTCGACGCTGCCTTCAGCCTCGACGACATCCGCCGCACGACAGTCTCGCTGACCGTGGAAGGTCCGGACGGCTTCCGCATGGAGGGCGCATCGTCGATCGCGAAGATCAGCCGAGATCCGGCGGACCTAGTTGCGCAGATGGTTAACGCGCATCACCGCTACCCGGATGGTGCGGTGTTGTTCCTGGGCACGATGTTCGCGCCCGTCGATGATCGCGACGCACCGGGCAAGGGCTTCACGCACAAGCCCGGCGACATCGTCACGATTGCGGCGCCCGCGCTGGGGCGATTGGTGAATCGGATGGCGCCGACCGATGCCTGCGAGCCGTGGACGTTCGGGCCGGGCGCGTTGATGCGCAACCTGGCGCGGCGCGGGATGCTCCGATGAGGCCGCGAGGCCCTGCCCCCTACCCTTTCAGACGACCCCGTTCCGCAGCACCGTCTCGCCGCGCCACAGCCGATCAAGATTCTCCAGCAGAATATCGATCACGTTGTCCTCATACCGCCGCGTCTCGCCGGCGGTATGAGGTGTGATCAGCACGTTCGGCATGCTCCACAACGGCGAGTCATCCGCCAGCGGCTCCTCCACCGTCGTATCGAGCGCCGCGGCAGCGATCCGCCCGTCGCGCAGCGCCTCGATCAGCGCCGGTTCATCGACGCAGCGCCCGCGAGCCACATTGACCAGGTTGGCCGACGGTTGCATCCGCGACAATGCCGCGGCGTTGATCACCCGCTCGGTCTGCGGCGTCAGCGGACAGGTCAGCGCGACGTAATCCGCTTGCCCCAACAGCCCGCCCAACCCGCCGATCCCGTGCACCGCATCAGCTACCCCAGCCCCCGCTGCCGGATCGCGCCGCGTCGCGACCACCCGCATCCCGAACGCTTTGGCCAGGTGCGCCAGCGTCCCGCCGATCCGCCCCAACCCAACGATCAGCAGCGTCTTGCCGCCCAGTTCGTCTTCGCGCTGCGTCAGATCGCTGATCATCCCCCGCCAGACCCGCTTCGCCTGGTTGTCGCGCGCCTCCGGCAGGCGGCGAGCCAGCGCCAGGATCAGCGCCATCGCGTGCTGCGCCACCGCGTTCGCGTTCACTCCGCCGGCATTGGCCAGACGGATGCCGCGCGCCGCCAGCTTCTCGCGGTCGTACTGGTCGATGCCGGCGCTGATCGATTGAATGAAGCGCAGCCGTTCGGCGCGCTCGATCATCTCGTTGTGCCACATCATCGAGACCGACACCACGTCCGCTTCGCCGATGCGCCGGTCCAGCTCCTCGCGCGAGCGGACCTGAAAGCAGCGGATACCGGTGCCGCGCAGCTCGAAGCGCGCCTGCATCTGATAGGCGACATGCGCGAAGCAGATCGTCAGTCGGTCCTTGGGAGGCAGCATATTTCGGGAACCCCGCTCAGGGAGCGTCAGTTAGCCATGCGGCTGCCAGTCATGCAACGCGAACAGGCCCACAATCCCGGAACAAGACCAGGGCGTCGTGTCGGTTGTTTGGCATAGACCATGCTCCGCGAGGTCCAGGAACGAGCTTTGCGGAGATTGACCAGTAGCTGGCCCGGCCGACACGTGCGGCGAGTTCTCGTCGGCTGTAGCGCAACCGTGACGAGTCCGGTCCCTGCCATGAAAGCATGAGGGGTTATTGTTGTTGCTGCCCGCCAGGCAATCCGGCACTGGCGGGCAGGCCGGGGGGATGGCGACTGGCCGGGCGGTTGGGTGGGTGGCTCGGTTCCCACCCTTCCCAATTGCGCCGGCGTGATATGTAATCCTGGCAAGAGGGATCGCATTCGATGGAGGGGCGCGCATGAACGTGCAGCTTTCGGACCGGCCGGCGCCGGCGCCGGTCAATGCCTCGAAACTGGCGACCGCCGATTGCGACATCCACCCGCAGCGGAGCAGCAACAAGGACATCTTCCCGTACCTGGCGAAGCACTGGCGGGAGCAGTACGCGCTGTTCGGCTCGCGGCCGCGGCAGGCCTATCAGCAGGGTCCGGCCTACCCGAAGGGGCAGCCCAATGCCTCGCGCCGCGACGCCTGGCCGCCGGAAGGCGGCCGGCCGGGCAGCAGCCTGAACTTTCTGCGCGGGCAGTTGCTGGACGCCAACAACACCAGGCTGGGCGTACTGAACGCGACTGGCGACAACGGGCAGAGCTTCCAGAATCGCGAGTTCGGCGCCGCCGTATGTCACGCCATGAACGAATGGCTCATTGCCGAATGGCTGTCGCAGGAACCGCGACTGAAGGGTTCGATCGTCGTCCCGTACGAGGACACCGAGGCCGCGGTCGCCGAGATCGAACGCTATGCCGACGATCCGCGCTTCGTGCAGGTGCTGATGCTGAGCCGCACCGCCGAACCACCCGGCCAGAAGCGCTACCGGAAGGTCTATGAGGCGGCAGCAGCGGCCAACCTGCCGGTCGGCGTCCACGCCTTCGGCTTCGGCGGCTACCCGGTGAGCGGCAGCGGCTGGCCCTCGTTCTATATCGAGGACATGGTCGGGCACGCCCAGTCGTGCCAGTCCTTCCTGACCAGCATGGTGGTGGAGGGCGTCTTCGAGCGACTGCCCAACTTCAAGCTGGTGCTGATCGAATCGGGTTTCGCCTGGCTGCCGCCGTTGGCTTGGCGGCTCGACCGGCTGTGGCGGCGGCTAAAGGTTGAAACCCCGCACCTGAAGTCTGCACCCTCGGAATACATTCGCCGGCAGGTGTGGGTGAGCACGCAGCCGATGGAGGAGCCGCAACCGCGCGAGCAGGTGCTCGACACGATCGACTGGATCGGCTGGGACCGGCTTTTGTTTGCCACCGACTACCCGCACTGGGATTATGACGACCCGGCGCAGGCATTGCCGATGCCAGTCCCGCTGGAGAAGCGGGAAAGGTTTTTCCTATGTAATGCATTGGATTTGTATGGTCAGAGATGACCAAGGCTGAGCAGGACCCCGGCGGGTTCCAGTAACGCGTCGCGAATACCATAGCGGGCGGCAAACATATCCTACGTGGATTTAATCCGCCGCGAGTAGGCCTTGTGGTGCACGGAAGGTTCTGGTTTCAAGTTTCCGTGTGGCATGGTAGATGTCAAAGCGGTTCATCGCTGAACCGGAACCCCAGGCGGGAGCCGTGAGCCGGAATTACGAAACGTCCGGGGGCTGTGACGGAGCGGCCGCGGACACCAAAGCGAGACATACAGACGGAATGAGCGCCGACTGATGATAGCCGCGGCGCGATGGTTCCGTCCGATCGGACCGGTGCTCATCACCGTGACCACCTGCCTGGTGATCGCGCTGGGGTGGTTCGGCGCGTATTCGGCCATTGTCGCACATCGTGAGGTGTCACGGGCGCGGGTGGAAACCGAGGTCCACAGCAAGGCGGCGCTGATTGCCGAACAACTGCGGCGGGAGCTGCTGGTCACCGACCAGACCCTGCACATCCTCGAGATGGAATGGGAACGCGACCCGGCACGGTTCGATTTCGATAGCTGGCGCCAGCGCGCGCTGGCGCTTACCGATATTTCGTTGCAAATCTTCATTGCCGATGCCCACGGCATCGTCCGTTTCAGTTCCCGGCCGGACATCATCGGTGACAACATCAGCAACCGTGACTATTTTCGCCACGCGGCGGCGTTGCCGACAGATGATGGACGTATGTTCATCGGCGCCCTGACGCGTGGTCTGATCACCCGCCAATGGCAGCTCAACATAGAGCGCCGGCTGGATAATCCGGACGGATCGTTCGCCGGCGTGATCGCCGCTTCCTTCGATGCGAGCGTGTTCAGCATGCTGCAGCAGGAGGCGAATCTTGGCAGCGGAGGCCTTCTGCTGGTCAGCACGACCGCGGGTGCGATTCGCGGGATCGGCAACCTGGGGCAGGCGCAAATGGATGCCGCGGCGAGCCTGGCCGGGTCGCCGGTTTTTAGGGAAATGCGACGCTCAGCCAATGGCGAGTGGGTCGGGCCGTCGCCGCTCGATGGTGTCAAGCGGGTGCTCGCCTTCGCCACCATTCCGGATCGTGGCCTGCAAGTGCTGGTGGGCGAGGACGAGGCCCTGGCGATGCGCTCGGCCACCGAGTGGGAGCAGCAGGCGCTGACGTTCACCGGCGTGGCCACCGTGCTGGTGCTGGTCATGGCCGCCGTCCTGCTTTGGGCGGAGCAAGCCAGCCGCGCGCGCCATACCGCCACGCTCCGCGACCGTACCGCGCTGCGCGAGTCCAATGTGCGGCTTGAAGCGGCGCAACAGCGGGAGCGCGCAAAGGCGGCACAGCTCGCGGCGACGCTTGCCGGCATGAGCGACGGGATCATGATGGTCGATGCAGACCTGCAACTATTGGCCTGGAACGAGCGTTTTCCGGAATTCACCGGGGTGCCGGCGGACATCCTGCGTCCAGGCCTGCCGATGGGGGAGATGCTGCGCGGACAGGCGGTAGCAGGCGAGTTCGGCACCGTCGATGTCGAGGCGGAGGTTGCCCGGCGGCTGACGCTGCTGCGGCAAGGCGGCAGCATAGGCCGGATCGAGCGCCAGCGGCCCGACGGCCGGGTGCTGGAGATCCGCCGCAACCCGCTGGCCGGTGGTGGTTTCGTTACGCTCTATTCGGATATCACCGATCGCCGGCGCGCCGAGGACCGCGCGCGTCAGGCGCAGACCATGGCCGCGATCGGCCGGCTGACCTCGGGCGTCGCGCACGATTTCAACAACCTGCTGGCATCGGTCTCCGGCAACGCCGAGATGCTGCTGAACGACCTCGGGGCTTCGCCGCGCGAGGCACGGCGCCTGAGAATCATTGAGCAGGCGGCGGGACGTGGCGCCGAACTGGTGCGGCAGTTGCTGGCGTTTGCCCGCAAGCAGAGCCTGGCACCGCTGCAGGTGGACCTGAATGCAGTGCTGAGCAACATCGAGGCGCTGCTGAAGACCACGCTCGGGGCGATGATCCGGGTCGATATGGAGCTTAATCCGGGACTCTGGCCGGCGTTGGTCGATCCGACGCAGATCGAGCACGTGGTGCTGAACCTTGCGATCAACGCGCGCGATGCGATGCCGGATGGCGGGCTGCTGACCATCGCCACCAGCAACATCTTGCTTGATCCGCTGGACGCGCACGATGACTTGGCGCCAGGGGACTACGTGGTGATCGTGGTCCGCGATACCGGCACCGGCATGAGCGAGGAAGTGCAGCGCAACGCGTTCGAGCCGTTTTTCACCACCAAGCCGCCGGGGCGCGGGTCGGGTCTCGGGCTCAGCCAGGTCTATGGCGTCACGCGGCAGTCCGGCGGCAGCGTGCGGATCGACAGCGCGCCCGGCCAGGGCACCAGCGTGATGGTCTTCCTGCCACGCGCGCCGGCCGATGCCGCGGCGGTAACGGGACCGGAGGCGCCGTCGGACAAGGCGGCCGACACCGCACCGAAGCCGATGCCGGTCAGGCGGGCGACCGTGCTGCTGGTGGATGATGAGGAAAGCGTGCGCACCACGATCGGGGCCATGGTCGAGTCGGCCGGCTTCTCGCTGCTGACGGCGGCCAGCGGGAATGCGGCGCTCGAACTTGTCCGGGGCGGTGTCGCATTCGATCT
>Ga0335075_10009715_pt1 | contig 14634 bp, 10 predicted proteins | sample Lox_Sample_24_FD_206723 | JGI IMG/M metagenome (GOLD analysis project Ga0335075, IMG submission 206723) | Soil microbial communities from Loxahatchee National Wildlife Refuge, Florida, United States - Lox_Sample_2.4 | ecosystem: Environmental > Terrestrial > Soil > Wetlands | place: USA...
GACCGAGGCCCTGGCGGTCCGGCGGAAGGCGGTTTTCGATGGCGAGCGCGCCGCCGAGGATCGCGTGCAGTTCGGCCACCGTCAGGTCGGCGCGAGCCGCGCCGGCCTGCTGAGCACCGCGCAGCAGCGACTCAAGCCCGCCCTGCAGACGAGCAGCGGCGGCGCTCCCCTGGACACCGATGTCGCCGCCGAGCGCGGACGTCAGCACGATGTTGTGCCGCGCCTCGGCGGTGAGGTCGGCAAGGAACTCGAAGAAGTCGGCGGCCGGATCGCCGCCGAGTTCCGCAGCGCGATCGGCCAGCCGCTCAAGGCGCGCGGTGACGACCGCGACGAGGAGTGACTCCTTCGTGTGGAAGTGCCGGTGCACCGTGCCCGGACCAACTCCGGCCAGGGCGGCGACGGTGTCCAGCGGCACGTCCGCGCCGTCCCTCGCGAACACCTCGCTAGCCGCAGCGAGGATCTTCGCCCGGTTGCGCAGCGCATCGGCACGCGGCGCCCGCTCGGCCATGCCGGTTACTCCCTTGAAAGCGGGGCGTTCGCCCCGTATATTAGGCGAGGCAATCGCCCCGGTTAACCTGCGGAGGTCTCCATGACCATAGCCGTGACGGGAGGCAACGGCGAGTTCGGCCGCGCCGTCCTCGAGTCCCTGGCTGAGCGAGCAGGCGAGCCGGTCGTGGCCACCGTGCGCGACCTCGCGAAGGTTCAGCCGGTGCCGGGCGTCGACTACAGGCCCGGCACCTTCGACGACCCGGAGACGCTGCGCACGTCACTTGCGGGCGTCGACGCGCTCCTGATGAACGCAACGTTCTTCGGCGCCGACCCGGCGCTGCGGCTGCCGCGAGTAGCTGCGGCCATCGGTGCCGCAGCGCAGGCAGGGGCAGGCCGGATCGTGCTGACGAGCTGGCCCGATCTCGAGCACGCGACTCTTCCTGACATTCAGGACTACCAGCTGCTCGAAGCGCTGGTACAGACAGCAGGCACAGCCTGGACGATCGTGCGCCTGGGCCACGGCCTCGCCGACGCGGTGGCCCGCGATGTGGTCTGGGGCAAGGCCGGCGGCGAACTGGTCGCACCCGCCGCCGGGGCCCGGGTGACGCCCGCGGCCGTGACCGACCTGGCCGAAGCGGCTGCCACCGTCCTCGCGGCGCCCGGACACGAGAGCGCAATGTACGAGCTCACTGGTCCCGATCAGGTCACCTGGAACGACCTTGCTGGGCTGGCCGACGTGCCCTTCCGCGCGGTAACCGACGACGAGTACCGCGACTACCTGTCCCGGTTCAGCCTGCCTGCGGCTACGGTGCAGCAGCTGATCGGGCTCTACGCCGAATTCCGCAGCGGCTGGAACAGCACGCCGACGCCAGCGCTCGCGCGCCTCATCGGTCGCGCTCCGGTTCCGGGGATAGAGGCCGTCAGCCGCCGCGTGGTGAGGTTTCCCGCCCGCTTGAGCTAGCACCTCCAGCTCTGTCAGGCTGACAGGCGGCAACGTCGGATCCGGGACTCTCCGGGTCTCCCGCATCGCGGAGCAGCTTTCCCAGCAGACCGGACAGGGCGGCCGCTGCCGGGCCAATGACGAGCGCCGCGGCAGGGCCATGCCCGGCAGCGAGCAGCCCGGCCAGCCCTGAGCCCGCTGCGGTGCCGACCGCGAGCCCGGTGGACAGCCACGCGAACGCTTCGGTTCTGTGCGCCGAAGTTGCCGCCTGCTGCATGAGCACGTAACTGATCGCGGCCACCGGCGTAAGGAACAGCCCCGCCACTGCCAGGCTGGCGCCCACGGCCACGAGCACGAGGGCTGACGGAGCGGTGGCCAGCACGGCCGCGGGGACCAGGGCCACCGCGAAGGCGATAGTCACCCGCACGTACCCGCTGCGGCTGGCGGTGACCGCCAGCGCGAATGTGCCGGCAAGTCCGCCGACAGTCGTCGCTGCCTGCAGCACGCCGGCCACGTAGGGGAGCCTGGCTGCGGCGGTCAGCGCGGCTAGCCCGACCGGCAGCGCGCCAAAGATCAGTCCCTGCAGAAGCGTGCAACCCACCAGAATGCGCGCATTTCTGCTCCACCGGGGAGTGGCGGCATGCGGCCGGCCGCCGCCTGGCCTCGTCAGCCGGGCCGTGGCCGCGGTGAACCAGATGTTTCCGACCAGCACCATCCCCGCTGAGCAGGCCAGCGCGGCGGCAGGGCCGGCGGCGGCGGCGAGCATGGCGACCAGCAACGGTCCGGCGAGGAAAACGACCTGCTGCAGCAGCGACTCAATCGTGTAGGCATCCGCCACGCGGTCCGGTCCGGCTAGTTGCGGCCAGACAGCCTTGATGCTCCCTGACACCGGCGGCAGGCCGATCCCGGCCACAGCCGCGCTTGCCGCAAGTGCCCCGGCCTGCGCGTGCGGCCGCGCCAGCAGGATCAACGCGGTCACCGCGGTCACGTGCACAGCCGCGGTCGGGATCAGTACCCAGCCGCGGCCAACGCGGTCGACGAGCCGGCCCTGGAGCGGCGTGGAGGCCGCGTCACCCGCCGCCACCAGCCCGGCCGTCAGCCCGGCCAGCGCGTAGGAACCGGTGACCTGGTGCAGCAGGAGGACCGTGACCAGCGGCACCATGCCCTTGGGCAGCCGGGCCACGAGCGATGACGCCGCAACGGCGCGAGCGTGCGGCAGCGCCAGCAGGGTTCGGAATGAACTGACAGAGACCTGGATCCGGCCCGGCAGGGATCGGGCCACGGTGGGAAGGGACATCATCACCTCGGGTGTCGTCGGAGCACGCAACAGCGTGCCGACGTCGCCCTACCGGGCTTTTGTCCCTTCAGATGCCCGCCATAGCGGCGGGTCACGGCGCTCGGACCAGGCCCGGCCCCAGATGAGCCGGCGGAACCCTAGCCGTGTCCAGTCGACGCTTCTATCATAGCCGCGGCCGGCCTGACCCACATCTTCGTTTCCTGTGCCCCAGTGGCGACAGCTGTGCCAGGACTCCAGCCGCGCGCGGGAAATGCGGTGGCAGCCGGTCCGGGCGCGCTGGGACAATCTCGCGAGTGACCGACCAGCCGGCCCCGAACTTCGCAGTGAAGCCCACGCTCACCGGCGAGCAGGTCGTGCTGCGGCCATTCGACTTCGATCAGGATGCCGCTCCGATCCGGGAGATGCTGCTGGACCCCGAGGGCCTCAAGCTAACCGGCAGCATCCACGACCCCGGCAGCCTGCCAGTCTGGGATGACGCCGCCGAGGCCAGGTGCAGGGAGTGGTACAGCTCCCGCAAGGATCAGCCGGACCGGCTGGACCTCGCGATCACCGACAAGGCCACTGGTCAGTTCGTCGGCGAGGTCGTGTTCAACGAGTGGAGCGCGCAGAACCATAGCTGCAACTTCCGGATCATGATCGGCCCGCGCGGCCGGGATCGCGGCCTCGGCACCGAGGCCATCCGGCTGTTCATCGGCTACGGCTTCGAGCAGCTCGGCTTGCACCGGATATCGCTGGATGTCCTGGCCTTCAACCCGCGAGGCCGCCGCGCCTACGAGAAGGTCGGCTTCGTCACCGAGGGCGTGCTGCGCGAAGAGCACAGCTGGGACGGTCAGTGGATCGACGACACGATCATGTCGATCCTGGACCACGAGTGGCGCCGCCACCGCGGCCACCCGTGAGCTTCTACTGCCAGTCGGCGCTCCCGCTGTCGTCCGGCGGCCGAGACTGTCGGCGGCAGCAGGCAAGATAGAAACGTGGCTCAGGTGTCGGTCCCGGAGACCGCGCAGTTCAGCGAGGCGACTCGAGCATGGTTCGAGGCGGCGTTCGCCGAGCCGACCGCTGCCCAGGCGCAGGCCTGGGAGTCGATCAGCAGGGGCGATAACACCCTGGTCATCGCCCCGACTGGCTCCGGCAAGACGCTGGCCGCGTTCCTGTGGGCCATCGACAAGCTGGCCGCTGAGCCGACCCCGGCAGACCCGAAGCGCCGGTGCAGGGTGCTGTACATCTCGCCGCTCAAGGCACTCGCGGTCGACGTCGAGCGGAACCTGCGGTCACCACTGACCGGGGTCAGTCACGCCGCGCGGCGCCTTGGCCGGCCAGAACCAGACATCACGGTCGCGGTCCGGACAGGCGATACCGCCGCCGACGAGCGGCGCAGGCTCGTCAGCAAGCCGCCGGACATCCTCATCACGACGCCAGAGTCGCTGTTCCTGATGCTGACCTCACAAGCTCGCGAGGGACTGCGGGGCGTCGAGACGGTCATCGTCGACGAAGTGCACGCGCTCGCGGGCGGCAAGCGCGGCGCACACCTGGCGCTTTCGCTGGAACGACTGGACGCGCTGCGGACGTCGGCCGCACCGGACCAGGACGCCGCGGCGCGGCCCGCGCAGCGCATCGGGCTGTCGGCCACCGTCCGGCCACCCGAGGAGGTCGCCTCCTTCCTCGGCGGCGCGCTGCCGGTGACGATCGTGGCTCCGCCGAGCGAGAAGCGGCTCGACCTCAAGATCGTCGTCCCGGTCGAGGACATGGCCGATCTGCTGGGCTCCGAGGAGTACGTTCCTGTGCGCGTGCCGATGGCGGACGGGAAGCTGCTCCCGGCCGACTCCCCGGCCGGCGGGCGCGGTCTGGCCGAGGCTCCGGCGGCCGACGGCCCGCTGGTGGCCGGGAACGGGGACCCGGCCAGGCAGCACTCGATCTGGCCACACGTGGAGGAGCGGGTCCTTGACCTGATCCAGGCTCACCGCTCGACCATTGTGTTCGCCAATTCCCGGCGACTAGCCGAGCGGCTGTGCGCCCGGCTGAACGACCTCGCGGCCGAGCGCGCTGCGGCAGCCGACGAGGACGAACTGTCGTCACTTTTCGAGCAGTCCGGGGCGCGGCCGCCTGCGCAGCTCATGGGTCAGGCTGGGGCCGGCGGCGGAGCGCCGGGCATCGTCGCCCGTGCCCACCACGGCTCGGTTTCCCGCCAGGAGCGCAGCCAGATCGAGGAAGCCCTCAAGGCCGGGACGCTGCCAGCGGTCGTCGCGACCTCGAGCCTCGAGCTCGGCATTGACATGGGCGCGGTCGACCTTGTCATCCAGGTCGAGTCGCCGCCGTCGGTCGCCAGCGGTTTGCAGCGCACCGGGCGGGCCGGGCACAACGTCGGCGACGAGTCGCGGGGCATCTTCTTCCCCAAGTACCAGGGCGACCTGGTGCAGTCGACGGTTGTCACCCGGCGGATGCGGGCCGGGCAGATCGAGGAACTGCACATGCCGCGCAACCCGCTCGACGTGCTGGCGCAGCAGATCGTCGCCATGACCGCCCTGGACGACTGGGAGGTCGGCGAGCTCGAGCAGGTCGTGCGGCGGGCTGCACCGTTCAGGGGCCTGACCCGGCCGGTGCTCGACGCGGTCCTCGACATGCTGTCCGGGCGTTACCCCAGCGAGGATTTCGCCGGGCTACGGCCGCGTTTGGTCTGGGATCGCGCGACCGGCCGGCTGACCGGACGGCCCGGCAGCCAGCGCCTGGCCGTGAGCAACGGCGGGACGATTCCGGACCGCGGGCTGTTCGGCGTGTTCCTGGCCGGCGGCGGCACCGATCGCTCGGGCCGCCACTCCCGGCGGGTGGGCGAGCTCGACGAGGAGATGGTCTACGAGTCGCGGGTCGGCGACGTGTTCGTGCTCGGGGCGACGTCGTGGCGGATCGAGGACATCACGGCCGATCAGGTCCTCGTGTCACCAGCCGCGGGCCAGCCAGGGCGGCTGCCGTTCTGGAAGGGCGATGCGCCCGGACGGCCGGCCGAGCTCGGAGCCGCCATCGGCGCCTTCTCCCGCGAGCTCGGCGCCATGACGGACCCGCAGGCGACCACACACCTGCGCGGCGAGGGGCTCGATGAGCTTGCCGCGGTGAACCTCGTTTCGTATCTGAGGCAGCAACGCGAGGCCACCGGTTACCTGCCCGACGATCGAACCCTGGTGCTCGAGCGATTCCGCGACGAGCTCGGTGACTGGCGGCTCGTCCTGCACAGCCCGTACGGCTCGCAGCTGCACGCGCCGTGGGCGCTGGCGATCGCCGCGCGGCTGCGCGAGCGCTACGGCGGCATGGACGTGCAGGCGCTGCACACCGACGACGGGATCGTGATCCGGGTCCCGGACGCCGACGACCCGCCGCCCGCCGGGATCGCGATGCTCGACCCGGACGAGGTGGAGCAGATCGTGACGGCCGAGCTCGGGTCCTCGGCGCTCTTCGCGTCCCGGTTCCGGGAATGCGCCGCCCGGTCGCTGCTGCTGCCGCGCCGGCAGCCGGGCAAGCGCACGCCACTATGGCAGCAGCGTCAGCGGTCCGCGCAGCTGCTAGCCGTCGCCCGCCAGTACGGCACGTTCCCCGTCGTACTCGAGACGATGCGCGAATGCCTCCAGGACGTCTTTGACGTGCCCGGGCTGACCGCCCTGATGCGGGACATCGCCGCGCGCCGCATCCGGCTCGTCGAGGTGGAAACGCCCACTGCGTCGCCGTTCTCCAAGTCGCTGTTGTTCCGGTACGTGGGCGCGTTCATGTACGAGGGCGATGCGCCGCTGGCCGAGCGGCGGGCTCAGGCGCTGGCGCTGGACTCGGCCCTGCTGGCCGAGCTGCTCGGGCAGGCCGAGCTGCGCGAGCTCCTAGATCCGCTGGTCGTCGAGGAGACCGAGCGCGACATGCAGCGCCTGGCGCTCGGACGGCGGTGCCAGGACGCCGAGGCAATCGCCGACATGCTGCGCGCGCTCGGGCCGCTCACCACGGCCGAGGTGTCGCAGCGGTGTAGCGATCCGGAGCAGGCTCCGGCCTGGCTGGCTGGCCTCTCTGCGCAGCGGCGCGTTCTCGAGCTGCGGATCGCCGGGCAGGAGCGGTGGAGCTCGATCGAGGACTCGGGGCGGCTGCGCGATGCGCTCGGTGTCGCGCTGCCGCCGGGTGTGCCGGACGCGTTCACTGAGCCGGTCGCCGACCCGCTGCGCGATCTCGTGCTCCGGTACGCCCGGACGCACGGGCCGTTCGGCGCCGGTGCCGTGGCCGAGCGGTACGGCCTCGGCGTCGCCGTGGTCACCGGCGCCCTGCACCGGCTGGCCGGGGAAGGGCTGCTCGCCGAGGGTGACTTCCAGCCGACGGGCGGCGCCCAGTGGTGTGAGGCCGGAGTCCTGCGGCTGCTGCGGCGCCGCTGCCTGGCCAAGCTGCGCAAGGAAGTGGAGCCGGCGCCGCCTGCCGCCTTCGCGGCGTTCCTGCCGTCCTGGCAGCGCGCCGACAGCGCGGCAGCGATCGGCGGCCGGGCGTCCGGCGGCCGTGGCGACGGGCGGGCCGGCGCCGCGCACGGCCGCCCGCGGCCGGCCCGCGCCGACGCGGTGTACGCAGTGGTCGAGCAGCTGGCCGGCGCGGCGGTGCCTGCCTCGGCCCTGGAGACGCTGGTGCTGCCCGGCCGGGTGCCGGGCTACTCGCCCGCTTTGCTGGACGAGCTCACTGCCGCCGGAGAAGTGGTCTGGGCCGGAGCCGGGTCGCTGCCCGGCGGCGACGGCTGGATCGTCCTCGCCCCCGCCGAGCTGGCGCGGCAGGTCCTGCCCGAGCCAGCTGAGATCACGACGACGCGCGTGCACGAGGCTGTCATGGACGTGCTGAGCGGGGGCGGGGCGCTGTTCTTCCGCGCAATCGCCGACCGGGTGGCCACAGCGCTGGCGGACCAGTCCTCCCGGGCTCTGGCAGCGAACGACCGCGACGTCGCCAGCGCCCTGTGGGACCTGGTCTGGGCGGGCCGGATCACCAACGACACCCTGGCTCCTCTGCGCACTGTCCTCGGGTCCGGCCGCCCGGTCGCGGCCGACGAAGGGAGCGCGGCGCGGCCATCGGGGGCGCGGCCAGGCGGCGCGATCGCCCGGCGGCCGGGCTTCGGCCGCGGCGCGATGCCATCGCGGACCGGGCCGCCCACGGTCAGCGGACGGTGGTCGGCGTTGCCGCCGCATGAGCCTGACCCGACACGACGGCTGCACGCCCAGGCGGTGACTCTGCTGGAGCGCTACGGCATCGTCATCCGCGGCTCGGCCGCCGCCGAGCGCATCGCGGGCGGCTTCGGCGCGCTTTATCCGGTGTTCCGGGCACTCGAGGACGCGGGTCAGTGCCGGCGCGGCTACTTTGTCGAGGGCCTGGGAGCGGCTCAGTTCGCGCTCCCCGGTGCCGTCGACCGGATGCGGGCCCTGGCTGAGACAGCGCGGGCTGCAGCGGAGCTCGCTGACCCGTGGGACACCGGGCCGGCAGCGACCGGCCGGAGTACGGCGCGGATCACCGTACTGGCCGCGGCCGACCCGGCCAACGCCTACGGTGCCGCTCTGCCGTGGCCCGAGCGGCCAGGCGAGACCGCGGGCGGGCACCGGCCGGGCCGCAAAGCCGGAGCGCTGGTCATCCTCGCGGGCGGCGAGCTCGTCCTGTATGTCGAGCGCGGCGGCAAGACGCTGCTGTCGTGGACCAGCGAGCCGTCGCTGCTGGAGCCGGCCTCAGCGGCACTCGCCGCCGCGGTGCGCGCCGGCGCGCTCGGCCGTCTGACCGTGGAGCGAGCCGACGGCGGCGACGTCTACGACTCGCCGCTGGCGCGGGCACTCGAGTCGGCCGGCTTCCGCGCAACCCCGCGCGGCCTGCGGCTGCGCGGGCAGCCCTGACCGCCATCTGCCTCGTTTGCCGCCCGCAGGCTTCAGGCGTTCAGCCCCGCGGCCTCGCGTATGAGCGCCCTCAAAGCCGCCTCCGGCAGCTTCTCGCCCTCACGGAAATCGATGGCGCGGACACTGCTGCTGTCCAGGCGCGCGTTGAAGAGCTTCTTCGGGTCCTTCACCCGGGCACCCTTGGGGAACGTCAACCGTACGGCGTTCTTGAGCATTTCGCCGATGCACACGATGCCGTCGAGAGACCACACAGGTACTCCCTCCGGCCTGGACGGCTTCCGCCACTTCACGTCTTCGGCTAGAGCAGGCTCGGCGTCCAGAACTATCCGACGTAGTCGTGACAGCGTCTCGCCTCGCCAGTCAGCTGACTTGCTGATGATGGCATCGATGTCCTGAGCCGCACTTCCGGTCACCTGAACCCCGTTCCTGGTGCAACGCTCTGTCGCTACCGCGTGAGTGCCTTGGCAAGCACGACGAAGTAAAGATCCGGCCGCCGCGGAGCGCCAGCCCTCGGGTCGCCGTACGGGAACGGCCGGCTTTCGCCCGTGGGCTGGTAGCCGCGCCGCTGGTACCAGGCAATCAGGTCCTCCCGCTGCGCGAGCACCGACATCACCATCCGGGTTGCGCCCCAGTCGTCGCGGGCCAGGCGCTCGGCCTCCGCAAGTATCTGGCGGCCCCAGCCCTGCCCCTGAGCCGCCGGCCGCACCGCGAACATCCCGAAGTAGGCCTCCCCCGCGGGCCTTCGGGCAAGCTGGCAGCAGCCGACGAGATCGCCGTCCGACTCGGCCGCCAGCAGGACGCGATCAGGTCCGTCACCGAGAATCTCCGCCACGGCCGCGACGTCCGTGCGCTGGCCGTCGAGCAGGTGCGCCTCGGTTGTCCAGCCAGACTGACTCGACTCGCCCCGGTACGCGGACTCCACCAGCGCGACAATTCCGGGCGCATCGCCGGGTCCGGCGAAGCGGAAACTCAGCGCGCCGGGCACGAGCGCGGTCACCAGCCGCGGAGGTCGACCGGCCACACGTCGACGACCTTCTCGCCGGAGAACACGTACGCGCGCTCGTGACAGGACATCGTCGGGTCGATGTGCGCGGGTGCCAGCCACGCCTGCTCGCCGACTGGCCGGGGCGGCCGGAAGGTGACGTGCTCGTCCGAGCAGAACATGACGGTCCCGTCGGCCACATCCGGGTTGCCGTGGTCCATGGCGAGAGCCTTCAGCCCCGCGTTGCCGACAGCCCAGCCGTCCGAGCGGGACACGACAGTCGCCAGCACGAAGGCCGCCTGGCGGTACGGCAGCCCGAGCTTGCCGTATGCGGTGTCCATGAGCGCGTAGGAGCCCGCCTGGATCTCGTTCGCCCAGGTGTTCAGCTCGTACGTGCCGGTGCCGCCGCCAGACACCAGGTCGCCGCCCACGTCCGCGTGAGCCGCGACGAGGAGTTCCATCGCGGCCCGGCACTTCTCGGCGCGCTCGGCGGCGTCAGGCAGGCCGACCACATGACCCTCGTAGCCCATGACGCCCCTGACCTGCAGGCCGCGGCTCCGGGCACGATCCGCCAGCCGCCCGGCATCCTGCGGCGCGCAGCCGCACCGGGGCAGCCCCACGTTGACGTCGATGAGCACCTCGCGCACGCCGCCGCCCGCTGCCGCCTCGATGGTCTGCGGTGAGTCCACCGCGACCGTCACCCGCGCGCCGGCGGCCACCAGGTTGCCGATCCGCCGGGCGTCCAGGACCTCGTTCGCGAGCAGCAGGTCCTCGCCGAGCCCGGCTGCGGCCATGCCCTCGCACTCACGAATCGTCGCGCAGGTGAAGTTGCGGTGCCCGGCTGCGGCCTGGCGCCTGGCAAGCTCCGTGCACTTGTGGGCCTTCACGTGCGGCCGCAGGCGCGGCCCCGGAAGCGCCGTCGCCATGGTGGCGATGTTGGCCTCCAGGGCATCCGCATCGATGAGCAGAGCCGGAGTTTCGACCTCAGCTACCAGCATTCGCTCCCTGCCCCGCGGTGACGTGCCGACTCCTGTTCGCCCGAGCCTAAAGGATGTCGCGCCCGATCAGGCCGCCGACGCCGTCGCCGCGAAGCCCCCGGTCGGCTTGCTGGCGTCGCTCGGCGTGGATGGCCTCGATGGCCAGGATCACCGCGAGGAGGAAGGCCTGGTGCTCGTCGTCGGCGATGTCGACAGCGAACTTCTCCCTGATCGAGAACCGCCGCACCAGCCGCGCGACCACCATGCCGTCCCGGCTCACGGCATAGTCGCCGCCGTCGAAGTGCCCTCGCGCGGTCAGCCTGCCGAAGCCCGACTCGATGTCGTACTTGTCGCCGAAGATGCCCGCGTGGCGCACCTGAGCCATCCGCTGCCCGTCGACGTAGACCTCATGGGTATCGGTCATCAGGTGCTTGCGGATCTCCGCGGCCTCGCGGCCGGACGCGTCCAGCACGCTGATGCGCGAGCCGAGATGCCCGCGCGCCTCGAACTGCAGCTGCCCGTGCGGATCGGTGATATCGAAACGCTCCATCAGCGACCAGCGGCTGGACATGACGTATTCCATGCACCGCACTCTGGCGGAGGACGCACATGCACGCAATGCGCATGACCAAAGCAATACCAGCCGGCAGCGCGCGTCAGCGGCACCCAGCCTGCTCACCCGGCCTGCTCACCCAGTCTGCTTACCCGGCCAGCGCGTCCAGCAGGCCGGTTGCCAGCCTCAGGTCCTCTTCGAGCGGACGGTCCGCCATCGAGGCCGGCAGCACGGCTGCCGCCGCCTCGAACGCGGTCGCCAGCCGGCCGGACGCCGCGGTAGCCGTGCGGTCGCCGCGCTGCCGGAGTGCGCGGACGGCCGCCACGAGCTCGCACGCAAGCACAACCCGGTATGGCTCGACGGTCTGCGTCGCGCTCCAGGCCGCCTGCGTACCGAAACCAGCGTGTTCCTCGGCTCCGACCGACAGAACTGCGCCGCCGAGAACAACCGGAGCCGCGAGCCGGCGGATGTCAGCCACCGCCGAGTGCGCGGCGTACTCCGCCATCATCAGCCCCGAGCTTGGCGCCGTCTCCGAGGCGAGAAACGTGGTAACACCGGTCGTCCGCTCGTCGAGAAGAGAGCCGAGCCGGGCGACGGACAAAGACGCCGCCTGGAAAACTGCCGAGCGCGCCGCGTCGAGCGCGTGGGAGAGGTACGCCGTGTGGAAGTTCCCGTTGTGCCAGATCCGCTCTCCGGCGACGTCGATCAGGGGATTCTCCGCCGCCGAGTTGAGTTCCGTGGTGACGACCGCAGTCGCGGACCGGACCGCATCGACGGCGTTCCCCTGGACTTGCGGCAGCGCGCGGTAGCCGTACGGGTCCTGCACGCGTGCCACGGGCGCCGGCTCACCCGACAGCAGGTCGCGGAGTTCCCTCGCCACCTCCTGCTGTCCGGGATGCGGACGGGCCTGCTGCACCGCCTCCGCGTAGGGCTCCGCCGATGCCCGCGCCGCCAGATGGCTGAGCGCGGCAACGACGGTGCTCGCGCGCAGCAGCCGGCCGAGGTCGTCGCAGGCGATGGCGGCCTCGGCAAGCGTGGCGGCGTTGCTCGACATGAAGGCGAGCAGATCACCAGGGTCAAGCGCGAAACGCGGCTGACGCGCGGTAGCCATCTCGGGCTGACTGGCGGCGATCCAGTCCCGCTCGCCGAGCAGGCACAGCGCTGCCGACGCCAGTGCGGTCAGGTCGGCCGTGCCGATGGCACCGTAGCGGTACGCGGGCGGGCAGCAGCCGTCGCTGACACAATCCGCCAGCACGGAGACGACTCCCGCTGTGACGCCCGAGCCGCCGGCCAGAATCTGATTGGCGCGCACGGCGAGCATCCCCAGCCCGATCTCCGGCGCCAGCGAGGGCCCGGCGCCCGCTGCGTGGCTGCGCACCAGCCGGAGTCCGGCGGCCCGCTCGTCCTCCGGGCTGACCGACAGGCGCCGGTTGAATCCCACCCCGGTGGTGAGGCCGTAGACGGGCCGGCCCTCCGCGACCGCTTGCGCGGCCAGCGCCCGCGCCGTCTCGGCCGAGGCTCGGGCCCGTCGCAGGCCAGTCTCGCTGACCTCCGGCCGATCTTGCCGCCGGGCCAGCACCGCGACCGCGGCGCAGGTCAGCGACGTGCCGTCCAGAACGATCATGCGAGCCGCTCCCCTGCTGGTGACACGTGAAGCCGGATCTGCCGCCGGCGGTATTCCGCACGACCGAGGTCAGTCCGCGTAGCTCCAGTGCCCGGATTTACCTCGGTCACCAGATTTACCTCATCAGTTCGCCGAGGAAGCGCTGGGCAACTGCGAGCGTCGGGTTTCGGTGGTGGCCGGCTCCGGGCACGAGCTCGAGCCGGACATCGGCGCCATGAGCCCGCAGGTTGCCGGCAAGTGTGGCCAGGCGTGCAAGCCGGGTAGCTCCGTAACGCGCCTGGGAGGCGTCGTCCTGGGCACCCAGTTCGGCGGTACCGGTGTCGTCGGCTCCCGCTGTCAGAAGCGCCGGCACTTTCGCTACGGCGGCTGCGTCAACGTCAATTCCGAAGCGTGTTCGCGTGTCGGCGGTACCGCGGGGCCACTTCTGGCCGGGGTCGATCAGAGTGACACGGCCAGGCGCGCTGATCACGACGCCGGCGAGCCGATCCGGGTGGAGCAGAAGCATGCGGGATGCGAACTGGCCCCCGCCGGAGTGCCCGGTGAGGTAGAAGCGTCCGGCCTCGAGTCCCCATCGCGCGGCCACCTCGTCGAGGAGATCGAAAAGGACCCGGTCAAAGCGGACTCCCTGATCCTCGACCGCCTTGTAGCTGTCGAGGTCATCGCTGCTGGTGATGCCGGCCGGGAACAGCGGCGTCACGATGACTGCCTCGTGCTGCTCGGCGAAGGCAGCCCAGGTGTCGCGGAGTTCCTGCGCTCGCCGGCTGGTGCCGTGCACGACCACGACGAGCGGATGCGCGGCCCCCGGTGTGAACCCGTCGGGGACATAGAGACCGTAGGAGAACCGGGGGTCTGCCGGGACGGCGAACCAGGTGGTGCTCCCGGTCAGGAACGCGCGTGCCGGGTGGCCCGCCGGGAGCTGGTCAAGAGTGATCATGGCGCGGTCTCACAAATCGGGCGTGAGGCGTTAGCACGTAGAGTTTGCGCGCTATAGACGCGCAAACTCTACGTCGTGACCGACCGGCTAGCGCAGTCGCCGGGCGGCTTGCGAGGGAACGGCCGTCGTCACGTCCGGCGCCGGCCAGCCTCGGAGCGCGTAGGCTCCGGCAATCGCCGCGGCGGCATCAGGCACCTGGCCGGCGCCGACCAGCGCGATCACCGAGCCGCCGAAGCCGCCGCCCATCATGCGGGCACCCGCACCGCCTGCGGCCAGCACAGCATCCACGGCTACGTCGGCCTCCGGCCAGGACACCTCGAAGTCGTCCCGGAGCGAAAGATGCGACTGAGTCAGCAGCGGCCCGACCGCGGCCAGCCGGCCGGCACGGAGCAAGCCAGCCGCCGCCAGCACCCGCTGATTCTCGGTCAGCACGTGCCGTGCCCGGCGGCGGAGCACGGGCTCGGCGAGCCGCGCGAGTGCTCCGGGGTCGTCCGTGAGCTCACGGAGCGAGGTCACACCGAGCTGGCGCGCGGCAGTCTCACACTCCCGCCGCCGGTCGCCATACCGGCCGTCGGTCAGCGCGTGCCGCGCGCCGGTGTCGATGAGCAGCACCTCGAGCCCGGCTGAGGCCGGATCGAAGGGCACCGGCTCGGCGGCGCCGCTGCGGCAGTCCAGCAGCAGCGCGTGGCCTGCCGTGCAGAGCAGGGCGGCCGACTGGTCCATGATGCCGGTCGGCGCGCCGGCGAACTCGTTCTCGGCCCTGCTTGCCAGCGTCACGAGAGCAGTCCGCGGTATGTCCAGCCCGTGCAGCTCGGTCAGCGCGAGCGCGACTGCGCACTCCAGCGCCGCCGATGACGAAAGGCCTGCTCCCATCGCGAGGTCGGAGTCGATTGCCATGCTGGTGGCACTGGGACGGTAGCCAGCCTCGGCCAGCGACCACGCCACTCCGAGCGGGTAGGCTGCCC
>Ga0335075_10009716_pt1 | contig 14634 bp, 9 predicted proteins | sample Lox_Sample_24_FD_206723 | JGI IMG/M metagenome (GOLD analysis project Ga0335075, IMG submission 206723) | Soil microbial communities from Loxahatchee National Wildlife Refuge, Florida, United States - Lox_Sample_2.4 | ecosystem: Environmental > Terrestrial > Soil > Wetlands | place: USA: Florida...
CGGCTGAGCAAGTCACCAGCGGCGTGCTCGGTGCCATCGGGATCCACGACCGCGATCCAGCCCGGATCGTCCTGAGCCCGGCGCCAGAACCCTCTCGATCCCACTGCCACCTCCACTGCGGCCTACTGCCTGTCCGTCAGGCCAAGACTAGAACACGTTCTAGCCTAGGACCCGGACGAACAGAACACCACCGGACCGGGAGGGGCCCCGCGTGTCCGCCCCAACTGAATCGGCTATGCCTCGGCTGGGACGTCCGCCTCGTAGTCCTCGTATTCGTACAGATCGCGGTCCTGATAGATGAGCAGCAGGATGCCGAGAACGAGGAGGACTATGCCCGCCAGGATGCCGATGACCGGCCCGATGTTCTGGACCCAGGAGATCTCGGTGTCGTAGGACCTCGCCGTGTTAACCGCCGTAGCGACGCTCCGCGGTGCCGTGGTCAGTGTGCCGCGCAGGAGCGTCAGCGCGGTTCCGCCCGTGCTCGGGTTCGTCAGCGACTCGTTCTCGCTCTCGACCACCTTGACCGGCGATCCGGTGCCGGGGTCGACGTAGTAGGTATTGACGGCTGACAGGTACTCGGGCAGGGCGACCGTCGGCTGGTTGATGCCGACAAGCGAGCCTGGCAGCGAGACCGTGCCCAGCTTCTGGTTATCGATGTACTCCGAGAAGATGTCGACGTTCATGCCGTCGACGGTGCTGGTCCCGGTAAAGGTGGCCGGCTCCGGCTTCAGCAGCGAGGTGTCGAAAATCTTGTAGGTCTGCTGCTGGGTGCCGATAGGCCAGACGAATCCCTGGCCCGACATATTCACCCGCTTGGTGCCGATCTCCGCACCGCAGCAGTTGACCACGAGTCCCGTACGCCGGTTGAAAGCCAGGCGCTCAGTCGAGTACGAGATGGGACTGCCAGGGGAGGAGCTATGGGTTATGTCGAAAACGCCGACTATGTCATTCCACACCGCGGTCGAGGAACTTCCCGCCACGACATCGCCCTGAACGGTGCTGACCGCCCGGACCTTAGCACCCGTCACCTCGGCGCCCGTCTGCGAACTGAAGTAGGAGACGCCCGTGCCGGTCAGGCTCGAAATGCTGTATTCGTTCAGCGGAAACTTGATGGCCTGGCCGGGGATGTAGAAGCGGAACAGCAGGGCCACCACCAGGAAGAACGCTCCCAGGCCCGTGAGCACAACCCCGAGGACACGGCGCATCGGACCCTCCAAGGACACTTTCGGTATGTCGCTTATGGGATAGCTCTGTATGAGATGACTATCTGTGAGATTCGCACATAGTACCGACTAGTAGGTACGCCGTCACGTCGAATCTAGACACATTCTGATAAAGCAACGACTTCGTTCGGCGGCGAGCGCCGACTTACACCTCGCCCCACTTCTCGAAGTCCCTGTCGGCCGACGCGCCCAGCGGTCGCGCTGCAGGCCCCCCGCGGTACCAGCACTGGCACTAGGGCGCGTGTCCCGGCGCCGAGTGGCTCGCTCGCGCTGCTAGCTGCCGTAGTTGTACGCCACCTGGTTAGAGGGCGTCGGCGCCTTAGTGATCAGGGCGCTGGTGGTGAGCGTTGCTCCGACCGCCAGCACGAGGCCAACCCCGACGGCGACGAGGATGAGGACAAGACGTGACACCGCTGAGCCTCCTTAGCGGCCAGCCGGCTGTGCTTCGCCTGGCCAGCACCAGATTGTGCCACTTCGCAGGCATCCGAAGAGGAAAAGTGCCAGGAAATACATCTAACGGTGATCTTAGCTACCACCGGTCGGCTCGCGGGTTGCAGACCTAGCATCATCGGCATCATTCGGTTAACGCTAGCTACTGGCCGTAAATGCACTAGACCGGTACTCTTTGCCGCGTGCTGCAGCGAATCCGGGCAAGCCGATGGGTGCGGACCGGGTTGCTGCTGGTGATCCTGGGGTTCTGCTGCTACGGGCTGGTCGCCGAATGGCCGACGGTTCAGCCGACAGTCATCCGCCTGCACCTGTACTCGATCGCATCCTCGCTGGCTGCTTCAATGGGCGCGGCTTTCTGCATGATGCTGGCCTGGCGACGGCTGCTGGCCGATCTGGGCTCGAAGCTCCCCGTACTCGTCGCTGCCAGGGTCACCTTCGTCTCCCAGCTGGGAAAGTACGTGCCGGGCGCGGTCTGGTCCTTCGCTGCGCACGTCGAGCTCGGACATGATTACGACGTCCCGAGACGCCGCGGCGCGGCCTCGGTCATCGTCGCGGTCGCCGTAGCGTTCGGCGTCGGCCTGCTGATCGCCGCGATCGCGCTGCCGTTCGCTGCTCCGGACGTGGCCAGGAAGTACCTGCTGGTCGTCGCGGCAGTGCCCGTCATCGCAGTCTGCCTGGCACCGCCGGTTCTGAGCCGCGTCCTGAACCTGGCGCTCCGCCTCATCAGGCAGGAGCCGCTTGAGCATCCGATTAGCTGGCGCGGGATGGTCGTCGCGCTGGGCTGGACAGTGGCCGGCTGGCTGCTGTTCGGGCTGCAGACCTGGGTGCTGCTCGCCAACGTGGTGAGTGACGGCGCTCGCTCCATGCTGCTGGCGCTCGGGGCTTATGCGTTCGCTAGCTCCGTGGCGCTGCTGCTCGTCGTCTTCCCAGGCGGCATCGGCGCGCGCGAGGTGCTGCTCGTCGCCGCCCTCGCTCCCGCCCTGTCCAGCGGACCGGCTCTGGCCATCGCGCTGGCGGCGCGCCTGGTGACAACGGTCTGTGACCTGACGTGGGGCGGCATCGGCCTGGCACTCGCCCGGCGGATGCGCGGCAAGCCGGCGCCGGCCGCGCTGAACTCCGCTACCCGCGCCCACGTCGGCCGGCACCGCAAGACGATCGGTGCCCCGGCGCCTGATCGAGCTAACCCGCGGCCGGCAGAATCAGTACCACCAGGTCACGGCTTGCGAGCATGACTCGTGCCGCGGGTAGCCGGGCAGCGACGGCAACCCTGGTGGCGGGCGTAGCCAGCAACGGGCCCGCATCGACGATCACGTAGCGCACCCCCGCGGCCATGAGCCGCGTGGTCAGCGGGCCCGGCCTGGCGATGATGCGGTTCAGGCGGATCGACGCCGCGCTTTCCTGCGTCAGCGTTTGCCCGCCCACCTGGAGGCCATCGTTGGAGATCACCTCGCGTGACAACAGCTTGTTCCACGGGTCGTAGACAGCCTCACCGTGGTTCCACGGGTACCTCCGGTAAGCGGCCCAGGGCAGCAGCAGCACGCTCCCAGGTGTCCTGCTGGCGTTAATGTCCCGGCGCGCGACCAGCCAGTCCGCCGGATATTGCACGGGCCGGAGCCGGCCAGACTCGCCCCAGGCCAGGCCAGGCAGCATCAGCACAGGCGCGATGAGGGCAAGCACGGCAAGAGCGACCGCAGCCGGCTCGGGTCGCGGACGGCCCCCGCTGTCAGCAGTGGTAGCCGACGCATCAGCGCGTGACCCGATCGTGAAGCGTCCCAGCAGCCACGCCGCCGCGGCCCCCAGGCCAATCGCCTCGACCACCGCGAGCCCTGCGACGAATTGCTGGCCGTCGCGTAGGACGGCGAAAGCTGGCCCCGCCGCGATCAGTTCCCGCAACGCTGTTCGGCCCGGCGACGTGATCCCGATGGCAGCGGTGGCTAGCGAGATCAGGCCGACTGCGCCGAGGCCGGGAAGCAGGCGCTGACGCAATGCGCACAGCAGATATCCCGCCAGCGAGGCCGCAACGATCAGGAGCCAGAAGATCGCCGCCGTCCCGCCATAGCCCCGCGGCACGGTCTGCGCGTTCCAGATACCGGACAGCATGACGAGGCTGCCGAGGCGGCCGAACGGCGTATCCGCGCGGGCCGCGAACAGGTCCGCGCCGATCGGATCTGTATGCACGGGCACAATCAGCGACGGGATCAGCCACGGCAGGCTGAGTAGCGCCAGGCTCAGGAGCACTGTCAGAAGTCGGCGCCAGCGCTCCAGGCCGCTTCCGCGCGCGAGCGCGACAGGGATCGCCGCAAGGCCGGTGATTGTCATGGCGGCGAACCCGCCGATAGCGGCCGGCAGCAGCATGATCAGCAGGCGCCAGGGCCGCAGCCGTACCGGCCCGGTGCAGATCTGCCGAAGCACCCAGGGAAGCGCGGCGTAACCGAGCAGCAGCGCCCACTGGCCGATCAGCAGGCGCTCGGCCAGGTACGGATTCCACGCGTAGAACACGCCGCTGACCAGGCAGGCCAGTGCCGGCGCCGGGCGCCCGGTCACCTGGCGCCAGCCATCACGCAGCAAGGCGGCAGCCCCCGCGCAAGCAAGCGCGAAGATCACCAGCAAGATGAGCTTCTGCAGGATGTCCGAGGGAATCACGCGCGCGGCAACAGTGATGGCTGCGTCGCTTGGCACAGCCCGCGCCGGGCCGCCGGTCAGACCGAGTAGGGCGGCCGAGAACGGCGGCACAGGCACGAACACCATGTCGTAGCTGAGCAAGAATCCAGGGGCCAGACCAGGCCCGAGCGCAAGCAAGCCGAGCGCCAAGCCGACCCCGGCCGACGGACCGTGCAGCCGCAGGTTGCTGACGAGACGGGCACTCGCTGGGTGAACCTGTTCCGCCTCGATCACCGCCATGTGGCTCGCCATGCTGCGCGTTGTCACGGCTTGCGCGCGTGTACCAGGATGATCGAGGCCGCGCCGGGCCAGGCGCAGAACATGCGGTCCAGCGGCCGCAGTGGCCGCGGAACATCGTGATAGCGCGCTCCGGACAGCTCGATTGAGCCAAAACCCCGAGCGCTGAGCAGCCCCCTTAGCGATCGGCTGGTAAACATGCGCAGGTGGCCGGCCACGACGGTGCCCGGCCTGCCGAACACGCCGCGAAGGCTGACCTCGGAGAACACCGGCTGCACGCCGAAAGCCAGCATGGCGCGGTTGTACCAGGCGGCCAGGTTCGGCGTCGAAAGCAGCAGCGAGCCACCCGGCTTTAGTACGCGCCACGCTTCGTCGAGCGCTGAGTCGGTGTCGACGACGTGCTCGATGAGCTCGCTCATGATCACGACGTCGGCAATGCCAGGCCCGAGCGGCAGGCTGACACCATCGACTGCAGCGCGCACGAGAGTCAGGCCGCGGCCTCCGGCCTGGCGTAGGGCGTCTGCCGACCAGTCAACGCCCACCAGTCGATGGCCCGGATTCGCGGCCAGCGCAACGCTTGCAGCCTCGCCGTCCCCGCAGCCGATATCCACGATGCAAGCAGGAGAAGGCACGTCCCGCAGCGCGCTCGCGAGCATCCGCGCTTGGCGCCGGGCACGATCTGCGCCAGAGCTCAGCGGTACCTCAGGGCTCTCGTAGAACTCCCTGAGCCCGCCGCGGGACCCCGCAGGCGCGCCAATCACGCTGACCGGGCTCCGCGATCCGTGACGGGCGCCGTACTCGCGGCCCTGGCGATTGCCTCGTCTGCCGCCGCCGCGAATCCGTCAACGGCCGCCGACCAGTGCAGTCGCTCGGCTCGCGCCCGTGCGGCTTCACCCATCGCAGCCCTGCGCTCATGGTCCAGCGCGAGCGAGGCCCACGCGGAGGCAAACTGACTCTCGCTCGTGACAAGCTCGCCGGTCTGGCCGTTAACCACCGAATCACGGAGGCCGGGCACATTGAAGCCGACGGCCGCTGTGCCCCGGATGGCCGCCTCGGTGACGACAATGCCCCAGCCCTCGATCAGCGCCGGATGGACCAGTAGCCAGGCTGAGCAGAGCAGCCTGTGCTTCTCCTGCTCAGAGACGCGCCCAGTGAAGACGACGTCCTGGCCAGCCAGGGCCTGCAGCCGGGCCCGGTCAGGACCGTCGCCCGCGATCACGAGCTTGCCGCCGACCACGTGCCGCACCCGCTCCCACAGCTTCAGCAGCAGGTCAATGCGCTTGTACTCGGTCAGCCTGCCAAGCGCCAGGAACATCGGCTCAGCCGATCGCGGCGTCGGGGGGTCGGGCTGAACGACCCCATTGCAGATCTGCCGGATCCGGTGCTCGTCAACGCCGATCTCTCGCAATGCATCAGCAGTCGAGTTGGACACCGTCAGGAAGAGGTTATTCCGGTGGGCCCACGGCATCAGCTTGCTCTCGGCGAAACGCCCCGCTGCGGCAACCGGCCGCGGGAACATCAGGCGCCACAAGTCGGTGTGGACATGGTTGACCAGGCAGATCTGCGGCTGCCGGCACCAAACGGGACTGAAGAACGGCATCCCGTTGCACACCTCGACGACCAGGTCACTCCCGCGCAGCTGTCGCCAGTAAGTCATCGGGGCCCGCACGAACTGGCTATACGTACCGCCGCTGCGGACAACAGCATACGAACGCGCTGCGGCCGGGCCCCCGCACAGCAGGCTGACCTGATCGCCGCGGGCCGTCATGCCCTCCGCCAGCCGGTCCACCAGGACTTCAGACCCGCCCGCCCTAGGATTGGCCAGATCGCGCCAGGCGACGAAGACCAGGCGGCGGCCTGGGCTATCGCCCGCCAGGCCAACATCACTAGCGGTCGCGGCTGACCAGTCCAGGTCCGGCTCGCGACCGACTAGGCGCAGCTCAGCTCCGGCAACTTGGGTCGCTTCGATCGCTACCGGCGGCCCAGCTGTATCGGAGGCTGGGAGTGCTGCGGGGTCGTGCGCCACGCCATCACGCTCCAAGTTGGCCAGGAACTCACCGATACAGGGTGCAGCAGGATACCAACGAGTAATGTGTACCGGACATTGACCTATGATTCTGGTAATTTCGCCGAAGTTCCCGGTGCTCATAGTGACGAATTGCCGTCGGCCGACCCCGGCCCGGGCTGATCTGGCCAGGACCAATGTGGCTCGGGCGGCGGACCGGCTGGATACTCACGAAGGGCGCGATCTAGGGCACGTCATGAGTTCGCGACCACTACAGCGAGAGCGCGCCGCGGGCCCTGGGGTGCCAAGGTTTCCCGGCCCTGGCACGCTGGCTCGCTCCATCCGGCTGCTCAGGCTATTCCGGCTCGAGCAGACGCACCCGGACGTCTTTTACTCCAGCCTGGCGGAGGACGCGGTCAATCAAGTGGCCGAATACGCCAACGTTGCTGGTCAGACCGTGCTGGACGTCGGCGGCGGCGCCGGTCACTTCACCGCGGCCTTCCGCTCCCGCGGAGCGAATTGCTACCTGTTCGAGCCCGACCACGCGGAACTACTCGGCCGCGGCAACGTACCGGCCGGGGCAATCCTGGCCGACGGCTACTGGCTGCCGGTGGCAGACGGAAGTGCCGATATCTGCTTCTCGTCCAACGTGCTCGAGCACGTAGCCGACCCCGTCGGCCTCCTCGAGGAAATGATCCGCGCTACCCGCCCCGGCGGGCTGATCTACGTATCGTTCACGAACTGGTACTCGCCCTGGGGGGGGCACGAGATGTCGCCCTGGCACCTGCTGGGAGCGGGCTTCGCCGACCGCCGCTACCGGAGGCGGTACGGGCGGCCGCCGAAGCACAGCGTGGGCGAGAACCTCTTCCGCCAGCATGTGGGGCGCACCCTGCGCCTAGTGCGAGCGCGGCGCGACGTCATGGTGATCGACGCCATGCCGCGCTACTACCCCCGGTGGTGCAAAGCCGTGGTCAGGGTGCCGTTGCTGCGTGAGTTCGCGACCTGGAACCTGCTGCTGATTATGCGGCGGACCACGTGACGGATGCTGTGCCTGACCGTGTTCGCGGCCAGTGGCAGGCCTTCGAGCTGAGCGGATCCGGGCAGGCCGGGTCCGTTGACCTCGCGACCACGGCGCCGCTGCTGCGAATCGGGAAGTCGGCTTCAGGCACGGCAGGCGGGCGCAGAACTCTCCTGCGCGACCGCTGGTGGTTCCTGATTGTGTTCCTGGTTGCGCTCTCGATCTTCGGTGCCACCGATGTCGGCCGCATCATCTTCGACACGAAGCTCGGCGTCGACCTGGACGCCGGGGAGTTCCTTACCCGGCTGTGGTCGCTGTGGGATCCGCTGGCGTGGTTCGGGAGCCTGCAGGACCAGTACATCGGCTATGCGATCCCGATGGCGCCGTTCTTCGCCATCGGCCAGCTGCTGCACATCCCGGTATGGCTTATCGAGCGCCTGTGGCTGGCTCTGTTGATGGCCGTCGGGTTCACCGGCATGGTCAAGCTTGCGCGCGCCTTCAGGATTGGCAGCGAGCCGTCCAGACTCCTGGCCGGAACGATCTTCGTCCTGTGGCCAACGTTCACGATCGTGATCGGATCGACCTCGGCGGCAGCGCTGCCTGGCCTGATTGTGCCGTGGGCCGTCCTGCCGCTAGTTTCCGCGACACAGGGGCGAGCAAGCACAGTCAAGGCCGTTGCCCGCTCCGGCCTCGCCGTGGCGGCCATGGGAGGCGTTAACGCGGTCTCGACACTGGCCGTTCTGCTACTCCCGGCCCTGTACATCCTGACCCACGCGCGCGGCCGACGCCGCATCCGCCTCGGCCTCGCGTGGGGCGGGGCCGTCATCGCAGCAACCGCATGGTGGGCAATCCCGCTGTTGCTGCAGGGCCGTTACTCCTTCAATTTCCTGCCGTACATCGAGCAGGCATCGACGACAACCAAGACCATGTCCGCGGCTGCCTCGCTGCGCGGCACTGGCACCTGGACGGCTTACCTAGAGCTCGGCGGGAGCCCCTGGCTGCCGGCCGGCTGGGCTACGGTGACCTCGCCTCTTGCCATACTCGCGTCCGCCCTGGCAGCCGGGACGGGCCTGGCTGGCCTGGCCCGCCGCGATATGCCTGAGCGGCGCTGGCTGTGCATTTGCGCCGGACTCACCGCCGCCATAACGCTGTCCGGCTACTACGGCCCGCTCGGCGGCCCGCTCCACGCGACGATCGACAGTCTCCTTGACGGGCCGCTTGCGCCATTCCGCAGCACCTACAAGTTTGAGCCAGTGCTGGCGGTAGCCCTCGCACTCGGCTGCGCTCACGCGGTGGAGCGCTGCTGGCGCGCGCGGCTGCAGATCGGCCGATCTGCGCACCTCACCGGCGCCGCGATCACCGCCCCCGTCGTCGCCCTGGCACTGGCGGGCCTGGCGCTGCCGCAGCTGACTGGTCAGATCCTGCAGCCGGGCTCGTTCACTGCGGTGCCCAGCTACTGGAATCAGGCCGCCGCGTACCTGAAAGCGCACTCGCCCGAGGCCACCGCGCTGGTCGTCCCGGCTGATCCGCACGGCCAGTTCACCTGGGGCGACACGATCGACGACCCGCTGGACACGCTGGCAACCTCGCCGTGGGCCGAACGGGGCCTGGTTCCGTACGGGGGGGCTGGGTCGCAGGTGGTCTTGCAGACTGCTGAGCAGGCGGTGGAGTCGGGCCAGCAGGAACCCGGACTGCCCGGCTACCTGGCCAGGGCCGGAATCAGCTACGTCGTCGTGCGCAACGACGTCAGTCCTGACGCCGTCGGCTACACGCCACCGCAAGCCGTCAACGAAACCCTAGCCGAGTCCGGCTTTCGCCGGGTGGCGGCTTTCGGGCCGCAGGTGGCTGCCGCGCCCGGTTACCCCAACCTTGCTGGGATGCCAGCCGGGTTTGCCGCTAGCTATCCGAGCGTGGAGATCTTCGCGGCGGCAAACCCTCACCTCCGTGTCACGAGCCCGGTCGCCGCGCTGCCGGTAAGCCAGACCGCTCTGGTCAGCGGCGGGCCAGACGCCCTCCTGCAACTCGAAGGCCAAGGCGTGCTCGGCGGCCAGCCGACGGTGATCGCCGGCGACCCGCTCCCGGCCACGCCCGCGCTCTGGGCTGACACCGACGGACAACCGCGGGCCGACAACGACTTCGGTTCGACCAGCAACTTCCTGTCCTTCACTTACACCGCTACGCAGGTCAACCCGCCCGACGACCCGCTCGGCGGAGGCGGCCGCGCTCCTAGCCAGCTACTGCCAGTAGCCGCGGCCGGTCATCAGACAGTGGCCGTGCTCACCGGAGCTGCGAGCGTCACCGCTTCGTCGGCCGGCACCTGGCTGGCCGAGCTGCCGCAGTACGCCCCGGCCAATGCCTTTGACGGAAACCCGGCCACCGCCTGGACCGAGGCCAGTCCCGAAACCCCGGTCGGCCAGTGGATCCAGATCAACTTCGGCCGAACCGTCGACCTGCCAGCCCAGGTCGGAATCCAGCTTCTGGATGACTCGCCGACCCGGTCCATCGCCAACCAGCTGCACGTGACGACGGCAGCGGGCGGAGCGACTACGGACACGGTAGACACGGGCAATGTCCAGCAGATGCGGGTGCCGGCAGGCCCGTCCCGATGGCTACGGATCACTATCACCGGAGCGAGCAACGTCGTGCCCGGAGATCCAGGCGCTGGGATCTCTGACGTCCTGATCCCGGGCGTCCGGGTGACCACCTACGAGCAGGCCGCTACGAATGCTTCCGGCGCCAAGTCTGCCACCCAGGTGTACTCCTTCAGCCAGCAGTTGCCCTCGCCGTACCTTCAGAGCGAGGCGTCCGGGGGCGCGGATCTCAACCGCATTTTCACCACGTCGGCCGAGAGCCGGCTCAGTGCCTCGATATCCGCCCTGCCCGAACCGGGGCCAGCGCTTGACTCGCTTATCGCAAGCCTGACGCCCGATAACGCGTCCGACTTCCGGGTTAGCGCCAGCTCTACCTGGGACTCGCTCCCTGAGCTAGGCCCCGACAACCTCTTCGAACCGGCCAGCGCCAAACCCTGGCTAGCAGCTGCGACCGACACGCAACCCCAGCTTGCGATCAGCTGGCACGGCATCCGCACGATCAGCGAGGTCGTGCTCGAGCCGACTGACGGTTTGGCCGCAGCACCGACGGGCGTGCTGATCGGCAGCCCGGCCGGCGGCCGACTGGTCAACGTGGGCCTCGGCGGCGTAGTACGGCTCAGCCCTCCCCTGCGCACCGACAAGCTTTACCTGATCTTTTCCGACGTGTCCCGGAGCGCGGCTGGCAATTCCGCTGCAGGCCAGCCTACGCAGCTGCCGACAGGGCTTGCGGGCGTGAGGATTCCCGGTCTGGCCGGCTTGCACGTGGCGGAGCCGTCACCGACTGCGACCTTCCGGCTCGGATGCGGCCGAGGTCCAGTGATCTCGGTGGACGGTCAGCACTATCAGACCTCGGTGACCGGAACGGTCGCTGACCTGATGCAGCTCAAGGCGGTCCAGCTGCGCCTGTGCACGATGGGCGGCGCGCTCACGCTGCCTGCCGGACGGCAACTGCTGTCAGCAGCATCGTCGGCCGACTTCAGCATCACCAGCCTGAGCCTGGCCAGCACGACGGACGCCGCGGCGGCGACCAGCCCAGGCCATCCCGTGTCCCCCCTCGCCACCTCTGACGGTGGCAGGAAGCTGCAGGTCCTCTCGTGGCAGGATGACAACCGGGAAGTTCGGATCGGGCCGGGTCCGCAGTCCTACGTGGAGATTCACGAGAATGTCAACCCCGGCTGGACCGCCACCCTGAACGGCCGGAGGCTGGCACCGGTCACTCTCGACGGCTGGCAACAGGCTTTCATCGCGCCAGCCGGCGCCGGCGGCACCATCATCCTGACCTACGCGCCTGCCAGCTTCTACCATGTGGGCATCATCGCGTCCGCCATCGCGCTGCTGATCCTGGCCGCGCTGGCGGTCGGCTGGGGCTGGCTGCCGCGCGCAGGTAGCTGGCGGCGCGTGCGCGACTGGCGGCCAGCGGGGCGCAGCAGGCAGCCGGGACCTGCTCATCTCGGCACCGGACTGCCGAGGCTCCCGGCGCTTGTCCTGCGTACAGCAGCCGGGCCAGATCCGGTCCGAGACGCGGCCGATAACCGCATTGTGCAGGTGACGCGGGGCAGTCCAGAGTCCCACGGGAAGCATCGCCGGACTGGCGCAGCGCCGGGCAGCGGCGTGGCCACAGCACCTGCCGACCGCCTGAGTCGCTCGCAGTCCGCCAGGCAGTGGCTGATCTTTGTGCCGATCGCGGCCGTCATATTCGCGGTGGGCGGCCCCATCGTTATAGCGGTACCGGTGCTCGCGCTAGCTGCCTGGTGGCGGACGAGGATGCTGCCCGCCATTGCCGTCGCGGCCATGTTGATGGCAGGCGTCATCGCGGCCACCGCGACCACGCCGACTACCCTGGGCTCCGGCCCGTTCAGTGCCCCTGCGCAGGTATGCGCGCTCATCGCGCTGACTGCCGCGCTCATGCCGGGCCGCGACAGTTCGCTGCAGGTGCGGCCCGGCGGTCGGCGATCCGGCCACGTGAGCCGGATCAGCCGTCCGGTCACGGGCCAGCCGTCTGAGCTGCTGGCGCGGTGGCCGTTCAGCGTGACTGATGAGATGGTCTGCTACTTCGATGCCGCAGCCGAGCCGGCCAACGTGCATCTGGAGATGCGCATTCCCGGGCGGCTGGATCAGCCAGCCTTCTGCACCGCGGCTGTCACGGCGATCACGGCGAACCACAGGGCAGCCAGCCGGCTGGCCCAGGGCGGCGCCCTGCGCCGTCGCTACGTGTGGGAGCTCCCTGCCCGGCTCGACACCGACCCGGTGTCATTCACGACCTTCGCCGACGGGGCGGAGCTAGCCCAGCAGCGCATTGCTTTTCTCGGGCGGTCTCCGTCAGTCGAGGTGGCCCCGCCGGTCCGGCTTTTGGTCGCGAGCGGTCCCGATGCCGATTACGTCATATTGAACGCTCACCACGCGGCAATGGACGGGCAGTCGTGCCTGGAGCTGCTGCGTGACATCGGACGGCGGTACCGCGGGGTGCCGGCCGGCGGCACGCCATCAGAGCCGGTCAGCTCGGCACTGACCGATGTCAGCCCGCTCCCCGGCGAGCCAGGCCTGCCGGGCCGACGGCGAGCGAGGCGAGCCTGGCCTCCGGCCCGGATCGCAGCGGAGCGTGGCTCTGAGCGCGGCTACGGCCTGCACATGATGCCGCTGCCCGGCGTCCCGGTCGTCCAAGAGTTCGCTGCGGGCGGCCGGGCCACCCTCAATGAAGCACTGATCACGTCGCTTATAGCGGCCATCGGGCGATGGAACGCCGAGCACGGCCGACCGGCCCGCCTCATCCGGATCACGGTCCCGGTGAATGCACGCAAGGCCAATGAGCTGAGCTCGGCCGGGAACCGCTCGCGGCTGGTGACGATCGCCGCCCTGCCACCACGCGGGGAAGGCGAGCTCTGGCCGTTGCTGCTGGACGTAGCCCGCCAGGCCCGGCAGGCTCGGCAGCAGCCAGGCCCCCCGCTCGGTGCCGGCTTCCGGGCTCTCGCGGCCATCTGGTGCCCGGCTGCCGTCAAGCGATGGGTAGTGCGGGCAGCGCTGCGCACCGTCGGTCCGCTGGTCTGCGACACCGTTATGCTGACCAATCTCGGTAACGTGGCCGATCCGCCCGACTTCGGCGCGCCCGGCGACATGACGATGGCATTCTCCGCCCAGGCGCAGATGCCACGTGGGATGTGCGTCGCCGCCATCACGGCTGGCGGCAGGCTCCAGGTCGTCTTCCGGTACAACCGAGCGCTGCTCGACCAGACGGCGGCGGGCCGCTTCGCGGAGATGTTCGCCACCGCTCTTGACGAGATAACCTGCACGACTAGCGGAGGAGCGACGTAGATGGCTCTGGAACAGGCGTTGCTGAAGATTCTCGCGTGTCCTGTCGATAAGGGCGGGCTGTTGTACTTCGACGACGAGATGACGCTGTACAACCCCCGGCTGCGCCGCCGCTACCCGATCAAGGACAACGTCCCGGTCTTGCTCGCTCAGCACGCGGAGACCGTGAGCGCCGAAGAGCACTCGCGCCTGCTGCGGCGAGCGCGCATCGGCCAGGCCGTCACGACGGCTGGCTAACCCAGACTGGGCTATGAGTTGGCCGTCGTGAGATTCCCGGCTTCGACGTCGCCGACGCAGATGCCACCCGACGGCGGCATCGTGATGGTGACCTCGCTGGCGCTCCCGCTGACGGAGAAGTAGGCGCTGTGCAGGCCCTTCTGCGGAGTCAGCGAGAGCGTGCTGCTGCCGTACCTGATCGTCACCGTGCCGCCGGCGCGCGGTCCGGCCAGGTAGCCGATCCGGAGGATGCCGGTATCAGGCGCTGAAGGCCGGGGAAAGCGCAGTGTGGCCACGCCATGGGCGATGGGCGCGCACCCTTTGACAGGGGGCGCTTCTGCGCGCACCCCGGCAACATTCGCGCCGCGCAGGACGCCATAGCTGTCGAACATCCTCAGGCGGTCGATCGTGCCGTCGAAATGTGTCTCCCAGCGCACGTGCTTTACTGTCGTCTGGCTTTCGAACGGAATCAATGCCTGTGATTGGTTCGCATACTTGCCGTAAAAGATGTTCCACTCGACGATCTGCGGCATGGGCCGATCCATGATCACTGTGTCTTGCTGCACGTCGGCGAGTTGCGAACTGACCCGCGCCAGGTAGACCTTTCCGACGTAGTTGTAGAGCGCCGTGGCTTTCTCGTAGCGATTGACGGACCAGAGCGAGCCCAGCGTCACAGCCGCCGTAAGCGCAACGGCGGCGACCCGCCAGGCAGGGCCCACGAACGAGTCGGCCGTGCGCCGCGCTGGCTTGGCACCAGACGCCGGTTCGTCGTCGCGGGCGACGGGCCAGAAAGCAAGCCCCACGCACAATGCCGCCACCGGCGCCGCGTCGGCGACATAGCGAGTGTCCAGGCCCAGTATCTGGCTGAAACCCGCGGTTGCCAGGCGGCCAAGTAGCAACGGCACAATGTCGGCGAGGAACACCCAG
>Ga0335075_10009717_pt1 | contig 14634 bp, 18 predicted proteins | sample Lox_Sample_24_FD_206723 | JGI IMG/M metagenome (GOLD analysis project Ga0335075, IMG submission 206723) | Soil microbial communities from Loxahatchee National Wildlife Refuge, Florida, United States - Lox_Sample_2.4 | ecosystem: Environmental > Terrestrial > Soil > Wetlands | place: USA...
TGAAATTGGACACGTCCCGGCCTTGATAAACGACTCTCGACCAAGCCGTCACGTGATCAAACTTTATTTTAGTCACGTGACTAATCCTCTGGAAATAGGTTTACATTAAAAAACGTGGGAGAATGACACGATTAACATGGGCCTTGATATTCCTGCTACACGATTCTGATGCGTTTATGCCGTCGACCATGTCCTGTCCGCCCGTCCATTGGTTGACCCTCGCCGTCCATGGCCATTTCGTCGGAATCGACTTGAACGGACTATTTTGGACATGATGGCATTTTGAGCACGCTAAACGTACCTTCCTGGGATTATCCTGGCCATTCTACAGTCACCATCTCCTGAATGTCCCTGTGTATCACATTGGCTCTGTACAAGACGGTTTTTATACCGTTCTTACACATATCCATGGTTCTATCTCTACTACAACACCAATACGTTGGCTGACCCGTTGTTTTGCTGCATGAAACGGTCTCTTCGACGTTGCGATAAAGCCGATAGAGGGGTCGGTCCGGGTACCATTGTCCATCCACTGGAATGCCTATTCTCTTCTGGAGTCGCGAAATGGAGTGAGATCCCCATTTCGTCCGCATTGTCGTGACTGCCTTCGATAGTGACATAGATTCATGGTGCAGAAAGCTACCCGTCTCCAGTTGTAATATTCTTAAAGAGTATTGTAAAATACAATCCATCGAAATCGACCTACACGTTTTTCCGGCTCCCTCTGTGGCTCTGCAGCCGAGCTCCCAGCCTCACGCACACACCAAGTTTAGCAATCCCGTCATCGACCCTCACGTCCTTCCCGAACAGGACAACCGATATTTTCTCGTTTCCTTCGTTTTCTAAGAAACTGAAAAAGGAGGACGTACCATGTTAGCATCCAAACGGGGTCTCCTTGCCTTTTCGTCATTGCGTTCTTCGACCTCCAAGGTCTGTGCGAGGGCTCTTCTTTCGAGACGGTATGTCCTCCTGTTGCATTGCGGTATTTTGTTGATAAATCGGCCGTTTTCTCGTCTCTGCCCCGCCGCACGTTTGGGCTCTTCTCTACCGCCGGAATTTGGAACAGGCATGGGTTCGAGACGACGGTGTTGCGCGCGAACCTACACACATCACGGAGATTGCTAGGTGAGGGCCTTCTCGTATATGTGTTTCTATCGGACACATGCCCACTTCGTACTTCCTTTGGGGTTGTCGAAACCATCCCAGGCTTATGGCAGAGAGCAGCAACTGCTCGTGTCCTTTCGATACCTTGGCATACCTGAACGTTGAGGACGATTTGAAGAGATGAGCTGACGAACCTGCTTCAGCCGAAACCGTCAAGGTTCCTCAGATGGCGGAGTCCATCACGGAGGGAACACTGAAGCAATGGGTGAAACAAGTCGGAGACTTTGTCCAACAAGATGAAGAGGTGGCTACCATTGAGACCGACAAGGTAAGGCGAACGCATAGTACTCCTCATCTTGTTCGCCGACCATGAGACTGACCGAATCACACATCTCCGTTCCTCAACTTGCTCCTTTTCACCCCCGCAGATCGACGTGGCTGTCAATGCACCTACAGCGGGCAAGATTACAGAGCTCTTAGCGAAGGAGGAGGATACGGTGGTGGTCGGCCAGGATCTGTTCAGGATAGAGGCTGGAGAAGGAGGAGGTGTGTATTACGGCAAGCTTTCGTTTCTACACAGCGGGCTCAAGCTCGTCTATTCTAGGATCCTCATCGGCTGCTAAGGCACCGAAGGAAGAGGGGGGTGCCCCTCCACCTCCCAAGAAACAGGAGGACCTGCACCCTGCACCAGACGCAAAAGGGGATGCGAAAGCAGCCGAACCTGTCTCACCTCCACCTCCAGAGCAGACCCAACCAACCCCGGCGCCACCACAGCAAAAACCGAAAGACGAGAAGCCGGCAGCTCCAAAACCGAAGGAAGAGAAGCCCCCTTCTCCCTTACCACCCCCCGCGGCACCACCAGGCAGCCGCAATGAGACTCGGGTGCGTCGCGGCGCTTTTCCATCATGGCCTTCACGCTGACGATGGGACGCACCCCCCAAAAAACAGGTAAAAATGAGCCGGATGCGACTGCGGATTTCGGAACGTCTGAAGGAGTCGCAGAACAGCGCGGCGTCGCTGACGACGTTCAACGAGATCGACATGTCGTCGGTGATGGAGATGCGGAAGTTGTACAAGGACGAGGTGCTGAAGACGCACGAGGTCAAGCTCGGGTTCATGTCCGCGTTCGCGCGGGCGTGCGTGCTCGCGTTGAAGGAGATTCCGGCGGCGAACGCGTCGATTGAGGGGGACAGCATCGTGTATCGGGACTATGTCGACTTGAGCGTGGCGGTCGCGACCCCCAAGGGCCTGGTGACGCCCGTGGTCAGGAATGCGGAGACGATGAACTTTGTGGGCATTGAAAAGGAGATCGCGGCCTTGGGCAAAAAGGCGAGGGACGGGAAACTGACGATTGAAGACATGAGTGGTGGAACATTTACGATGTGAGTCTATTGAATTTCCCTCATGCACGTCGACCACTCACCAACGGTTTTTTATTTTTTATTTTTTATTTATTTCATTTATTTTTAATCCTGACTTTTATTTTGCCCTTTTATAATAGCTCCAATGGTGGCGTGTTTGGAAGTCTGTACGGAACCCCTATTATTAACCTGCCTCAGGCCGCTGTATTAGGTGAAGAGAATGATTCGCCCTGGGATGGGGAGACTGACGAACAACGTGCCCTGCAGGAATGCATGCCATCAAAGAACGGCCGGTGGTGGTGAATGGCCAAATCGTCATTCGACCAATCATGGTGGTCGCCTTGACATATGACCATCGCCTTCTTGATGGGCGTGAGGCGGTGACTTTCCTCGGTAAGTGGTGTGAATTGGTTGCGTATGGTCACAACATGGGCTGACCTGGCGATGGTTTCCTCAGTGCGCGTGAAGGAATATATCGAAGATCCCAGGAAGATGCTGCTAGCTTGAGGAGGACGAATAATGTAGATTCCCTCGATCTCCATCCATTTCTTGAATTTTCTATCTGATTTAAGGAAGAGGAGAAACGGCGGCCGAAAGGCTGGTAAATGAGAATTGAATTGGCTTGCTTTGTTTTCTCTGTCTCTCTCTCCTTTCCCACCTCAAGGCCCAAGCTGGCTCCTTCGCCGCCGCCACCTTCGCGTTTTTCTAATAAATCCTAAATAATCCTCATGCCTTCCAGCATCCCGTATTCCTCCATTTTGCCCAAATTCCCCGACAACAAGCGGCGTCCTGGCATCATTCAGCTCCCCCAGGCTCTGCCCGCCCTCTCGAGACCTCCTGCCAAGCTTTCCGCTCACAGCGCTGCTCAAAAACCGTCTTCGCATCCCCCAGCTGCCTCCGGGATGCCACCCAAGCCGAACGCCCAGCTCCGGACTCCAAGCCCCAGTCCAGGCTCCCGCGCCAAATCTCAGCAAGCCCGACGGAAATCGAAACGCTCCAGCTCGGGGAGTATTGTCGTGAATATTGGTGAATTTTCTGCCGTCATCTCGAGTACCTACCCGCCGTCCAATCCGGAGGCCCCGAGCATCCCCGCCTCAGCGGGCGACCACCGCCCGGGCCTCCTCATCCTCTCCCCACCGCCCACCCCCGCTCAACGGGCAACCAACAAATCGTCGCGAAGCAAATCCAGACTCAGGGCTGCAGGCCATGCTCGTCAATCCTCCAAGCCGCTCACGTTGCCAGTCTCCCCCCCACTCACACCTGAACTGATCAAGGTAACTGTCGTCTCATTTCGCATCCCTCTCCCCCGTTCGTCCCTTTGAATCGGTTAGTGGAGCTTTTTGTACTGGTTACTGAGCTATCGTCGTGCAGTTCCCCTCGTCTGCTGTGGAAGAGGCGGTGCCTGCTCCCTTGTTGCCTCCGATTGGCCTGGCACAGGACATGGATGGATCTGACGATTCATTGCCCTTGGCAGACGAAGATGAGGTGATCGTCTGGAAGCAGCCACTCACTCCAACGTTGGCTGTTCCCCCCGCGCCGAAGCAACGTGTACCTGGCACACCCTCTCGCACCCCCTCTCCCAACGATTTCTTTAAATGGGAGGATGTCAAGGACCTCCCAAGACTCTCACCCGCGACCATTGCCCAGCTCAAAGAGCAGTACGACATCCGTCCTTCCGAAGCTTTCCAACACCAGAAGAAACTTGATTCCAACGAGCCAGATCTCCTCATGTCTCTTCTCCATTCGAGCTCTTCCTCTTGCCCTCCCTCTCCCGGCGTCAGCCCTGGCTTCTCCGTCTTCCCCACTCCTTCCCGGCCCATTGCGATTGCCCGTCGTGCAAACGGCTCCCATGCTCGCACGCCCTCCTTCCCTGCCTATCCGACCTCTGGTCGGATCGCGATGATGCAGTACAAGGAAGGCGTCGCCGAGGCCTTTGGTCTCGATGTTCGCGACGAGCTCGCCGTCCAAAAGGCCACCGAAGCGTGGAGGGCGTATGCTGGATCCACCTTCAACAACTCGCCCGAGACGGAGCGCATTTCTGCGCCCAAGTTTTTGGGGAGACTCTTCCTCTGAGGTATGCAAACCTTTTTGTCCTTCGGCGAGGGTGCAGTCCTTGATGACAGTCCTAGTTTGCCTTTGTCGCATACTCTCCCTCGGATGTTATTTCGTACACTGGTCACAACCTTCACCCAATCGACAAAACTGATTCGAAACCGTCTACTACGAGGCTCTTCCTCGACAAATCTATTCTTCGTCCACCATCGCGCTTTTGTTGCACTAATGCAACCGGGACTCACCCCCATTCCATCGAGTCCATCGTCGCACTGGCGACAACTAGAATCAATGACAAACAATGTCGACGGACCACGGTTGACGATCCGATTTGAAGGCACTCAGCCGTAGCTCCATCAACGTCTCATCTCACCCGTCCATCGTCAGCTCAAGCTTGTTTATCACACCTCTCGTTGTCGTCCTCGTCATCCCGTCGTGTCTTACCACTCGGCATTTCTTGTTACCGATCATCGTGTCGGTTCATCGTCGTGTTGTTTTGCTTTTACTCTCGCACATCTCATTTCTCGCAATTCTCGGCTGTTTTGCTTCCGACATCCGCCAACCTTCCACTGAAGAAAAACAAGAGGTCACGTTTATCGACCCCCCGTCACACCACTGCATTGGTGTTCTTCTGCGGCAGGCCTACCTCACTTGGTTATCCGGCTCCCATCTTCTGCTGTCTCAAATTTGTGCTACCACCGGTTCTCGTCTTCTCGGCTCCCGATTATTCCGAAATACGGTCTGACTCTCCTCGCGCCGGGGATTGTCAGAAGAAGAAATACGCAACTAAATCCACATAACGAGGCGAAATCCACCAACCCGCCCACCATGGGCGGTGTCACGCTCGGCAGGATCATTTTAAAACTTGCTCGTCGCCCACGTTTGAGTAAACCCATCGATTCGTCCAAACTCCTTCCAAACACATTTTGCAGCTCGCTCCCTTTGTCGTAGAGCCCCACCGCATTCGTCCCTCGCATTTTGCATTCACCGGTCCACTTCATTCTTCCTATCATCAACTCAACCGCATTTACCCTCCTCCATCGACCACTCTACTGCATAGCAACTCGGACTGCATCATTTTCCTTCAGGCGGGAGAGCATCATGCGCTCCAGCCCAACTGTATCTCGCATCCTTATAGACCGACATTCGATGTGGACCCCGAACATGGCCCGACTCAAGTTCTGGTGGTGCCGCTGCGTCGTGCACCCCCAGCAACTACTTTCTTCAAGCATTGGGCATATTCACGATTTCCGATCTATTCTGGGATCAACTGGTAGACTTTTGTCCTATTATTTTATCCCACATTGTTATCCCCGGCATTTCCACCGCCAACGACCCGCAATATTTAACCACGTGTAGCATTGCGACACTTGCAGAGCAACGTCATACCTCCCAATTCCCCTCTCAACCTCATCAACCTACCCGAATTGTACAATACCCCGCCTTTTCGTCGCTCCTCTTGTCGTCGCTGCCGCGCGCGCCGTAATCGTCTCGTACCGCGACAAGCAACCCACCTTACCACACTACTCCTTTTTTCCCGTTTAATTGTTCTCCTCAATACCGCTGCGCCACCCAACCCCCCTTTTTTGGACACCATCCCCGACCCCTCTCTCACTCCCCAGTTCGCATTTCGCTTGCTCAATTACTCGTCATTTCTACGACCTTTTGGACAGCGTCGGCCACGATGCGACCGCCCCCCTTTTTTTGGCGATACTAGTTGTCTACTCGACTGGGTATCCTATTCTGGTGGGTCTCTCTACTACCCTTTTCAAAGGTGCCCAGTGCTGATCGGTTTTGGCTAGTATTATACTTTCATCTCTCCTCCATCAAAACTACAGCGCATACCACTGCATCTTGTTTTCACCAGGGCACATTTGTACCAGGAAACGGACATTGCGTTGTTGTTACTTTTACTCGGACTTCGACGAGACGACCCTTTTGCATCTGGGGCTATTCACCATAGTCCTCTCCTCTCAGCCATCATCTTTCTCCTCCCACTCGCATCATTCCCACGTGTATTTGGCATCCATCTCCTCGTCGTCCTATCATCACCCCCCTTCCCCCTCGGCATCCCCTCTCTACCACTCACAGTTTATAAAAAAGAAAAGTCAACACCGCCACAATGGCGTACACAATCAAGCATAGTCACACTCTTTTCATTCGGTTTCTCGGTTGGCCCCCACAACTATTATGGTCTTTGTCGTCCTTGCGAATGTTGGACGCTCCTACCACCGAATAGTCGCATTCCAACCCTCCCCACTCGTTCGAACACTGTGTTCCACTCCGATCCTCTACCGTCCGCCCCGGCCTAGTTCTCGTTTTCCTCCTGGCCAATGCCTGTGGATGGCGAAGGAAGGCTGCCCAGTTCTCTCTCGTTCGTCACCGCGTCCAGTGTTGGCTGTCGTTGTACGTTACTTAGTTTTGTGTTGAATGACATGCACATCGATGTCTACATTGCTCTCTGTTTGAGTTTTACTGCCGCCTATCCTCGAATTTTTAAGCACTGTGGGAAGATTGAACCTTTACATCATTTAGTTAGTTGACATCAACTTCCATGGCCGTGCTTCGTTCCTTGACTTTGGACTGGTCTATCAAATATTCAAGAGTACTTGTGTTTTCCTCGCAGCTGTGTGGAGATGGCCGCTCAGCATCTCGACTGTCTCGTGGAATGAATGCTACTCACAGGGCAGCGATGGTCCTCTGCACTTCCGCCAGGCTTCTCGTCAACCCTCGAATCACGCCAGCCCATTCGCCGCCCTCCCCACCACCGCGACCTCGGATGGTGTTCCCATGCTTCTCCAGTACTTCGCTTACCCACCTCAGATCCCCTTCCAAGTCGGGCCCTTTCTCCAGTCGTTTCACGAGCAGTTCCAAAAGCTTTCTGAGATAGTAATTGTTCCCACTAGAGCTCGGCCCCAGGAGGACGGGATTGCGACCGCCAGTCGGAAGATTGTGGACGACAAACTTGACCTCCTCTTTCGGGATCCGTTCCAGCACGCCCGTGACGAGCTCCTCCTCGTTCAGCCTCATCGCCATGCACAACGCCTTCAGGTATTCCCGCCCGTCGACCGCGTCGACGACTGCCTGGGGTGTAAGATCGATGGAGAGCTCGAACGGGTCAAACGCCACTGCGTCCTCGTTCGAGTACAACAGGAGACCGTCCGTGCTCGCCGCCGCCCACCCACGACCGTCGGGCGCGAAGCGAACGCCGCACGTCCGCACTGTTGGCTTCCACCGACGCTTCGACAGGTCACCGCCGGCCACGCCCGGCAGCGTTCCTGCGGCCTCCAGCCGATCCTCCAGCTCCGAGTCGTCCCCGTGCTCGTCGATCGCATCCAGGTTGATCCCGGCCGAATTGACCCTCCTACTGTCCAGGAATTCCTCCGTGCCGTCTAGAGAGAGGTTCTCGGATATGGTATATTTGCGCAACAGGGTGGCTTCTTGTATATCGTATAGGCACACATATTTGCTGTTCCCTCCTGCTAGTAGCAATGTCCCATCCGCACTGTAGCAGACCGAATTGAACGCTTTATTACCAGCATTGTTCTGCGCCGTGCGTCCGTCGTACAGACTTCTACCGCCACTGATATCCCTTCGGCCCTCTATTATCCCAGTTTGCCTTCCTCCAGCGACATCGAAGAAAGCGATCTGGCCATCGAGAGTAGCGACAGCCAATTCCTTTCCATCCGGCCTGAACGCGATGGCGAGAACGTCGCTATTCATGGAGAACGGCTCAACGGCCCTGCTTCTCCCAAAGGCATTCCACACTCTCACAGTCTTATCCCAGCTTCCGCTTGCTAGCTCATTTCCGATGGGCGAGAAGGCTAGGGATGATACTGGACCTTCGTGTCCTGTGAGAATATCCAGCAACTTGCCAGTCTGAACGGACCAGAAGAAGACTTCATACGTGTCGGTGGAACCAGCCGCGACAACCTCCCCACTAGAATCAACTGCTAGGCAGCTGAACTGCACGGGTGTCTCGGTCGGGGATGTGAACGTTCGGAAATTTCGATAGCGCACGAGATCCCATGCTCGAACAGTGCCATCCAAGCTAGCACTGAACACCACCTGCCCTCGTTTGGCAAATTCGACAGCTGTAACGCTGGCAGTATGTTCAGTGAATGTCACGAAACAGAACCCTGACTGTGTGGACCATAGTTTGACCTTTCCGTCGGAACCAGACGTGGCAATGTACTGGGAAGATGGAGAATATGATAGATGTGTTATAGATGAATGGGAGATCGAGGAAGACGATTGATGCGAGTGTGCTTGCTGTTTTAGGATATAGGATTGGGATTGCCACTCCCATACCAACAATTGGCCTAGCTTTTGTGCGCCAAATGCTAACCACTGTCCGGTGGTATTGATTGCTACCGAGGTGATTTTTTCATTGGATATTGACAGTGTATGGACGTTGATAATTGGTGACCCGTGAGCACTGGTGCTGGAAACTCCTCAGCATAGGATTGGTAACGAATTGGAAAGAGATACTCACGCAGGCACTTCCCAGAGTCCAAAGACTCCGCTTCCAAACCCGACAACGAGGAGCCCTCCCTTCTCATGAAAGGCAGCGCATGTGACCTGCAGCTGTGTCAGATTATCCACATTTGAAAAGACCGGGACAGACTTTTGTATTGGGTTGATTGAAATAATGCCGTTGTAGAATCGTCCACCTAGTGTGCCCTAGTCGATTCTCGGGATCTACGTCAATCAGGTGCTGGTCGACGGTAAGGCCATTATCATCTGTCTTTGCACCCCATAGAAATAGTGCGCCGTCTTTCGAAACAGTATATATCTACTTGGTAGAGTATTTTTCGAACGTTACTTTCACGATAGAGAGCGGACTATGCACTCCGAAGGTACTCACTGTGTCTTCGTTCTTCCCTCCAATCCACGCACCCACCAAAGAATCTCGATGACCTGCGAATGTTTTCGGTCGATACCCTTCTATCGGGTGGAGTGAAAAGAGGCGGGCTGTGAGATCTTTCGAGTGTGAGAGGAAGAATCTATGGGACGATGGAAAGGCGAGGACAGAAAATGAGTCATAAATTTCCCCTTCGCTTACTCGACATACCTGCTGTCGTTGCTCCATTGAACACCGCTCACATCGCCATTATGCCCGGCGTAGGAACGATGCAATCTAAAAGCCAGTGAACGGTGTGACTAAGCTTGAGCAACTGGGTGACTTACCTCCATGGAGCAAACTCTCTGATAAGAATGTTAGGCGTCACGTACACATGAACTATAGACGCCGTTGTAATGGCGATAAACCTGCCACATGGATAGTAAACGGAATTCCACAAATCGCGGTGCACTTACTTCCCGTCTTTGGAGAAATCTACGCTCCCAACTCTAGACTTGAGATTGAAATGATGCAATACGGGAGTTCGGGGAAGACTGGCCGACAATAGGAGGAGTTTTCCATCTGTTTGCGCGAGCATTTCATTATCAAGTCGCATTTGATCGTCAGATCTTCGAGTTTGAAGGGGAAAGGGGGATCTACTTTACCTTCATCCACAACTACTAGGACCTTCCCGTCAGGCGAGAGAGCAATTCTAGAAATGTTTTTCCGCGTTTGAAATGGCAGCGTGCGTGAACGATTGCTGGGTACGAAGAGTCAAACACAGACGGTAACGGGTAGGTGAGGGGGGGACGGTACTTTGGGAGATATAATTGAGCGTGAAGGAGGCTACATACTTGACGAGGTCAAAGACACTGAGTCGATTGCCCACAGGACTCATGACACACTCAGTGCGACTCCCATCAGAACCCGTCACGATGGGTGTGAAGAGGACATTGCCCTGTGCATATACACTCCCAAGCAAGTTGGAGAACTAGAGGGGGCAGTAATCCCGCGTCCATTCCGCGATATTAGGTTAGGGAAAACCATTTTAAAACCGCGTTCACGTTACATAAACGGTTTTTGAGAGCAAGGTTGGAGTGGCGATTGCGAAAATGTGAGAAATAGTTTGTCAGAAAACATATACGTGCTCAAAAGGCAAACCTTGCCTGAAAATTCGCCTTCATATTCTTGTTTTCATGTAATTTCTCACGGCCGACAGTCTTGGAGGAAAAGAAGTATAGGAGGCTGGGGGAGGGAGCCAGACAGCGCGCTGAGCTAAAGGTTGAACTTGGCAGTTCGAGTGAATGGAATAATGCAAAGGACACTACAAAAAAGTACGCAAATTCCTATCAAAACACAAGAGACAGGATATCATTCTCTCCCGGCGTCAACTCTCCGCAAAAGTCCAGCCGCCCCGAGCCCGACATCGGACGAAGCAATCCTAGAGTGTTCTCTCACACGAGATATACTCAGACGGCGATGGGGCCCATCATCTCCGCTTGTGCCTGGGCCATCGGGTCGCATGCGTCTCAACACTCCCGAGAAGGAGCTAAACACGCCCGAAACTCCACTCAAAGGGGAGGGAGGTATCGGTTGATTACTCCGTGAGACACTTTGGGTCAGTGATGCCGTCGCCGGGGTGACTGTGCTTGTCGTTCGCCTCCTTGCATGCCCCCAGAGCATGGCCTCGGTAGCCGACTCAGCCGGAGAGGGCGTCTCATGTGCTTCTTCGTCAATCCTCCCCTCTAAATCCTCCGAAGAAATACGGAATGGAGAATTTGCATCATTCGTTGGAGAGGTGATCATGTCCGTGATGGAGTTGGTGGTCAAGACGGCCTTGGATGGTGATGACGCGAGTGCGAATGGGGGGCGTCGAAATGAAGAGGATGGCCGAGTGGAGGACATTGACGACCTGACGGAATCTGTCCGACGACTGGCATTTCCTGTGCTCCCCTTGACATTAATGTTCGAAGTCGAGGCTACTGGTGATCCACTTGTGATGTGCAGAGACGATGGCCTTTGCCTCGGGGAGGGCTTGGGTGAGCTACGGGGTGACAGGCGCATTAATGGGGATGGAACGGGGGGAGGCAGAGGCAGAGGCAGGGGCAGGGGCAGGGGCAGAGGGGCCACTTGCGGCGAAGCAGTCGCTTTCGGAGGCGAGTTCTCGTGATTGGGAGCTTCCGCTTTTGAAGAGTCGGAGTCGTCCGTTGCATTTTTCTCCATGGAGTTCTCAACACTGGGCAGAGGCACGCTGGAGATCTCATTCTTCAGCGGAGCAGGCGATGTCGAAAACGGTTGGGGTTGCCCAGTGGGTTCCACCGGTGATGGCTCCTTGTTTGCCTGAGCCAGCAGCCGCGAGAGAGAGGATGGCCCTGCGCCTGCACTCGAAGCCGTCGCTGCCCTAGGTCTTGAAGGTATGGCCGTGATCCTCTCCAATATATCAGGGTCCTCTTCATGCTTAGGCTGAAGAGGAAGCAAAGAAGGAAGTGGTGGTGATTGTGAAGTCACCATAGAATCTCGCCAGGATTCGATCTGGGCCAAGCCTGGACGAGCTGGCACCGGGGCTATCCGTACTGGCTTCTGGCGATTCGTGGGGTTGGGCGTGTTCAACGCCCAATCCTCGACCTCCAGCATGTAATACTTGACGCCATTTCCGAGACCATAAGGGTTGCTCGTGGGATCCTGTTTACTAGGGATCAGATCCAAAGAAACGATATTCAACAAATTCTTACATTGCTGTCCACCAAGCGTTCAGATATGGATGTGATCCGTGCCACAATCCATTCCCTAGTCTTGAGCTGTTCGGCCACATGTCCGGTAGCATTCAGAAAGTAGTGAGGAAAGGACACTAGAACAAAGCCTGGTAAAGTCCACATCAACACAAAATATAAGAGCTTACTGTTGAAGGCCGCCCATGGTTTAGCAGCCGAGTTTCTCGTAGGAAGAAAGAGAGCCAGGTCCCCTTTCTGGAAATTTCTAAACGAAATCTTGCCCTTGGCCCGCTCCCGATACTCTTTGCACTGCTTCTGCCATTTACGAATGGTGAGCCCCATCTTTGCGATCGTCTCAGCAAAGGTGTCGAGGTCAAACTCCCGCAGCGTATCCAGCGCCGTCATCGGGTCCGAGGGGTCAATCGGCGTAGGCGACGGCACTCGCTCGGTGGTCGCAGGTTGGGTACCCTGGAGACCAAGAGACCCTACAATCTGACCACGAGGACTTCCAACCTCCATACCCCCGTTCAAACCCGGGCTCAGGACGGCTGATTCCCCCATGGGGGCATTGCCGAAGTTGGCGGCCCCTTTGGCGACAATCGGGCGCAGCATCACTTGCGCCTGCGCCAGAGCCTTTGCGTGACTGTTACGGAAGGCGATTGCGACATCGAACACCTGCGCTAAGATCCTCTCCGTTCTCTCCAACTTCCCTTCCACTTGGACCAGCGCGTTGTTCGCGAAATTCAACTCGGCCCGCAACGTGTTCTCCGTCTGTTGGGCCAGGTTCTCCGCCTGCGTGGAGATAGAAAGCTCATGAGAGGTCCTTTTGAGCTCCTCTCTCAGCGAGGAAAGGTCGGCCTGTAGGATTGTGTTCTGGGAGCGGAGAGAGGACACCTGAGAGGCCGCTACCGCAAATTTCTGCTGCGTTTCCAGCAGTTGTTGTCGATCCGATTCCAACTGGGACTTCGTTTCATGGAAACGATGTTCTAAGACGGCGCGATCCCCATCCGCCTCCACTTTATGGTCTCGTAGTAGTCTGTCCCTTTCCCTAATGGCATCCTTCCACGCGTTCCTCGCCTCCTCTCCGTCTGCTCTTGCCTGTCTTAGCTGAGTCTCCAAGGTTTCGATCCGCTGTTTGCTTTCTTCGTCTCTCTTCATAAGAATGGCATTTTCCTCTGTTCTCGAAGACACGTCCTTCTCAAGCATGGAGATGCGTTCTGAATGGCCAGCAATGCTGCGGTTGGCGCCTTCTAACCGGTCGCTCTGTACCCGAACCATCTCGTTCAACTCAGCCTTTTCTAGCAGCAACGTACGTTGCGCTTGCTCTTCCTGCTCGATTTGGTCCAGCATTTTCGAGATTTCCGAGTTGCGCTGCCGGAGATCCTGCTCATGCGTCTGGTTTTTGGCCTGGGCCTCTTCATAGAGCCCGTGGGTCTGTTCGACATTCGTACGGGCTTGCTTTAAGAGAGCCTGGAGGTGCTCGATCTCGTTCTCTAGATGGGGCAATTGGGCGGTGATTTGATTGTTTTGGGAGTCCAGTTCATTGATGCGAGCCTGCAGAACTTTGCGTTCGGCGTCAAAGGTCTGCTCTTGCGCCTCTTGTTGGCCTTGCAGCTCATGGAGCTGTTCAGCTGCTTCATTGTACGCAGTCGCTTCGTTGAGCGCTATCCAGAGAAGGTTAGGATGGGGGTTGCTCGGATGGTATGATGGCTCACTCCGTCGTTTGTAATATGCCAGCCGAGTGGATGATAGAACTTAAAAGAGGGCGCTCAGCTATTTTAACCGTGGCCCTGCAAAGATGTCCACTCACCGGACTTTTCGGCCAGTCGATCAAAATCGGCCTCAAGGCTGTCCATCCTGGCGACCAATTTTTCCAGGGCTTCACGTGTCTCCCGCATAGGATGGTGCGATCCACCATTCACGAAGTTGAGGGAGATGGTTTCTTCCTCTATTTGGCGCATTGCCTCCAGAAGTGCTATAAACGCAGGTTCAGCAAAGTTACTTCCCATCGGGCGACAGTAGACGCGCAATCACCTTCTACGTCTTCCCTGCTTATGTCGTATGGGCCCTCTTCGGTCCCCTTTGTGGACACTTCTAGTGATGGCGGCTCCATATCCATGCTTTGAGTCTCAAATGGCAATAACGACAACGACTCTCCACGGTAGACCTGCCTCCGCTTCCTTTCTGATGATCTATACAGTGACATCAGTTTACCAAAACCCAATGCCTTCGATGAGATATACTTGCGTTAGTTTCGCCATGACTTCTGCTATTGCTTGGGCTCGTTGCATAAAGAACTTTCCTTTTGAGGTCCATGAGCGGTCTGATGGGCCAAGGATTCTCCACTCACCGAACTCTCTCCGCCGAACAATCTCAATAACACTTGCACCATAAGCAAACGCCATTCCATGCAAACGCTGCAGATGCACGAATCCCCCTTTTACCCTCATGTCGTTCTCTAGCCCAGTGAGAATCGTAGGGAGAGAGAATATCGAAGACTGGAGAGTAGAGATATGCCGTAACGTGTGTAATAATTCTTGTGTATGTCGATTCTGTTTCAACC
>Ga0335075_10009718_pt1 | contig 14632 bp, 10 predicted proteins | sample Lox_Sample_24_FD_206723 | JGI IMG/M metagenome (GOLD analysis project Ga0335075, IMG submission 206723) | Soil microbial communities from Loxahatchee National Wildlife Refuge, Florida, United States - Lox_Sample_2.4 | ecosystem: Environmental > Terrestrial > Soil > Wetlands | place: USA...
GCCTGGCCTTGGACGTCGCGCCGCCGGCCGCGCACCTGGCGGGCGAGTACGCGCTGGTGTTCTGCCTGGTGGGGTACGCCTGCGGCCGGGCCAGGAACATGATCCTGCACGCGACGGGCGAGCAGCGACGGGCGACCTCGCTGGCCGTGATGGCGCTGGGCACGGCGATCGGCGAAGCGGGCAAGGCGGCGCTCGGCCGGCTGGTCAGCGACCCGGACGTCACCGGCGCGGCGATCAAGCACGTGCTGCCCGTCGCGATCGTCTATGACCTGCTGCTCTGCCCGTTCGTGTTCTGGCTGGTCGCGTTCATGCTCCGCCAGCCCGCGGAAGAACGCGCCCCCCGCCCCGAGTTCGCCCAGGTCGCGACCGCGTTCCGCACCGCGTCCGCAGGGGCGCTCGGGGCGGTGCCGCGGCTGCGGCTGGCCGGCAGCACCCCGCCCCCGGCCCGTCCCCCGGTCCGCTCGGAGCCGAAGCTGCGGCTTTCGTCCGGCCGCTCTTCCCAGCTATCCGGAACGGCCTCGGCTTTCTCCCCGACGCCCCATCCTGTCCCCGGCGGTCACCCGGCGAAGCTGAACTTCGCCCAGGGCAAGTCCGCCGCCGCCCCGCCGCCGGCCCCGCGGCGCACGGCGCCGGGCAAGGGCTGGCTGAAGGGCGGGCAGCCGGCCGGCACGCCGGCCGTGCGTTCCACGTCGCCTGGCAAGGGGTGGCTGCGGACCGCGCGCCCCGCCCGCCCAGCCGGGATGCCGGCCGTACGGCGCACGGCGCCGGGCAAGGGCTGGCTGCGGGTCCGCAGGCCGGTCGGCGTGGCGCCGGTGCGACCCACGTCGCCAGGCAAGCGCTGGCTCCGCGCGGGCCGGCCAGGGCACCCGGGCGTCGCGGGGCTGCGCGCGGAGCGGCCCTCCGGCGTGACGGCCATGGGGCGCACATCCCCGGGCAAAGGCTGGCTGCGGGCGGAGCGCCCGGTCGGGACTCCGGCCCCGCGCCGCACGGCGCCAGGCAAGGGCTGGATCCGCCCGGCCAAGCCGCTGCCGCTGCCGCGCCGCAAGTCGCCCGGCAAGGGCTGGCTGCGCCCGGCTAAGCCGCCGCGGCCGCCGCGGCGCAAGTCGCCGGGCAAGGGCTGGGTACGCCCGGCTAAGCCCGCCGCGCAAACGTGGTACGCCAAGTCACCGAGCACCCGGTGGGTGCGCCACAGCCACAGCCCGTGGCCCGAGCGCCGGCGGCGGCTGCTCGCGCTCGTGGGAGCCCGCCGGTGATCCCCGCGTCGCGGCGACGGCTCGTCATCCTCTACCTGGTCGCGGCGGCCATGATCGTCACGCTCGGCGGCCGGCTCTGGTACCTGCAGGTGATGGACACCGCGCAGTACAAGCAGCTGGCCGCGGCGAATCAGACCCGGCAGGTCGTGGTGCCCGCGGTGCGCGGCGGGATCGTCGACGACACGGGCCAGCCGCTCGTGACCAACACCACGGCGCTGACCGTCTCGGTGGACATGATGCAGCTGTCGCAGACCACGAGCGACGACGGGCGGAGCGTGCTGACCCGGCTCGGGTCGCTGCTCGGCATGTCGTACAAGACGCTGGCGGAGAAGACCCGGCTGTGCACCAAGGGCGTCCCCGCGCCTTGCTGGCCCGGCTCGCCGTATCAGCCCATCCCGGTGGACCAGCAGGTCAGCGTGCAGACCGCGCTCCAGATCATGGAACAGCCGTCGCAGTACCCCGGCATCACCGCCCAGGTCCAGCCGGTGGTGGACTACCCGATGCCCGACGGCGCCAACCCGGCCCAGCTCCTCGGCTATCTCCAGCCGATCACGCAGCAGGAGATGGCCAAGGACCACATTCCCGAGACCGGGTTCGCCGCCGACGACCTGGTCGGCCAGTCCGGGCTCGAGGCGCAGTACAACTCGGCGCTGACCGGCACGCCGGGCACCAAGACCGTCTCGGTGGACGCCGCGGGCGACGTCACCGGCACGGTCGGCGAGACGGCGCCGCAGAACGGCGACACGCTGGTGACCAGCCTGAACGCGCAGGTCCAGACGGTGGCCCAGAACGCGCTGAACAACGCGGTCAACAACGCCAGGTCGCAGGGCAACGACGTGAACCAGGGCGCCGCGATCGTGGAGACGACCAGCGGCCGGATCGTGGCGATGGCCAGCTACCCCAGCTACAACCCGAACGTGTGGGACGGCGAGATCTCCCAGGGCGAGGTGAACTACCTGTTCGGCCTGGGCAACCAGTCGAACTCCGGCGAGCCGGCGATCAACTGGGCGACCCAGGGCCAGTACGCCCCTGGCTCGACGTTCAAGGTCACGTCGACCGCCGCGGCCGTGGCCGACGGCTACTCGCTCAACGGGCTGTACAACTGCCCGGCGTCGGTGAGCATCGGCGGCCACACGTTCATCAACGACGGCAACCCGGGCGAGGGCGACATGACGTTCGCCGAGGCGCTGATCCAGTCCTGCGACACCGTGTACTACAACATCGGCTACGGCATGTACCAGACCGATGATCCGCAGGCCAACAGCGTGCTCAGCGCGAAGGCGCCCACCCAGAAGATGCAGCAGATGGAGCTGGACTGGGGATTCGGCAACTACACAGGCGTCGACCTGCCGGAAGAGTCCACGGGCACGATCCCGACCCGGCAGTGGCTGTACTACATGTGGGAAGACAACGCGCACAAGGGCCAGAACTGGTGCAAGTACGGCAACGCGAACGGCTCGTACGTGCAGCAGATCGAGTACCAGGACTGCCAGGACGGCTGGGTGTGGGAGCCCGGCCAGGCGGCGATCGCCGCGATCGGCCAGGGCTACGTGACCGTCACCCCGCTGCAGCTCGCCAACGCGTACGTGGCGCTGGCCAACGGCGGCACGCTGTACAGCCCGCGGATCGGCGAGGCGCTGGTCTCGCCGGCCGGGAAGGTCGTCCAGAAGATCAACCCGCCGGTGATCCGCCACCTGCCGGTCTCCTCCTACACGCTGGCGTACATCCGCAGCGCGCTGGCGGGCGTGGTCACCCAGGGCACGGCGGCGGGCGCGTTCGGCGGGTTCCCGCTCAACCAGGTCTGCGTGGCGGGCAAGACGGGTACCGCGCAGATTATGGGCAAGGTCGCCACCTCGGTGTTCGCGTCTTTCGCCCCCTGCCAGAACCCGCAGTACGTGGTCATCGTCATGCTGCCGAACTCCGGTTACGGCGCCGACGCGGCCGCTCCCGCCGTCCGGCAGATCTGGGACGGGATCTACGGCCTTGAGAAGCACAAGGCCGCGCTGCCCGGCGGTCAGCTGCCCGCGAGCATCCCGGCGGTGCGGCAATGAGCGAGCTTGCGAGCGAATCGGTAAATACTGCGTGTCCGCGAATGCGGCCGACGAGCGCCAGCGAGGAGGTCTCATGAGTGTCGGCATCCCGTCCCGGCCGTGGGCAGGCCCGCGCTGGGGCACGTTCGCCCCGAAGCGGCGCTCGGCGCTCGCCCGCGCGTTCGCCAAGGGCGGCCTCGCCCGGTCCTGGGACTGGCTGCTGTTCGCCGTCACGATCGGGCTGACCGGGCTGGGGGCGGTGCTGGTCTGGGCGGCGACCAAGCCGGCCCTGGAGGCCGCGGGCCTGGACCCGCACACGTACCTGAAGAAGCAGCTGCTGTGGGGCGGGCTCGGCGTCATCCTCATGTTCGTCACCGCCAGCATCGACTACCGCTGGTTCCGGCGGTGGACGCCGGTGATCTACGGCGCGTCGCTGCTGTTGCTGCTCGCGGTGCTCGCCGTCGGGCAGCGCGTCAACGGGGCGAAGGCCTGGATCGCGCTGCCCGGCGGGTTCCAGGTCGAGCCGTCGGAATTCGCCAAGCTCGGGCTGGTCCTGGCCACCGCCTGGGTGCTGTCCCGGCGCCGCATCGAGCCGTTGGAGCCGAAGAAGGCGGGACGGCCCGGCCTGAAGGACGTGGGCCTCGCCGTCGTCGCGGCGGCGCCGCTGATCCTGCTGGTGGAGCGCGAGCCAGCGCTCGGCGTGATGTTTGTCCTGGTCGTCACGCTCGCCGCGATGATCGTGGTCTCCGGCATCCGGCTGTACTGGGTGGGCAGCCTGGTGGCCCTCGCCGCCGGCGGTATCTACGCGATCGCGCACCTGCATCTGCTCAAGGGCTACCAGCTGACGCGGCTCACCGCGTTCCTGCACCCGCAGAACAACCTGGCCGGCGTGGGCTACAACGCGCTGCAGGCGAAGACCGCCGTCGGCTCGGGCGGGCTGTTCGGCCAGGGGCTGTTCCACGGCACGTTCACCGCCGGGAACTTCGTCCCGTCGGTGCAGACCGACTTCATCTTCACGGTCGCGGGGGAGGAACTCGGCTTCGTCGGCTGCGCGGTCATCGTGTTCCTGCTCGGCGTCGTCGTCTTCCGCGCGATCCGCGCCGCGGCGATCGCGGACGACATGTTCGGCATGCTGGTGGCGTCGGGAGTGGCGGTCTGGTTCGGCTTCCAGACGTTCGTCAACGTCGGCATGACCATCGGCATCATGCCGATCACCGGGCTGCCGCTGCCGTTCCTCTCCTACGGCGGTTCCGCCATCTTCGCGGACATGATCGCGGTTGGCCTGCTCCAGTCGGTCCGGCGGCACCACTCCATCTGGCTCGAGTAGCGAAGCTACCCGTGGTCATCACGGGTGATCGGGGTCGAGGAGCGCCGCTGTCTCTTTGAGGGTGGTGCGGAGCCAGGTGAGGGCGGGGTCGGTGCCGCGCATGGGGTGCCACCAGGCGGTTTCGGTGATTTCGACGGGTCCGAACGGGGGCTCGATGACTGTGATGCCGGCCGCCGCGGCGACTTTGCGGGCGAGGCGCTCGGGGACGGCCGCGACCAGGTCGGTGCCGGCCACCAGGAACGGCAGGGCGAGCCAGCCGCCGGTAGTCACCATCACGTCGGGGGTGATGCCGTGCTGGGTGAGGGCGGCAGCGGCCGGGTCGGGCTGGCCGTGCGGGAGCTGGGCGGCGGCGTGCGGCGCCGCGGCGAGGTCGGCGAGGGAGAGCCGGCCGTCGCGTAGCCACGGGTTGGCGGGGTCGGCGACATACACAAACCGGTCCAAGACGACCTCCTCGGCCCAGAGCACCTCCGGCCGCGGGACCGTCGGCGCGACCAGCAGGTCGCAGGCGAGCAAGGCCCGGTCGTCCACTTCGGGCGGGGTGACCGGGCGCAGCGAGATGCTCACCTGTGGCGCGAGAGCGCGCACCCGGCGCAGCAGCGGCCCGGCCAGTACCGTGACCGAGGAATCGGAAAAGCCGAGCGCGAACGAGTGGTCGCCGGGCGGGGGCTGGCGGTGGTCAGCGGGAGAGAACGCGTGCCCGGTCAGCCGCACCGACTCGTGTACCGAAGGGAGCAGCGAGCGGGCCAGCGGGGTCAGCGTGTAGCCGTTCCCGGCCCGGAGCAGCAGCTCGTCCCTGTAGTGCCTGCGCAGCCGCGCGAGAGCATTGCTCATCGCGGGTTGCGGCATGCCCACGCGCGCTCCGGCCCGGGTGACGTTGCCCTCCTCGAGCAGCGCCTGCAGGACGACCAGAAGGTTCAGGTCGATACCACCGACTGTCATTTCAGTCACTCCCGTCAATTCAGGCCATAATTCCCCGTGCGACTGTTACTGTTTTCCATCAATTAAGTTCGTAAATGTCCTCATTGCTCTTAATGCCCGGGAAAGAGGCTCCTGTGGCGGGTGTCAGCGGCATCGACCTGAACCTGCTCGTGGTGCTGGACGCGCTGCTCGGCGAGCGAAACGTGACGCGGGCAGGAGCGAAGCTCAGCCTGAGCCAGCCGACGATGAGCGGCTCGCTGGCGCGGCTGCGGCAGCACTTCGGAGACGAACTGCTCGTCAGGTCCGGGCGCGAGTACCGGCTCACTCCGGTGGCCGGTCACCTGCTGCCGGCCGTGCGCGAAGCCCTCCTGCAAGTCGAACAGACGCTGAGCACTTCGCAGGAGTTCGAGCCGGCGACCAGCACGCGCCGGTTCCTGATCGCGGTCTCCGGGCAGTCCGTCCTGGCGCTGAACGCGCTGCTGGTGCGGGTGCGGAAACTCGCGCCACGGGTACGGCTCGAGACGTGGCGGCCGGTCACCGCGGCGCTGCTGGACTCTGACCGGGGGCTGCTCTGGTGCGACCTGCTGCTCGCGCCCGCGGGGCTGCAGCCCGCCGGGGAGGGAGAGCTGATCTGGCGGGACCGGTTCGTGTATGTCGCCGACCCCGCCAACCCGTGGCTGCGCGACGGCCGGCTCTCCCTCGCCGACCTCGCCGCGGCGCCGCACGCCGCCGTACGCCTGCCGCCCGGCCAGCCCGCCCCGGTCGCCGCCGCTATCGCCGAGCACGGCATCACCCCCGACGTGATGGTGACTACCGCCGGCTGGCTCGCCCTGCCGTTCCTGGTGGCCGGCACCGACCTGGTCGCGGCCGTCCCCGAGCGCCTCGCCCGCAAAGTCGCCGCGGCGGCCGGCATCACAGTCATCGAGCCCCCGTTCGGACCCGTCGAAATCACCGAAACCGCCTGGTGGCACCCCATGCGCGGCACCGACCCCGCCCTCACCTGGCTCCGCACCACCCTCAAAGAGACAGCGGCGGCTCATGCCTAGTTCCCCAGTACCGCAACGTGGTCCGGGCGGCGGGTTGGCGGGGTAATCATCCGTCCGGCCCGCTCGACGAGCAGGCTCATCTCAAAGGCGATGAGCCCCAGGTCGGAGTCGGCTGAGGCAAGGACAGCAAGGCTCGCGCCGTGGCTGATCGTCATGACCACCAGCACCCCGCCGTCCATCTCCACCACTGTCTGAATCACGAGGCCGCCCTGGAAGATACGCGCCGCGCCCTGAGTCAGGCTCGCCAGGCCCGATGTCACCGCCGCGAGATGGTCGGCGCGCTCTTGCGGGAACCCGGCGCTGATCGCGAGCGCGAGCCCGTCGGCAGAGACAATCACCGCGTGGGCCGCGTCGGGAACCCGATCGACGAAGTTCGAGACCAGCCAGTTCAGGTCCTGCGTCGGTTGACCTCTCGTGCTCATCCGTGCTCCTCTCGGCTACTGCCGCCGTCAGTTCTCGTCCACTCCGAAGTTCCACGGCGCCGCAGCCCGGCCCTCGCGGGCACCACGCTGCAGATTCGCCAGCCGGCTGCGCACCGCCTCCGCTGAGCGGGCTGGCGTGGCAGCCCGCGACTGGGGGACCTCGGACACTGGCTGCTGGGGCTGCTGGGTTTGCTGCGGTCCGGTCGGCTGTCCCGTCTGCTCTCCGTGCGCCCGAGGGCCGACAGATCCGGGCACCAGGTTCGCGCTCGGCACCCGCCTCGGCAGCCCGGCCGCGGTCGTGTCGCCGACAGCAGGCGACGCGGCAGCCTGGGCCACCCGGAAACCCTCGTCGGCGGGCGACGTCCACGAGCTGTCCGATTCGTGACCCCCGCCGCTGAACGTCTTTCCGCTCCGGCGGAACCAGTCGGATTCCACGGAGTCATAGATTGGCAGCCACATGCCCGCGTTGCTGTCGGTGCCGCCAGTCGCGGTCGCCACGGCGCGGGGCTCTGGCTCTGCAGGCGCCGTCGCGGGAACCGGCGCCTCCGGAAGCGGCGATGCTGGCGCTACCAGAAGCGGCGATGCTGGCGTTACCGGCTTACGGATAGGCGCGGCGGGCGTCGGCATCGCCGGCGTCGGAACACCCGCGCTCCAGGCGGGACCCGGGGTCGCCTGAGCGTGGGCGGGTACCGGTGCGGCGGGCCCGTAGCCGTCGGCGTCGAAGCGCTGCCGCGGCGTGCCGAGCGGAGACCCCTTCTCCGACTCCGCCACCAACTCCGGCAGCCAGATCAGCGCGGACAGGCCGCCGCGGTGGGCGTGCCGGAGCCGGACCCTGATCCCGTGCCGGGCGGCAAGCCGGCCCACCACGAACAGGCCCATCCGCCTGGATACCCCGACATCGATGACCGGCGGGTTGTCCAGCCTCCAGTTCGCGTACTGCAGTTCCTGCTCCGGTATCCCGAGCCCCGCGTCAGTGATGTCGATTAGTACTCCGCCGCTGGTCAGCGTCTGGGCGATGACGGCCACCTGCGTGGTTTCCGGCGAGAACGCGGTCGCGTTCTCCACGAGTTCCGCCGCCAGGTGCACTACGTCGCTCGCGACGCGCCCGGAGATGACCACCCCTGGCTGCACGTTGAGCGCGATCCGCTCGTATTGCTCGATCTCGGAGATGGCGGCGCGCAAGACATCCACGAGCGGAACTGGCTGGCTCCACTTGCGCGGGGGCTCGTGGCCCCCGAGGACCAGCAGGTTCTCCGAGTTCCTGCGCATGCGGGTTGCGAGGTGGTCCAGCCGGAACAGGCTGCTCAGCCGGTCGGGGTCCTGCTCGGACTGCTCCAGGGAGTCGATGATGCTGAGCTGACGTTCGATCAGCGACTGGCTGCGCCGGGACAGGTTCACGAACATGGCGTTCAGGTTCAACCGCAGCAGCGCCTCTTCAACGGCCAGCCGGACGGCCTCGCTGTGCACCTGGTCGAACGCGCGGGCCACTTCGCCGATCTCATCGGTGGAGTTGACGCCGATGGGTTCGATCCGGACGCTTTCGTCCGTCTCGTGGCTCTCGCTCAGCTTCCGGACCACGTCGGGCAGGCGCCGGCCGGCCACGTCCAGGGCGTCCGCCCGCAGCTTCCGCAGCGGCATGATCAGGGAGCGGAGCATGACGATGGTGACGAGCAGCACGAGAACGAGCAGTGCGAGCACGACGACGACGGTCAGTTTCTCGGAGTTTTCCGCGCCCTGGTGCAGCGCGGCGGCCTGGGCCGTGATGGAAGCCAGCTCGTTGGTCTCCACCCCCCGCATGTCGCCCAGGGTGACCGCCATGTCGCTGAACCACGTCTGAGCGTTGCCGGACGGCGGAAGGCCGTTGCCGCCCTCGATCAGAGCGTCGTTTTCAATCGACTGGGCCTCATCCACTTGCGGCCCGGCGACGTCGTCGTTGAACTGCTGTTCTTCGCTGAGGAAGCCTGAGAAGCCCGATCCTGGCTGGTAGGCCGGGAGGGCGCCGGCCACCGTCTGGTAGGTAGCAAGGTCGCTCGCCTCACCGGACTGTGCCGCGACCAGGGCGCTCAGGCCGCCGGGCCCGAACTGCCCGCCGAGCAGCGCCGCGTACAAGAGGGCACGCTGCTGCGAGCCCTGGTCTTCCGCCTGCGCGAGCGACCCGAGAGAGCTAATGGTCTGCGCCAGCTGCGCGCTAGAGCTGCCGGCCGCGATCTCGTTGTCGAACGCCAGCAGGGTCGAGATGACATCGGAGTAATCGGTGGCCATCGCCAGCGGGAGCATGTCGCTGTGCGCGAGCCCGCGCAGGTCGGGGAGCGCGGTGACCCGGCTCAGCGCGAACGCCAGGTCGGTCCGCGCGACGGCGGGGTAGGCAGGGCCTATCTGAGCGGACTGCTTCTGCACGACCGCCAGCCGGGCGCCGGAGATCGCGTACTGGCCGCCAAGCTCGCCGAGCAGGACATCGGCCTGCCGGGTCTTCCCGGCCTGGCTGTCGGCGAGGTAGCCGGCCGTGAGGTCCCGTTCGTCCTCGATAGCGTCCGCCAGCGCCGTGACGTCGCCGCCGAGGGCCGCGAGCTGGTCCACCCGCGCGAAGCCGGAGGCTGTGTCCTGAGCCGCCTGAATGCGGAAGCCGCCGAGTACGATCGCCGTCACCGTAGGGATGATGACTAGGGCAAGCAGCCGCCAGCGCATGCGCCAATTGCGCAGCCGCCAGGAAGCCGGCAGCAGGCTCCGCCGCCTGCCGCCGGCCACGGACGACGCGGGCGGGGAAACCGTGGCTTTGCCGCTCTCCAGCGGGGGCAGGGCGATAAGGTCGCCGCCTTGATCGACCATTGATCTCGTTCCCTCTGATTCCCATTCGCGCGACCGCAGGACCCGGCGGGTTGAGCAGGGGAATTCCAAAGGCACGCAGCTGGAAACCAATCGAGAAACATGGCCAGACATGCTGCCGCCGCACCCTGGTTAATCCGCCGTCACAGCCGTGCGCACCCGTTACCGTGCACGGCCAGTAGCCTATAGCGTCACACGACGCGCAGGAGATCGGCAGTTTTTCGGCAAAATATGACTATCCGCTACGGATATGACGCGGTATATGGATGTCTAATGACTGCCCCGTACCAGGGATTTTGCCGTTGCTTCGCGCATAGCTGCACATATGGCGGATCGGTCCTGAGCTATGCTCTCCCCGGTGCTGAGGGCTTCGCCGTGGCGCATCGTGCCCCGATACCCAAATGACCACGGTGCCGATGACCCAAATGCAAGGCTTACGTAAACTGACTTTAACAGAGGGAGCACCATGCGGAGTTCTCGTTTTCATAAGCTCGCGCTATTCACGGCGGTCATATTGGCGGCCGGCGCGGCTAGCGCGTGCAGCAGCTCCTCCAGTTCCGCGGGCGGCAGTACCGGATCGGCGCCTGAGCTGTCGAACATTACCGTCTCAGCACTCGAGATCCCCGACGCGATCACGCTGAAGATCGCCCAGCAGGAGGGCTTCTTCAAGCAGCAGGGCCTGAACGTGACGATCAAGGAGCTGGCCGCCACGGACAACACCACGCCCGCGCTGCTCTCGCACCAGATCGGGATCATGTCGCAGAACTACGTGGGCATGTACGCGCAGGAGGCGCAGACGCCCGCCCTCCAGATGCGGGTGATCGCCGACGACCTGCAGGCCGCTCCCGGCGTGTTCGAGCTGATGGTGCCGAAGGGCTCGACGATCACCTCCCCGGCCGGCCTGAAGAACAAGACGATCGCTATGCCCGGGTCGGGCGTCAGCATTGGCTCGCTCTCGACGGCGGCGCTGGTGAACCCCTACCACCTGACATCCGGTTCCTACACGATCGTGCCGGTACCGTTTCCTGAGATGCCCACGGCGCTGATACGGGGCGAGGTCGCCGCCGCCTGGGCGACAGAGCCGTTCATCACGATCATGGAGGCCGCGGGCGCGCACCCGCTGGCCGATGTGATGACCGGGCCGATGGAGAACTTCCCGATCTCCTGCTGGATCACGACCGCGTGGTATGCGCAGCACTACCCGAAGACCGTGGCTGCCTTCCAGCGGGCGATCGTCAAGGCGCAGCAGCTTGCCGCCACCGACCAGCCGCTCGTCCGCAAGCTGCTGCCGACCTATATCCAGGGACTCCAGCCGCAGATCGCCAACGTCATGGCGCTTGGCACCTTCAACACCACGCTCAGCCTGACCCGCATGGAACGAGTCGCCAACGTGATGGAGCAGTACCACGAGCTGCCCCCGAACTTCGATGTGCAGGCCATGTACTATCCGCTGCCGTCCTCGGGATGACCCCGGTCCTGCGCCGGGTGTTCCTGGGGGCGGCCGGCATCGCAGCGATGTTCGGCGCCACCGAGTTGGCACTGCGGGTCAGCGGGGCCGATGCCACCCTCTTCCCGCTGCCCTCGACGGTGCTAGCCCAGACGGCAAGCCTGCTGTCGGACAGCGCGTTCATGGCCGCGGTGGGGTCGACGATGGGGGCGTGGGCGGAGGCGATGGCGTTCACGGTCGCCATCGCCATTCCCGCGGGGGCGCTGCTCGGCCTGCTGCCGTGGGCGGAGTCGGCACTGCGCCCGGTGATCGAGTTCCTGCGGCCTATCCCGTCCGTTGTGCTTTTCCCGCTGATCTTGCTCATCGTGCAGAGCGACGCGCGGTCCGAGGTCGTCGTGATCGTGTTCGCGTCCGTGTGGCCGGTGCTCATCAACACCATCTACGGCTTCAGGGAGGTCGACCCCGTGGCCAAGGAGACGCTACGCGGCTTCGGGTTCGGCCCGCTCGCCGTCGCCTGGCACGTGTCGCTGCCCAGTGCCGCCCCGTTCATCGCCACGGGCGTGCGCGTCGCTGCGTCGCTCGCCTTCGTGGTGGCGATAGGCGTGGAGCTCATCGGCGTCGGCCTGAACGGCCTCGGCACTTTCGCGGGCCAGGAACAGGGCGCCGCGGATGCGGTCGCCATCATGATCGCGGTGGCGATCTGGTCGGGAATCATCGGGCTCGTGCTCAACACCGTCTTCGTCGCCGCGGAGCGCCGCTTCTTCCGCTGGCATCACGAGCAGTCATCGATGGCGAGAGCGACGACGTGAGGCACCTGCTCCTGTTCATCGCGCGGCTGCTCGTGGTCGCCGCCGTCGTCGGCGGCTGGGGACTCGCCACGAAGGTGGCCGCGAGCCCGTACTTCCCGCCGCCGTCGTCCATCGCGGCAACCATGTACCGGCAGTGGTTCTCCGGCCCGGCCAGCCACCTGTGGCTGACCGGCGACGCCACGGCGAACTTGGTGCCAAGCCTCGGCCGCATGCTTGGCGGCTGGGCCGCGGCCAGCCTCACCGGTGTCGCGATCGGCGTCGCGATCGGACGGCTGCGGCTGTTCGCCGACCTCGTCGAACCTATCGTGCACTTCGGCCGCGCGGTTCCGGTGCCGACGCTAGTGCCTCTCTTCCTGTTCCTGTGGGGGATCGGCACACCGATGGAGGTCGCGGCGATCGCCTTCGCCGTGATCTGGCCGGTCCTGCTGAACACGATCGACGGCGCGCGCCACCTAGATCCTGTGCATGTCGAGACCGCCCGCGTTTTCCGGCTCGGTCCCGGCCAACGGCTGGTGTGGATCATCCTGCCGGCCGCGGCGCCGAAGATCTTCGCCGGGCTGCGGCTAGCCCTCTCGCTGGCCCTCGTCATGATGATCATTTCTGAGTTCGTCGGCAGCACTGACGGGATCGGCCGGGAGATGCTCCAGGCGCAGACGAACTTCGACGTGGCCGTGATGTGGGCAGTGATCACGTTGCTCGGGCTGCTTGGCCTGCTGCTCAACGCGGCCTTCAGCGTGCTTGAGCACCGCGTCCTCGCATGGCAGCGGGGGATGCGGCCCGCGGCCTGACCGAACCTTCCGAGCGTGCGACGATGGGATTCTTACCGATGCGGGAAAAGCAGGACGTCACCACGGAACGGGCAGCGGCCGAAGCGGCCGCGGCCGGCCAGCGGACAATCATGGAAATGCAGCGGGCGGTGTGGCGATTCGCGGCCCTCCGGGCGCTGGTAGCCGTCGGCTGTCCTGAGCAGTTGCGGGACGGGCCGCGTACCGTTGCCGAACTTGCGGACCGGTGCGGCGCGGACGCGGCCACGCTCGGCCGCCTGCTCCGCACGATCGCCACGACAGGATTGCTCCGCGGTGTCCGCCGGGACACCTACGAGCTCACCGGTGCCGGTCAGGCGCTGCTCGGGGGCCGTGCCGTGACATCGGTGCGGTTCCAGCTCGACGCGGAGGTCTGGCGCGCGCTGGGCGAGCTGACCGAGACCGTGCGCACTGGCGAGTCGCCCTTCACGCGGCGGCACGGAAGCCTCTACGATTACCTGTCCACTCAGCCGGACGTCTCGGCGGTGTTCGATGAGCTCATGGACCTCAACCACGGGCCGCTCGCCGACAGCCTCGCCGCGCTGCTCGATGGGGCTGGCGTCGGCTTGCCCGCCGCGGGCACAGTGGTGGACGTCGGCGGCGGCCAGGGCACGTTCCTCGCCGCCATCCTGCGTGCGGGCCCCGGCATCCGCGGCATTCTGCTCGAACTGGACCGCACCGTGCCCGCGGCCCGGAGATATCTGACCGCACGCGGTGTGGCCGACCGATGCGAGGTCGTGGCGGGCGACGTGTTCACGGCGGTGCCAGCGGGCGGTGACGCCTACCTCCTCGCCCACATCGTGCACAACTGGGACGACGAGCAGGCCACGGCCATCCTGCGGACGATCCGCGCCGTCATCCCCGCCGGTGGCCGGCTGCTTCTCGTCGAGGCGCCGCTGCCCGATGACGACGCTCCGCACTTCGGCAAGGATCTGGACATCCGGCTGCTCACAATGCACGAAGGCAAGGAGCGCACTGTCGCCGAGTACGCCGCGCTGCTGGCCAGCGCCGGGTTCCGCCTTGGCGAGGTCACCGAGCTCGACCGCGGCGAGTGCCTCCTGACAGCGTCGCCCGTGGGGGCCTAGCGTGCTGGAGGTAACCGGCCTTACCCGTGCCTACGGGCCCCACGTGGCCATCGAGAACGTCAGCCTCACGGTGTCCGACGGCGAGCTGGTCGCGATCGTAGGCCCGTCCGGGTGCGGCAAGTCGACACTGCTGCGATGCATCGCGGGGCTGCTGCCGCCGACCAGCGGGCACGTCGTCCTCAACGAGTTGCCGGTGACGCAGGTTCCGGGCAGGCTCGCCGCTGTCTTCCAGGACTACAGCCGCTCGTTGTACCCGTGGCTGAGCGTGCGGGACAACGTGGCGCTGCCGCTCCGCCGCACGCAGCGGCGCCGGGCCCTTCGCCGGGACGCGGCCCTGGTCGCGCTGGAGTCGGTCGGCCTGGCCGGATCCGCGGGCAGGTACCCGTGGCAGTTGTCCGGCGGCATGCAGCAGCGGGTCGCCATCGCCCGCGCGCTGGCCTGCGATCCCGTCCTGCTGCTGATGGATGAGCCGTTCGGCTCGGTGGACGCCCAGACCAGGGAGGACTTGGAGGACCTGGTGCTGCGCGTGCGGGCCGAACGGAACATCACGATCCTGCTCGTCACCCACGACATCGACGAGAGCGTGTACGTCGGAGACCGGGTGGTGGTGCTCACTCCTGGACCCGGCCGGGTCCGCGCCGACATCCGAGTAGACCTGCCCAGCCCGCG
>Ga0335075_10009719_pt1 | contig 14631 bp, 17 predicted proteins | sample Lox_Sample_24_FD_206723 | JGI IMG/M metagenome (GOLD analysis project Ga0335075, IMG submission 206723) | Soil microbial communities from Loxahatchee National Wildlife Refuge, Florida, United States - Lox_Sample_2.4 | ecosystem: Environmental > Terrestrial > Soil > Wetlands | place: USA...
TCAGCACCGACCCGCGCTCCTCTGAGACACGGTTGCGCGGGGTCATTCGCTGCCTTCGAGGATCGAGCGGTAGCGGTCCACGGGCGCGCTCGCGTGGGCGTGAATCGTGATCGTGCCGAAGTGTCCGAGGAACGGCAGCGTGCCGATCGGGACGGTGGTGGTGACGTTCGCGGTCATCGCCTGCCCGCGCGCGTAGGTGCCGGCGAGGCTCAGCGTGAGCGGGACGCTCGTCGCAGCGCGTTCCCGCGCGAGCGCAGTGCTCGCGGCCGTGTTCGCGGCGGCGGCGTTGGGGGCGTGTACGGCGGAGCGCACGGCGCTGGTGGCGGCCTGCTGGGCGTCGACCTGCGCGAGCTCGATGCGGGCGTAGAGCGGGATCAGGAACATCAGCGGGATCAGCACCCCGGCGAGCAGCAACACGCCGCTGAGGATCGCGGCTTCCCCGCGCTCGGTCGCCAGCCTGCGTATCGCTCCAGGAATGCTCATTCGCGTGTTTCGTTGGCGGGGTAGCGTTCGGCGGGCAGGCTCGCGCTCGCGGTGATCGCGGGGAGCATCAGGTCCACGCCGGGGAACACGTGCGGCGCCTGCCCGGAGACGGTCACGGTCACGACGCTCGTCGCGCTCTGCGCGGAGGGGTGTAGGCCCGCGCCCGCACCGTCGGCGGCGGTGAGGATCGCATCGGCGCGCGCGAGGCCCGCGCCGGTCCCTTCGCTGACGGCCGCCGCGGCGCCGTCCTGCGCCGCGGCCTGCGCGACGTTACGCGCGTGCGCGTAGGCGAGCGCCTGCACCGCGAGCGCGACCACGAGCAGCACCAGCGCGAGGGTGAGCAGCCCGGAGATGAGCGCGTCACCGCGCTCACCGGCTATGCGTTCTCGTATACGCACCACGGCTCAGCTACCGGAGACGACGCTTACGATCTTCTGCGCGGCCGTTTCGAGCGCCGGGCGCAGCACCGCGACGATCGCCGCGGCGGCGAGCGCGAGCCCGACGGCGAGCACGACCCAGTTGACCATGCTGTCCCCGCGCTCCTCATCACGCACGCGGATCGCCGTCTCCAAGAGACGGAACCAGATCATGTCAAGGATGCGCATTTTCACTCCTCCTTTCCTGTTCAGACGGTTTGGGTGAGGAAATGGATGAAGCCGTAGGCGATCAGCAGCACGAGCACCGCGAGCAGCGGGATCAGCGGGGCGTGCATCGCCATGTACGCGCGGTCGGCGGCGCGTTCCAGGTAACGGTTCTGCTCCGAGCGCAGCTCTTTTGCTTGGGCGCGTAGGAACTCGACATAGGGGCTCTCCTTCGCGCCGAGCAGTTCCGCGAAGCGCAGCAGCGCGGGCTCGCCGCTGTCCTTCGCGATCGTGACGAGCGCCTCGCGCTCGGTCAGGGTCCGGTCACGGCGTGCGAGCGAGAGCGCGCGCGTCAGCTCATCCCCGAGCGGCCCCTCGCAGTCGCGCGCCGCGAGCTCCAACGCTTGGCGCAGTGACTGGCCGGCGCGTAGCGCGAGCGCCATCACCGACAGCGCCTCGGGGAGATCGAGAAACAGCGCCTCGCGGCGCTGGCGTGCCTCCGAGCGCACCACCGCGTCCGGCAGCCAGAACCCCGCGAGGGCGAGGACCAGCACGACCGCCGGAGAGGGTGCGTGCTGCGTCGCCGCCGCATAGGGCAACAGCGGCACGAACGGCACCGCGAACGCGAGCAGCAGCTTCTTCCCCAGTAGCGCTTGCACGGTTTCGTGCCGCCCGGCGCGGCGCAACCAGCGCTCGTAGCTGTCGCGCACCCGCTCGCCCCAGGCACGCAACGGGTCGGACACTCCCGCCCCGACCAGGCCGGGGCTCGCGGCGGGGAGCGCTCCCTGCGCTCTGGCGAGCCGCACCGATAGCGACGGGCGCCGGCGCGAGAGGACATGCACACAGATCAACAGGCCCCCTGCGACGAGGCACAGCGAGGACAGCACGAGCGCGACGTTCACGACCGGCTCCCCGTGCTCGTACGCCGTGGCTCTGGCACCCGTCCCAGCTTGCGCATCAGCAGGTAGCAGCCGAAGATCAGACCGCCGCCGATCAGCAGCACGATCGTGCCGCCGACATCACGGTAAGCATCCAGGTAGCCGGGGGAGGACGCTCCGATCAAAAGCAGGATCGCGATCGGGCTGAGCGCGAGCACCGCCGCTTCGGTATGCATGCTCCCGGCCCGCGAGCGCGCCTTCTCCCGCGCCTCCAAGCGTTCGGAGAGCACCGTGGAAAGCTCGCGCAGCACCGGCGCCAACCCGCCCGCCGGCAGCTCCACCAGCGCCGCCCGCAACAGCAGCGCGACCGAGTCCGCGGTGCGCTCCCCCGCGCCCCGCAACCCATCAAGCGCCGTATCCAGGTCGCCGCCGCGCAGCCTCGCGGCGAACGCGCTCCACTCTCCGCGCAACGCGACCGGCCCCGAGCGGGCGGCCAGCGCGACCGCGGCGGGGAACGCCAGCCCGGCCTCAAGTGCGTCGGCGAGCTGGGACAGCGCGGCCGGCCACGCGCGCTCGCGCTCAACGCGGCGCTGCTCCCGCCGCGAGCGCACCCACGCAACCGGCGCGAACCCGCCACCCACGATTCCCGCGACCGCGACCGCCGGCACACCCACGATCCACCACGCCACCATGCCCACCGCGACGGCGCAGCCCGCGACACCCGCGACGAACACCGCCGGGGATACGCCAACGCCGGCGTCCTCGAGCAGCGCGCGTACGCCCGCGAAACGGCCCGTGGGCGCCGGGACCTGCACGCCGACCACTGCGCCGAACCACACCAGCCCGACGCCGGCAGCGAAGGCGAGCGCGAGCAACAAGCCCATCATCCGCCACCCCCGCTCGCGGACGTCAGGAACGCCCGGGCCTCGCTGACGGGGTAGGCGATCGAGCCGGCGGTCGTGCGCGACGGCAACGTCCCGCTCGCCGACACCGGGCCACTCGCCTGGTAGGAGATCGCCCACACCACATTCGCCGCGACCGTGTACCCCTCGGTCCCGCAGCTTGAGAGGACATTCGGATCGTGACCCTGATCCCCGGGGAGGCAGCGCGTGTTATAGGTGTGAAGGACAGCCCCCGCCGGTGCCGTGCCGGGACGGTAGGACACACCCGCGCCGCCGGCCAGCTGCGCGCCGTCCCCGAAGCTCCACAACACTTCCTTGACGCTCGCGCTGACCGTGACCTGCTCGCCGCGCAGCGAGATCGACAGAACCCGTGCGGCGGGCGCTGGTTCAAGCCAGAACCACGACGCGGCGCCGGTCAGCCCCGCAGTCTGCGCGGACGGGCTCGCGACGATCCGACCCGCTTCGAGGTCCAGCCGGTCTGAGACCGTGACCGCGACCGCTTCCGGGCTCACCGCCGGGCGCGCCGGCACCGCGGGCGCAGCGGGGCGCGCTTCTTCTTCGCCGGCGCAGCTGTTGATGCCTTCCGTGAGATACAGGCATTCTTCGCCTCCCGCGCCGGTGTAGCGGTAGGAGCCCTGGCCGAGCGGTTCCACACGGCCCGGGGAGCCCGACGCCGGCGCGCCCGCGGAGCCGCCTTCGCTGTTCGCCGTCTGCACAGGACCACCGCCCGAGCCCGAACGTCCACTGCTACCCGGAGTGCTGCTCGTCACCGTGATCGAGCCACCAGCCCTCGCGGTTTCGTTGCCTGTTTCCTGGGAGTAGGCCCCGATGCTGAACCTGGCTCGGGTGGCCATAGCCTGGACGGGGAGCAACAGCAGCGAGGCTGCGCAGAGCGCGAGAATGACCGGGCCTCTCACGGGAGGAGCACCACCTTCCACACCTTGAAGCGTTCGGTGTCGTCGACCCGGCGCAGGTCGAGGTGTACGTGTTCGTCCAGCGTCACCGTCTTGCCGCGCGGTCGCCCGTCCGTGTTTGTGGTCTGTACTCGCTCGTCGTCGGTTACTGTCGCTGTCGCGGTCGTGTAGGAGGGGTCGAGGTTCACGCTGAGGATGCGCAAGTGTTCGGAGAGCGTCCGCACGCGAACACCCGCTTGGCGACGTTGAGCGACCGACTGGCGAAGGCTCGCGAGTGCTGGCCCGCCGCTCGCGGGCGGGTTCGCGGGCACTCGATTCGTCCACAGCGCTTCCACCGACAGGCGGTGTGCCTCCTCGATCGCCCGGCGCACCGCGCCTTCCAGCACGGCGGGCGTCGCCGGCTGTCTGCTGGCTGCCGTTGTCGTTGGTTTTGCATCGCTTGTGACTGTGTGGCTCCCGCTGGTGCTGCCGCAGCCGCTGGCGGCGAGTGTCAGCGCGAGCGCGATCGTGGTGAGCGCGATCGGGTGTTTCATGGCTCGGTGTATCCGATGGCTTGGAGGTCGCCGAGCCAGGCTGGCCCGGTCCCGGCCCAGGCGAGGTCTGCTCCGGTGCCGGTGAATAGCGGGTTGAGTGTCATGCGTTTACCCTCGATCCCGGCGACCTCGACGATCTCATCGATCTGTCGGGGGAGGAACCCTCGCGGGCTGGTGGGCCGGTCGCAGTGGATGATGAGGTCGATCTCGCGCAGCCACTCCAGTGCCTGGCCGGCTTCGATGTTGGCTTTGGAGGTCAGCGCGAACCTGGCGAGGTTCGTGAGGGCGTGCTCGGCTGACTCGCCGTGGACGGAGGTCATGCCGGCGTGCCCGGTCGCCAGCCCCCATAGCATCGCCATCGTCTCCGGGCCGCGGCACTCCCCGACGATGATCCGCCGAGGGTTCATGCGCAGGGCGTCGGAGACGAGATCCTCGAGCGTGATCGCGGTGAGCCCGTCGCTGCTCGCGGGGCGTGCCTCGTAGGCGACGCAGTTGCCGAGCATCTCCGAGAGCTTCAGCTCGGCGGAGGACTCGCAGGTCACGACACGCTCGCTGGTCGGGATCGCACGCCCGAGCGCGTTGAGCAACGTAGTCTTGCCGGCGGATACGGGGCCAGCGACGACGATGTTCTTCCCGGCGCGCACCGCGGCCTCGAGGAACGTGCCGGCCTGCTCGCTGAGGAATCCCAGGCCGGTCAGCTCCGCGAGTGTGTTCGCGGCGAGCCGGAAGCGGCGGATCGAGCAGATCACGTGCCCGTTGGCGGACACGGGCGGGATCGCGGCGGTGAGTCTTGAGCCGTCGGGTAGCCGGGCCTCAACGCGTGGGGTGATGCGGTCAAGGCGCTTACCCTCGACGCGCTCCAGCAGGCGTTCGAGGAACGCGCGGACTTGCTCGTCGTCGGCGAACACCACGTCGGGTACGCGTTCCAGGCGCTCGCCGCTGTCACGGAAGACACGCTTGGGCGCGTTTATCATCCACTCTTGGGCGTTGGGGTCGGCGAGCATCCGTTCGGCGAGCGCGCCGAGTCCGATGAAGTCATCGCGCAGCACGCGAGCGAGCGCTTGTCTCTGAGCCTCGGATAGCTGGCCGTTGCCGTCGTTGGCGCCGTCGTTGAGGGCGTGCGCGTGGTAGGCGGCGATCTCGCGGTCGATGATCTCCTGTGTGAGCTCGCGCCCATGCTGGCTTGTGAGATCGACCTGCTCGGTAGCGAGCGTCCGCTCGACACGCTGGCGCACCGTCTCGGCGGCGTCGCCCTGTGGCTCGGTGGCGGTCATGTCTGCCACGGCAACGCGACCTCCTCCCCACCCGAGTGTGGTTGTTCTTGGCTCGGCGGACGTGGGGGTACGAGCCGGCGCTTTCTGCGCTTGGCCTTTGGCCCGATGCCCGTGTGGTCGGGTAGGAACAGCTCGTCCAGCAGCCCGGCGAGCGCGCGGGCGTAGGCGCTGCGGCGCCGCGCGAGCGCGAACGGCGTGCCGTTGCGATGTGCGCGTCTTGCCGTGCGCGTGTCCCAGTCAAGCCACGCGTCGACGGTCACACCGCTGTCGGCGAGGTGCTCTGTGATCGTCTGGTTGAGCGTGTCTTTCGTGGCGCTCGAGGGCCCACCGAGGCCGTTGGCGATGATCCGCAGCCGCTCCGGGGGGATCGCGAGCGTGTCAAGCATCAGCTTGAGCTGGCGCAGCCCGTCGCGTAGCTGCGCTTCGCGGGTGCCGAGCACGAGCAGCACGGCGTCGGCGTCGATGAGCGCTTCGCGGTGGCAGCGTGCTGCGGACTGCTGAGCGTCGGCGAGCAGGAATCCGACGTCGCACACCACCAGCGGGTACAGGCCGGTGAGCGCGTCCAGTGCGCGTGTGATCGCGCCGGACTGGGCGAGCTCTGTGAGTGCGTCGGGGTCGGGTGGGCCGAGCAGCACGGTGGGCCACCCCGATCGTTCGCAGCGCCAGCGTTCGATCAGCTCCCGCAGCGCCCCCTCACCGGCCTGGGTCGCGCGGATCAGTCCGAGGATCGACCCGTCGCCAGGGTCGGCGCCGAGCCGCAGCGCGAGCCCACCGCCGAGCGCGTCGAGCTCGACCAGGATCGTGTCCCAGCGCTCATGGGCGAGCACGGCGAGCGAGGCCGCGCACTCGCTCGCGCCGGGGGCGCCCTTGCCGCCGATCACCGCGAGCAGGCTCCCGTGGTCCTCGCCCCGCTTGACTTGCGGCCCCGGCGCTACGGCAGGCGCGGGCCGGGTGTCTCCTACGCCACCGTGGACGGCGGCCAGCAGCTCTTCGCGGGAGACGGACGCGTCGATCTTCGCGTCGACGGCGAGCGCGTCGAGCGCCAGGCGCTCGGGCTCGTCCAGCGCGAGGCCGACCAGGCGAGCGCCGGTGGCGCGCACCCGTTCGCAGTGCGCGGGGCTCAGTCCCGCCAGCTCGGGTGAGACGAGCACCGCCTCGGGTGTGTGCTCCCGCACCCGCTCGAGCAACTCATCGGCGTCCAGCGTGCTGGCGAGCAGCTCGAGCGGCGCGTCGGTGTCGAACAGCAGCCCCTCGACGTGGCGCTCGGCGAGCGGGCTCAGCGCGAGCACCACCCTTGGACGCTCGGCCGTCATGGTGCGCTCGCCTCGCTCGCCGGAGGGATCGTCGCGGTCGAGGCGCCTGCGCCTTCGAGCAGCAGGTCGAGCTTTGCGTCCTCGTTCGCCAACGCCAGCGAGGACGCGAGCGATGCTTCTTCCACGGCGACGGTCACGGGGACCGTCGTGGTGCTCGCGTCCGCGTTCGCGCCGGCTTCACCGACCGAGAGCACTTCCAGGCCGCGCGCGACCGCACGCGTGCTGACCTGTCCCGAGCCGGCGCCGAACGTAGCGAGCACAGTCACACGATCACCGGCCTGCAGTTGCGCGCCGGTGACGTCGAACTCGGGCGCGGAGAGCACCAGCGCGGAGGACTTTGCCTGGCTGCCGGCGAGCGCCCCGGCGGGCAGCGGCGCACCAGCGGGCACCGCGCTCGAGAGGCGTTGCCCGATCACCTGTGAGCGCTCGCGCTGCGGTACGAGCGTGGCGAGCACCGAGGCTTCACCAGCGAGCTGGCCGGTGCGCACGTCGCTCGCACTCAGCACGGTCCCGACGGGCAACGCGTGCGAGGCGAGCAGAACCGGGGTGCGCTTGCTGCCAGCCGCGAGTACCCCCAGGTCGAGGATCAGAGCGAGGATGATGAGCGCGATCCCCACGAGCGGCAACGGCGCGAGCAGGCGTCGCGCGGCGGCGCCCCGCACCGGCACCGGCCCGGACTGCGCGCGCGGGCGCACCCTCGGCGGTGGCGCCTGGCCGTTGCCGGCCTGCGGCTGAGGAGCAGGCGTGAGACGGGAGAGCTTCAAACGAGGCGGGTTCATCGACCTATTCCTTCCACGCGGAACTGACAAATCGCCGACAAATCACTTGCACGGCACTTGCACAACCACTGACAAGCCCGCTCGTACGGGCGCGGGCCACCCGGCGCGAGGCCCGCGCACAGGCCGGCGAGAGGGTGCTTCGGCGCAGCGGTCCCATGCGTCGTCGCGGCTGCGGCGGCGTGTCTGCCGCAGGGATGTAGGCAGCACGACACATGGGGCTTTAGCTCATCTAACAAGTGGGGTTACCCATTGATTCGGACCCCTGAAACATCCGGCGATATTCGGCGTGTCAGCGGTTGTGTCTGTCGCGGTGCCTGCCGGCTGTCAGCGCCGGCGGGCAAGCTGGTCTGATGGCGAAGCGAAGGAAGGAACCCGTTGGCTGCGGTGATGCTCTCTGAGGCTGTCCTGGGGCTCGTCGCCCAGAGGATGCAGATGCTGTCTGACCCAGTGCGGATCAGGCTGCTGCTCGCGCTCCAAGGCGGCGAGTCCTCCGTGCAGGAGCTCGCTGACGTGCTCGACACCGAGCACCGCAACGCCTCCTACAACCTGAACGCCCTGTACCGCGAGGGGATCCTCACGCGCCGCCGCGAGGGCAAACAGATGCTCTACGGCGTGGCCGACTTCACCGCGTGCCGGCTGCTCGGCCAAGCCGCCGAGAGTGTCGTCGCCCACGTTGAAGAGCTCAGCGACGGCGTCCTCGAGAGCAACTGACAAAGGTCCGGGGAGCGCGCGCCTCGGGTACGCCCACGGCGCTCGCGGCGGGGCGCCTGGCGCACGCGCGTAAGCACATTTCACGGGCCGTATCTACCGACATTCGTAGGTACATAGGTACTTAGGAGCGTCGGTAGATGGCGCAAATCGCCGGGCGTACGTTCGCTCGCATGATCGATTTGCGCAGTAAGAACGGACGTGGCGCCCCGGCCGGAGAGGCCGGCGGGCGTCTTGCCAGGACGGCCGGCCGGCTGGTGCTGTGGGGGTGCGTGCTGCTGCTGTTGATCCGCGGCATCGCCTCAGTGCTCGCCGGCCCGCCCGAAACATCGAAGGCGCCGGCACGGCCGGCGGTCACGATCACCCAGCCAGCCCCATCGCCACCGGCAGGCGCGGGAGGTGAGGGACGTGGCCGGTAAGCGTCTTTGGATCGCGGTCACGCTCGCGGTAGTGGCGTCGGTGCTGTTCCCCGCTGAGGCGCTGGCGGCGGGCAACGAAGTCGGAGCGAATCTCTCCGGCCTGCTTCGGCATTACGCGAGCGAGCTGTACGGCGGGATCGTCGCCGTGATCAGCCTCACGTTTTTGCTGAACCGCCGCTACACCGAGCTCGCGGTGTTCCTGCTCGCGTCGGTCGTGGTGGCGTGGATGGTGTTCGCGCCCGAAGAGATCGCGCACGCCGCGGAAGCCATCGGCCATCAGATCCTCGGGTGAGAAGGCGGGTTGGTTTCGGTGAGCGATTCTCCCGCACCGGTCCGCTCCTACCAGCGGATCTTCCGCCCGGATCGGCGGATCTACCAGATCGACGGTCGGCGTCTGCCCGTGCCGGGCGGCGTGCCGCTTGAGTGGTTGGCGTGGGCGTTCGGGGCGCTCGTGGGGATCCTGGCGCTGAGTGAGCGCTCGATCCTGCTCGCGGGCGTGGCCGGCGCGCTCGGCGCGCTGCTCGGCGCCGGCTCGCGCGGCTGGCTCGGCGCCGTCCTCGGGGGCGGCGCTGGGTTTCTCGGAGCCCTGGCGGCCGGTGTGCTGTTGGAGTGGCTTGACTGGCCGCTGCGGCTCGTGATCGCGCCGGCGATGCTCGCGACGTTCGCGGGGCAGGTCTCCCCGGACGGTCGCCCGGCGCACCGTTATCTGGCTTCGTGGGTCGGGGTGCGGTTGCGTGCCGCGCGCCGCTCGCTTGACCGGCCGCTGCCGGCTGATGGCGAGACGGTGCTGTGGGCGCCCCGGGTGTGGGTCGCGCCCGACCACCACTCCCCGGTTTTGCAGCGTGGTCGGGTGCGGGGGCCGGCACGGCTCGTGTTCGGCCGCCCTGTCGTCGTGATCCCAAGACGCGGACGCGACATTGTGCGCCCAGCCGTCGGGCACCGCATTCGGCCGGGTGAGCGGCTGGTCGAAGTGATCGAGCTCACGCCGGAGCAGGTCGTGGAGGTGCGTCCATGACCGCGAGCTTCCCTCTCAGGTATGCGCACGGCAACGTGCTGCTCGGCCGCGGCGGCGAGGCCGCCGGTCTATACCGGCTCGGGTTGAGCAGCTACCCGTTCCTGCCGAACGGCGGGAAGTGGTCGCTCGCGCGCCGCCTTCAGCGCCTCGCTCACACAATCTCGGCGGACTTCTCGTTGTGGCGAGTGAACCGCGCCTACCCCGCCCACCGCTACGTCGAGCGCGCGGCCGGGCTGCTGGACGAGCGCCACCAAGACCCGCAGGCATGGCGGGAGTTCCTTCAGGGCCACGAGCAGCGTCTCGCCGAGCTCGGCTCGCATGTGCCCGAGGTGTATCTCGCCGTCTCGCTCGGCCAGAGCACACCAACGGGGGTCGGCGCGGGGATCGTGCGCAGCGTCGACCGGGTGCGCCGCCGCGTCGAGGAGCTCGCAGGCATCGCCGGTGCCTCCCCGATCCCCGCCAGCCAGCTGCAAGAACTCTCCGCCGCAGAGCAGCGCGTTCTCCAGCGCGTGCGTGGTGTAGTCCCGGCACGCCGCGCGAGCACCGGGGAGCTGCAGTGGCTTTTGCGTCGCGCGGCGTGCCGCGGGATCGCCGAGCCCGAGATTGACTCCTACTGGGCACCGGACGCGCTGATCATCTCCGGTCCGGGCGGGAAGGCGGCGTTCCAGCCGCTCTCACGCGAGTTGGAGCGGTGCGCGAACGCGGCGATCACCGAGCGCGCACAGACACTGATCGTCGACGGCGAGCAGGGCCGCTCATACCAGGCGATGCTCGCGCTCGGCTCACTCGCCGACGCGCCCGAGTTCCCCGGTCCGGTCTCAGAGGTGCTGTATGCGCCGCTCGAGGCGTTGAGCTTCCCCGTCGACGCGGTCGTGCATGCGCGCTGGCTGGGGAACCGTCAGGCGCTCGCGGCCGTGCGCAAGCGGATCGCCGACGTCGAGCACGCCTACCACGAGCAACTCCAGGGCGCCGCGCATGGCCCCAGCCTGCTCGCGGGTGAGGACCGTGTGCTCGCCCGCGAGTATGAGGCGCAACTGCAGGCCGGTGGGCACCCGCCGATGCTGTACGCATCGATCGGGCTCGCGCTCGGCGCCTCGGAGGAGGAGGAGCTCGAGCGCCGCGTCGCTGTGCTGAAAGAGCAGTACGGCGACATCCAGCTTCACCGGCCGGCGGGGCTGCAGCACCGGCTTTGGCTCGACCACCTCCCACGACCGGATGGCTGGCTGTGAGCGGCGACTACGTCCAGCAGCTCACGGTCGAGCAGTTCGGCGCGATGGTCGCGCTCGCCACCAGGGAGGTCGGCTCCCCCGCCGGCCCCTATCTCGGCTACACCCCGACCGGGGCGCCACGCCCGGTTCGCTATGACCCGACGCAGGCGCCAAGGGAGGACCGCGCCTCCGCGGTCCTCTTGATCGGCACGCTCGGATCGGGGAAGACGGTCGCGGCGCAGGCGATCGAGTACGCCGCCGAGCGCAGGGGGTCGTTGATCGTTGACTTCGACCCCAAGCCCGACCACGGCCTGCACCGCCTGCAAGAGCTCGACGAGCGGCTGCAGGTGCTCGAGCTATCGGGCGACCCGGCGCAGCAGGGGCGCCTCGATCCGCTCGCGGTCGGTCTTTCAGATCTGCGCGAGGAGCTCGCCTGCTCCTACCTGCTCGATCTTTTGCCCGGGTCGACCGCGGCGTGGGAGAACGCGGTCAGCCGCGCCGTCAAGGACGCCGTCAGGGAAGGCTCGCGCAGCCTGCAGCACGTCGTCGACCTACTCGCCGGAAGCGACCGGGCGGCCGGCCAAGAAGCGGGCGAGGCGCTGGAGGTGATCCGCGACTTCGGCTTGGCGCGGCTCGGGTTCGGCGATGGGCACAGCACGATCGTGCATGCGGCGCGGCCGGTCACGACGATCCGCATGCCCGGGCTGTCGTTGCCCGAGCCCGGTGCCGCGCGTGACACCTACACCCGCACCGAGCGAGTATCGGTCGCGACGCTCTCGCTGGTCGCGGCGTATGCGCTGCGGCTGATCTCCCACGACCGCAGCCGTCACAAGGTCGTCGGATTGGACGAGATCTGGTTCCTGCTGGACTCCGCGCAGGGCCGGCAGATCATCAAGCGGCTCGTCCGCCTCGGCCGCGCCTACAACGCGACGCTCCTGCTCGGCACGCACCGGGTGGCGGACCTCGGTGATCTCGCGGACCTGATCGGCGTCGTGTTCGTGTTCGGCCAAGACTCCGACGACGGTGCCGCCGCGGCGCTGCGGTTCATCGGCCTCGAGCCGACGCGCGAGCTGATCGCGCTCGTGCGCGAGTTCCGCGCCGGCCGGTGCCTGATGCGCGACCTCGCCGGAAGGGTCGGCGAAGTGCAGGTCGACCTCGTCTACCCCAGGCTCCTTAGCGCGTTTGGCACGACCCCCGGCCGCGATGAGCGGAGGGCGGCATGAGCCGTCACGCCGCTCGTCTGCTGCGCTTGGCCAGCTCTCGGCGCCGCACGATCGTGCTCGCGCTGCTCGGCGCGCTCGCGCTGTTGGCGCTCGCCGGGCCACCCGCGCTCGCGAGCGACGTGTACGGCAACATCGGTCCCGCGTCGCAGATACCCGCCGGGGGGCTGTTCGGACGCTATCCGCTGACCAACTACCAGCTCGACCAGTACTTCCCGGCGATCAAGGTCGGCGTGTTCTCAGGCGTCGACACCTCGGGCTTGTTGCCGATGATCGCGTACTTCATCGCGCAGGTCATCTGGCTGATCACGGCGTTCATCTCAAACGCGGTGATCACGCTGTTCGCGTTCGCGTTCAGCCTCGACCTCGTCAACGGGAACGGCACGCCAGGATCGGGCGCGCTCGCGCCGGTCTCCCAGGCGATCCAGAACATCTACCAGCACACGTTCGGTCAGCCGTGGCTGATCGCGGCGGTCGCGCTGGTGTCCATGTGGGCGATGTGGAAGGCGCTGGTCCAGCGCCGCTACACCGAGACCGCGGGCACGCTCGCGCTCTCGCTCCTTTACTGCCTGCTGGCGCTCGCGATCGTCACGCAGCCCCAGCGCACGATCGCCCCAGCGAGCAAGTACGCGAACGAGCTCTCCACCGCGCTGCTGTCGGCCACCAGCCAGGGGAGCCTCACAAGCGAAGCAGCCGCCAAGCAGGCCGCGGGCAACCAGCTCTTCTCGCTGCTGATCTCCCAGCCGTGGACGGTGCTCGAGTTCGGCGGGATCGAGCACTGCACCACCCAGGCCGCCGGCAAGACCGTGTCGGTTCCCGTCCGGCCGCTCGGCGGTAACGCCGGCGAAGAAGCCGCGCTCGCCGGCCGCCTTGAAAGCTCAACAGAAGTCAAGGCGCCGGGCGGCAAGACGTGCATCAACAACGAACTGAAGTACGCGCCGCACTTTCTCGCCTACCCCTTCCAGAGCAAGGAACGCAACCAGGAGTACGAAGCGCTCGAACACGGAGACAGCTCAAAGCTCCCTGAATCCGATCCGGGCAAGCACGACGGCAGCTACCCGCTCGGCCCGGCCGATGAGCCTGCCGCGGAAGCCGCCGGCAAGGGCGGCCAGTACCAGCGGCTGCTGCTGTCGATCCTGATCGCCCTCGGCTCGCTCGGCGCGTGGCTGTTGCTCGGTGCGCTCGCGGTCGGCGTGCTGATCGCCGGGGTGTTCCTGCTGATGTGGCTCTGCTTCGCGCCGTTCGCGCTCGTGATCGGCGTGATCCCCGGCCGCGGCCACGAGTTCTTCCGCGGCTGGCTCTCACGGCTCGCGGGCTACCTGCTGCGCAAGGTCGTCTACGCCGCGATCCTCGCGGTCGTCCTCGCGGTCTGCCGGGCGCTGGATGACGCGACGAGCAACCTCGGCTGGCTGATGGCTTTCGGGCTGCAGGCGCTGTTCCTGTGGGCCGTGTTCTTGCAGCGCGAGCGGATCGCTGGTGATCTTCTCGCCGCGACCGCCGGCGGCAATGCCGGCCGGGACGGGGTGGGCCGCTTGCAGACCCTCTACTACACCACCCGCCTCGCGCGGATGGCCGGGCTGCACCGGCACCACACACCACCAGCGGCGCCCACCAGGGGGCACGGCCCCGAAGAGGCCGTGCCCCCACCCACTCCGGCTGAGGAGCCGCCGCCGCGCGGGAGCGACGTGCCCGAACCCGGCGAGCACACCGGCGAGCCGATCGCCTCAAGCGAAGGCGGCCCAGTGCCCGAGCCGCCCGAGCCCGAACCCGGCGAGGACGCGGGCGAGCCGCTCGCGTCAAGCGAAGCGCCGCCGCCGATTCCCGATGACCCCGACCCCGACGAGGAGCCCTCATGAGCTGGCGCATCGAACACGCAGACGCACTCTCCCTGTTGCGGGAGCTGCCGGATAACTGGGCACAGACGTGTGTGACTCATCCCCCGCGCGGCGGTGCGCCTGACCATACGCTCGCGATTCTCGGCGAGGTACGTCGCGTGCTCCGCGACGACGGCACCCTCTGGCTTTTCGCGCAACCCGACCAGCTACCCCTCACCGCCGAGCCGCACACCGAAGGCTGGAAGCAGCACACGTCGCCGACGTGGTCCACGCCTGCGGTTAGTGCGCTCGGCGTGGCGACACGGATGTTCCTGTTCACCAAGCAGGACCGGTACTTCTACGACGCGCACACAATCGGTGCTCGCTACGGATCGTCGGGTTGGCTCTGTGTGAGCGCGAGTCGTCAGGCGCGGCGCGTCCAGACCTGCCTCCCAGCGCGTGAACACGAGCGCCGCCTGCAGCTGGTCAAGCGCTGCATCCTGGCGGGCTCCTCGCTTTTGGCGTGCAGGGAGTGCGGCGCGCCCTACAGGCGGATCCGGCCCAGTGAGAGCGCCCTCCCGATACGGCGC
>Ga0335075_10009720_pt1 | contig 14630 bp, 8 predicted proteins | sample Lox_Sample_24_FD_206723 | JGI IMG/M metagenome (GOLD analysis project Ga0335075, IMG submission 206723) | Soil microbial communities from Loxahatchee National Wildlife Refuge, Florida, United States - Lox_Sample_2.4 | ecosystem: Environmental > Terrestrial > Soil > Wetlands | place: USA: Florida...
CGTGCTGGCCGTCTGCTGGCGGCCGGGCCTCAAGGTCCACCGCGTACCAAGTGGTCGGGTCGGCCGGAACGGGCTGGAAGTCGTACCGCAGGCCGCCGGGGCCGAGGGCGACCAGGCTGACCGACGTCGTCCCGTACACCCGGCCGTCCGGGAGCTCATGCCGGATGACGATCGCGGCCGGGTCGGTGTCGGACAGGCCGTCGCCGCCGGCCAGCGTGAGCCAGTCGCCCCAGGCATCCTTGATGGTGGCCGCCGGGTCGGCGTCGGGACGGTGCGCGGCGAACTTCGAGCCGAAGTACTCGGCCTTGGCGTCCGTGCGCGCTCCGGCCGGAGGGTAGGTGTGGCCGGCATTGGTGATGACGTACGTGGCGGGTGTCTCGAGTTGCTCCAGGTTGGCGCGGGTGCCGTCCCAGCTCAGCATCAGCGCTTGGGCTTGCGGGATCAGGTCGGCGCAGATCAGGAAGAACGGGTCGTAGCGGGCTAGGGCGTGGCGGTCGTCGTACAGGCGGGTCAGCGCGTCGCGGCCCTCGGCCGCGGCGCGGAGCGGCAGCTCGCCCCGTGACCTGCGGGCCTCTGGCGGGGCCTGCTGTCCGCGCGCGTTCAGGATGCAGGCGACCCGCGGGAGGCCGGGATGCACGGCCAGCCAGGTGCCGCCGGCCTGCTCGTCACGGCCGCCGACCAGCGGCGAGCCCGGCCAGTGCCGGGCCGGCGGCTGCCACGGGCGTTCGGTGAGCTCGTCGCGGAAGCCCAGGAGCAGCAGCGGCATCGGCTCGGTAGGCGCGAGACTGATCACTACGGTGCACACGCACCGACGATAACCTTCCTGGAGGCTCTTGTGGTCATCCCGTTCGGGGCCGGCTGGCGGTTCGGTCCGGCGTCGGCAGGCAGCAGCCTGCCGGGCTTCGACGACAGCGCGTTCGCGACCGTGACGCTGCCGCACACCGTGGCGCCGCTGTCCTGGCAGGACTGGGATCCGGGCAGCTGGGAGCGGGTGTGGACCTACCGCAAGCACTTCGACGCGCCGCCCGGCACGGGCGGCATGCGGGTCTTCCTGGACGTCGGCGCGGCCCTGACCCACTCGACGGTGACGCTGAACGGGACCGGCGTGGGCGACTACCTGGGCGGGTACCTGCCGTTCTCCTGCGAGATCACCGGCGCACTGGCCCCGGCCGGGAACGTGCTGGCCGTGCAGCTGGACTCCGGCTTCAACCTGGACGTGCCGCCGGACCGGCCCGCGCCCGCGGTCAGCACCTCGGTGGACTTCTGGCAGCCCGGCGGGATCTACCGCGACGTGTCGCTGCGGGTCGTCCCGCAGGTGTTCCTGGCCGACGTGTTCGCCAAGCCGGCCGGCGTGCTGGACCCCGCGACCCGGCAGGTCGTGGTGCAGGTCACGGTCGACGCGGCTGCTGTTCCGGATGTTGTTTCCGATGGAAGGTTCGAGGTCGCGGTCGCGTTGCATGACGGGGATCGCGTGGTGGCGGCGGAGCGGGCGCCGGTGGCTCTGGCGGCGCCGGGCCAGGCGACGGTGACCGTGACGCTGGCCGGGCTGGGCGACATCACGCTGTGGGATCTTGATGAGCCGAAGCTTTACCACGTGGTGGCTTCGCTGCTGGTGGGCGGCCAGCGGCGGCACGAGCACCGGGTGCGGATCGGGTTCCGCGAGGCCACGTTCGCATCGGACGGGTTCTACCTCAACGGCCGCCGGGTGCAGCTGCTGGGGGTGAACCGGCACCAGTTTTTCCCGTTCGCCGGCGGTGCGATGCCCGCCCGGGTCCAGGCCCGGGACGCCGAGATCATCCGGCGGGAACTGAACTGCACCATGGTGCGCTGCTCGCACTACCCGCAGTCCGAGGCGTTCTTCGACGCCTGCGACGAGCTCGGACTGCTGGCCTGGGAAGAAGCCCCGGGCTGGGGGTATCTCGGGGACCAGGCGTGGCTGGCGCTGGCTTCCCGTGACATCGGGCAGATGATCGTCCGGGACCGCAATCACCCGTCGATCGTGATCTGGGGTGCGCGGCTCAACGAGACACCCAACAACACCGAGTTCTATTCGAGCACGAACCAGCTGGCCCACGCCCTGGACGACTCGCGGCCCACGGCCGGCGCGATGGCCGGAATGCGGCTGACCACGGACTACCAGCAGGACGTCTTCGCCGAGAACGACTACTCCTCGGTGACCCTGGCCGGGGTCAAGCAGCCGACGCTCGAGCCGCCGGTGGACGGAGTGGGCCGGCCCTACCTGGTGACCGAGGCGGTCGGCACGCTGTCCGGGCCGGCCCGCTTCTACCGCCGCACCGACTCCCAGGCCGTCCAGCAAGGCCAGGCGGTGGCGCACGCGCGGGTACACAACATCGCCGCCGCCGACCCCCGGTACTGCGGCGTGCTGGCCTGGTCCGGGATCGACTACCCGTCCGGCGCGGGCGGCAACGTGTACCGGGGGGTGAAGTACACCGGGGTGGTCGACCTGTTCCGGGTGGCCAAGCCGGGTGCCGCCATCTACCACGCGCAGGTCGACCCACAGGTCAGGCCGGTCATCGCGCCCGCGTTCTACTGGGACTTCGGCCCTTCCTCGCCGGTGACCAGCCTGCCGGCCGCGATGATCTGCGCCAACACCGACCGGCTGGAGGTGTACGTGGGCGGGGCGCACTTCGCGTCCGTCACGCCGGACAGCGCGGATTACGGTTCGCTGGCGCACCCACCGTCGTTCGTCGACTTCCGGGGCGTTGACGGGTCTTCGCTGCCCGACCTGCGGATCGACGGGTACCTGGGGTCGGATCTGGTCGTGTCCCGGTCGCTGTCGTCGGATCCCTCTGCGGACTGCCTGCGGCTGGCGGCGGACGACGACGAGATCGCCGGTGACGGGGTGGACGCGACCCGGGTGGCGTTCCGGGCGGTGGACCGGTACGGCGCGCAACGGCCGTTCGTCACCGGGGCGGTGGCGCTGTCCGTTTCCGGTCCAGCGGTACTTGTCGGGGAGAGCCCGTTCGACTTCGCGGCGGCAGGCGGAGTGGGTGCGGTCTGGATCCGGTCGCTGCCGGATTCGGCGGGGACCGTCGTGGTCTCGGCCAGCCACCCGACTCTGGGGCGGGCGGTTGCTCGCGTGCGGGTACGGTGAGTCAGGTCCGTCTGGTCGTGGCGTCGCCGGCGCCTCAAGCCAGCAGGTCAGGGATACGAAAGATCGAGACTAGCTGAGAAATCCGGGGATCTTCGCCAGGGCCGTCGATGCGAGCTTGTCGTGGTACCACTGCAGGTTTTCCTGCTTGTCTAGGAACTCCGCGAAGCTCCGGTGGTAAATGCGGTAGTGCTCCGGGTTGCTGTTGTCGCAGTTGAGGAACTCCTGCCAGTCGGAAAGGACCTGCATGACATCGCCGGGTTCGAGTTGTGTCCACTCCACCAGTTGCATCAATGTCACCGGCTCGAGGCTAATTGCCAGGAAGCAAAGAACCGGCCGCTGCCGGGTAGTGAACAGCGTGTTGTCGCTGTCCTTCATCTTGCTCCAGTGCTGCTGGTAATAGCCGGTCAGTCCTTTGGGCAGCCCGGCAACCGCCTGCTTGGGATCCAGCGATAGCCGCTGGTTAGCCAAGTCGCGAAGCACGTATACCAGGTACATAAAGTTACCCTCGCTGGCCTGGGTTACCCACTCGACGAACTCGCCGTCGTCGGAGCCCGTCTCGGCTAGCTGTGCTCCGAGATCAGCGGAGTGCGCTGCGAGGAACCGACGGACGTAGTCAGCGACATCCTTCATATTCGCTGGATCGTTGTCGCGGATCCATATGTCGGTCTCTGTATCCACCACAAGTTCGGGATCGGATTCTTCCCTGGTGGTGATGATCACGAACACGCCAGGAGGGAGGGTCCGCGGCAGGAACAGCCGGTTGGCCCCCGAGCCTGGCTCGGCACGGTCCGCTTCATCGAGAGCGTCCACCACGATGACCACGGGCAACTGACCGGAAGCGCGGGCAGTATCTGCGGCCTCACTTAGCAGCTGCGACAGGAAGCCGCCATCGTCACCGGCCTGAGGCGGCAGTGTCGTATATGGCAGGTGGTATCGCACAATCAGCTGGGCACACACGTTCTGCAGGAACTGCCGCGCGGTCCGGATGTTAGCGGTCGCGATGTTGAAGTGATGTACGTAGCCCCGGATCACCAGAACGGACGCGATCGCGGTCTTGCCGATGCCCGGCTCGCCCTTGATCATAATGTAGCCGGAATTACCGTCGGCGCCCTTGATGAGCCGGTCGACTTGCTCGAGCACGAACTCCCGTCCAACGAAGGTCTTGGTGCGGTCGTCCACCACGGCACGGAACTGCTCAGAGCGGATGAAATCCTTCAGTGACGGGGTGCCGTCAGCAAAATTCTCGAATACCTGACCGTAGTTCGCGACTACTACGCCTTTCGCGTCGTGGACCTCGGTGCCATCTTGCTGATCAGTCACTGTCGTTGAAATTCATGGTCACGGTGCCGACATTGCTCCCCACTACGCCCTTGCTGTTGCTGATGGCGATGTTCTGGATCTGCCGCTGCCATTTCCCGTCCGGGTCTGCCTTCTCCAGCAGCGCTTTGGCAGCATGCACCAACTCTGCGTCGTCGCCCGCACCGGCCGAGCGCAGTTTCTCGGCCAGCGGACCGGGGTCGGTATCGGGTTTCTGATCCACCGCGGCGAGTTGCTCAGCGATAGCTTGATCGTGATGACCGAAGCGGGAGCGGATCAGCGATTTAAGACCGGAGTAGGCATCCTTGACTGCTGTCGTGGCAGTGTCCTTGAGGCCAGCTGCGGCCCCCGCAGCCAAGGCGGCAACGATCAACGTAATCGGATCCACGGTAAATCCCCCCTCTCGCGCAACCGTTACGAGTCTAAGTCCAAAAATCGCGGCTCGCCAAGGGAACGCCACACCTTCGGCTTTCCGCGCCGAAACGGTCCCTAGCGCCAGTGTCAGCGTAAGCTGAGGTACGTCTCGGCCCTGAACTCAGGAAGGAACAGCCGATCTGAAGGAAAGCCCCGATAAGGTTACAGCCCCCGGCGAGGAGGGCTACGCAGTCGCTGCCGACAATCCCGTGGCCAACATCGGCGGCTATTATCTGCGGCACCTCGTCGAGCACCTCATCGCAGCCGGCCGGTTCGAGCAACTACATCGTCTCCTTGCCCTCGAGACGACGGGCGGTAAACCGCGTAACGCATGGTGCGAGGCGCTGACAGAGGCCGGCGATCAGCTCATCTACCTGCGGGACTTGCAACTTGCATGGAACGCGGCGGAGACGAGCACCGCGGGGGCAGGAGACATCGGGGACCGGCTAGGCTGGCAGAGCCGCTACGCCCTGATCGTGTCCTCGCTGCTCAGCCAGGCAACGGCCTTGCCGCCGCGACTCCTGGGTCTCCTCCTTGAACGCCACTCGCAGCGCTGGTCCCCGGAATGGGCAGTGTCCCAGGCCGACCAGCAGCCAGATCCGGAGCGGCGGATGCAGGCGCTGGCCTCGATCGCCCCGTTCCTTTCCGGCGAGGTCATGGACCGAGCGCTGGACGTCGCCGAGGCCGTAAGCGACCAGGACATCCGGTCTAAGGCCATGGGAATTGTCCTGAGCGGGACTGGCAACGTGCGGAACGCCTTCGACGCCGCGACTCGCCTGCAGGACGAGTCGGCTCGCAGTGAGGCCTTGATACGCCTGGCGGATCACCTGCCGCCGGACCTGATGGATAGGGCGCTCGACCTGGCGACGTCAATAGCTGACCTGGGCCAGATGTCCAGCGCCGTCATCGCGCTGGCCCCGCACCTTCCGTCAGATCTGGCGGTCGGACTGCTAAACGAAAGCATCGATCTGCTAAGTCGATCACTCACGGCCGAACTTGAGCGGGCTATCGGCGCGATGGTTGCCGCGCTGGCGCCCGCGTTGCCTGAACCTGCGGTTAATCGGGCGCTTGGAGCATGTGAAGCGCTCCACGACCTTGACCTGCGAGGCCGGGTGATCGGCGCGCTGGTGCCGTACCTTCCTGCGGACGGGCTCGGCCAGGCCCTCGACCAATCGCTAGGCCTTGGCTCGAGCAACCTGCATGCCTTTCAGGCACTGCTTCCCCGACTCGACGAGCAGCAACGCGCTCGTGCGGTCGCTGAGCTGAAGGGCAGGCTGGCAGCACTTGCGGAGCGCCAGGACTCTCAATTCGAACTGTCCAACACAATAGCCCTGATTGTTCCTTACATTGGCGAAGAGTCGCTCGGCTATTGCATCACGATGGAACGGACAATACAACAAGGAACCTTGCGGCTCTGGCCTCTTGCCGCGCTGTGCCAGCGTGTCGGCGGAACCCGCGCTGATCTGCATGGCGAGCTCGTATCGGTAGCCCGCTCGATTGTCAGCGGGCGGAGGGTCAGTCGGACGACCATCGATTTGGTCTTGATGCTGACGCCACGGATGGCCCAAGCTGAGCGCTCGGCGGTATTGGATGAACTGGTCAGCGGCGCGATAAGAGTAACTGACTTCAGGCAGCGAGCCGAGGCCATCAACGCTCTGATACCGGCCCTTTCCGAGGATCCGATGAGGCGCGTATTGGAGGCGATCAGGGGCCTGCCTCCGCGCCTTCTTGCTTCGTCACTCACGCTCATCGCCGACCACGCGAGCGCGGCGCTGCTGGACGAACTGGAGACTGCCGCTCAGCAAGTGGAAGATAGCGGACTGCGAGCCGATGTGCTATCGGCGGTGGCTCAGCGAATGACTGGCTCGCGACGCTCCGCCATTGCCGACGAGGCACTGGCCGCCATCACTGTGCTCGATGATGGCGAGGACTGTTCGGAAACGCTCGTGTCGCTGGCCAAGGCCGCGGCCCGGGACGGTCAGGCGGCGCTCGCTATCGCCGACACGATTGCGGATCCCTATCAACAATGTCTAGCTCTGGTGACGGCAGCGGCCGACTTGCCCGAAGCGGACGGGCGGCCGATAGCCCGTAAGGCCGTCGACACGGCGCTCGCGGCAGGATCACGAACCATCGCCCCCATCCTGGCCCCGGTCGCGGGGCTCTTGCCCGCCGAGACCATCGACGCCGCCCTGCAGACCGCGTCCAGCCCGTCTTCCGCGGAGCCTAAGGCGCTCGAGGTGCTCGCGCCATACCTGTCCGCCGCAGCGATTGACGAAACGCTGCGGCGGCTGAGTGCCTTCACCCGTGAGGAGCAGCGAGCAGAGGGCATTCGCGCCTTGTCGTCGCGGTTGTCAGGCAACCAAGCAGGCGCTGCCATCGGCCTCGCCCGCCAACTGAGCGATTCGGTCCAGCGCGGAGCGACGCTAGCCACCCTTGCGGGGCGCCTGGATCCAGCCGACCAGCAGTCGGTGCTGAGTGAGGCCAGCGAGGTCCTCTCCGAGGGGCGGATCTACGGCGGCGCGGTGCCGGTCCTTCTACGGGCGCTGCCGTCGGCACTCCTCCAGCCGTTCCTCAACCGGATCGACAGCGCGATGACGAGCGCAGCAGACGAAGCGCTGGCCATCACCGTGCTCGCCCCCGTCCTGACCGCGGAGCAGAGAGTCCTTGCGCTGCAGATCGCGCAACGCCTCAAGTCCGCGGCCCCGATGGCGCAGGCTGTAGCTTCGCTGGTCCCCTACCTACCCGAGACCGAACGGCAGCAGACTCTGACGGCGGCACTCGAAGCGGTTCGCGAGGTAGCGGACGAGCCGGACAAGTCGGCGGCGCTGGGATTCCTCGCTCCCTGTCTGCCCGAAAACCTGCTCGGCCCGGCGCTCGACATTGCCGCCAGTCTGGGAATTCCTAGGAATCTCACCCTCGAGCAGCAGTACGAAGGATTCTTGGACGGACCGAAGATCGGCCATGAGCCATCCCGGGCCGACGCCCTCGCCGCGCTCGGTCCGTTCCTGCGGGAGGAGCAGGCCGCTACCGCGCTGCGACTGGCAGACGCCATGACAGCCCCGCTGCTCCGTATGAACGCCTTCGCGGGCATCGCCCGCTCTCCCACCGTCCCAGCGGCCAGTGCGGCCATCCGCCAGGCGCTCGGAGAGCTTCCTCGTATCAACGAACGCGCATTCGCGGTTAGTGAATGGGGCGTGGAGTCAGTCGCCCTGACCAGATTGTTCGAGGCTATCGAACGCCTCGCGCCGGAAGTCAGGGACCCGATGTCTGATGCCCTGCTGCACGCGGCGGCCCAGCAGTCGCGTGTGACTGCCCTCAGCAGCATCGCGGGCCTGTCCGCAAGCACCTCGCTACGAGGCGGTCCCGCCGCCCTTACCGCCGTCGCCCGAGCGATCTGCCAGGTCCGTCGCTGGATGCCGTGACGCCAGAGGGCTGCCGGGTGGTGCCGTTCCTGCGGGCGTGGTCATGTACGCCGGTCAAAGGCGATCGTCAGCAGCCGCTCTCCATCGGCTGCCTCGTTCCGCATTGAGAACTGGGTTCTCGACAGCCCAGCGGCGAATGAGGCGCGTTCGCCGATGAAGACGGCATACCCTCTGGAATATACCTCGGGCATCTCGGGTGCGTCATCGTCATTGCCGGCGAAGACGGTAATTCCCTTGCCCAGGTCAATCTGCTGCTTCAGCATGCCCAGGTACTCATCGGTGTTACGCGATCCGCGATCTCCTTGCTCGGTTCCCGGGACCCATCGGTAGTAAATGTCCCGCGCTATCGGCATGATCTTCGCGCGGTCCTCGCTGGTGGCGAGACCATCTTGGATGAAGCTTTTGGCGATGTCCCTGGCGTTCACCGTGATAAGCGGGTTAGTGATGAACCGCCCATAGATCGACAATGCCATGCGGGCCGTCCCTTGTCCGTCCGACACCACGTCGATCCAGATCAGATCGTGGAACTGCGGGGAAACGGTTCGGTAGGCTACAGACGTCATGCCGCCCGACAGCTCGGAGCGGCCTACCTCGCTGAGATGGAAGAACGCGAAGAATTCGGTCGCGAGAACATCCGTCGGCTGTGTGCCGAAGGAGCCGAATACCGATGGCTGCATCCGCTGCCCCCAAGCCTGGATCGGCCAGCGATCCGCTGGCTGCCCTTGACTCCTATTGCCTGCGGTTCCTACCAGTGCACCTCGCCGAGGCTGGGCGCGCGGAGGACCTATTCAAGCTCCTGCTATTGCGGCGTGGTGACGACTCTAACGCCTGGTTCAGCGCGAAGCCAGACGTGTTCGCCTACCTCGCTGATGTCGGGGTAGGCCAGGCGCTGGCGGCTAGACAAGCCGATTGCGCGATGGCTATGTCGTTGGGGCTGATAGCGGATTCGGTCCGGTCGACCACCGAACTCCGCGGGCCGGAGATCGAGGCCCTGGTCGACCGCGATCTGCTGTCGATTCAGCAGGCGATATCCATATGTGCCGCGGCCGAGCCGGGCCGCTACGTATCCGGGATGACCCGGCTGCTGGCGAAGATCAGCGCACCCCAGCGCGATCGGTATCTGCAGGAAATCGTGGCCACCATAGGCGTTCCGGTCCGGAAGAGCACGATCGGCCGTCGCGGCGACGAACGGGAGCTACCGCTAGCCGGTGCGGAGCACACTGCCGTAATAGCGCGGTTGGCCGTCCTCCCTGAGCTGTCCCCTCGGGAGCTCGAGGCCATCGAGCATGCCGCATGGCTGGCCGGGGAGAGCTACGAAGGTGTCGAAGCGGCAGTCACCGTGGCGGAGACACTTTCCGGAGACTGGCGCGCTCGGTCACTGGACCGGGCGTGGTCCGTCGCCACCGGCCTCCACCCGTTCCGCGGGCGGCCGGAAGCTGAGGCGCTCGTGGCGGCGTGTGCCGCCCGGGGCGGCGACCGGCAATACCTTCGCGACGCGATCGACCTCGCGCTCAGCGTGCTGAGCAACTCCACAGAGCGGCTGCGGTTTAACGACTGGGCTCGATATCAGGACGTAGGCCTAGGCCGGTCCGTGCTCATGCGGTTGCAGGTGTTCACCGAGCCACTCGGAACGCTGGCCCCGGTCCTGGGGGCCAGGGAATTGACCGGCATCATGCGGGAACTAGTGCGGCGCTGGGACGACGCCTCCCGCTTCGGGTTGATCGCCCTGATGCCCAGGATCGCCGAGCTAGACCTGCTCGACCAGGTAGGCCAGTTGTGGAGCCAGCTCGACGTCCCAGCTGTCATGGCCATCGGGGGACTCCTCGCGGCAGGTGTGCGGTTGGATTTCCGGGCTGAAGACGTCCTGCCCAGCCTGGCCAAGCTGCAAGTGCCGGAGCCCAGGACGCTGTGCATGCTGACGCTGCTGCCTGACCTGCCGCCTGAACGCCGACTGACGGAGATAGAGAAGCTGCTACGGGGCGTCGAGGACTTGGGTCAGCGCAGCTCGTTCCGCGTCGATGTACTTAGGGCGCTCGTTCCGATCATCCGGCAGCTGCCAGCCCGCCTGCGCGACCGGCTCATCCGCAGGGCTAGTCGGCCGGGCGCACTCGTCCGCTCAGCCGAGGAGGTCAAAGCCCTCCTCGATCCGCTGGTCGATGTCTGGCCGATGAAGTTGCTACAGGACCTGCTGAACACCACTCGTCAGATCGGGCTGCACTCCGGTGAGATCCGCGCCGCGCATCGCGTCATCAAGGCGTCCCGGCCAGGCCGCAAGCAGCCGGGACTGAGCTCCGCCGCGGCCACAGAGGTGCTGGAGTTCGTGACCCATCTGGATGACGGTGACAAGGCCGGGACGCTGGTGCTGCTCGCCCCCTTCCTGGACGACGCCGCGCTACGTGCCGCACGCGGCATCGCCCAAGGGATTGGCATTGCTCGTCTGCGGTTCGAGTCGGCCGTCCGACTGGCCGCTTTCGAGCCGCAGTTCGGCGAGGATGACATGGTCGCGGTGGTCAGGCAACTGGGCTCCGTTATAGGGGAGCTGGACCGCCTCCAGCAGACCATCGACCTGCTGGCCTCGCTGATCGAGCCCCGCCACGCCCCCGCCCTGCGGCCCGTTCTCGCTGAGATGACCCGAGAACTGTCGAAAGACGAACTGCTCGTACTCTGCCCGGTCAGCGCGAGGATCAGCGACGCGGCCTACTACGACCACGTCGACCGGGCCATCGCGGGGCTGGCCGTCTGGTACGGCATCGACGGCAGTCCGCGCGGGAAACAATTCTCCAAGGTGTCGCCGCTGACCCTGAATATGACCGCCGCGAGCGGCGGCCTGATCCGAGAGTTCTCCCGCCGTGGAGACTGGGCCACGGTCCGGTCGCTCATGACTGTGCTGCGGACGGTCGCGGGCAGGAACGACGATGTGATCGCCGCGGCAGAGTTCGAGATTGTCAATGCGCAGGCCACTGGGTCCGCCGCTGCTGCCGCCGCCGATCGGCTTGTCCTATTGGCGGATCTGGTTCGTACCGCGCCCAGCCGCTCGCGCAGGCTCCGGGCCCTGGCCGCCGCCCTAGTCGCGGCGCTGAGCATGCCGCATTCGGAGCTGGCCACCGCGCTCATACGAGATCGTGCCGTCAGGACCGGATCGGCTCGCACGATCGACCTGGATCTCGCGGCGGCGATGGTGGCCGCGACTGACCTGCGGCTGGCACGCGGTGACCTAGCCGCGGCCGCGGCCGCGCTGAACGGCCTGGTTACGGGACGGGAGCAGTACCGGATGGCTCAAGGCCGCCTGGCTAGCCACACAGCAGCGAGCATCGCGCGTTATCTAGACGGTGACGATCGCCCGATGGCTAAAGTTGGCGAAGCCGCCATCGATGCTTACCTGGACTTCCTGGCCGCCCACCCCGAGGACTACAGCCTCCAGGAAGCTGGCGGTGAGCTGCTGCGTCAGAGAGTCGGTGCGGCCACGGCCGCCGGTCGCGAGATCCCGCCGAGCTGGCTCTCCCGCCTCAATGCGCTGGCCGACGCCGATGAGCCAGAAGAGGTGCTCCTGCACCAGATGGCCGTTGAGGCCATGTGCGACGCCGGCGCAGCACAGGCCAGGGTCGGCCGGGCCGGCCCTGCCGTCGAGCTGTTCGGTCTGGCCTTCGACCGGTGGCAGCGGCACCGCGAGCTGGATGAGTGCACCCGGTATCTGACCGACGCAGCGCAAAGGGCGGCCAGTGACCTGGTTGCGGCGGGCGAACCAAGCGCTGGAGCGCGCCTCACCGAACTAGCGACTGCAGCCGGGACCGAGTCAGCGTGTTCTTAGGCAATTAGGAACTTGAGTTAGCCGGATCGGCAGGGTCGGATTCAATATTCTTTACCGCTAGAAGGTTGGGTACCGATTCTGTCAAAGGGAGAGGTTTATTGTCCAAATGGGCTCTAATTGATTGATTTACGTGTTCCATGTAGCTTATGATTAGATCTCGCCGCTTGGCCTGGGTAGGTTCATCGGCACGCCGATTTTCCTGAGACATCCATTGCTCGCTAACCAAGATGGTTAGTGCGTTGATCCGGGACCGGAGTGCCTCGTCAGCGATCAGAGCATTATGCACGACGAAGATCCGGTCCAGAGCATTGAAAGCAGTATCGTAGTCTGCGGCGGCCGACGTATTGGCTCTTATCATCAAGGGTAGCAAGGCGTTCAGACCGTCCTTGAGCGTCAGCATGTCTTCAAGAATTCGAGCACTTGCAGAATAGGATGCACGCAATTGAGCCTGCCGCCGGTCTTCAGCCGCTGCTTCCAGCGCGAGCGAGCGTTGCTGTTTCATCGTCATGATTGACGCAGCAAGGGTTAGCAGGCCGCCAAGCACGGCGCCGATAAGACCACTCAGCAAGTTCGACCAGGTCATTCTTTCCTCGCACCTATCTGGGGCGGGTGATTTGGGCATGTGGCACTGTCAGCTTGGGAACTGGACTGTCATGCTGTCGTCACCCGGACATCACGGGTCCTGGAATTATCCGCGCTAATGATTTGAAATGAATAAGTGCCTTTGGCCTGGGAGGATAGGGCTTGTCTAGGGTCCTGTCCGCCACGAGCCGAAGGCATTTTAAGGTGAACAATAGCGCACGCGGCCGCCGGGTCGCGGTGTCCGCTGATGGCCGGGGTTTGGTGTCTCAGGCGGGGGCGGTCCGGCCGAGGGAAACGCTCCGGGTCGTAGCGGGCCGCGGGACGGTGGCAGCCTGGGGCAGCGCAGGTGGCAGCGCGGGCCCGGATCAGGTGCTGGAGCTTGCGGCTGGGGTGATAGCCGGCCTCGGCGTGGGCGTGGTCGCAGGAACCGCGGGCGACCGGGATCGGCGGTGTCTTCAAGGTGCGCGCGGATCCGGGGGGCCGGTGCCGGGTGGGGCGTGCGGGGGGTGACGGCCGGGGAGGCAGGCGTGGGCGGCGGCGGTGCCGTCGGGGTTCAGGGCGGTGACGCACCAGCGGGTGCGGGGGTGGCGGGCCGCGGCGGCGGCCAGGTCGCGGGCGTCGTCGCCGTCTACGATGCCGTACCCGTCGGCCTGGCCGGGGGTCTCGGACCAGCCCTGGTAGGTGGACCAGGGGATGGTGAGGGTGACCAGCGCGGCCAGGCTGGGCCCGGCGGCCGGGCGAGGACGGGGGGCTGGACCGCCAGCGCCACCGGGACCGCCAGGGCCACCGGGACCGCTAGGGCCACCGGGACCGCCAGGGCCACCGGGACCGCTAGGGCCACCGGGACCGCCAGGTCCGGAGCCGGGGCCGGGGCCAGGGCCGGGCGGGTCGGGTGGCTCGCCGTCCGGAGGAGACTGGTCCGGGGCGGCGGGCTCGGCGGCTCCCGCGTCGCTGGCGAGCAGGTCGCGGCTGTCCCGCTCTTGCAACAAATCCAGGTACGCGCGGACCCGCAACTCGCGCAGGGTGCCGGGCATCCCGGCGGCGCGCAGGTCCAGCGCCCGCTGCTCCACGTTCTGCCACGACGCCAGCACCTCATCCGAGGGCAGTTCCCGGCCGATCATCCCGGCGTTCCCGGACCGCTCCCGGAACGGGCGCACGTGCGTGTCGCGCTTGGCGGCTTCCTTCCGCTTACGGACCGCCTCCGGGTCCAGCTTGAGGACGAGCTTGTGCGCGGCGGACCGCACCTCCCCGAACGTCATGCCGGGGGCGGCCTCGGCCAGCAGCTTGTCCGCCTTCGCGGCGTCCTCGCCGGTCAGGATGCTGGTCTCGTCCTGGATGATCTGCAGGTGGAACGGGTGGATCCGGCCGGCGTGCAGGACCGCGAACGTGGCCGGCAGGCGGGTGGCCACGCTGGTGGCGTAGGTCATCTGCCCGGACGCCGACAGCGACGTCAGGTGCAGCGCGAAGGCCAGCTCATCGGCGGCGAACGCATCCAGGGGCTTGCCGCCGTCGTGCCGGGCGGCGTACTCCGCGACCGCCGCCGTCAGCGTCCAGGAGGCCCGGGCCTCCATCCGCCGCGCCGCGGAGATGATCCCCATCAGCTGGTCATCGGAGCACCCGGCCAGGCCCTTCGCGTCCTCCCCGGTCACCGCGTCCACGATGGTCGCCAGCAGCGGGCCGGGCGCCATCGTGTCGGCCCGCCCGCCTTGCGCGAACCCCTCCAGGGTGATCTCCTCGGCGGGCAGGCACACGTACAGGCCCTGCCCGGCCGGGCCGCCCCAGTCATCCTCCGGGCCGTCCCCGGCCGCGGGCGGCCGCGGGGAGCTGCCGGGCTCCTCGCCGTCAGGCCCGGGATCGGAGAACAGGTCCTGGGGCATGAACCACCGCCCGTTCGGAAGAAAGATGAGAGATACCCCGTACGAACGAGTATAGCATAACTACGGTCTTATTATGAAGAGTTACGAACACTTGT